>Ga0207048_10087_pt1 | contig 29026 bp, 25 predicted proteins | sample Alteio_BWMinCont_65_FD_153301 | JGI IMG/M metagenome (GOLD analysis project Ga0207048, IMG submission 153301) | Enriched cells from forest soil in Barre Woods Harvard Forest LTER site, Petersham, Massachusetts, United States -... | ecosystem: Environmental > Terrestrial > Soil > Temperate forest >...
TCCACCGATTTTGAGACGAAGTGAAGAAGCGGAAAATATTAAGCAGGAGAATCCGAACCGCGCCAAGGCGGAGAAACAACTAGTAGCAGGCGGTTGGAATATCAGCCTATTCAGCTCTCAATGCTTGCATCGGATCGAGGCGCGATGCACGCCATGCGGGAACAATACATGCGAACGCGGCCACCGCGAGCAGCGTTGCGGCAACTGCGGCATAAACCGCCGGATCGAGCGGCTTGATCTCATAGAGCAAGTCGCGCAAAAGCCGGCCGGCTTCCAGGCTTGCTGCGAGTCCCACGACAAGACCAAAGACCGCGGGGCGCATTCCATCCAGCAACATGTTCCGCATTACCTGGTCGCGCTTTGCGCCCAGCGCGACGCGGATACCGATTTCGGTCGTCCGCTGGGTTGCGATGTACGACATCACGCCGAACAGGCCCACTGCGGCAAGAACCAACGACACTGTGGCGAACGCGACGAGCAGCGCGGTGTTGAAGCTCTGGTCCAGGATCGATTTGCCGAGCAACTGCTTCATGGTGAGCACGTCGGAAACGGGCAGATCGCGGTCCATCTCCGAGACAATGCGCTGGACCGGAAGAGCGAACTGCTCCAGGTCGTGGCTGGAGCGAATCACAAGCGTGCCGACGTTCTCGACGCCCGCATCCAGCGGGTAATACTGCACCGGTCGCGGTGCTTCGCCGATCTCGTAGCGGGTATCGCCAACAATTCCAACAATGACGGCAGCATTCCGCCCGTTTACACGCAAGTGACGGCCCAGCGGTTCTTCACCGGGGAAGTACTGGTTGGCGAAGGATTGGCTGATGATGACTTCGTTGGCGGCATCCAAACGTTTGCCACCGTCAAATGTACGTCCGCGCAAAATGGGAATGCCCATCGCGTGGAAATACTTCGGATCAGCCCAGCGGCTTAGTGCAAACTGACCACTGCCTTGCGGCAACGGCGGATGCTCCACGATGCTGAAGGTCCAATCCATCTGATAGCCCTGCCCTGGGACAACCGTCGCAAAGCCTGCTGCGTCCACTCCGGGCAGAGCGCGCACACGATCGAGCAGCGTGTCGTAGAAGTTGGCTCGCCGAGCGGGTGTCGCATATCGGGCGTCCGGGATGCCCAGGTGCATGGTGATCACGTCTTGCGTGATGCAGCCCATGTCTGCGGAGCGCAGCCGTTCATAGCTCTTGAGCAGCAGTCCGCCGCCAATGAGCAGGATCACAGTCAGTCCGACTTCGAGTGCAAGCAGCACCTTACGCAGCGAGGCGCGCGCGCTGCCACCACTTCCCGAACGCGAACCGTCATGGAGCGCGCCGAGGATGCGCTTGTCGCTGATGCTGAACGCAGCGATGAGTCCGGAAAACAGCGCGCATAGCGCGACAACGCCGACCGTAAACGCCGCCACCACGCTGTCTATATGGATAGATTCGACGCGGCTCATGTCAGAGCGGGTTTGCGTCAGCCAATGCAGAGCGGCGAACGCAAGCAAAAGTCCCAGCGCGCCGCCGGAGGCCGAAAGCAGCAGGCACTCCATCAGCCGCTCGCCGATCAGGCGTAGCCAGCTTCCACCCAGCGCGGTGCGGATGGCCAGCTCTTTACGCCGTACCGCCGCCCGCGCCACCAGCAGATTGGCCACGTTCAGGCAGGCGATCAGCAGCAGGCAAAAGGTCGCCTCCAGGAGCAGGTAGAGCGGCTTCTTGATTTCGCCTACGATGTGCTCCAGCAGCGGACGGCTGCTGGCGCTTCGAAACACGAATGGGTCGTTGAGGTGCTCATTGTGGACGCGTTCGGAGATCAGGCTCAGATCGGCCACGCCTTGCGAGGCGCTGATACCTGGCTTCAGCCGCCCTACAACGCGAAACTGGTGATTGCTGAACGAGGTCATCACGTCTTCCCGGTTTTCCTGATAAACCGGCGTCCATAGCTGGGTTGACGAGTCGGGGAAGTCGAACCACTTGGGCATAACACCGATAACGGTGTACGGCTGGGCGTCGAGGAAGATCGTCTGGTTCAGGATACCGGGGTCAGCACCAAAGCGCCGCTTCCACAGACCCCAACTCAGCAACACAGTGCCGTTGGCTCCCGGACTGTCATCGGCCAGCGTAAAATCGCGGCCCAACGCCGGCTGAACGCCCAGCGTGCGCAGCATATCCCAGGAAAACAACGCACTGTTCAGTTTCTCCGGCAATTGCCCGCCCGAACCGGAAAGCCCGACCCGAATCCCCTTCGCCAATGCGAGACTGCTATAGCTGCGATTCTGGTTCTTCCACTCGGCGTACATGCCGCCTGAGACCACGTTGGAACCTGTCGCGTCGTCTCCAAGAAGACCCGCCTCATAGAGCATCACGAGGCGATCCGGATCATGGAACGGCAAGGGCTTCAGCAAAACGCCACGCACTACCGTAAACAGGGCGACGTTGGCGCCAATGCCCAGCGCCATCACCAAGATGGCGATGACGGTAAAACCGGGGGTGCGACGAAGCGTACGCAGACTAAAGCGCAAATCGCGTGCCAGGGATTCAAGCCAGTTCCGGGACCAGATGGCGCGAGTCTGTTCCCGAATAAGAGTAGGATTGCCAAAGGCGCGCAGGGCCGCGTAGCGAGCCTCTCCTTCCGAAATGCCACTTTCCCGCTGCTCCTCTTCCTCCAATTCCAGGTCGGAACGCAGCTCCCGCTCCAGGTCTGCATCTCTTTTCTGGAGCTGCCACCAGTTCACGTCAGCTCTCCTCGGCTGCGGGCCACATCACGCGCGCTACAGCTTCGGCCATCTGCTTCCACTGCGATTCTTCGGCGACGAGTTGCTTCCTGCCTTTATTAGTCAACCGGTAATATTTGAATTCCCGATTTCTGTCTGTCGCAGTCTCCCATCGGGACACGACCCATCCCCTTCGCTCCAGGCGATGCAGCGCGGGGTAGAGCGAGCCATGCTGCATCTGTAAGAATTCATTCGTGGTCCTCTGAATGTGCTTCCCGATCTGGTGACCGTGAGCAGGTCCATAGAGAAGCGTCCTCAAGATGAGCATGTCAAGCGTTCCCTGAAGGAGCCCGACCCGTTGCTGCGCTTGCTTCGCCATAGAAGACATTCTACCCTGAATTTGGCAACGATGGTAGACACTCGACTATCGATTGTCAACGGACGAAGCAGAGTGTGGATTCTCGAATGACGACTTCAGATGCTTTTCAGGCGGCTTGGACGGACGAGGGCGCCCGCCGGCCGTTCTACCCTCACTCTTACTTCTTGGCGGTAGGCGGCAACACTCCGATCAAGCGCAGATATATTGCGGCTTCGGCGTAGTGGTCGGCCCAAGCACCGGCTAGGATCAGGCTGGCCCAGGCACGCGAACCCTGGCGTACGGGGAAGATTTCCGTGGTCTCGGCCAGTTTTGAGTCGTCCATTTTCGTCAGCGCGTCGGAGCAGAAATCAAACGAGGCCCTGAGCGCGGCCACTAGCTTGTCTTTCGAGTCCGTGTCTTTTCCCTCCTCGTCCTTGGGAGCCGGGACCGCGGCGACTTTGCTGCACAGGAGGTAATTGGTTTCGGCCATATGGACGACGAGGTGGCCGAACGTCATCTGGTCGGCAGTGGGTTTGTAGGTGAACTTGTCGGCAGGCATGGCTTCGACGGCTGCAACGGTGTTTTTCTGCCGGCCGGGCAGGATGTCCCTTAGGGCGGCGCTGACCGGGTTCTTCATCTGTGCAGGCGTTGTTTGTGCAGCCGCCCACGCAGCTAGTAATAGCACGGCGGGAATTACGAGAGTTCTGTTCATTTTTATCCTCATTTTTCGGTGAATTGTTGCGCAGAGCGTGATAGCCCGGGACCGGCGGAGGACATCACTTTGAAAACTCCATTACCAGTTTGCGATCGGCGGAATTTCCTCCGACGTTTGCGGACCCCCCAGTTCCTCGGAGAATAGGACGGTCCACTGGTTGTCGTTTCTTTGTCCCCAGCCATCCCGTGCAACCCCCCAGATGTAGATCTTGCTCGTTTTGCCATTCTTGTCCTTAAGCTGGCCCTCTAGTTTCTCAAATACGAGTACCGCCCAGTCGTTGCCTCTGGGTTCGACCGTGAGCACGGTGGCGTCAAATCGTGTTAGGCTCAACGGGCGGGTGTAGAGATAATCGAGATACTCCTGTCTTGTTGCTCGTCGGGAGGCAGTTTGGACGTATAAATCCGGAGCCAGCATCCTCTTCACTGTGTTCTTGTCCATCGGCGCCACAGCCGCTTTGCCAAACACGACGTAAGCGGCTTCAATCGCTTTTCGGGCTTCTGCCGAGCTGATGGCAGGAGCACTTTGCGCCCCGGCGGCAGACGTTACGATTACCGCCACTAACGTGGAGACCAGAATGCGGCGCCCCCCCAGATTCATGTGTAGAAAGCTACAGCGTATTGAAGTTGCCAATCTCGATTTCATTCGCTTCTTCTCCTGTTGTAGGCACCGTCGGCCACAGCAGTCATCCCAACGCCACGCTCTTGGCGATGCTCCTGCTCACGGAACATATGCCGCGAAGAACCAGTGTTCGCAGGAAAAGTGACATGCGGTATCCGAAATGAGACAAGCGGTGAGAGTTGGCCGCCAAATACTGTTGCCACGGATCCGTTCACAGAGCAAAACCGGAATTCAAAGTGTGGCAGCGGAATCCAGCACAAACGTCTGGGCGGTTGGCGGCCAAAGACTTTGTACTTTCCGTTCCAAACGCTTCGTTACATCGGGATTGCAGCACGTGGAGTCTTGAGCTCCTTACCTTCTCCCCCAATCACCCTAGGCAAAGGCCCTTCTGCAGCGGCGATGGACGTGGGGTTGGCGCATTTGCCAGCAACTGCCCGATTGCCGGCTCGCAAACCTGGGCCGGTGGACCGGTGAAATTGCTATGCCGAGGAACTTAGCGCTCTCGACGGCCCTGTCCTGAGTGATGTCTCCTTCGAAGGTTCAGTTATAATCCGTGCCGGAGGGTCGAAACACCCATTGCTGCAGGCCACTCCAGACATGGGACGGACAAGATGGATTTTGATCCTGTGTGCATGGACGATTGTGGGACTGTTGTTTGCCGTGCGCAGGATCGTGCTGGTGAAGGTCCAGGGTATCCACGTCAGCTGGGCGGTCGTGGGTGCGGTCGAACTTGTCTACTGGTACGTATGGGCGGCGTACACACCGCTTGTGATTGGTCTAGCCAAACGGTTCCCGTTGACGGGGCCGAGGTTTGTACCTCATATAGCGATCCACACAATCACGTCGCTCATAATGGCTCCCCTGGCATCTGTCACCGAATACTTTCTGAGCCGTGGACTTGTGCGGTCAGTTTTTCGCATAACTGATCCTGGCGTGCTGCGCCTTCTCCCGCCGTTCGCAGTCAGTGTTCTATCTATGAGCTTTACTGGCATGCTTACGTACTGGTTAGTTGTGGGACTGTATCAGTCGATCCACTTTTACCAGGCCGCTATGGAGCGCCAGACTATAGCGGCGCAACTGGAGACGCAGCTCTCCCATGCCGAACTTGAGAACCTTAAGAGCCAGTTACATCCGCACTTCTTGTTCAACAGTCTTCACACCATTGGAGTCCTGATGCAGGAAGACGTCGATGCCGCGAGCCGTCTGCTGGTCTGCCTTGGCGACTTGCTGCGCATGGCCCTCGAACGGCGGGAGAACGAGATCACTTTGCAGAGCGAGCTCGAGTTCGTCGGCAAGTATCTGGAGATCGAACAGACACGCTTTCATGATCGCTTGAAAGTTCACGTGGACGTGCCACCTGACCTTCTCGCGGTCTATGTACCGAGCCTGGCGCTTCAGCCACTGGTTGAGAATGCCATCAAGCACGGCATCAGCGTCGATTCCGCCGCAGGCCGGCTGGAGATCGCTGCGCAACGCCACAACGGCAGGGTTTGGCTCTGCGTCCGCGATGATGGCCCGGGTCCGGCACCGGGATCGCGCGTGCGATTCGGCGTCGGCCTCACCAATGTCCAGTCACGCTTGAAACAGCTCTACGGGGACGAGTCGTCGCTGCAACTTACCGGGGGCAACGGTCGATGCTGTGAGGCCATCATCACCATTCCACTGCGGAGTTCGCATGAAGACGCGAGTCCTTATCGTCGATGACGAACCGATCGCCCGGCGCGGTATCCGTCGCTATCTGGCCGAACACCACGGCATTGAGGTCGTAGGCGAGGCGGCGAACGGAATAAGTGCGGTGGAGCAGATCAATGAACTCCATCCCGACATCGTTTTTCTCGATGTGATGATGCCTGATCTGGATGGTTTTGGAGTCATCGAAAATGTGGAGCCATCGACCCGCCCTGCTCCCGTATATATCTTCGTCACGGCTCACGATGCGCACGCCATTCGTGCATTCGAAGTGCACGCTGTCGACTATCTCTTGAAACCGTTTGATAAGGAGCGATTTGCCAAGGCCCTGGTTCACGCACGCCAGGTCCTCGAACAAGGCAGGAAAGCAAATCGAGCTCTCGAACCACTACTCCAATCCCTCCGTAGTCGCCGCCCGTTGGAGCGCTTTGTGGTGAAGGACAAGAAGCGGATTTTCTTTGTTCCCGTTTCCAACGTTTTGTGGATCGAAGCCACGGGAAACTATGCCTGCATACACACCGCCAGCGACAGCCACCTGTTGCGGGAAACCCTGGCACACCTCGAAGAAAAGCTGGCGCCACACCACTTCATCCGAGTGCGGAAATCGGCCATCGTGAACAGTGCCCGCATTAGCGAGATTCGTCCGCTGTTCGATGGGGTATACGACATCGTACTGCCAGAAGGAACGGTGGTCACGTCGAGCCGCAGATACGCTCACAAGTTACGGGCGCTCCTGGAATCCTAGTCTTGGCAACTGGGATGTAAATTGGCTTACATGCCAATCACGCGATGGTAGACGCGGCGAATAGCTCCGAACAGGCTCGGCAGGCGCCGGGCGTTCGCCTTGCGGACACGAGAAACACGATAGACTAGCTCCAGATATTGGAGCGCTTCCTTACACAGGAAGGCAAGCAGGCCCTATCGGTTCAAAAGACTTATAGGTGAGAACGAACTCGCGATGTCCGAGGCTTTCGGAACAACTTTGTGTCCCCGCGGCCACTTCCAGCACTTTTTCGTATATCTCCTCGCCAACTTCATCCACGCTGGCTTCGAGCCGCAGGATTTTCCCTGCATTGATATCCATGTCGTCGCTCATGCGCTCGTAGGTCTCGGGATTGGCGCAAATTTTGATTACAGGTGAAATCGCAGAGCCCACAACCGACCCGCGGCCGGTGGTGAACAGAATCGCATGGGAACCGCAGGCGATCAGTTCGGCAATTTCTGCATTATCGTTTATATTGGGGAACCCGAAGCGTGGCTCACCGTCCGGCACGACATCCAGAAGATATAACCCACCTTTTCGTGGAACATCGCCCGGCTTGATCAGCCCAGAAATTGGCGAATCGCCGCTTTTGCAATACGCTCCGATCGACTTTTCTTCGATGGTGGTCAACCCGCCCTCGGCATTCCCGGGTGCGAAACTGGCGTGGCCCATCTGCTTGTAGTAATACGCGGCTTTTTCGACTGACTTTTTCAGCTCGTGGCCAAGGTCCGGCGTGATCGCTCGGGCGGACATGACGTCTTCCAATCCGATCATTTCGCCGGTTTCCTCGAAGATGGTAGTCGCACCTTGCTTCACCAGCATATCGAAGGCGCGTCCGACCGCGGGATTAGCTGAGATTCCGCTGGTTGCATCGGAGCCGCCGCACACAGTTCCCACTACGAGTTCGTCCACCCGTAGCGGAGCTCGCGGCACTTCCGCAATCTGGTTCAGAGCGTTCTCAACCCACGTCTTGCCGGTGTCGACAGATTTTCTTGTTCCCCCAGTTTGCTGAATCACAACGGTGCTCACGGGACGGCCGGTCTTCGCAATGTTTTCCTCGAGGCGATGGCGATTGAAGCTCTCGCATCCCAGAGACAGCAGCAAGGCACCACCGACATTGGGATGCGTGCATAACTTGTTCATCATCCGGTCAGCGTAAGCATTAGGGTAACAACCCCCGAAGCCGATCAGGTGGACCGGCTGACCCTTGAAAGAATCCACGATCTCGCGGGCTACGTGATGAGCGCATTCCACCAGGTAGGCGACAACGATACAGTTTCGGATCCCTTTTCTTCCGTCGGAACGAAGAAAACCTTGTAGCGTGGGAGAGTTATTTGACTCAGAGTTACTTGACGAAGACATGATCTTTGTCCAAAGTATAGGTGGCGATATAGTCACTCTTCAAGTTATGTAGATGAATGTGGGCTCCGGTCGGAATCATCTCTTTCGCGGAGCCGATCGGCACCCCACACTTATATACCCTTTCCGCCGCCTTAATGTCGCGAGCGGCGACCTTGTGCCCGATGGCAATGCTTTGTGTAAAGACAACTTCATGGCCGTCGATCACGTCACGATCGCCAGGCCTTATTGGCGCGACTACAATGAGCACGTTATCGTCGCGATGGATTCGCAACATCTTTCGGGACTTCCCTTCGGTTTGCATCAAAATGTTCCCTACTGCAAGTGAACTGGAACCGGATCATCCACGACATAGCCTAGCACCTTCTTGTAGACAAGAGTTCTGACGATGGTCTACTTTCGTTGCAGTTGGTCCTTGAACTTTGCAGGATCGCGATACTTCACGGTCTGCAAATGTTCGCAATAGAGGACTAGTTCCCCCGGCACGTTGAAAACTTCGTACGAGACCTTCACCATGCCCAACTCCGGATACTTTGGCCATTTTTCAAGATGAGTGCGGATGGTGTAAATCGTGTCTCCCACAAACACCGGTTTAATAAATCGCAACTTATCATATCCGTAACTGAAGGTATGGATATTGTTGTGCGCCATCAAGCCAAGACCGAGGCTAAATACCATGGCGCCGGCTACCAGTCGCTTGCCAAACATGCCTTCCTCTTTTGCGAACACGTCATCAGCAACGTAAGGATGCATGTCGAGCACGATGGCGTTGAACAACATGCTTTCGCCTTCAGAGATGGTGCGTCGAATCGAGCGCGCGCGTTGGCCGACCTGGAAGTCTTCATAAAGCCAATCTTCGGCGTTCCACACCCGAATTTCTTTGTGCTTAGCGGCATCAGGATTGGGGTTGATCACGAATTCTCCTTCGGCCTCAGGCGATCGGCTGTGCGGAAATACGCTGGGCAGCATAGCGCTCGTTGAGCCACTGGACCAACTCCGCATCCGGCAAGTCTCCTCGCAAACAGCGATTAATCCGGACTCCGGCGGCTTCGAAAAAGCGCACGAATCCGTCGAAGCGCGGACGCACATAAGCAGTCTTTAGGGTTCGAAGCGTTCCGGAAAAGAAGCCGTCAGCGACGGTGTCCACCGAATGATCAGTCCAGGCCGTCAAACTGGCGGGCTGGCCGCCCTTTCGGAAGTACGTTCCTTTTTGGTGCTCGGGGCCGGCTAGCCATTTGGCGTAGGCAGTTGCTTCCGGTAGATGACTGCTGTGTCTGCTGACCGCAACCCCGGTGCCACCAAGCATGGTTCCGGCACATCCGCGCTGGCCCGCCGCAGGCGCGTTCGTGAACTTCAAGCGGGGTGAATTTCCTATGCGGGAGTAGTTGGAATATCCGAAGCCGTAAGGGCAGTAGACCGCCTCAGAGCTCGAAACCATAAAGTCATAAACTTGAATCGGGTTCCAGTCGACGGACTTGAAGTGAGCAAGTGAGATCAGCGCGTGCAGGTAATTGAGCACCTCATCCGCGACGAAGTCGTTGACAAATTCCTCGGAGTCTTCCGAAATGGGATAGCCGAGATTGGCAGTCAGCGTGAAGAAAAGACTGATCGCGTCGGTGGGGCACGCAGGCACTACGATGAAGTTTCCGGCAGCACGAGCTTTCCTTCCGAGTTCCAGGACCTCTTCAAAGGTCTGAGGAACTACGGCGAAGAACTTCAATAACAAATCGGAACGATAGGAGGCAACTTGCGTCGCAGCATCGATAGGCAAAGCCCAGAGTCCTCCTCCATACCAATAGGATTGCCACGATGGTCCAACGGAATCACCGGCAAAACCCTCCTTCTCCGCTTCGCTGAGGCAAGCGGCCAGATCGACGAGAACTCCGTGCGCCGCGGCGAATCCGACGAATGGATGATCCACGATAAGCAGGTCGTAACGATCGACATATTGCTTTATCGGAGCTTCGCCAAACTCGCGCAAGCTCCTCCGGTCCCACCGAATGCTGATTCTGCGGTGCTGCTTTTCATATTCGGAAGCTCCTTCGATCAGGGGCGCGTACCCACGTGGATGGTCCCACGTAAGCCCCTTCAGCGTGATGGCTGTTTTTGTTTTCACCACCTGCCTCCAGAGGAGCGAAGTTCTAATATTTTGTCGAAGCGGCCGGACATTTCTCGGCGAGCAGGATGTGCTCGCAATACATCACTACCTCATCACGCTGGTTTAGCACTTCACACGCCTCGATTATGCGTCCATGACCTTTCCGCTTGGAGTCCTGTTTTTCTTTCACGGTGATACGGGTACGCAGGGTGTCCCCAATGAAGACCGGTTTCGGAAAGCGCAGCTTGTCATAACCGTAGGTAAAAGCAACAGGATTGATTTGGCTCGCTGTCAGACCAATCCCGATGGCGAAGGTCATCGTACCGTGGGCGATCCGCTGGCCAAATGGAGTTTGACGCGCAAACTCCGCATCCACGTGATGAGGAAAGTAATCTCCAGTGTGTCCGGCGTGGACCACGATGTCGGTTTCTGTAATCGTGCGGCCGGATGTTATTCGATGCTCGCCTACCACGTAGTCTTCCCAATACTCGGTTCGGATCATCATTGCAAAACGCCGGAATTGAGTGCCAACTTGTTTCCGCCGATGGCCGAGGACAGTGTTCGGCTCGCCACGTCAAGGGCTTCCTTCACCTGAGGCGGACCAACGCTGTCTCCGATACGCGGGAGGAACGGAACGGCCATCGCCGCAATAGCTTCTCCGTGCTGGTTCAAGATCGGAAAGCTGATGTTTACAACACCGTGCACCTGATAACTCGCCAACTCTTCGTATCCACGCCGGCGAATTTCGTCGAGATGGCGTGCGAGCCTGCCCGGAATTGGTCTGCGAGAGCGGCGGCGCCATGCGGCCAGCACGCGGGTACGGACTTGATCGCCCTGACAGGCGAGGATAACGTGCCCGGAAGCAGTGTTCAAAAGATCGACGTTGGCGCCTAGCCGGACCGAGAAGCCCATATTGCGCGGTGCATCCACTTGGGCAACGACCACCACCTCTGCGCTGTTAAGCACGGCAAGATGGCACGATTGTCCGGTGCTATTTGCGACTTGCTGCAACAGCGGGCGTGCCTGGACGATCAGTCGTTGCAACGGATGGTGTTGATGAACAATTTCAAACAACTTCAGGGTCAGCTGATACCGCTCGTCGGAACCCGTGCGGGAGATGTATCCGCGCTCTTCGAGACATACGAGCATGCGGAACACCTCATTGATTGTACGTCCGAGATGGCGGGCAATCTCGCTATGGTTTAAAGCTTCTGACACGGAAGCAAGGAGCTCCAGGACATCCAAGCCTTTTTCAAGGGCCGGTGCTGCATAGCGGATCCTCCTGGAGTTCGCTTGCTGCCGAGTTGGGAGGGCACGCCGGGTGCTCATAGGCAAACCTCGTTAGCCTACTACAATAATTCTCTAATGAAAATATAATTTCATGAATAGAATCGTAAGGGAGGCTCTGTTCCTGTGACGACTTCGGATCCTGGCAAAGATGGAAAGGTTGAGAAGCCGCTGCAAGGGCTTCTGGTGCTGGATTTCAGCCAGTTTCTTTCCGGCTCTCTGGCGACCCTTCGCCTGGCGGACATGGGTGCCCGCGTCATTAAGATCGAGCGTCCGGGATTAGGTGACCTTGGGCGCTCGCTTTATTTGAGTGATACCGATGTTCACGGCGAAAACACTCTCTTTCACGCTATCAATCGCAATAAAGAGAGCTACGCGGCAGACCTGAAAAGTCTTTCCGACTTGGAGAAACTCCGGCAACTGATCACACACGCCGATGTGATGGTGCAGAATTTTCGTCCTGGCGTGATGGAACGGCTTGGCCTGGGTTACGAGAGCGTGTCGAAGTTCAATAGTCGCTTGGTCTATGGCGTGGTTAGTGGATATGGAAATGCAGAAGCCTGGCGCGATCGTCCGGGGCAAGATCTACTGGCGCAGGCGCGCTCCGGAATCATGTGGCTGAGTGGCAACGATGACGATCCCCCGACACCGATGGCGCTGGCGATTGCCGATATGCTCGCGGGACACAATTTGGGCGAAGGAATTCTGGCCTGCCTTGTTCGGCGAGGTGCGAGCGGGCGCGGCGGGCTAGTAGAGACCAGCCTGATCGAGGCGTTGCTCGACTTCCAGTTTGAAGTGCTCACCACGCATTTGAACGACGGAGGCCGGCTTCCTCGGCGAAGCTCATTCCGGAACGCGCACGCCTATTTGGCCGCGCCTTACGGCGTATATGACACGGCAAACGGATATCTGGCGCTCGCGATGACGCACTTGCCAACACTAGGTAAGTTGTTGGACTTGCCCGAACTCGAAAAGATTTCCGACTCAGCGGAAGGTTTCCACCGTCGCGATGAACTCAAACGCCTGATCGCCAAGCGTTTGAAAGAAGAGTCCAACGAACACTGGCTGGGGATTTTGAACGCAGCAGACATCTGGTGCGCTGAAGTCCTGGATTGGCCGAAACTCCGCGCCTCTAAGGCCTTTGAGCAGCTTGCCATGTTACAGACTTTGACCGATGGTCGCGGAAGTGAAATTCTGACCACACGATTGCCGATTCGCCTCGACGGAAGGCTGCTCACCAGCGAACGGCTGGCGCCAAGAGTGGGAGAACATACCGAGACGATTCAGAAGGAATTTGGACTTTAGCTCAGGCGGTACACACGAACCGCATTGTCGTGGAATAGTTTCTTCTGATTCATTTTACCTGCGCTCTCTGTGATTGACTGCAAGGCTTCTACCCACTGCTTGTAACTAGCAGAGAGCGTACATACCGGCCAGTCGCTGCCGAACAACACGCGGTCCCACCCGAAGGAGGCGATCACGTGGTCAACATAAGGCCGCAGATCTTCCGCCGTCCACTTCTGTGGATCGGCGTAAGCGACCAGGCCTGAGAGCTTGCAAACGACATTGGGAAACTTGGCAATCTCCGCGATGCGTGCGCGCCAGGGATCGAGAATTCTTTCTTTCACCTGCGGGACGCCGCAGTGGTCGAGAATGAAACTCACGGCGGGGCAGCAAGAAACCAGGTTGATGGCGATGGGAAGCTGTCGAGCGAGCACAGAGATGTCGAAGGACAGGCCATAGTTGGAGAGCGCGGCTACATTTTCAATGAACGTTTGTCCCTGACCCAATTCATCGAGTTGGGTATGCAGCACACGGCGGATTCCCTTGAGTTTGGGATGCCCTGCAATCTTGTCCAGATAAGACTTGAAATCACTATTCTCCGGCCGACCACAAGCGACGATCCCTTCCAGCGGATTGTCAGCTTGATCAGCGAGTGCGAGCAGATGACGCGTCTCGTCCAGCATGCAGGGCTCATCGACGTCTGCCTCCAAGTGCACCGACTTCACGACGTTCAAGCCCTGCGTTGCTTTGAGGTAGTCTGCCATGAGGAACGAGCGGTTCAATGCTGGAAGCAAGTCGAGCCACGAATAACGAAAGAGATCCAAATCCCAGAGATGCTGGTGCGTGTCGACGATCTGCATACGGAGCGGAAATCTATCTGGATGTGCAGAAACTGTCAAATCAATCGCAGTGGAAGACTTCTTCCATGTTAGCCCACCATTCACCCTCGGCGCGCGTTTCCAGTGGCTTTTGCATCGGCATCATGATGGCCCACCATTCCTGTGTTTTCGGGTCAGCCGCCATGGTCGCCATATCAGTGTCATAATCTGTACCGAGATATTCAAAATATCCGAACAGAAAGTCGTCTTTCAAATAGACAGAATAGTTGCGGATGTTGCAACGCTGGATCATTTCGAGAACCTCCGGCCACACGGCTGCATGGTACTTCTTGTAGGCCTCGATGGATTCCGGCCTTACTTTGATCACAGAACCATAACGCTTCATTTCTGCAGTCCTTTCTGCGTTGTTTGTGAATCTGGCTCTTTCGGCACAGAGTCCGTTCTTCACAAAGAAAAAGGTTGATCGCTTGCACTCTCTAAAGCCGCTCTACTATATTCGATGGCTTTGACTGCTGGCTATGGTTTGCGAGAAATGCGCCGAATCCCGGTGAGCCGAATATGACACAACATCGAATCACTTCTCTCCAAGTTCGAGACGTCCGTTTTCCACTTGAGCATGGGGCAGGCAGTGACGCAGTGCACTCCGGAACCGAGTACGCATTTGCCACGACGTTGCTCGACTGCGACAAGGAACTGTACGGCACAGGCATCGTGCTAACTCTTGGCCAGGGAAACGAACTGGTCTGTCAAGCGATCGAATTGCTCGGCAAGGAATTAATCGGACGGGAAATCGAAGAGCTCATGGCGGAGTTTGGCGTGATCGCGCAACAGCTTGCCCAGCATCCGCAGTTTCGGTGGCTCGGGCCGCATAAGGGAGTCGTCCATCTGGCGCTTGCCTCGCTTACAAACGCATGTTTCGATTTGTGGGCCAAGAGCCGAAGCGTTCCGCTGTGGCGATTGCTTCTTGACCTCGAGGTGAAGAAAGTCGTCGACCTGCTGGACTTGAGCTATCTGGAAGACGTGCTCACGCGGGGCGAAGCAGAACGGATTCTGCAGGAGAATGCGGGTCCGCGGGCCAAGCGCGAAAGCATCCTGCATACTGGTTATCCTGGCTACGACACATCTGTGGGCTGGTTCCAATACAAAGACACGGAGGTAAAGGAGCTGGCGAGGCAGGCCATGGAGCGAGGCTTCCGCGCGTTCAAACTCAAGGTGGGATCACGCGATGGTCAACGCGATGTGCGGCGGGCGCAAATGCTGCGCGACCTCGCCGGACCCGATGCGCTAATTATGCTGGATGCCAACCAACAATGGACACTGCCCGCGGCGCTCGAAATGTGCCAGGCACTGCGTGATATGTCGCCATATTTCATCGAAGAGCCAACCCACCCGGACGACATTCGAGCACACCGGACTCTCGCTGAAGCGATGCACCCAATTCCTATCGCGCTGGGCGAGCACGTGCCTAACCGGGTTATGTTTAAGAACTTCATGCAGGCGAACGCAGTGCAGATCGTGCAGGTCGACTGCACGCGGGTTGCTGGAATTTCAGAGTTTCTCGCGGTGAGCTTGCTGGCGCGAAAGTTCGGATTGAAGGTAGTTCCGCATGTCGGCGATATGGGACAAATCCATCAGCACCTGGTGTTGTTCAATCACATCGCGATGGGACATGAAGCGGTATTCCTGGAGTGTATCCCTCACTTGCAGCCTCATTTCGTGAATCCCGCCCGCATTGAAAATGGCGTTTATGTAACGCCGCACGAACCGGGCTGTTCTTCTGACCTGAAAGCGGTACGACCGGGGGCGTAATCGCTTTTATCCGATGATTTCCTCCGGGCGGACCGCACGCTTCTCAGCCATGGAACGGTACTGTGCGAAGACAATTTGCAACGTGCGCAGGTTGTCTCGTCCACTGGTCTCTGGTTCGGAACCATCTTCGATCCCACGCATCAATGAGGCCATCGGGCCAACGAACGCATCGGGAATCCACATGCTGTCAAGGCGAGCAGTGAACCAGTAGCTGGGGTTGCGTTTCGACATGAACTCCAGTGTGTCAGGCCGGCCTGTTGGATAGTTGTACATGAGGCCGATTGTGCCCTTAATTACGCCTTCCGTGCCCTCGAGACGAAAGATCGCATAAGGGTCGTCCTGCCAGCTAGTGTGGCAAACGTCGATGAGCACCTGCAGGCCGGATGCATACTCCCAAACAGTAAGCGTTTTGGTTTCAGCACTTGTGGTTTCGTCCGGTGCTCGACTGCCACTCGTGAAAACATGGGCGGGCTCTCCCAGCAAATAACGAAGTGAGTCGATGTAATGAATGCTATGGAACATAATCTCGACGTGTTTTCCCTGATAAATCCATGGCCACAGACTCCAATCAGTCTTGCAGTGAACCTGAATGGTGGCGTAAGTAGGGGTTCCGAGCCAGCCATCATCGATCAGCAAACGAGAGCAACGGATCCCTGCATCCCAGCGCATCTGCTGGTTGACGGCGAGCTTGACATTGGCGCGTTCCGCAAGCTCCACGGTGCGAACCGCTTGGGCGTATGCGTCAGATAAGGGCTTCTGACAGAGCAGATGTTTGCCAGCGGCCGTTGCCTGTTCGACGACGGCAAACTGTTCCGCTGGGTATACGGCTATGTCCACTATTTCGACATCAGGTTCGCGCAGTAGCTCATCAACGCCGCCATAGACCTTAGCGATTCCGTGTTGCTTGGAAGTTCGCTCCGCCTGTTCACGATTTCTGTCAGTGATGCCCACAACCTTGAATCCAGCCTTTTTGTAAGCGGGCAGATGTGCGTAGTTGATAATCCCTCCGGCGCCGACAATACCGATGCCGTGGTCCATGCGCTGCGGCAATTGTGGTTTGTAGTCGAGTTGCGGGAAGACATCAGGTACTTCGGAGTCTCTTTTCATAACTATTCATGCGCTAATACGCTCGCGCAATCGCAAACTCTAGCAGTAACTGTGGACGCAGGCCAAATTAATCTTTCGCGAGACACATTTCGAGCCGTTCTACAGTAGCGATGCGTTTTATCCTTTGAAACGATTGTTAGTTTTCGAAAATCTTCACATCCCGGACTTGCGAAGTTGAATCTGTTGGTTTAGCATTGCCACTTTTTTCGTGGTACTGCCCGATCGAGCACGCGGCGTCATCGCATGCAGATCGAAAATGGAATTTACCTGATGAAGCTGATCCGATTTGGCGAGCCAGGCAATGAAAGACCAGGACTTATCATGGAGGACGCGTCGCGGCTGGATGTTTCCGCCTTCATACCGGACTATGACGAAGCGTTCTTTACAGATGATGGCGTTTCCCGCCTGAACCATTGGTTGAGAGAAAACGCCGCCTCCGCGCCGCGAATTGCGCAATCTGTTCGCTTGGGATCACCGATCTCCCGTCCCAGCAAGATTGTCTGCATCGGGCTGAACTTCCGTGACCACGCGCGAGAGAGCAAGATGGAGATTCCGGAGGAACCTGTCATATTTTTCAAGGCCAGTAGCTCTCTCGTCGGTCCGAATGATGATCTGGTAATGCCGAAGCATGCGAGAAAGGTGGATTGGGAGGTGGAACTGGCTGTCGTGATGGAGAAGAAGTGCAACTACATCGAACCGGAACAAGCTCTCGAATATGTGGCAGGCTACGTTCTGCACAACGATTATTCCGAGCGCGTGTTCCAGCTTGAGCGTGGCGGACAATGGGTCAAAGGAAAGAGTGCGGACACATTTGCGCCGCTCGGACCTTTTCTCGCCACTCGTGACGAGATTCCGGACACGAGCAAGCTAGGGATGTGGCTGAAGGTTAACGGTGAGTTTCGGCAAAGAAGCTCCACTGCTGAGATGGTTTTTGACGTGCCTACCCTCATCAGCTACGTCAGCCAGTTCATGACTCTGCTGCCTGGCGATATCATCAGCACCGGAACACCAGCCGGTGTCGGCTTAGGCATGAAACCTCAGCAGTACTTGCAAGTGGGAGATATCGTTGAACTGGGAATTGACCGGCTCGGCGTGTCAAGGCAAAACGTGGTTGCGTGGAAACCAACGAGCTAACGCAATCGCATCTTTCAAGGCGGCGGCAGTCCGTCCGCGATTCTGCTTTATGATGGTCGTCGGCGAACCAGATGCAAAGCTCTCGCGCTCTCCTGTTCCTTGTCGGCTTTTCAACGTTGACCGCTTGGCTTGTTGCACAAGCGGTGAAACAAACGCGACCATCTGAAAGGATCAAACCCGGCCCTGTCCACTTCGAGGACATTGCCCAGCAGGCGGGATTAACTACTGCCAACGTCTACGGGGGTGACACTCATAAAGAATTCATCATCGAGACCACGGGGAACGGCGCCATCATCTTCGATTATGACAACGACGGCTGGCCTGACATTTTTCTTCCCAACGGTTCGACGGTCGAGGGATTCCCCAAAGATCAAGCTCCAAGCGGGCATCTGTACCACAACAATCATGACGGCACATTCAGCGATGTAACTTCCCGCGCGGGGCTGGCCCGGTCCGGTTGGGGACAAGGAGGCTGCGTAGGAGATTACGACAACGATGGCTACCTCGATTTGTTCGTCACATATTGGGGACAGAATGTTCTTTATCACAACAACGGCGACGGGACGTTTAGCGACGTGACCAGCAAGGCCGGACTCAAGACTTCCCGGGACGAGTGGAGCACCGGTTGCAGTTTTGTCGATTACGACCGCGACGGCAAGGCAGATATTCTCGTCGTTCGCTACGTGGATTTCAGTTACGACTCCGTGCCCCGGCCGGGCCAAGGACGTTGGTGCCAGTGGAAAGGGATCAACGTAATGTGTGGGCCGCGGGGATTGAAGCCCGGGGCGAATGCACTCTATCACAACAATGGCGATGGTACGTTTGCGGACGTCTCCCGAAAGTCTGGCATTCTCAACACCACAGGATGTTATGGATTCACGTCGCTGACGGCGGACTTCGACCACGACGGGTGGACGGATATTTACGTTGCCTGCGACTCTACCGCCAGCCTTCTGTATCACAATAACCATGATGGAACATTCATCGACATTGGGAGGAAGGCCGGAGTGGCGTACAACGAGGACGGATCTGAGCAGGCAGGCATGGGCCTATCCGCCGCCGACTTTACCCATGCCGGGTACCAGGATATCGTCAAAACCAATTTCAGCGATGACACTCCCACTCTCTACCTCAATCGTGGCGATAACAACTTTGACGACGTCACCTACAGCGCCGGATTGGGCAAGATCAAGACGTGGCTGGGATGGGGAGTGCAATTCTATGACTTTGACAACAGCGGGTGGCCGGGAATCCTGATCGCCAACGGCCATGTGTATCCGGAAGTGGAAGGCAAAGCATTGGGAACCAGCTATCGCGAACCGAAGGTTGCATACTACAACCTCCACGACGGGACATTCGCCAACATCACTGGAGGTGCCGGTACGACTCTGAGCCAGCCACACTCTGGTCGCGGCATGGCGCTCGGCGACCTCTTCAACGATGGACACCAGGAGGCTCTGGTGAACAACATGAATGAGAGACCGTCGCTCTACTACAATACCGCACCTGTTGGGAACTGGATCAGCTTGCAACTGGTGGGCGTGAAATCGAATCGCGCGGCGTTGGGCGCCGCGGTCACCTTGGAACAGAGTGGTGATAAATACGAGAAGGAAGTGCGCAGCGGAGACGGCTACATCTCAGAGAGCGATCTGCCGCTGCATTTCGGCTTGGGTGGCGCGTCCAAGGCAGAGAAGATCGTGATTCGCTGGCCAAGCGGGCTAGTCGAAACCCTCTCCGATCTTCTCTCGAACCATTACTACACCGTGCGGGAAGGCAGCGGCATCGACAAGAGCAGAACTCATGGGGTTAGCCAGGTGCGAATTCAAGTTTCGGTCGCAAGCGCCAAGTAGCTCACTCAGCCCGCATTCCCGGCGGAAATAACCGCGATCGCCAGTAGCAGGACCCCGACTCCGGTCCAGTTGTAGACCAAGGCCCGACGACTCGCACCCTTCCATTCGCCCGATACAGCTCCCCAGAACAGAGCCGCAAGGATGTCAATCGTCATAAAGATGGGCCATCCCACGATGTTGCCCAATGAACCCAGTGAAGCTGCGCCCATTCCATAAAACACAATTCCGCCGAACCACAGCAAGCCCGTCGAGATGCCAAGCGCCCAACACGTGGCCGGATTTCCCTCACGGAACACAGCCCATGTCCGGTTCTTGTTCAGCAGATACACGCAATAAATGAAGTTAGCAACAAATCCGCCGGTCACCGTGAGCGCCCAAATTGGATTAGCTGCCATCGCGTTGCTCGCTCCGGACTGCAGAGCACGCACCCTGAGTTCATCACCGAAAACGAAACTGAAGTTCATCATCGAGGAGAAAATTCCAGAGCAGATACAGATCACCAGCCCGAGCGTGAAACCAGAACGCACACCGTTGCCAGGGCGAAGATCGTGCTCGCGAGCGCGCCCGGCAAGTGTGAGAAAGACGAGCCCTACGACCATAACGGCAGTGCCGGCGATTAGAGCCAGCCCGCGTTTTGCCCCGAGTTGCTCAGGATGAAGCATCGCCAGTGGGAACAACGAGCCGAAAGAAGCTGTAATGCCCAAGATCAGCGCGAACCCGAGCGCCATCCCCACGCGACTGATCCCGAGACCAAATAGAGTCGCGCCTACGCCCCATAGCAATCCAAATACAATCACCTTGATGAGAGTGGACGGAGTTGCTCCTAAGTAAACACTAGTGACATTCGGCACGGTGGCAAAGTTGATAATCCAGGGAAATACGATCAGTCCAGACAGCGCGAACAGCAACCAGCTGTTTTCCCATCGCCACCCGGACATCCGCTTCATGGGAGCGGCGAAGCTTCCTTGGAGAATACCTGCCAGCGTGACTACTCCGATTCCAAACAGCAACGCCGGGTTCATTAAACCTCCCGAGGTAAAGGCCTGCAGAATGGACCACACCGCCTCTGGTCGTCAAGGGGGTATCGGCAAAAGTCTGGTTGCGTTCCGAAGATGTTTGGGCTAGAGTGCGCTGAATGTTGAAGTGGGTGCTTCGGATCGGAATTTTGATTTGTCCACTTGTGCCTCTCGCGGGCCAGGACATCGATGCAAATGTCACGACCCAGAACCGCAGTCCTTCTACCGTAGCAGATCAGATTTCGGATGCAGGGGAACGTGCAGCCTTTCTCGCGCTGTTCAACCAAGGCTCTCCCGCACAGATGCTCCAGCAGGCCAATTCGTTCTTGGGGCGATTTCCCCAATCCTCTTTTCTCTTCCAAGCCTACGACGTGGCGGCTCGTGCCAGTTTCAGACTGGAGGATTACGACGCGGGGCTGAACTACGCCAGAGCGTCGCTGACCCTACTGCCCGAGAATCCGTTGCTTCTTGTTTCGGTGGCCGATGTGGAAGCACAGAAACATTTGCACGACGCGGCGATCTCAGACGCTCAGGATGCAATCGAGAATCTCGATCGATTCGCCGCGCCCGCTAGCATTGCCGCGGAGAGTTGGCCGGAGCTCAAGCGTAAGCTGAAAGCGACTGCAAATTTCGCCAAAGGCCGGGGGCTTCTGGGTCAGGCCCTCGAAGCGCCCATGGGCGAAAAACGCACCACCCTGCTGAAGGATTGCGAATCTTCCCTAGAGGCGGCGCAAAAGTTGAATTCGTCCGACTCCGAAACCACTTATTTGCTAGCGTTAGCCCAGCTCTCAGCTGGGGCATTGCGTCCAGCGGCGGGCAACTTTGCTGCAGTTTACGAAGCCAAGGACAGCCTTGCGCCCAAGGCACTGGAAAATCTGCAGGCCATTTACCAAGGGCTCAAGCCGGGCCCCCGCGAGACTTTTGAGGGTTTTCTGCAACAGATGGAACGTGAGAGAAAATTTTCGCCGGAAAGTCGCAGCTCAGAAACTTTTCCGATCGAGAACCGGGAAGGTCGGGGGTTGGCGGAATATGCTGGTTCCGAGTCCTGCCGCGGCTGCCACGCCACAATTTATCGGGAGTGGGCGCAGACCGGAATGGCGAAAATGCTGCGTCCCTATTCTCCGCAGAATGTTATCGGCGATTTTCAGGGCAACAATGAGTTCTACTTAGGCGATGACGCCGAATATCTTAACGGCAAGTTAAATGTTACCCGGGGCCGGAATCGCACTCGATTTGCGCGCATGGTGATACGCGATGGGCGGCATTACTTCGGCATCAAGCAGTCTGACGGTAAGTGGCACGCGTACCCTGTGGACTACACGATCGGATCAAAATTTCAACAGGCTTACGCGACCAAGCTGCCCAATGGAGAAATTCACGTTTTTCCCATCCAGTACAGCAGGCTGACGCAGCAGTGGATCAATTACTGGAAAATTATTGACGCCCCGGGAAGCGAACGAGCCGATCTGCGAGCTTGGGAGAAGTTTGGCGCCGCTACGAGTTATCAAGCGATTTGCGCCGTGTGCCACACCAGCCAGTTACGAAATGTGAAGGGCGGTGGCTTCGACGTCACGAATGTAGAGTTCAGAGAGCCCGGAATTGACTGCGAAATGTGCCATGGTCCTTCTGCGCAGCATGTCGCGGAGTTGACTGCGAATGAGCCTTATCCGAAAGAGCCGCTTGATCCGCCAGTGAATTTCCGTGATCTAGGAAATCGGGACTTCGTGCGCATCTGTGGGCAATGCCATATGCAATCGGCCATACGCTCGCCCGGTCCGTCCGGCGAATTGAACTACTCGCGCTCGGATGGGTTCTATATTCGCAATCCAAGCATCCCGTTTGGCGAGTTCTCGCGAATCGGTTTTTACAAGGACGGCCGCTTCCGGCAAACAACATTTATCGTAGAAGCGCTGGAACGATCGCAGTGCTTCAAGAAGGGTCAGGTAACCTGCGGAACCTGCCACGATCCGCATGGACACGATGCCGAGTCCAACCTGACTTCCATAAAATTTCGTGATCAGCCGGACTTGATGTGCACAGAATGCCACTCGCAGTTCCAGACCAGCGCAGCCTTGGCGGCACACACTCATCACCGCACCGAATCTGAAGCGAGCCGCTGCGTCTCCTGTCACATGCCGCGCATCATGGATGCCGTTCTTTTTCGCGCCCGCACGCACCAGATCGACGATATTCCGAGTGCCGACATGACGCAGAGATTCGGGCAGGAGCAAAGTCCCAATGCCTGTTTGTTTTGCCACTCTGAAAAAAACGCAGGTTGGGTCAAGCGGGAGCTGCAGGCATGGAAGCCGGCGTTTCGGTAATGAAGTCTTCGAGCGGCACCAAAGAAAGGCCAATGCGAGCGATCGCAGCCAGTGCGGCGTCGATCGCCGCAGTCCTGCTGCTTCTGATGACCGGCGCCAGCTTCCCAAGCAAGTTGCCAGGAACAGCTGCATCGGCAGATCAGAGCTCCCTGCACGCCGCCGGTTATGTCGGTTCACGAGCCTGCTCCAACTGCCACCCGATCATCTACGAATCCTTCTTGCGCACAGACATGGGCCGCTCCATGTCGGAGATAACTCCGTCTCTCTTAGAAAAGATGCCCACGTCGGCCAGCATCTTTAATCCCAAACTCAATCGCCATTTCGAGGTCGCGGCACGCGACGGAAAGCTCTATCAGAGCGAGTACGAGACGGGCACCGATGGAAAGGAAATTTTCCGCGAGACCCACGAGGTCGATTGGATCATTGGCTCGGGTGCGAACGGCAGTGGAGCTGTTGTGCGGCACGACGATTACCTCTTCGAGGCCCCGCTTTCCTTTTACGCGAAGACCCGTAGTTGGGATCTTTCTCCCGGATATGAATTTGGAGATTACGGTTTCAACCGGCCGATTCTGCCTGGTTGCATTGTGTGTCACAGCGGCCAGCCTGAACCCCTTCTCGCTGAAAACGGGCGCTTTCGAGACCCGCCTTTCATGGAACTGGCCATCGGTTGCGAGAACTGCCACGGTCCGGGTCAGTCGCACGTGGCCGCTTCGCAGATGGGCTCTCCGATCGGCTCGATTACAAACCCGGCCAAACTTTCGCCTTGGCTGGCGGACAACATCTGTATGTCTTGCCATCAAACTGGGGACGCACGTGTCCTGCAGGCCGGAAAGACATACCGCGATTTTCGCCCAGGCACCGAACTGGACGACACGCTCAGCATTTTCCTGGTTCCATTCACTCGCGAGTCTGCGCCCAAAGATGACCTGTTAGAGCATTACCTCTCCACGCACCTCAGCAAATGTTATCTGAAAAGCGGCGGACGGCTGGGTTGCATCAGTTGCCACGATCCTCACGTGCAACCTTCGCAGCAGGAAGCTCCGGCGTACTTTCGCACCAAGTGCCTCGCCTGTCACACCGAGAAAAGTTGCGCGGTGCCCGTCTCTCTGAGGCAGCACAAGACACCCCCCGATGATTGCGCCGGTTGCCATATGCCCAAGCGGGACGTAACGGTGATCTCCCATTCCGTACTCACTAACCATCGCATTGTGGCGGAAGCCGAAGAACCATTCCCCGACATCGCGTTCCACATGACGACTTCTCAGCTTCCCGACTTGGTTCATCTCAGCGCCAATCCTGCAAAGCAGGACGCACCACGGCCGTTGACCCTGCTGCAAGCCTATAGCCAAATCATGCTGGCTCATCCGGAATATCGAGCGCGATACTGGGCCGTGTCAAAGCAACTCGAGGCCGCTCAGCCAGACAACGTCTACGTCCTGGAGGCGCAAGCTGACGAAGCTCTGCAGGAGAAAAATGGCGAGGGCGCTTCGGGTGCGATTCGATATCTTGAGAATGCGATCAAGCGGGGCGCGACGAACCCAGCCGACTTCGAAGAACTGGGAAAGTTGCTAGTTGCGGCCGATCGAACATCTGAGGCTGCCAACGTCTTGCGAAAAGGCATGCAAGTAGCTCCCTATGACGCCGAACTCTATCGGCTTAGTGCAAAAATTTACTTCACGCTTAACAAAATGCAGGAAGCTTGCCAAGTTGCTGCCTACGGAAAGCAGAAATTTCCGCAAGACAACGCCATCCGGGATCTTTCAAACCGGTGCGAGCGCGTTCCGGCGGGAGCGAGAAATTGAACTGTGGCTTGCATCGCTAGCAGGTTAGGTTCGGGCCGACGGGATCCTCTCAGCGCGGCGAGGAGTCACCTTTTCAGGTTCGTGCTGTGAGAATCCCATCGCCATGGAAATGGCGCGCGCCGCAGAGCTAACTGCTCCGGCCAACGCAGCAACCTGGTTGGGGCTGACCCTGGTTACAGGTCCAGACACACTCACAGCGGCGATAGGTTCACGGTTAGCGTTAAGAATTGGAGCGCTCACGCAACGCGCACCCTGCACGGCTTCTTCGTCATCCACCGCGTACCCTTGGCGCCGGATCTTCTCGAGCTCCTGACGGAACTGCACCAGGTTCATTATCGTCTTCGGCGTCGCCGGCTGGAACTTGATCGTGCTCAAGGCACTTGCTTGTAGCTCCGCGGGCAGAAACGCCGCCAACGCCTTGCCCAGTGCAGTGACATGCAACGAACGGCGCGTGCCCACGCGTGATGAAAGCCGGAACTCGTGCGGGCTCTCGATCACATCGACGTAAAGCACGGTCCCCTGGTCGAGAACCGCCAGGTTGACGGTTTCCTGGGTTGACTTCCATAACTCCCAGAGTATCGGCCGGGCAACTGCTTGGAGCGTCGCTCCCTGGCTACCGCGCGTCGACATCTGCGACAGTCGCGGACCGATCAGGTAAGCTCCCGCCTCGGTGCGAACCAGATAGCCTTCGCGCTCCAAATGTTTTAGAAAACGGTGCGCCGTGCTTTTGTGAATGCCGGTTAGATCGCAGATAGCCTTCAGCCCTAACCCGGCAGAAGAGCCCTGGAGGGCCTCGAGAATCCGCAAAACTTTCGAGATCACTCCGACCGGCGCTGCACCAGGACCGGATTTTGCGACTCGCGGCATAGCTACTCCTTGTGACTTTCAGGTCGCCCGGCGCGACTCAAACGATCGACTGGATGGCCTCCGCGCGCGAGATTCAGTTTCAATATGCAGAACACTAGCATGATTTCCTAGCCAAAAGCGAGAGTCTTGTTTCATCTAATGAAACCATATTCATCATAATGAAATTTTTGGATTGACAACATTCGAAAATCAGTGCTAGAAGCTTGTACGGTGTAGCGGTTGTGTATTGGCTGCTGCTGCAGGCCCGGCAATTCGTCGAGAAGAAAAGTGCCGCTGGAAGTTACGGAACCGTGTCGCAAGGTCAAAACGACCGTGCGAGGAGGATCTAAGATGACACGCCAGGTTTTCTCGAATATGCATGAGCGGTGGATTGTGATGTTGACATTCATGTTCGTGGTGGTATTTGTGTTCGCGCTCTCCGCCTCGCCCTCCTGGGCGCAGGCTACCGCAACCGTCAACGGAACGGTTCGTGATTCGGGTGGCGCGGTCGTAACCGAAGCCACGGTCGTGCTGCACAACCGCGACACGAACCTAAATCGCACGGCGGTCACAAATGGCGTGGGTGCGTACGTCATGCCGAACGTACAGCCGGGAAACTACGACTTGAAGGTGACTAAGAGCGGGTTCGGTCCCGCACTTGATTCGGGCGTTACTCTGGTCGTGAACCAAACCGCAACCTATGACTTTACGCTTAAGGCCGGAGCGGTCAATGAGGTCATCAATGTGCAGGCCAACCCTGTCGCTCTCGAAACCTCAACTTCTGAGCTAGGCGTCGCCGTGGTAAAGGAGCAGGTCAACGACCTGCCCTTGAACGGACGAAATTTCACCCAGCTGCTCAACCTCACTCCGGGTGTAAGCACAGTCAATGTTTCCCAGAACTCCACCACCAGCGGAGGTATCTGGTCTAATCCAGTCGGTACGTTCTCTTACCCGTCGGTGAATGGCCAGTCCAACCGCAGCAACTTATTCCTGCTGGACGGGGTAAATGACCAAGGGTCGTTCGGCAGCACCTACGCCGTTGCCCCCATTGTCGACGACATTCAGGAGTTTAAGGTTCAATCGCACAATGACGACGCATCGTTCGGCGGCGTGATGGGCGGGGTCGTTAACGTCGTAACCAAGTCAGGAACCGCGCAGTTCCACGGGGATGCCTGGGAGTTTTTGAGAAACAAAGATCTTGATGCCCTCAATCCCTTGATCCAGCCCAACCTGCAACCCCAGTTCCAGCAGAATCAGTTTGGCGGAACCTTCGGCGGTCCGATTCACATTCCTGGGGAACATCCAAGGAAGACATTTTTTTTCCTCAGCTATGAGGGCTTTCGAAATCACACCGGAGCGTCCAATCTCTACACCACGCCAACTGCAGCGCAACTGGCCGGCGACCTCACGGGTATTGCCGGACAGATTTATAACCCCTACAGTGGTCAGCCCTTCAAGTGCGCGGCGAACGGAAGCCCACTCCCAGCGCCTGGCAATATTCAGGGTTCGGGTACGCCGTGCAACAAGATTCCCTCCAGCATGATCGACCAGGACATGGTCAATTACGCGACGACGTTGTTTCCCGCGCCAAATCTTGTCGGCAACCCGCAGTTCAATGGTCTGGACACGACCAAAACGATTACCCGCCAGGACGAGGGCAGCGGACGCCTTGACCACCAGTTCGGTCCACGTGACACCGCGTGGGCCCGTTATACCAGCTTCCGGCAACCGGTCACTGGATCGGGTGGTTTTACGGGACTGCTGCACGACCAGGTAACCGACGGCTACAACATAGCGGTTGACTATACCCACTTGTTTTCCGGGACCATGCTGGCGGACTTCCACTTCGGACGCACGAGCATGAATATCGATCAAAACACAAACTTTGCGAATGCCAGTCCGAGCTTCGGTACGCAAGTGGGATTTTCTCCGAACTTTGCTGGAGGTTTTCGGGGTGGCGTATCAATGATCCCGAATGTTGTGATCCAAGGTTACATCGGGAATCCCAATCAGAGTGCACACAATGCCGCGCAGGTTGATGACACCCATGGATCGAACATCTGGGAATTTGGTGGTGACCTGACAAAAACGATTGGGCGGCACACTATCAAAGCGGGAGCAAATTTCGCTAGCAACAACGCCAACGCATTGTATCTGAACTCAAACGTTCAGTTTAGCGCCGCGGCCACGTTAATCCACTCGACGGGGCCCTTATTGGCAGGATATGGGTTGCCAACTATATTAGCTCGCTCGTAGCCATATCCGTTGCCGTAGTTGTAATTGCCCGTCTGTGCAATGTCTTTACCGCTTCCTAGATCGAAAGCTGTTCCAGAATTGAATGACAGAACGCCATTCAGGTTCCAGCCTCCGATCAGCGCGTTTACAACCCGGCTGCTCGACGACAATTTGCCCTTGCCGAACGGCAAAGCATAGACCCATGCGGCAGAGAAGATTTGCGGAAGGTCGGTCGCGGAAGGACCATAGTCAGCTGCCAGGTTGTACGGATTTTGAATGGAGCAACCTTCTACTCCGTACCAGCCGGAACAACCGAGATCCAGGCTCTTCGACCAAGTGTACGAGACCAGATACGTCAGGCCGTGTTGCTGCCTGCCATTCAACGAAACCTGCAAGGCGTTATAGTTGCTCCTTCCCTGGTTTCGGTCATAGGCGGTCGCGCCGATATAAGGGAAAGGCGCCCCGCAGTTGAAGTTGTTCGGATTTGTGGCGTAGCTCGGACAGTTCGCGTTTCCGCCGGCGGCCATGGCCACGTTGTACGCTCCTCCAATGTCGAGACGCCGACCAACCGAACCCACGTAGTTGACGGTTAGCACGGAGCTGGAAGTTACTTGTTGTTGCACCCCGACGTTCCACTGATCGGCATAAGGCCTCTTCAAGTAGGGATCAGCAAACCATGTCGATTGGGTGAACGGAGTACCCGTCGTGACCGGAGGTCCGCTGCTCTGGCTCAGAGGATTTTGTGCGGTCACAGTCGGGGCGCCGGCGGTGACCGGGTTGATGTTGCTGGCTCCGAGTTGGTCCAGGCTCGGCCAGGTGCCTTCGTAGTTTTGCGCGGTTTGAGTGATCGCTGCCCAGTTATCGAAGAATCTACCGTAACCGGCGCGCAGTACGGTATTCGGCCACAGTTGATAGGCGATGCCGATTCGCGGTTGTATGTCGTTGTAGTCGGTGTGGAATATCGCTGTGCCGCCCAGGGGTGTGATCACTACGTGCGCGGGGAGGGTGCCACCGGGTATGCAGGGAGCGGCATTGGTTTGGATGCATGAGGGAGCGTTACGGGCCAAGATGTAAGTTCCATTGCGGAAATCCATGTCGCCTACATAATTGTTTGCGTTCGCGTTATCCCCATAAATGGGCATAAACGTGATGTCGTACCGTAAACCGAAATTGATGTCGAGCTTGTTGGTGACTT
>Ga0207048_10082_pt1 | contig 28995 bp, 21 predicted proteins | sample Alteio_BWMinCont_65_FD_153301 | JGI IMG/M metagenome (GOLD analysis project Ga0207048, IMG submission 153301) | Enriched cells from forest soil in Barre Woods Harvard Forest LTER site, Petersham, Massachusetts, United States -... | ecosystem: Environmental > Terrestrial > Soil > Temperate forest >...
CTTCTATGGACTTCAGTAGTTCCTCGCATCCGAGATGCGCGCCGCCTGGCGAGACTTGGTCGAGAATCCCGTATGGTGGTCCATGGGTGAGGAGCACGTCCAAGTTGTAGGGAATCTGGTCCCAGTACCGTCTGGCTGCCGCGCCACGAGGATACATGAAGGCCCAATTCAGAAATTCAGGCGTGTAGGGTGACCCCCAGAAGGTAACATTGCCGATCATGACGCCAGCGTTCTCAAGGTAGATGGCATTGGTCAGAAGAGAGCGAGCCTCTTGCGGGGCGTTCTGGAAGTACCGGTCGTGATTTCCGGCGCATGCCACCCAGTGTTTAAACGACTGCTCTCCAAGCCAACGATTGAAGGAATTGATATCCTCGGGGTCGTACCCAGAGTTCATGAAATCGCCTGCATGCACCAGAACATCTCCGTTGGTAAGACCTTCTATCCTATTGTGGAGTCCGTGGGCGTCTGAAATTACCACAAGGCGCATTGGTTAACCTCAATGTCTCGGACCAGGAATGCCGGAATGGTGCTCGACCCTCCAGCGTATCAGGCTCTAATACATGAACAGAGGCGAACTGGAGCAGATACATGGGTTTCGGATAAGGAGCGTGGTGTGAATAGACGCAAATTTGTACAGACGGCTGGAGCCGCTGCGTTGGGTGGTGGCAGGTGGTTGCGCGCGCAGAGTGCTGCCGCGGCAAGGATTGCGCGCGCTGCGGCGATTCCGGCTTCCGTGCCATGGAGGCAGTTTGAGGTGGAAGCAGCCTTGTATGCCTGTGCAGGAGATGGCAGCGGTCAACTCGGTCTACATCATTGGGCAGATGCATCCGGAGCGCAGGCCGGAGACCTCCGCGGCGTATCCGCACAATCCGGTGCGGCCGTTCTGGATGGCCGAGGACGCGCGGGCGAACTGGCACTTTGATGTGAAGCGCTATGGGCGCATCAAGCCGCGGCCCTCAGACTTCGCGTGGCTGGCCGGCACCGACTGGACGCGCGTATTCGTGGACGCGGCGCGCAAACGTGGCCTGCGCGTGGGCTTCGAGTTCTCCCACTCGCTGGTCGACAAGAAGCGTGTGGAGGGCGAGTTTGCCGATCTGGCGAATCGCAACCTCCATGGAGAGATTACGCATGTGCGCGATTGGCTTCGTCCCGTCTGCCCCAACCAGCCGGACGTCCGCGAGTATGCCGTCGCCGCGTTTTCCGAGGTTGTGGAGAAGTACGGCGTGGACTGGCTAGAGTCGGCGATCGTGTTAATGGACGAGGCGGTGGGCGGCAGCCCGGCGCGTGGCGGCGGATGCTTTTGCGCAGCATGCAAGAAAGCTGCGCCCGGGTTCGGGGTCGATCTGGAGAAGATCCAGGCCGCATTGCTGAAAGATCCGGCGTCGCAGCCGGAACTCGGCCAGTGGCAGCAGTTCCGCTACGACTCGGTGGTGGCGTTCTACAAAATGCTGCATCCGGCGGTGCACAAGGCGAAGCCCGGCACCGTGCTGCGTTACAACATGCACGCGAAGAACCCTCGCGACTTCGGCGTGGATATCGTGCAGCTCAAACCGCATCTGGATGCGCTCCGCATCCAGGACTACTCCGAGCAGACCGGCCAGGCAGCGGCGATGAACGGCAAGCGCTCGTGGCTGACCGAAGAGCGCGGAAACATGGGGACGGAATTCAATCTCGTCAGTGGAGTTGCGGTGCGGCCGCGCGCGACGCCAGAGTTGATCCGGCAGGGCGTGAAGATCGCGGTCGAGACGAAAATGAACGGGATTATGTTGGGGTTCTACGATGGGGCGGACTTCCCCAACCTGCGGGCGGTCCGCGCGGGGATGGCAGACGCGGGCCTTCCCGTAGCGGCGGCCTAGAGAAGGGCGTCTAAACCGCTGAACCGAAATGGGGCCGCAGCAGCAAGCGCCGCGTGCGCCTAATCCGGTGGACGCGCCTGGCGAACTTGCTCAATGTAAACCCGACTCCCAAGGAACATCAACCGTTCTCTGCGGGGATGACCTGAAGATTCCCGCAGCATCTGGATGCAGGACCGGCAGCGTATTACATCTTCTCTTGCCCTTCTTGGCCATTTGCTCCTCCGATCATGCCGGTCGAATGCCCGGGGCGCGGACACAGAGCAAATTCCCAATCGAGATCGTCGCCGGAAACCGGCAGCCGTCATCACACGTCTGTACGCAACCCCAGACCCACGCTTTTCGGTCGGGCTTCAAACCGGGCACCAATGTCGGCGCGGGCTTTAGCTGTCATCCGATCGGCTGCGACTATCATCGCTCCACTCGCGTTCCTTTACATCCTGTCTGGCCCGCGCCAGTTGCACGCTTAGCGGTACCGATCCGGTTCGATGAGTGCATTTGCCGATTTTATGCTCAGTGAGAGCGTGCAGCCTGATTGGCTCCCTGCAATGCACCTCGCCGGCCAGGTGCATTCACCAGTGCGGTCTCGAATGCCTTGGATGCGGAAGCAAAATCGTCCTGTAGCAGCAACATCTCTCCGAGTTGTTCGCGGGCGGGGACAATCGATCCCGGAGTGACTGAAAGTTTTTCGATCCCGTCCTCGTCGTCGGCTGCGCTGCGCAGGATGGTGGAGGCCTCATTGGGTTGCTTTTCAGCCTGGGCCGACCATGCCAGGATTTCGCGCCTCATGATGTTGACTTGGGTTGCCCAATAATCGTCCCCTTTCGTACGAAGCCGTTCTTCGATTTGGCGCAGCGTTTCAGATTCTTTTTGAGCCTGCAGGGTATGGCCGTTACGGGCGAATCCGAGACCGCGCGCCCACACGGCGATGGCGACTATCTGAGGTTGAGCCGAGTTTGGCGGATTGACGATCTTCTCTGCGTCACTCCACCGATGGCGTTCGACCACGTAACGGATAGGCATCGCTGTTGCAGCGTATCCTGATTTGAAATTGCCCATATCCAGGTTCCGCATCGTCTTGAGTTGCCGGATCACCTGAGCTGCTTCCTGGTCGCGGCCGCTCTGTAGGTAGGCGTAGACCAGATAGTCCATCGCGTGGAGTTCCTCGCCGGTATCGCGCTCGTGTTGCGCGGCTGTTCTCGCGGCAAGATTGGATGCGATGGAGTCGTCCCACAGCCCGAGCCGCGTGAAAATGTGGGACGGCATGTGCAACGCGTGCGGAGCCGACGGAGCAATACTGGCATAGGCCCTCGCCGCCGCAAGCCCCCTCGATGCGAGTTCCTGGCTATCGCAAGCGTGGATGAGGTAGTGCGGAATTCCGGGGTGATCTGGAAACTCGCGCCAAAGAGGTTCAAGCAAATCGGCTGCCTGCTTTTGCTTTCGGTGTTCCTTGTCCAATGGGGACGCGTTTGAGATAAGGGCAAGAGCGTAGAACACCTGGGTCTCGACATCCTTGGGATTTGCTGCTGCAAGTGAACGCATCGCGGTCTCGTAGTTTGACGAGCGGGTGCTGTAGTCGACGGTGGAAGCATCTTGAAACACGAGGCTGAGCGCATGGATAAATCCTCGCTCGCGTTCGGAGGCTTCGTGGAGCATTGCGGCTTGCGCGATTTCCTTTTGGGCAACAGCAATTCCTGCAGCAGGGAGAGGCGGTTCCCACATCGGGTGATAATGCGTCATCGCGATACCCCAGTAGGCGATGGCACACTGAGGATCCTGTTCAGCCACGCTTTGGAACGATTCCTCGGCAGCCTTGTAAGCGAAGGAATGGAGAAGCGCAACCGCACGATTGAACTCCTGCTGCGTTCGAGGTTGGCAAGAGGTTAGGAATGATATCGTGCCGAGTTTTTCGGGCGCTGGGTGGTCATGTTCATTTTGCATTGCGAGCAATGCCGGAAAGAGAAATGCCAAGGCGAATAACCGCATCGTGTCCGCCTCCGCGGAGCTTGAGGGGCAATCTTGCCTGGTGCTGGCTGGCTCGTAGTCGAGCTTATCCAGGCACGCAGCTTTACTTGCTAAATCAGAGCACACCTACGCGCTTGAGAAGGGCCTGAAAACGCACATCGGAGCGGTAGCGATCAAATACCGGGTCCACGGCGAGGTATCCCATCCAAACGGCATGATCCTCGTAGGCTGCTTCCAGCCATTTAAATGCGTCTTCATCCCGGCCCAATGCCGCGTAGATTTGTGCCAAACCGTAGGATGAAACGTAGCGTCTCGCCGAAGTTGCTTCCAGTTCGCGCGCGATTCGGATTGCCTCGCGGTTCTGGCCTGCGGCCGCAAAGGCAACGCCAAGCTGCGCCGTATAAAGGGGGCTATCGCCCGACAGAGTTGCCGCCGTTTTCAACTGGCTCACCGCCTCGCGGTGCAATCCTGCCTGAAGATAATCTTCCCCGAGCAGAAGGTGCGCGGCTGCGAAGTTTGGATCCAATTCCACGGAGTCACGATTCTGTGCAATAGCGGCGGAATAGTTATGCGCCTGGTAGTATCGGAGGCCCACCCAAGTGCTGATCATCAGGTTCAAAGGATCAAGTTGTAGAGCACGCTTCGCCTCCGAAAGGCCCTCCTCATGTCGGCCCTTGATCGAAAGATAGTCTCCATACCAGTGGTGCGCGTTGGCATACTGCGGGTCTAACTCCAAAGCACGCTTGAACTCCGCCTCCGCCAACGCCCATTCCCAACGATGGCTGAGCACCAATCCCAACGACGCGTGACCTTCGGCGGATTGGGGGTCGATTTCAATAGCTCTGCGCGCCGCCGAGTAAGCTTTCGGAAGCGCATCTGCCGGGGCCTTGAACCCGTGCCAGGCAAGCCCACTGTTGCAGTCGGCCAGCCCGGAATAGGCCGCGGCGAAGTTTGGATCGCTCTCAATCGCCTGCTGGAAATATTGCTCCGCCATTTCCATGCTCTGGCCGGTGCGCTTGTTCCAGTAGTAGCGACCCTTCAGGTAGGCAATATAGGCCTCAGGCACTGTGTGCCGGGGATTTGCAAGGCGACCTTTCTGCTCTGCCGTCAGCGCAATATGGATTTCATCTGCGATGCCGCCGACTACTGAATCCTGCACGGCCAGCACATCTCCAAGCCCACGATCGTAGCTTCCCGCCCACAGATCCGTCTGTTTTTTGGCATCAATCAGTTCCACCCTGATGCGCACGCGATCAGACGAGCGCTGAACGCTGCCTTGAACAAGATAGTCTGCGTTCAGTTCTCTGCCGATCTCTTTGGCAGTGAGCCTGCTCCCTTTGTACTTCCGAATTGAGCTGCGAGAGACCACCGTCAATTGATCTCTGTTCAGCCGCCCGATCTGGGTGATCATCTCTTCGGTTAACCCCTCGCTGAAGAATTCCTGGTCAGGATCTCCACTGAGATCCTCGAAAGGCAGCACGGCAAGCACCATCTTATGCTCCGGTGCCGTGGGCATACTGGCCGTGCTTCGCCATCGCCAGATTCCAAAGATAACAATGAGGCCAACGACCAACCCCGCCATAAGGAACCATTTGCGGGCTCGCCGATGCACCGGCGGTTCCACACTCGCGACATCCGGGGAATACACGGACGTCTCCCCCAGTTCTTCGCGCAAGGCCTGCAGTTGATTGCTTCGGTAGCCGTTTTCAGTCGCCCGTATCAGGATCTGCGCAGGACTCGCCCCTTGAGGAACAGTCGAAGGTTCAAAAGTAGATTTGTGGTCTGAGTATCCTGTCCTCGTGACCGGTGCAATAAAACGGTATCCCCGCCCCGTCACAGTCTGTATAAACCGCGGGATTTCGGGATCGTCCTTTAGCACATAGCGTATCTTGCGGATTGCACCTCTGATGCTATTGTCCGTATCCAGGAAGACCTCATTACCCCAAACCCTGGCGACGATTTCCTCGCGAGTAATGATTTCACTCGGTCGCTCGACGAGCAGAAAAAGAACTTCGAGTGGGATACGCTCCAGCTTCAGGACACGGCCACCGTGGCGCAACCTTCGCGGCCGAAGATCAAGCTCAAAATCTTCGCCCAACATGATCGATTGCTGTATCCCGACGGACTGGATGGCCATGGCAAGGTCCGAAGAAGTGCATCGATTTTATCCTACCTCCGACGATACTTGCGTAAATCTAAGCGGTACTTGAGTTTGGCGCGACACAAACCAACACAAACCAACACACCCGCCGCTATGGACAAAGAAGCGCTGTATGTCAATGATGCCGCCCAAGTACACCATTGCATACCGGGAGGGAAAAGATGAAAAACATGATTAGAAGAGAAAGCATTCGTGGGCTCATTTACATATTGATACTGAGCCCGCTGCTAGGAGCGACAGCTTCCATAGCCGATAGCGTTATCGATTGGAATGTGATCGCGATCAACACAGCCGTCACTGCCAATGCGAACCCTTTCGCCCAGGGGCGCTATGCAGCGATCGCACAATTGGCTGTTTTTGAAGCAGTTAACTCGGTTACAGGCGAATACCAACCGTATCTTGGGACCATCACCCAGCGACCGGGTGCCTCACCCGATGCGGCGGCCGTTGAGGCGTCCTACGATGTACTGAGCCATTACTTCGGGCTCACCAATCCGGTAATTCAGGCAGCGCTTAATAGCGCTCGAGCGAATTCGCTGTCGGTAATATCTGACGGCCTAGCCAAGACGGGTGGCATCCAGGCGGGTGATGACGCAGCGCAGGCCATGATCAATCTGCGTGCCAACGACGGCTCGGCGACTCCACCATTGACCACAATTCCTGGCCCGCCAGCTCCGGGGGTATACCAATTGACGACAGGCTGCAAAGCAGCGATCGCCTATAACTGGTCATCCGTCACTCCATTCGGCATCCCGAAGGCTAGTGACTATCTGCTTGGCCCACCGCCGGACCTCACCAGCGAGGCGTATACCAAGGCCTACAACGAGGTGATGACGGTCGGCGCCATCGACAGCGCCGCCCGGCCCCTGGATAAGGCCAACCTCGCGCTCTTCTTTGCGGCAACCTCACCAACACAGGCGATGAATCAGGCCGCCCGCGAAGTCGCCCAGGAAATGGGCGGAACTCTTTCGCAAAATGCTCGTGCCCTGGCCCTGATCAATATGGCGATCAACGACAGCCTGGTAGCGTCATTTTTCAACAAGTATCTCTACAACTTCTGGCGTCCCGAAACCGCGATTCACGCAGCCGCCAGCGATGGCAACCCGAATACCGATCCGGATCCTGATTGGGCTCCATTTATCACGACTCCATGCTTTCCGAGCTATCCCTCAAACCACGGAAGTGCGGTAAATGCAGCAGGCGAAGTGCTGCGGCGCCTTTACGGCGAAGCCGGACATTCGATGACGTTGACGACTCCTTCGCTACCCAACATCGTCTTGCATTACTACTCGTTTAAGGAGATCGCAAACGACGTCTCCGATGCGCGGGTTTACGGCGGGATTCACTTCAGAACCGATCAGGAGGCAGGCGCGGATTTGGGAAGGGCTGTCGGCACCGCGGTCTATAAAAACAACTTGCGTCCAGTCCGCGATGACGAATGACCTCTGAACCCCACGACCGGGGACTTAGCATCCATTGGAACGCTAGCTGCGACAGCTGGCCCGATCACGATCCACCCGTCGGGCAAGTTCGCCTATGTCGCGACTTCCGGCGGAATCGCAATGTACACCATTGACACGACGACGGGAGTCCTAACGTTCGCAGGGGCAACGGCTTCAAGATCAACGCCCGACTCAATCACAATTCATCCCTCTGGCAAGTTCGCGTATGAGACGAACCGCTTATTAGGAGGCCTTGCCATGAAATCACAATTGCGAAAGCATCTTTGGTTTTCAAGGATGGGGTTCGCCCTTTCACTGGGCCTGCTGTTTCTGCCAACTGGGTGCGGGAACCCCTCGACGTCGGCTACACCCTCTGCCTCGTCGCAGTCTGCCTCGTCTTCGGTGTCTGTCGCCATTACCCCCTCGATGGCGACGGTACCGGAGGGTGGATCACTGTCCTTTCTCGCCACAGTAAAAGGGATGGCCGATACCACGGTGACATGGTCAGTTCAAGGGGGCACGACACCGGGCTCGATCACGAGCTCTGGGGTATACACCGCTCCGAACACGTTGGGAACTTACAGCGTGGTCGCCACAAGCGTCGCCGACGCGACCGCGAGCGCATCCGCAGTCGTCACGATAGAGCTTCCGACTTCCACGACCGCTGGCAACTTCACGGCCGTTGGCAGCATGACCACAGCGCGAGCCGCCCACACAGCAACGTTGCTTCCTAACGGCAAGGTCTTGATCGCCGGGGGTGCAGGCTACGGTTTCCAAGCCCTTGCCAGCGCCGAGCTCTACGACCCTTCCACCCGCACGTTCGCCCCCACCGGCAGCATGATCATGCCTCGCTATGATCACTCGGCAACGCTGCTGGCTGACGGCCGCGTCTTGATTGCTGGTGGTACTCAAAACGTAAACGCCCGCGCTTTCGTCTTTACCGCGGAGATCTACGATCCTTCTACGGGAGCTTTCACCGCTACGGGTGATTTGACCTCGATTGGCGGAGAAGTAGATGCCTCCCCGGGGGACGTGACTACCTTGCTTCCGGACGGGAGGGTCTTTGTGGCGGCGGCCAACAATGCGGAAATCTATGATCCCAATAGCGGCACTTTCACCCCCACCGGCCCATATGCGTCTCCGAGTCTTGCGTATGGAACCACGGTCACTTTGCTCACCAATGGCAAGGTCCTGGTCACAGGGTGCGTCGGCCAATGTAGCGGGGTGACCGAGCTCTTCGATCCACAGAGCGGGACGTTCGGCGTGACCGGCCCGATGATGGCTAAGTACTATCCCGACTATGGGTACACCGCGACGTTGCTCACGGACGGCAGAGTATTCTTTCTAGGCAGTGACGATTTCTCCGCCGATGCTGAGGTCTACGACCCGGCGGCTGGGACATTCGCTTCCATTGGGAGCGGGGTCAGTCAAGAACTCTCCCCTGCTTCCCGCCTTACCGATGGAACGGTCTTGGTTGCCGGTGGCCAGTTGCCCGGGGGAAATGGGAGCACGTACGCCGAGCTTTATGTGCCTGCCAACGGCACGTTCGGACGTGTGGGTGACATGATTACAGGCCGCGATTCACACACGGCCACTCCGCTCCCCGATGACACAGTTCTGATTACTGGCGGATTTAGCGTTTGGCCGGATCCGACGTCCAGCGCCGAAGTTTATAAACCTCAATGACCTTCGGGCTCGGACAAACCTTTGCTGGGAGAAGTCTCATGATCATTATCCGTGCAGCTACGTGTCACTTTTAGCTGTCATTGCGCTGGCAACATTCCCACGGATCGCGAATGAGCCACCGCTGAGAGTCGACAGGATAAAAGCGATTGGCCAATGCGGATTTTCGCCGTAGCCAGAAAGGACACTCTCGTGCGAACCCAGCATCACATTACCGACATCCGGCCTCGGGTTCTCGCGTTTTCTGTTTTGATCGGCATTGTAGTTGTGACTGGTTGTGCTGGCGGTTCGCAGAATAGCAGCAGCTCCGCAGTTATCCCCGTTACCCCAGTTACCTACACCATCGGCGGCACGATTTCGGGTCTGTCCGGTACGGGCCTTCTACTACAGGACAATGGTGGAAATAATCTGCCGGTCAGCGGGAACGGAAGCTTCACGCTCACTGCGGGCATTGCTAGTGGCGGCGCTTTCAACATCACGGTGCTCACACAGCCTTCCAGCCCGGCGCAAACCTGTGTGGTAACGAATAGCGGCGGAACTGTCACCAGCACCAATGTCACGAGCGTGATGATCACCTGCATAGCTTCAGACTCTTTTGCATTAACGGGTGGCATGACTACTGCCCGCCAGGAGCAGATCGCGACACTACTGAATAATGGGATGGTGCTTGTTGCAGGTGGTTTCGACTTTGTCTCAGCCAGTAATGTCAGTTCTTGGGCTAGTGCTGAGCTATACAACCCCGCAACCGGAACCTTTACCCCAACGGGGGGCATGACTACCGAACGCGTTGGCCAAACCGCGACGTTGCTGAATAATGGACAAGTGCTGATCGCAGGCGGTGGACACCCTAGTGCTGAGCTATACAACCCCGCAACCGGAACCTTTACCTCTACGGGGACCATGATTACCGCCAGCGCTCAGCAAACCTCGACATTGCTGAATAACGGGCAAGTGCTTATCGCAGGTGGTTTTAACGGCTCCGCGTCGCTTGCTGGTGCTGAACTATACGACCCCCCGACAGGAACCTTTACCCCAACGGGAAACATGACTACAGAACGCGCTTCGGCCACTGCCACGTTGCTGAATAACGGAGACGTACTGATCGCAGGCGGTTTTAACGGCTCCCCGGCGCTTGCTAGTGCTGAACTATACGATCCCGAAAGAGGAACCTTTACTTCGGCGGGGAACATGACTACCGAACGCGGTTTGACCACTGCCACCTTACTGAATAATGGGCAAGTGCTTATCGCAGGTGGAGAGAACAGCAATTCTGGGATCGTCGTGGCAAGTGCCGAGCTATACGATCCCGCAACAGGAGCCTTTACCGCTACGGGCGGCATGACCAGTGCCCGCGAGGAGCACACTGCAACGTTGCTGAATAATGGGCAAGTGCTTATCGCGGGCGGTGATAACGGCATTGGTTTCTTGTCCAGCGCTGAGCTATACGACCCCGCAACAGGAACCTTTACCGCTACACCGAGCATGATGACCGACTCTCGCGAGCAGCAAACCGCGACATTACTGATTAGTGGACAAGTGCTTATCGCAGGCGGTGATCATTCCACTAGCCTTGCTAGTGCTGAGTTGTATCTGCCTGCCACCCTGACCCCAACGGGAATTGTGTCGATCACGGTGACCCCGGCTACCCCAACGCTATCGGTAGGTTCAACGCAGCAATTCGTCGCAACGGGAACTTTCAGCAACGGCAGCATGCAGAACCTCCAGTCGGTGACATGGAGTTCCTCTAATCAGGCAGCAGGCACGATTACGAACGATGCCAGCGATCACGGCGTGGCTCTTGCGTTGGCGGCGGGAAAGTCCACGATTACAGCGAGCGCAGGCTCGATAAGCGGCTCGATCGTTCTAACAGTGCAGTGAAAACACGGTGTGGATGCTGGGCGGCTTGGGCTCCAAGGTAATCGCGTTAGAGCATCGTACCTCGGCGCAGCCTTCGGGGGTCGGATATCTGGGCCGCGGACAGCGCTCAGGAACGGCAAAGCGCTGGTGCTGCGGCGGTTCGCAGGCTTAACGGCGAGCGTTCGTCTATACTGCTTTCGTACCGCGACTAACGAGGAAATATGGGCACAAGGTTCAAAGAAGTGCGCAAACTTCAGGGTGAACGCGTACGAATGCAGTTCGACGACGGCCGCGAAGTCGTGGCCATGCTGTTGTGCGCGACTAAGGACATCGACGGCTCCAAGCATCTGGTCTACGACAAAGTTGAGTCGGTATCCGGTGCGGAAACCGGCGCTTCCGGGGCATCCGGTTGCTACTATGCGGACGCGAATGCACTAGTCAGCATTGATTTGGCAGACGCAAAGAACGTAGCCCGAACCCTTCATGGTTGGGACTACGTTGACATGCGGCATTGCGCCTAACGTGTGGGAATCGCCAGAGTCACTTGTCGCGAAATTTAGATCTGAAGATCAAAGGTCGCCTGCATCTATTCAGATCGTTTCACGGGAACAACGGACGCCCCTTGGCGGGGCGTCCGCTGTTGGTTGACCCGGCTGATTACTGGAGCGGGACTGCGGGCAGAATGCTGGTTCCCTCAGCGCGGACGGCGTCGAGAGCGGAAGGGTCGAGGCCGAGGGATTTGAGGATAGTGGGCGCGACCTGTGCCGTGCCCACGCCGGCGTATACGGTTCTGGGTTCGAAGGACGAGTTGGACAGCAGCAGGACGACGTTGGTGTCATCATGCGCGAATCCGCCGTGCTCCTCCCGCTTGGCGGTGCTGCCCGAGTAGGTGACGCCGACGTTGGGGGTGACGATGATGTCGGGTGTGCGCGGGTCGATGGTGGGATCGTTGTAGTTGAGGATAAGCGAGGGACCGTAGTAGATCTGGCCGAGCGCGATCCCAGTGGGACCGCCGTTGGCTTCGAGGATCTTGACGGCTGCCAGGGTGTCGGAGGACTTCTTGAGCCAGACGAGGGAGACGTCGTCCTCGGTGGGTCCGATGCCGGTGGGGTTGTTGGTGGATTCGGAGTAGGGAATCATGTTGGCGTTTGAGAGCAGGGTGACGGGGGATGTGCCGATGGTGGTTTGAGCTTTGTAGAGGGCGGGGTCGATGGGCGACTGGCCGTGCTTGGCAGTGATGATGATGAGCGTGGAGTCGTAGAGGCCCTTGTCCTTCAACTCGTCGACGAAGGCTGCGATTGAGGCGTCGACGAACTTGAATTCGTCGAGCAGGGCGGCGCTGGGGGTGGCTGCGGCGTCGAGGTATCCGCCGGTGGTGCTGTTGCTGGCTTCGATGAGCTTCTGGCCTACGCTGAGCGCCTGGAAGTTCATTCCGAAGATGGTGGGGATGTGAGTGGTGTTCTTGCCGAGATGGTCCTTGCCGTCGATCTCGTTGAGGATGGCGTTGACTTTCAGGGTGTCGTAGCACTGGATGTTCTGGAAGCTGTTGGTCCAGGCGGTGAGGTCAGAGCCGGGGTCGAGGATCTTGGCGCAGGAGACGCCGGTGGGCGTCTTGACCCCGGGAAGCTCGACGACGGTCGAGTTGATCTCCGGCGCGTAGAAGTCGTCGAGCGCAACGGGCCCGATGCCGGAGGAGACGGAGGCGTAGGCGGGGTGCTTATCGGACCAGGCTGCGTATCCGCCTGCCGCGTGGATGACGCTAAAGATACTGTTGGCGCGGACGAAGTCCCAGGGAAAGACGGGATTGCAGCCGTTGTTGGGTTCGCGGACCAGTGTCTTGGGATCGATGGAGTTGAGGCCGCCGTCGGTGAGGGAAGCGCCGGGAGCGCCGCCGTTCAACTTGGTTTTGTCGAAGTCGATGCCTTCTTCGTACTCGGTGGTGGTGCCGGTGGGCTTGTCGAAGGCCTTGCAGGGGCCGGCGGCGAGGCCATTGCCGGTGGTTTTGGCGGGGGCGTCGAAGTTACGGGAGTAGGCGACGTCGTAGTAGACGCCGGTAAGGGTGGGGCTGCCGCCGGTGACGATAGCGGTGAGCCCGGGAAAGGAGTCAGAGGTCTTCGAGGTGCTGGCGGCGACGTAGTTCACGCCGGTTTTGGCTAGCGCGGCGAGCGCCGGGCAGAAGGGATCGCCGTGGTTGACGCCGCTAATGCCGCTGGCGCAGTTGGCGAAGTCGACGGCGTGCATGCCGTCGACGCTGATGAGGAGGACGCGTTTGATGGGGCCGTGACCAAGGTCATTGTCTTGCGCGATCGCAGGAACTGCCGAGCACGCCGCTGCGAGGAAAAGGACTGCCATTGCGTTTTTCATTGGTACCTCCGCAGGCAATACTGCAGGCGGCTACGGAAGTCGTACATTACCCAGAAATAAAAATCAGTTGAACAAGAATTTGTCATTGACGAGGAAGAAAAGATGTTTCAGATCGTCAACAGGAGTGTCGGTCAGAACTCAGTCAATGCGCAGTCTGTCACATCTCTTCAAAGCTCCAGCTCCACAAACAGGCTGATACATTGACGCAGACTTTCTTCATCCACAAACTTTTCCCTTGCACTCAGACGGCGGGCGACACATATCGGTAACTTGCTCAGACATGGCAGTGGACGTGTTGGCGCGGCCTCAGTTGGTACAAAATCGCCATTGCTTGATTCGAGAGGAGTCCGTTGTGGAAATGTGCTACGGCCTGGAGTCGCCAATTGACCAGCCAACTAACGTGCTCCCATCTCTGTCGTTGCTGTTACAGTTCACCTCATGCGGCGGAGATTTGGGCTCTTCTCGTCTCAACAACGCTGTGCGCTGACGCCGCGGATGAGAACAGAGATATAAGACCCTCGACCAAGGTTGGGTGAGTCAGGACCGCATCGCGCAGCGCGGTATAGGGCAGCCCTGCGATGATTGCAATCTGGACCGCGGCCATGATCTCCCCCGCACCGACACTGAAGGCGGTGAACCCGAGGATGCGATCGCTATCCGCCTCCACGAGGGCCTTCACGAACCCACGCGTCTCCGAAAGTGTGCGCGCACGCAGGTTCGTTTCCATTGGGACCTTAGAATAGGCGATACGGTATCCCTTGAACCTCCGCTTCTGTTTCACTGAGGCCGATACGAGCAAGTTCGGGGTCGGTAAACAGACAATATGGGACTTGCCTGCCCGTGGTCGCACGGTTGCCACCGGTCAAGTTGGCATGGACTACACGGAAATCGTCGATGCTGATGTGCGTGAACTGCGGGCTACCTGCAACCTCGCCGATCGCCCAGACGCCGGGTGCGGTGGTCTGCAGCCGCTCGTTCACCTTGATGTAGCCACGCTCCGTGAGTTCAACGCCGGTCCGTTCCAGGCCGAGTCCTTCGGTGTTCGGTTTGCGGCCTGTGGCGACCAATATATGACTCCCCTTCAAGACTTTCTCCATTCCATCCTGCTCGATGACGACACTCACCGAGTCGCCTGATTTGCCCGACACCCGCTTGACCCGTGCATTCAGGAGAATGTCGATGCCTTCCTCTGCGAGCACGCTGCGAAGAGCCTCGCATACGTCCGGATCTTCTCTGGACATCAGCCGCCGGTTGCGATCGATCATCGTCACCTTGCTGCCGAAGCGGCCCATCGCCTGGGACAACTCCACTCCGACGTATCCCCCGCCGATAACAAGTAAGTGCTCGGGAACTTCATCGAGTTCAAGAGCCTCGATGTGCGTGAGCGGCTGCGCTTCCGCAAGGCCAGGAATTGCCTCCATTGCGGCGCGCGTGCCCGTACTCACGATCACATTTGCGCCCCGCAATTGGCGTCGTGTTCCATCGGCCAGCGTAACCTCTACCGTTCTCGGAGCCAGGAACCGGCCCGTTCCCAGGATGAACTCGGCTCCCGTGTTCTTGTAATTTTCCATGTACATGTCGTTCAGGCCGCGCACCATCTTGCGCTTGTGCTCGCGCACGCCCGCCATGTCGATCGCGAAGCCGTTGTGCGTGATGCCGAATTCCTTGCTTTGGCGAAAGTACGATGCGACCTTCGCGCTGTGGATGATGTTCTTGCTCGGAAGGCACGCGATATTGGGGCAAGAGCCGCCAATATACTTGCGGTCGACGACTGCGACGCGCTCCCCGTCGCCGGCAAACGTCCAGGCAGCGATGGTTGAGCCCGTACCGCCGCCGAGAATGACCAAGTCAAATTCTTCCGACTGCGAGGTGTTAAGAACCTGCGTGGATGGGGAGGTCTCGATCTTCATGCGGCTTTTCCTTTCTGAGCGACGGACTCACTCTTGGCTTGCATTGATTTGACGAGATCAGCCGCTGACGCTCCCTCGAGCGACAGTCCGTAGCCGACTTCCCGCACAATGCGCTCTTTCAAGGGTTGAATGAAGTGCACCCGTGTATTGCGTCGCGTCACCTCCGGAGCCTTCAAGTACAGCTCGGCTAATTCCCTCGCCCGGCTGAGCGCCTTTCCGTTCGGCACAATTTCGGCAACGACTCCCCATTCCTGTGCAGTACGCGCCGGCAGCGGCTGTGGGTTGAGGAGGAAGGCCTCGGCTCGTCCAGCTCCGGCGCGATAACTCCACGTGGTAAAGACTCCATCACCGGGTGCAACACCGGCGGCATAGTGGCCCACATCCTGGAAGGTCGCCCCCTCGGCAGCCACAATCACATTGGCGAGCAGCGCATAGTCGGAGTGAATATGTGCTCGTCCCTCTATCGCCGCAATGACCGGCACACGTATGTTGGCTATGTTTTCCAAAACCTGAACGCCTTCGTCATGAATCTGGCTCCAGACGCCGGGATCGGCGGCGTTGCCGAAAGATGACCAATCGACATCAGTAATGAATTCCCCGCCCGCTCCGGTTAGGATTACGATCTTGTTCGCTCGATCTTGCGAAATACGGTAGAAGGCCTCGACAAACTCCGTGTGAGTATGTGCGGTCATCATGCACGGCCCGTCGTTGGTGTGGAGTTGAGTTATCAGCACGCCGTTGGCGTCTCGCGTCAGCTTCACGTTGCGATACGCAGTGAAGTAGTCATCTTGAAGTTTCATAGGATCCTCCTCTCTGTGTTGCCCTTACTGCGTTCACCCGAATGCGTTATTGCGAGGTCAACACATGGTGCTCAGGTGGCCACCACGAGACCGCCTGCGGCACGAATGACCTCTCCGGTGATCCAGGCTGATTCGTCTGATGCCAGGAACACTGCGAGCGGGGCGATATCACTGACGCGACCGAGCCGGCCGAGCGGCGTCTTCTCAGCCAGAACGGCGCCGGCCCCACCCTCAAAGGTTCCCGCTGCTACATTGCCTTCGGTTTCTGTATGACCCGGCGCGATAGCGTTGACCCGGATCTTGCGCGGTGCAAGTTCGAGCGCCAATCCCTTGGTCAGTGTTTCGATGGCGCCTTTCGTGGACGCGTACAGCAGGGCTCCTGCCACCGGATGCGAGCCGACGACCGAGCTGAGGTTGATGATGCTCCCGCCGTCGGCGCCGAACCGCTTGATCGCCTCCTGTACAGTGAGAACCGTCCCGAGAACGTTGATGTTGTAGTGGAGGTGAAAGCTCTCTTCGGTGATCTCCGCGAAGGCGCCAAAGCGGAATACCCCTGCGTTATTGACCAAAACGTCCAGTCTTCCGAACGCAGAATGCACTTCTTTGAATAACCGCCCGACATCTGCAGCCTTGGAGACGTCGGCTCCGACTGCAATCGCCTCGCCCCCGTTGTCGGCGATCGCCTGGGCGACGCGTTCGGCGCCTTCCCGATCGGAGGAATAGTTCACGGCCACGCGCGCGCCCGCAGTTCCCAAGGCCGTTGCAATCCCAGCGCCTATGCCTTTGGAGGCGCCCGTCACTATTGCCACCTTATTCGACAGTCTGCTCGCATTCACCATTGTTCTTGGTCCGACTCCCATACCCCGAACGTCCATCGCTGTGAATTGGCCTAGCGCTTGCGAAAATCTCAATTTGTGTCTTTATACCAAAGAGCGTCTTGAAACGGCGTGTCTCCATTCAATTTTGCATACTGAACGAATCATCGACAACTCGGATGTTGATCGCATAAAACCGTCATGAGAAACGAAGTAGTCACTTGGGAGGGGTCGTCTCCCAACCTCTGGATGCAAACCCTCAGGTTTTACACGAAAACGCGCTTGTATCCCCTAGGCCCCAAATGCCTGGCAACTCACTGTTTGAAGCCGCCCCTTCGAACCCTATGGTCGCGGGTTATCTCATTGTGACGCTAAAGGGGTCCACCTTCCGCTCGGGCTATCCGTATGATTCTACGATCGCTTCCGGATTTCTCTACAACGCGGGCTGGTCCCCGTTTTTAATTCCCGGTATTCACCGGGCGTTGGGATACGCGGTCGGAGTCGGTGCGCGCCCGGAACATGTGCGTGAGCGCACACGAGCGAATCAAAGAGGTTCGTGTCTGGTCGGGTTCGTCTGCGCGGGAGTCGGCGTCGCGGCTAGTGCCGTATCGACACTAGAGATTTGCCACCAAGTGAATTTGAGATGCACTTCAATTCGATCAATACTGGCGCGTTTCCCAGCACGTATCCTCTCTACTTTCCTCGGCTGTAGACTTCAAAGTAATCCATCGGGTTTCAACCTTGGTGCGATACGAGGTCCGCGGTATGGTAAGTTCCCGCTACTTTTCGAGCCGCTTCACCCCCGGGATGCCGCTGGCCCTTGCGGCGGCCCTGCTGCTGCCCATTCGTATCGCAGGCCAGACGATCCAGGCGCCGGTGCCGGGCGGCACTGAGCCGAGAGCGCAGGGTGCCGGCGCGCCACTGACGCCAGAGGCGCAGGCGCGCCTGAAGGAGCTGCAGGACCAACTGAACGCGTCGGTTGCGACGCGCGACGCGCGAACAGCGGGAAGGGTGCTGAACCAGATCGGCGAATTGTGGCTCGGCCTGGGAAACGCGCAGAATGCACTGGAAGCTTACAACAAAGCTGTGACCGCGGCACGGATGGCTCAGGACGCGGAACAGGGCGTAACGGCGCTGAACGGTTTGGGGAATGTGGCGCAGGCTGCGGGGCAGAATCAGGAGGCGTTGCAGGCATATCAGAGAGCGCTGGAGGTAGCCACGAGCCAGGGTGTGGTCGCAGGCAGGGCGGACGCGCTGAATGGCCTGGCGCTGACCTTCGCGAACCTGAAGCAGCCGGACAAGGCGCTGGAGGCGGCGACGCAGGCTCTGTCGATTCGCCGATCCCTTGGCGACCGCGCTGGCGAAGGCGCGATTCTGGCAGAGATTGCAACGGGCTACAACGCGGCCGGCGATACGCAAAAAGCGCTGCAGTATGCGCAGCAGGCGTTGAATGCGTTTGAGGCGGCGCGTGTGCCCATGGGGCAGGCGAATGCGCTGATGGGGATCGGCGACATCTACAGCAGCCTGAGAGACAGGCGGGCGATGGACTACTACACGAAGGCGCTGGCTATCGCCCGACAGTCGAACTTTCCTCGGATTCAGGCGTCGGCGATGAACAAGATCGGGTTGTTCGAGAATGCGCTGGGCCAGAACAAGGAGGCACTGGACAACTACGGGCAGGCGCTGACGATCTTCGAACGCATGAACATGGCCGATGCGAGCGCGGGGACGCTGAGCAACATGGCCCTGGCCTATTCCGACCTTGGACAGAAACAGACGGCGCTGGAGTTCGACAACAAGGCGCTGCCAATGTTTCGCGCGGCGGGCGATCGCGGCTCCGAGGCGACGACGCTGAACAACATGGGCATGATCTACCAGCAACTGGGCGACCGGCAGAAGGCGATCGACACCTACAACCAGGCGATTCCGATTGTGCATGCGGTGGGCGACCGTGCCACGGAGTCCCTGGTATTGGATAACATGGGCGCCGCGTACGTGGAGATGGGCGAGAGTCAGAAGGCGATCGAAATCTTGAACCAGGCCATCTCGCTGCAGACGGGCGTCGCCAACTCTCGCCGCGAAGCCATTGCACGGGTGAGCATCGGCATGGCGTACCACAAGCTGGGCGACAACCAGAAGGCGGTGGAGTCGTTGGACCGGGGGCTTGAGCTGGTGCGGCAGGCGGACGACCGGCCGAATGAGGCGCGCACCTATACGGCGTTGGCCAAGGTGTATTGGGACACGGGAGATAAGGCCAAGGCGCAGGCGAATCTGATTCAGGCGCTGCCTCTGGCGAGGGAGTTGAACGATCCGCTGATCGAGTCGCCGATCCTCTACGGCATGATGCTGGTAAACAAGGCGCAGCCGACGCTGGCCATCTACTACGGCAAGCAGTCGGTGAATCTTCTGCAGCAGGTGCGGAGCGATATTCAGGGGCTGGACCGGGCGCTGCAGTCGACCTTTGTTTCGTCGAAGTCGGTCTTCTATCACGATCTCGCCGATTTGCTGATTGCGCAGGGACGGCTGCCGGAGGCGCAGCAAGTGCTGGATATGCTGAAGCAGCAGGAGTACGCGGATTATGTGCGTGGCGGGGGAACGGATGCCCTGAGTCCGCTGGCGCTGACGGCGGCGGAACAGAAGGCGCAGCAGGATTATGAGAAGTCGACGGCGCAGCTTCTGGCGGCGGGCGAGAAGTGGCAGGAGCTGAAGAATATGAGCACGCGGACGCCGGAGCAGGACGCCCAGCTAAAGCAGCTCTCCGACCAACTGACCACGGCGAACAAGGCGCTGAACGACTACTATGCGCGGCTTTATGTGCTGTTCGGCAAAGACAGCGCGGCGAACAAGCAGGTGGCCGATGTGAAGGGGGACGTTAGTGCGCTGGCGGAACAGATCGCGGATACGCCCAATGCCGTGGCGCTCTACACGATGGTGACCAGCGACCACTACCGGGTGATCGTGATTACAGCAACGACGACGGTGGCGCGGGAGTATGCGATTTCCGACACGGAGCTGAACAAGAAAGTGGCGGATTTTGAGCAGATGCTGCGCACCCCGTCACGGGATGCAAAGCCGCTGGCGCAGGAGTTGTACAAGATCCTGATGGGGCCTGTGCAGGCGGACCTGGAACAGGCGAAGGCAGAGACGCTGGTGTGGTCGCTGGACGGCGTGCTGCGCTATGTGCCGATGGCGGCGCTCTACGACGGGAAACAGTATGCGGTTGAGAAGTACAACACGGTGACGATTACTCCGGCGAGCATCAGCCACCTGGAAGACAAACCGGATGTGAGCAACCTGAGCGTGGTGGCGATGGGGATTGCGCGCAAGTACGAGGATGGATTGCCCGCTCTGCCAGCTGTCGCGGGTGAGCTGGACGATGTGGTGAAGGACGCGCAGGTGAAGGGGGCGAACGGCGCTTTGCCGGGAACGCTTCTGCTGGACGGCCAGTTTACCGAGAAGGCGATGGAGGAACAACTGAGCGGGACGCACGGGGTGGTACACATTGCGAGCCACTTCGTCTTCAAGCCGGGAGACGACGGCGACAGCTATCTTTTGCTGGCTGGCGAAGGTGGCGCGGGATTCCATTTGACGGTGGCGGACTTTCGCGACAACAGGAACCTGACGCTGCGGCATACGGACCTGTTGACGCTGTCAGCCTGCGAGACGGGGATGAGCGGGAGCACCGGCAACGGGCGCGAAGTGGATGGGCTGGGTACGACGGCGCAACTGAAAGGCGCGAAAGCAGTGATCTCGTCGCTCTGGTCGGTCAACGACTCGAGCACGGGCCAACTGATGGGCGACTTCTACAAGCGGTGGGCAGAGGGTGGGGGCAAGGTCACCAAGGTGGAGGCGCTGCGGAAGGCGCAGCTTGACTTGCTGTTGGGACAGGTGAAGCCGAAGGCAGGCGGAAGCGAACGGGGTTTTGTCGAGGAGAAGACCACGCCGCATGCCCCATCCGGCTATGCGCATCCCTACTACTGGGCGCCCTTTGTCTTGATGGGGAATTGGCGATGAAATTAGGATGGGTCTATGCGGTAACTGCGCCGCAACCGAAATCCGCGGACGCGAACTTGCTGATAACGCCAGCTTGGGAGTGAGCTTTTGGGCGGGAGGGGTTTTATGAAGCCAGTGCCTGCAGATGGATCGAGACGAGTTTCTCTTGATCGTCGTTCCTTTGTTCGCTTGTCTACGGCAGCGTTGGGTATGGCAGCGGTGCGTCCGGCGTTTGCTGGGCAGGGGGGCGGGGCATCGGCGCAGGCGCACACTGGTTCCGATCAGGATGCGGCGCGTCTGCAATTGGTTAAGGACTACGCCGACACGGTACTCAAGGACGCGGCTGATCGCTACCATTTCGAGAATCCGTCGCCGCTGCTGGCCGGCGGGATAAACGTCTATACCAAGGAGCAGCTGAAGTGGATATTCCCAGAGAGCGTCGATTTTCCCGATGGCCGCGAGGCGGTATGGTCGGACTTCGCGGTCCAGCAGAACCTGATGCGCGTCCTGGCAGCGCTTTCGAATCTGACGGGCGACCCGAAGTACAGGGATTCCGCCAAAGCGCAGTACGCGTATTATTTTGCCCACCACCAGGACAAGAGCGGCCTGCTCCAGTGGGGCGGCCACCGCTTCGTGGATTTACTGACGCTCTCCGGCGTCGGCATGCGCGACGGACTGCCGGACAGCCCGCATGAACTGAAGAATGCCTACCCCTACTACGAACTCATGTACGAGGTGAATCCGGCGGCGACCGCGAAGTTCATTACTGCGTTCTGGAACGCCCATATCTACAACTGGCACACGCTGGAGACCAGCCGTCACGGACAGTTCGGGCATGAGCCCGGCCCGCACTGGGACAACACCTTCGACAACCCCGCACCCTTTTTCGAAACGCTCGGATTGTCCTTCTTAGACGCTGGCAACGATCTCATCTACTCCGGTTCCATGCTTTACAAGCTCACCGGCGACAAGGGCGCCCTGCTCTGGACCAAGCGGCTCGCCGACCAGTACGTGAAGGCTCGCAATCCGCAGACCAAGCTCGGTGCCTATCAATTCACCCAACCGCGGCGACAGCACGATCCGCCGACCGACGAGACCCGGAACGACTATACGTTTTCAGAATACGGAGATCGGGCGAAGCGGCAGATCGGGCCGGATTTTCCAGGACATCTCGTGCTTGAGGCGACTATCCTCTTCAACCAACAGGCGACGACGATCTACTGTGACAATGCGCTCATGCAGATCCAGGTGGCCAGCTCCCTCGGTGACGCGGGCAAAGACATGGTCGAAGCAACCCGTGTGGGAATGGACGCGTTCGTCAACTACGCGCTTATCCCTGATAAGAACCTGCTGCGCCCCATGCTCACGGACGGTACCGATCTATCGGGCTACGTGCTCAAGGGGCGTGGCTACTATGGCCCCAAGGGCCGGGTGCTCGATCCGTATCCCGCCAGCCCGGAATTCATGCTCTCTTACGCCCGGGCCTTTCTGGTAACCGGAGATCCCACCCTGTGGAAGATGGCGCGGAGCAGCGCCCGCGCGTTCGGGCTCGGCGACATCGGAGAGACCCCGGGGAAATCGATCCAACTCAACCTCGCAACGGACAACGCGAACGCGCATGCGCTGTTCTCTGTGCTCGACCTCTACCAGCAGACCCACGCCGACGAGTACCTGCAACTCGGGCGTGTCATCGGCAATAACATCGTCAAGCAATACTTCCACCACGGCTATTTCACGCCGTACGAGGACACGATCTTTGCGAACATCAACGCGATCGAGCCCTATGCTCTACTCGCCCTCGACGCTGCGATCAAAGGAACGCCGGCAAAGGTGCCGTATTTCCTGAATGGATTCGGGTTCTATGCGGGTTTTTACCGGTTTGGCCAGGGCCAGACGCGCGAGGTCAGCGAGGATTTCCTGTTCCGCGCCAGGAAGTCACAGCCCAATCCCCAACCGACCCCGTCTCAGTAAACTCCCGCTAGAGAGTGAGTGCGGGCGCATGACGCTGGTGCTGGTGCCGGAAAACGGCGGCGGCCAGCTTAAGGAACGTCGCGCTCAACGGTGTGCTCTAGGGGGACAGGACCGCGGCTGGTGGATTAGGAGCGGACCTGGGCGGCCTCTCGAAACCGAGAGGCCTGTCTATTTGTACCTTGCTGATATATTGATATGATATCTGGTGCCCGGAGGGGGACTTGAACCCCCACGACCGTTTATGGTCTGCGGATTTTAAGTCCGCTGTGTCTGCCGATTTCACCATCCGGGCGTCGCGTTTGCCTTCCACATCGTAACCCACGAGCGCAGCCGAAGGGCGGCCCGTGCGGTGCCGGTCTGCGTCATCAGCAGCTAGCGGGCGGGATACAGCGCGCGATACATCTCCCGATTGCGCAGGATCGCCTGAACATAGTCACGTGTTTCGGAGTAGGGAATCGACTCGACAAACTCGGGAACATCCTTGTAATCGTTGCTCGCGAGCCACTGTCGAACTGGCGTATCCCCAGCGTTGTAGGCTGCCAGAGCGTACTCCACCTGCCCGCCAAAGCGATCCAGGACCTGTTTCAGATTTGTCGTTCCAAGCTCAAGATTGACCGAAGGGTCCAGCAACTGTTTCGTGTCGAACCGCTTCATCGCGTGCTTCTTCGCCATCGATTTTCCCACGGACGGCAGCAACTGCATCAGCCCGTAGGCGTTCGCCCAGCTCACGGCGCCGGCGTTAAACTCCGATTCCTGCCGGATCAGCGACGCCACCAGATATGGGTCGAGTCCGTTGCTTCCCGAGTTCGCCACCAACTCCGTCCAGTATGGCTGAGGAAACAGAAGGCGCCAGTAGATCTGGGGAACATGGTCCATCGGCTGCGCGAAAAACGAGATCCCACTGTGCTTCATCGACTGTAGTGCGCGCGTGTATTCGCCATAGGAGACGTAAATCTCTCCTTGCGCCAGCGCGCCCCACTGGTCTGCAGTAGGACTGGCGCGAATCTCTGGCGCGATGAACTCGTTCAGCGCCGCGTTCGCGAGCAGCCGTGCCTTGATCAGATGTGTATCGTTCTCCGGCAACTCGCCAGTCAACTCCGGCGCGGGAGCTTTCTGTGCCGCGCTGAGCGCTGGAGCCGGCGGAGTCGCGGGCTGCGTGCCCAGCACCGCAAGCCGCTGTCTTGCCAGATTGGCGTAGTAATAGTCCGTGTAGATATCCGCCACCCGGTGGTAGTAGTTCACGGCCTGACCGAAGTTGTGCTCTTCATCCTCGTAGATCCGCCCGCGCCAGTAGAGCGCGTCTGGGATCTCACTACCTCCGGCGTAGCGCTGGATCTGCTCATCCATCAGCCGCGCCGCCTCGGCATAGTTGCGCGTGCGGTAGTTCATCCACGCCGCGCGCCAGTGCGAGGAAGGTGCGTAGGTGCTGTTCGGAAACATCTTTACCAGCATGCTGTATTGATTGATCGCCTGCGTCGCGTCGCGCTTCAGCAGGTACATGTTGCCACCCGAATAGAGCGCCTCTTCCAGCCAGCGGCTGGTGGGAAAGCGCTGCACCATCTGCGCGATCAGAGCGTCATGCCCTACGCGGTCGTCTTCATTGCGCGACAACTCCGCCAGCATGTATAGCTTCAGCGCCGCGCTATCGTCGCCGGTTTCAGGTAGCTTCTCGACGTCGCGCCGGGTCAAGTGCTTCAGCTTGAAGTCGCACACGGCGGCGTAGATGGTCAGAGCGTTGCGGTCGGCGGTGCTTAGTTGCAGATTGTTTTTCCCGATGGCGCTGTACTCTGCGCTGGCCTCGCTGTATCGCTTTGCGTTGAACAGCACGTCGGCATGAGTCTTTCGCTCGGCTGCACTCAGCGGAGCGCCCATCGCCTGCAACTGTGTGGCCGCCTGCGCCGCTTCGCTCGTCAGCGGCTGCGTGGTGTAAATCTTTCGGTAAACCGGCGTCGCGTGGGCGGCGTCTCCCGCCAGTTGATAGGCACGCCCCAGGGCGTAGCGGAAGCCCGGCTGCTCGGAATCGGGATTATTCGCGAGCGGCTCAAGTACGTGCAGCGCCCCCTTCGCGTCCCCCTGCTGCAGGTGCGCATTCGCCAGCAGCACGGGAGCTGTAGGCACAAAGATGCTGTCCGGATAATGGTCGGCAAAATGATCCAGCAGCGCGTACGCATCTCCGGCGCGGCCAGCCTGGATAGCCGATTGCGCTCCAAGATAGTCGGCGTAGTCGTCCAAAGCTTCGCCCGATCGCTTTGCCTGGCTGTAGTTCGTCGCCGCCTCAGCGAAGCGATGGTCCAGCATGTACGCGTGTCCCAGAGCGAGATACGCCGCCGCCGCGCCTTCGCCTGGATGGCTCTGCCCGTAGCTCAGCACGCCGGAGTACGCCGCTGCAGAACGTGTCGAGGCAAGCTGCTGTGCCATTGGCCGCAACTGTGCCGACGCCAGAAACGCGCTGGTCAGCTTAATGCTCCGAGCCGTAGGTGGCTTGATGGGCAGGTGCTTCCGCAGGCTGGCTTTGACGGAAGAGACCCGCGATGTCTTCTTGTCCGTCGCCGCAACTGTCTTTGGCTTGCCGCTGGCCGTCTTCGCTCCGGCATTCGCCGAATTCGCTGTCGCCTTCTTCAGCACCGGCTTTTTCTTCGTCGAGGCGGCCGTCGTCGTATCCTTGGCGGGCGTACTCGTTTCATCGACACTCTTCGCCACAAGTCTGCTTCCAGGCCAGAGCAGGCAACTCAACAGCGCGGCCACTCGAAACATAGTCCTTCTATTCAGCATTCCTTCACGCTCCAACGATCGGCTTGCCTGCCCGCATTCCAACCAGCCAAAGCCCACATATAAGACTCTAAGGCCGCACGGGCCTTCCGCGCTGATCCCACGCTTGCGTGAACCACTTCAGATACATCCATTTCTCATATTCCACGCGTCGATTTGCTCCCATTTCCAACCCCCGGCCGGCCCCGCCAAGGCGCATCCCATTGCCCACAGTACGGGCGGCCATTTACACTGGGGGGAGCGGTAACCGACCCTAGGTCTCCTGTTTGGCCCTCTGCCACGCGAGCACCCAAGGTTTAGACGGGACAATTGCAACTTTTGCCTATGCCAGCCATCCAATCTCCAGCCACCGAAGAGATCCACCCCGACGTCGCGTTAGTCGCGCGCGCAAAAGAGGGGGACACAGCGGCATTTGAGCAACTTGTACGACAGTACGAACGTCAGATTTTTCGGGTAGCGCAGCACATTACCCAAAACCGCGAGGATGCGGAAGACATTACGCAGGACGCGTTCCTCAAGGCGTACGAAAAGCTGGATCAGTTCCAGGGCAATTCCAAGTTCTCCACTTGGCTGGTCCGGATCGCAGTGAACGAAAGTCTTATGCGCCTGCGCAAGCGTAAGACCAGCAAGACCGTCTCGATGGACGAAGATGTCCAGACGGAAGATGGATCCATTCCGCGCGATTTCGCTGAGTGGAGACCCAACCCGGAGCAGCTTTATGGCCAGAACGAACTCGGTGACATTCTCCGCAAGACCATCCAGGGCTTGCCTCCCGGCTTCCGCACAGTGTTCACCTTGCGCGACGTCGAAAACCTCTCGACAGAAGAAACAGCAGAGGCACTCGGCTTGAGCGTTCCCGCCGTGAAATCGAGACTACTGCGCGCACGCCTGCAACTGCGCGAACGCCTCAGCCGCTACTTCAAGCAGAAAAACGGAGGGCCCAAGCCGTGACCTGCACAGACTTCCTCTCCCAGCTAACCGACTACTTCGACGGCAAAGTTGACCCCAAGCTCCTTGCCGAGGTCCAGGCCCACATCTGCGAGTGCCATCATTGCGAGGTCGTCCTCGATACCACTCGCCAGACCATCGCCATCTATCGCGAAAACGAGATTTACGAGTTCCCGACAGAACTGCGCGAGCGCCTGCACACTGCCATCATGGCGAAGTGTCGTACCCCCCACTGACCTGATATCATTCTCACCTGAGCACTGGCAGAGGAATGGCTCAAAGAAGCCGATCTCGCCAGAGCCATCCGAACGCTTGCGACTGCAAGTCTGGTCCGCGAGTTCACCCGTAGGCCTCCGCGCAATTGTCGCCCCAGGCATTGTTCCATTTTCACCGGCCTCATCAAGTGCGTGATTTTGAGCCGGGTTGTTGAGTTGAAGTTTGATTAGCGGAGAACCCATGCACGCCAATAGACTCTGCGTTTTGCTCAGTTGCTTGCTTGCGACGGCGCTCGCCTGCGCCCAGGATAGAAAGCCGGGCCTCTACGAAATGACGATGGTTACCACCACCGTCTCGCCGTCCGCCGCCACTTATCCACCTCGCACCATGCAGTACTGCCTCACCCAGGAGATGATCGACAAATACGGCGCCATGGTGCCCGACACCCCCACTCGCGCCTGCCAGTTGGTCAATGTTGTCAAGAAGTCCGGCGGAATGACGGCCGACATGGTCTGCTCCGGCCCCATCAACGGCAATGGCAAACTTGAGGTCAACTGGTCCGACAGCGAACACGCCAAAGGCAACCTCCACTTCAGCGGAACCATCCGCCCCGGCCAGGACGACATCAAGATCGAATGGAACGCTGCCAGCACCTCCGTCTACAAAGGCCCCGATTGCGGCACGGTCAAGCCCACTCCGCCGCCCACTCCGCCCCCGGCACCTGCCCCTCAATAAATCCAGGGCACCAGCCGCTTCGTCGTCCTGCGGTAGTCCTCGTACCGTGCGCCGAACGCGTTGGTCAGCGCCTGCTCTTCGACATGCATCCTGTACAGCAGCGCCGCGAAGGATGGAATCATCACGATTGCAAGCGCAACCCAGTTCTGCGTTCGCGCACCCATCGCCGCAAACAGGACCAGCATCCCGGTATATGAAGGATGCCTCACAAGTGAATACAACCCCTTCCGGTAGAGTTTCTGGTCTGCGTGAATCGCGACGTTGACGCTGAATGCTCTGCCCAGGCTAAGGATCGACGTCCACCGAATGGCAAGCCCCGCCGCGAGAATCCCTACGCTGGCCGTTTTCACCCAATGCGCCCCTCCGAACATGGTGTGCGCATGCACCGCGCCATACCACGAGCCCACGCCGATCGCCCACGAGATGACAAACCAGAGCACAAGAATTGAGCCGCGATCATGTACCCCGCCCTTGCTTCTGCGCGTCCGCGTCACCACTATGACGATCAACTCGGAGACAATCCATGCCCAATTCAAAATCTTCCAAAGAGTCAGCGCCACGCGTCCTCGCAATCGTTGGTTCCAGCCTATAGGACGAGTCAGGCTGTAACATGGTTCCGTCGCGCGAGCGTCACCTGTTCCGTCCACCCAACGATGAGGTTCGAAATACCATGTTTCGACTTGCAGTTATTCTCCTGTTCGCCTCCGTCCAAGTCGCTGGGAGCCAGACTCCCGCAAGTCATGCGCCTTCCGCTCAAACTGCTGCGCCGACCGCAGGGATAATAAACGGCTCGCTCACGGCGGACGACAGCGCCCCGGTCGCAATCCACGTCGACCTCGCTCACTCGCTAGGTGCCTACAAGCCCATCGGCTCTTGGTTCGGCTATGACGAATCCAACTTCACCACCATGAAGTATGGCCGCCAACTCCTCCCCGAACTGCACGACCTCTCGCCCGCGCCCGTCTATATCCGCGCCCATCACCTCCTTACCTCGGGTGACGGCACGGCCAAACTCAAGTGGTCATCGACCAACGTCTTCACCCTCGACGCCAGCGGCAAGCCGGTCTACGACTTCAACATCCTCGACCAGATCTTCGACGAATACAAATCTGCCGGTGTTCGTCCCATGGTCGAACTTGGCTTCATGCCCAAGGACCTCGCGTCCGGCACCATGGCCTACGAGTTTCCCTACCCCAACACCATAAAAGGCTCTGTCCAGAGCCCGCCGAAAGACTACGCAATGTGGGGCGAACTCGTCCGCCGCGTCACCGAACACTTCGTCCAACGCTACGGCAAGGCCGAGGTCGCCACCTGGTACTTCGAAGTCTGGAACGAGCCCGACATCTCGTACTGGCAGGGCACGCCCGAGCAGTACTTCAAGCTCTACGACTACTCCGTCGCCGGCGTGCGCAAGGCGCTGCCCAACGCCCGAGTCGGTGGCCCCGGCTCCACCGGACCCGGCAGCCAGCGCTCCATCACCTTCCTCACCAACTTTCTCAACCACTGCGCCAAC
>Ga0207048_10089_pt1 | contig 28511 bp, 30 predicted proteins | sample Alteio_BWMinCont_65_FD_153301 | JGI IMG/M metagenome (GOLD analysis project Ga0207048, IMG submission 153301) | Enriched cells from forest soil in Barre Woods Harvard Forest LTER site, Petersham, Massachusetts, United States -... | ecosystem: Environmental > Terrestrial > Soil > Temperate forest >...
TCGCGGGTAGGAACGACGCTTTCGGGGGTGACCTCCATAGCGATTGCATTGCCGAACAACACTGTTGCCACAAGCTGCGTAGCATTTAGTCAAGTGCCAGAAATCAATTTAATAATAAATATTAGCGGCATCTAATTCCTTCTTAATAAATGTTCCTGGTTCTGTAATAAAAACCCTCAACAGGCTCGGTCTTACCCGAAATGCCCCTGCTGTTGCAACAGGTGCGTTATAGATGTATTTAATGTTAATCTTATGAAACCCTTTTGCAAGCGGGAGCGCATATTCACTTTCTGTCAGTTTTTCACCATCAATAAATAATTCAGTGGTATTGTAGTTTGCCAATGAAAAGGTATATCCACCATCTGTCGGTACATTGATAATGCCGTCATAAACAATTCCAAAATTTGGATTATCCTTTTTAAATTGTTCAGCATCAAGTTTAACAATCACAGATGAGTCGGTGGCTGTAGCATAATTAAGCTGGTCAGGCGCGGTAAAATTACCTTTTATTAGCTTATACTTTAACCCATGTGTGTTTGCTGAATAATTTACCGCGGGCAGCAAAGCCCTGTTAACCATCAGGGTACGTGTTGCTATGCTTCTTCTTCCGGATGGGGTAATAACCCTTGTTCTTAATTCCCGCTTTTCATTTTCAGGAATATAAAAGGTTATCGGCCCATCATATTGCAGGTCGGTATCCAGCGGGTCACGCCCGTTAAGTGTATAATATATTTTAGCGCCTGGCACTGCAGACTTTAAAGTATCCACAAACTGCTGGCCAAATACAATGGTATCAAGAACGGTTAAAGCTGTGGGCACCCGGTAATTATAATCCATTGCATCAAGCCTTGCAAAATGTTTGGCCAGCCTTACTTCCGAAAAATTGATATAATCCTTATTTTCAACTTTGCTCCAGGCAACTTCCGAGAGCGCAAAAAGCCGGGGTAGTATCTGGTATTGCAGTTTAGCAACCGTCGGTACATATTCTGTCCACAGGTTTCCCTGGGTGCCTATAACATATTGCTGTTCGTCGGGCAACAATTTCTTTGAAACAGGATCGTAATTATAAGTTTCCGGCAAAGCTGCATACCTGCCAAAAGATACCGGTTCCTGCGGCGAACTGCTTTGATAATGATCAAAATAGTTGCCTGTGGTTTGCGGTGTCATGATAACATTGTGCTTCTGTTTAGCGGCAGCAATTCCACCTTCTTCGCCTGTCCAGCTCATTACGGTAGCATTTGGAGCAAGGCCGCCTTCCAGTATTTCGTCCCAGCCAATAATGCTGCGCCCTTTGGAATTAAGGAATTGCTCAATCCGCTGGATGAAATAGCTTTGTAATTCGCGTTCATCCTTCAGGCCCTTTTCTTTTATTAAATTCTGACAAAACGCAGATTCCTGCCAGGGTTGCTTGCCGGCTTCATCACCGCCGATATGAATATATTTACTCGGAAAAAGCTCCATAACTTCTGTCAGCACATTCTCGAGGAAGGTAAATGTTTCTTCAGTTGGGCAGTAAATGCTTTTCACGCCCCTCGACGCGGGTTTGCCTGCTGTTGTATCGCACCTTAGTTCGGGGTATGCCCTTAACGCGGCATCAGAGTGTGCAGGCATTTCAATTTCGGGGATAACATTGATGTAGCGGTCTGCAGCAAATTTTACTACCGCCCTGATATCGTCTTGTGTATAAAAGCCGCCGTACGAAAGCTGGTCGGGCCAATCGCGGTTGCTACCAAACATAGTTTGCATGCGGAATGCGCCAACTTCGGTAAGTTTTGGATACTTTTTAATTTCTATCCGCCACCCCTGTCCATCCACCAAATGCCAGTGAAAATTATTGAGTTTATAAGCAGCCATTAATTCTATAACTTTTTCAACCTGCGGTACTGTGAAAAAGTGACGTGAAACGTCCAGCATCATACCTCTGTATCCAAATCGTGGAGCGTCTTCAATAACTGCGCATGGTAATTTCTCGGAAGCTGAATGTTCTACAGGGAGCAATTGTATAAGTGTTTGAATGCCGTAGAACAAACCTGCGCCCTTACCGATTATGGTAATCCGATGTGGTGTTATGATCAGTTTATAACCCTCATTTGGAAGCTTTTTCGAACCTTTGGCGGTAAGAAATATCCCCCAACCTTTTGAGGATTTAACTTTGGAATTGTATTTAGATATTTTATTATGGAAGTGCAGGTCGCTTGCCAAAAAATTCTGGAACCAAATAACCGACTTGTCTTTCAGATTATCTGCTTTTATAGGTGTAGCCTGGCTAAAATTAAATGTACCGGGGTTCCTGGATACAGAAGAGGGCGCCGGGATTATTCCCAAATGCGGGTCTTCGACGGCTGTTTGAGCGTTTATGGTATTAATATTTATAGAAAATGTAACCAGGATAATTAGGGCGATCCAAATACATTTGGACCGGGCTTTTTGTTTTTGTTTCATATTAATAAGTACATGGCCTGAATTGGTGCTAATTTACTTATCTGCGGGGCTTAATTCACTTTATTATTCTATGTAACAAACAATTGACAGCAACCGGCTATCGAGCTTCTAAAATTGAGTTTGCATTAATATTACTGGCACGAAAACCTTGTTCGGGTTTCTGTGTTTGTTTTCAAAACCAACACAACCATGAAAGCAGTTCTGATTTACAAATACGGAGGCCCGGAAGAATTAAAATACACAGATGCCCCAATGCCGGTGATCAACGATGATGATGTGCTGATAAAGGTCTTTGCGACGAGCATAAATCCGATAGACTGGAAGGTGCGCGAGGGGCACACCCAAGGCATAAACCGTGAATTCCCGGTGATATTAGGATGGGATGTTTCGGGCGTGGTAGAAAAAGTTGGCTCAGATGTTCAGGATTATTTCATTGGCGATGAAGTGTATGCCCGCCCGGATGTTTCACGGAATGGAACTTATGCAGAATACGTGGCCGTTCGTGCCGGTGAGATCTACTTTAAGCCAAAAACCATCAACCATTTACAGGCTGCATCTATACCATTGGCTGGTCTTACCGCCTGGCAGGGTCTTTTTGATCATGGCAAATTGCAGGCCGGTCAAAAAATATTGATACATGGGGCAGCAGGAGGAGTAGGCACCTTAGCCGTACAGCTTGCCAGGTGGAAAGGCGCTTATGTAATAGGTACAGCATCTGAAAAAAATATTGCACTTCTGAAAGAACTTGGCGCAGATGAAGTGATCGATTACCATAAAGAAAACTTTGAAGAAAAGTTAAGGGATATTGACCTGGTTTTCGATACAATAGGCGGCGAAACACAAATAAGGTCACTGCAGGTGTTAAAACCCGGTGGCATACTGGTAAGTACTGTTGGCATAAAAGATGAAGCCGCGCTTAAAGCAAAAGGCATACAAGGTGTACGGTATATGGCACAATCGGTACCCGAAAACTTAAAACAATTGGCTGACCTGGTAGATGCCGGCAAATTAAAACCGGTGATAGCGCAAGTACTTCCGCTTAAAGAAATTATAAAGGCACATCAACTCAGCGAAGGAGGCCACACCAGGGGAAAGATAGTATTGCAGGTTGTTGAGTAGCATACCTTGTGGATGTAGGGAACACCCTTACGGCTAACCAACAGGCGTCCGCAAAGTAGTAGTCGGGCATCGTTATAATCTTTCAATCCTATTAATCCAGGTTCGCACAATTATCTTAACAACATTTTATGAAATAATTTTTAAATTTGCTTTATGACAACAATAACGGTTGAAATTGATAAAGATAAGGACCTGTCGGCTTTAAAAGAATTTATAGGCAGGTTGGGATTAAAATATCATGTTGAGGATGAAGAGGCATTGTTGTACACAGACGAAGTAAAAATCATGCTCGACAAGCGCTATGCCGATTATCAGGATGGCAAGGAAATGGTGAGGGCTGAAGAAAGTCAACAAAGAATTCAATCGTTGCTTGCCGGAAAACGTAAGTAATGACCTATAAATATAAACTTCATCCTGCAGCGCAGGAAGAGTATGAATCTTCGGTATCGTGGTATCTCAAGAGAAGTTTAACAGCAGCTTCAAATTTTGTAAAAGAGGTAGATGAAGGATTTGTAAAAATTTGCAATGATCCTAAACGTTACCGTAATGAGTATAAACATTATTATGAATTTACATTTCGTAAGTATCCCTTTACCGTCGTTTATACCATAGAAGAAAGTCTGCAATTGATTGTGATAGTTGCCATCTATCATCAAAAGAGGGAACCGAACAATAAATATAGGTGATCTGTGAAAGTATGAACTTTGTAGGTAACCACTAACCTGTCCGTGTGTTTTTTACCTGTCATAGTTAAAAACGGACGGACACTCTTATTTTATCCTTTCCTACACCGGCCCCAGTTCCTTTAACTTACTTTTGGGCTTGTCCAAATAAAAATAAGCCGTTGGTCCTTAAGGTTTTTTTGTGATGACGATATGCTGAATATCTATGCTCCCATAAGCCACTTTGACACTAGTTTTCCCATCCTTATAAACAACATTACCAAAGCCGGTTGCGGTGCTTAAAAAACTGGTAAAGTCACCCACTTTCGAATCAACATAAAGAGTTTTATCTACCGCATCGTACCTAACCCCGGTTAATGCTTCTATTAATGCATAGCTGCTCATTGCCCGTGCATACCAGTGGCCACATTCGTACTCATCAAATGGATTGCGTACACTGCCATTATAACGCTTCCTTGCTGTGCGAACTACGTCAAGGCCCTCTTTTACCTTGCCTATGAATATAAGATGCGAGGCCACTTCATACTCTATACCTGTCCAAACTTCGTTACTGTACACAAAAGGCAGCGAAAGATTACCTCCTTTGGGCCAGGTGCACAATAACAATCCACCCTCGTTACCGAGTGCATAAGAGGCCCTCTGTGGATTGCTGAAGTTGCTGAGATCCTTTTTTTCGTTGTACCGGTAAACTGCCATTAAATGGCTTTTCACTTTTGCTGTATCAATAGGTTGGGGCAGACCGCAAACCCTCGCCATCCATGCACCGATCATCCCGTCGGAGAGGCAGCCATTCCCATATTGATATTTAGGCCCCTCTTTTTCCAATAGCGCAATAGCCTCAGGCGAATAGTTGCCCCCGTAACTGGTGCCTTTTTTGGCAAATGCTACGGGGTCGGGTGCCGTTAGCCCTGTCCATTGTATGTGCTGAACAAAGTATTCACCATTGAATAAATGCTGCTCCATGAATGCCTTCCCTTTTTGCGATAGTTCCTGGTAAATACTAACATCCTTATGCAGGTACTCACCCATTTTTATCATTGCTTCCAAAGCACCGAGGTAAAACCCTGTACACATGGGGTCAGGTCCCCAAAACTCAATATCATAGGTATTATGATGCGGTTCTTCGAGTGTGCCATGGTGCCGGGGATCCCATGTTTGGATACAATAGTCAAGGCTGAGTTTTAGTTTTGGATAAAGTGCCTGCAGCCATGCATCGTCGCCGCTGATGCGCCAGTCGCGATAGGTTTTCATGATACCACCCAACTGACCGTCGGAGGCCGCATAGAAATCATGCGCCAAAGGACGGATAGGGAGAGCGGCCCTAAATTGCTGGTGCCCCCTTGCGTCCTGGTCCTCTCCGAATTCTGTTTCCCGCAGGCCTCTTTCCAGCGAAGGAAATAGGTGCGACAGAGCTTGCGCGTAGTTCCACACATGTGTACATGAACCGGCGCAGCTACCGTCATTATCGTTGCATCCCTCCCAAGCCCAGAAACGGCCATCATATTGACGCAGAACTGTTGGAGATTTTAGGATAGTGAGGTTAGCTGAAACAGCCTCAGTCACTTCCGCAGGCAAACTGCTTTTATAAAAAGCATCGGTGAAAAGCATCGTATTTTTTTCCAATTCGGCATAGTGGTCTTTCCAGTACCCGATCACCTCATTACTATTACTGAATTTGCTGCTGTACCAGGGTTTATGATAGGATGAAGGAAGGCTTTTAGATGCATCTCTTGTAATACTATCCGAAGCCTTAGCGACCGGGTTTCCCAAACGTAAATTTGAGTCAGGCACATACCAGGCCATCAGTACCCTGATGGTTTTTGACGCTCCCGGTTTGAGTTTAAACGATACGTAAAGTGAAGCGCCGGGTGCATCCTTGTCAACTGGGGCAACTGAGGCAGTATCCATCTTCCCAATCTTGTTCCATGCCATTGAAAGAGGATCATACCAACCGCCTCTGAACCAGCAATAATCAACGCTGGCAGGCTCGTCTGCCCAGATGGCAAAATCGCCTTGCTGCTCTGGCTTTTTTTCTGTTCCTTCCTGGCTTAATATGAAGCCATTATTGGCTGGTTTAATAAGATTTGCTCCTTTGGAATCATTATCAGAAAGTGCCATAAAATTTTTGGCATTATAGGAGAATACAAATTCCTGTGCCTTGTTGCTGGTATTGGTAAACTTGTATTCCAAAGCCCCAACGGGCAAACTGGAATTATCAGCATCAGTTGGGATAAAAGGGCTCCATCCTTTAATAGTTACGGCGATCGGTAAGTCCCGATCCTTCAAGTCTACTTCGCCAAAAGGAAATCGGGCTTTAAAGGTTGCCTCACGGAAACGGGCGAGCCCGAAGGATGAACCATAATCGCCCGTGGCTGAACCTAACTGGCCAAACTTTTTCCATCCAGGCACCGGGCCTTCAAGTACCCTTGCGCTATTTGGGATGCCCTTGGTAGCTATTGTAGCGAACATCACCGGCTCATTGAAAATATCCGGATTATTACGAACAGACATGTGCGAGATAGCCCCGGTTCCCTCAAGGCAAAACATACCCGCACCAATTCCACCTATGGGGAAAGCAATATGGTCGACATATTCACCCGTATAAATACGTGGCTGGGCAATAATGATATCTGGTCGCAAAGAAAATATCAGAAATGCAGCTACCAGTAATTTTCGAGAAAAAACAGGTCGGGAAAGCATTGGTAAATAATTGGTTAACAATATTATTAAAAAAAATCAAGTTTGTAAGGCATTCAGATAGTCTTAATTTTTTTTATAATTGTTGCCCCCTTTACGCTGCCGGTATATTTAAGTTCATATGATCAATTTGGTTGCCTATGGCAGCAATTGTTCGATGGTCAAGATTGTCTTCATTTCGCTGCATCCACACATCCATATATTTGAAAAGTACAGCTTCTTCTCCGCTTTTGAATTTAATTTTCCAAACCATCCGATTTTTAAAGGTTTCTGAAATAATTTGAATTGTTTGCTCTAAGCCATTTAGGGATAATACTATTTCATGCCTCATTTTATCACAATTTTGATTTGAAACAATTGTATTGATTGCAAATATCTAACAATTTGATCGGCATTTTTGATTTAAAAAATTAATAATTTTTCAAATGCCTGTGGATTTATTGATCTGTTTGTTAAATTTTATTTTTTCTCATATCTTCAAAAAACGGGGTTCTTTTTTCTTCAACGCATTTCGCGGCATACAGGTACATAGCCGCGCTCCAGGTTTGCCAGTCAACGCCCATCGCCTCACCGGTTTTTGGCTTTATCCATTCATTGAAACCAAATTCCAGGTTTTTATCGCGCGACAGCCTGATTAACCTGGTTAATTCGATCAATTTTTGTGCGGCAAGATTGTACTTCCTTGCTGCAACAAGGGCCGCGACATAAAAACCGCATATAAACGGCCAAATTCCGCCGTTATGGTAATCGCCGGGCTTATTAAAGTTTTCGTATCGGGGGTGCCAGTCAGGATCACCTGGTAAAATAAAGGGGAAGAAATTAGGTGGCAAATTAACTGCCAGGTCGCCCTTTTGTACCATAGCAGCACATTCCTCTTCGATCCATGAAATGATTGCCTCAGCTCGGGAATCCGGCGCAAAACCCGAAAGTATTGCAAGGCTATTACCCAGCAGGTCGAACCTTTCGCTTGAATACACTTTGAACGACCAAAATGCGTAATACGGTTTGTTTTTTACCACAAGCCCCTCATGCAGATGGTGGTGTGTTAATCCTCCGTCTACAGTAACCCGCTTCATTTCCGCCGACATCAAATCAGCCCTTTCATCCAATCCGAACAACCGCAGATAAGCATATACAAGGGTGTTTACATACAAACCATAGCCAATAACCCATTGTTCATCGCGCCAGTCGCTTGTGGGTTGCTGGGCAACCATGTACCTGTCTGATGGGCATTGGTATTCCATCCAGTTTAATGCTTTAACGACAGCCTCTTCCAAAAAATCCTTTTCGCCTGTTAAACGCCTAAAGATTCCTGTGCCGAGTAAAAATAAAGGTGTAGTGTCACTTGCTCCGCGTTCATCTTTGTCATGAACAAGTGAGGTGATGTGTCCATGTGCAGTCTGATTAATTGCCAGCGTTTGCAGCACGTTGCGTATACTTTCTATAAGCACCTGATTACCGGCAACTGCTATCCCGAATATGGAAAACATCAGATCGCGGGTATACGGTTCAGGATACCCCCAGCCTGCAGTACGCGGAAGCCCTTGAAACGGGCCATTGGTATTATGCAGTAAAACTTCAAGCGCAGCCTTCTTGGCAGTTTCTATCTCATGCGCATTGATTGTTTGCATTGTCTTGTCATTAAGTTACCTTCAATTTGCGATTAACGATCTTTAGAAACTTTTCGGCTACTATCCTATAGTCGAAGTTTTGCGTTACCCGTTTTCTGCCTGCCTTACCTAACTGAAGCCGTAATAGAGGATGATTCATTAATTCCAATAAATGTGAAGCGATGTCATCAACACTCGCCCTATAATCAACCACTCTTGGTATGGCAAATTCTATTCTATGGTTGTCCTCATACCCCGATTCTTTGCCAAGTATCACATGGTCTACCGTTATCTTTTGTGCAACGTTAGCCAGGTATGCAGTTTTTCCATGCACCATGGTATCAAGCATACCCATTGCATTTATACCTATCACCGGTTTTTCGCAAGAGTTAGCCTCAACCTGGGCCATGCCGAAACCTTCCAGCCGTGACGGCGCCGCATAGATATCACAAGCCCCGATCAGGTAGGGCATAAAATTACGGGAAGTAATGTCCTTAGTATAAATGATCTTATCTGCAATACCCAGTTGTAAAGCAAGTTGCATATCTGCCTCGTTTTGAAGAATGGTGCGTGGCTGCGGCCAAACCTTACATACATATTTCCAGGCCGGTACCTTTTCCTTTATTAAAGCAAGGGCCTGCATTACTTCTTGCGCCCCTTTTGAGGCCGCATCACCGCCAACAGTCAGAATCATCAGCTCATCTGCCGTTATTCCCAATATCTCTCTTACAGCCAATATTTGAGGGTCATCCTTTGGATAAGGAGCAAATGCACCCGTATCGCAGCCTACCGGAAGCACTTCAATATTTGAACCATCAACGCCATCCCTTACATACATTTCCTTAACCCAATTGGATGTAACCAATATCAGGGGGAGACTGTTAAGTACATCCTGGTAGTTGGCAATATAGCCGTCAGCCACCAGCCACGGCACGGGCAGAGTATCATGTCTTTGCGGATGGAGAACCAAATCAGGCACATGCCCCCAATAACCGATCCCAACCACCACGTCTGGTTTAAACCATTTATAGTACCATTCTTTTTCTTGCGCCGATTCCGAGTTAACTGCGTGAGCTTCAACGCCTATTTCTTTAAGCCCACGGTAAAGCAGATTGCCTTGTGTTGCAAGGCCGCTTGGCGATGCCGGGTAATCATATAATAATAAAACTTTCATAGTATCATAGTTACCTTAGCCATCCATTCAACCGCCTGGTCAGCATCATAAAATTGCCAGAAGGCCTCTTCCTTTGGTGTAGTTTGCGCTTCCCAACTAGTTCGATCAAATCCGTATATATCGGTAATGATGTTATATTTCTTTTCCCACAGATCATGAGGGAGCGCATAAAATAATGGTGCGTCTTCTATAACTACAGGATAATATGCCCTGTGGCCGTCTTCATAAGCAAAGGCCCAAAGCTCATTACAAGTTAAATCTTGCGAATGCCAAAGGTTGATAATCGCCTTGCCGATTTCTTCGTGCCGCCGATGACGGGTATATTCTCCATTAACACTGTGCGTAATGATCAGGTCGAAATGCCGGGCAGGCAACAATTGAAGAATTGTGTTTTGTATCTCATTTTCGGTTAACGGTTTTTGTTCCGGCTCGTCGTCCAGGTTGCCCATAACACCTTTGGCACCTAAAATTTTAAGCGCTTTTTCAAATTTTGGTGCACGATCGGGGTCGTTTTTCCTGGTAAGGCTGGCAATAAAACATTGCCAGTCAGGATTACTTAAGATGGTACCGCCAGCCCAAAGGGTTTCATCGTCGGGATGTGCTACAATTAGGGCAACTGTCTTTGTTTTTTTATCCATCTGGAAATTAAGAAACATTTATTAATGCAAATGGTTTTTAAAGATTCATGGGGGCTCTTTTATACGACTTTTAAATTGGAAACAGGCAATCATTTAATCCTGATAGGAGAGCTCTAAAACAATCTTAAAATTAATGTCATGGCAACAATACATTCAGCAAAAAGCAAATGGTCGGCGGATGTAACGGAACATAGCGACGCCCTTGACCTTGAGAGCAATATATTTGAATCAAAAGACCCCAGGAAAATTGCGGAATCTTTAAAAAGATCGGCTGAAAAAAGCACCTGCAGGAAATCCACTCCCTACCGGTCGGCTATGTCCATGCTCACTTTTTACATTAACCGTGCTGGCAAGAATCTTGAGGCGTCGCAAAAAGAGGTATTGGAAAAAGCAAAGGACGAATTGAGAAAGGTATTTGGCCGGCAATGATGTTCTTAAAAAATTCTTTCATCGCAGCAGCCCCCCGTTTTGGGGAACAACAATTCAAAAAAAATGGATACATTTTATTTTAACGCAACCTAAACCATTGTGCTTTACGTATATCTAGCACAGGCGTGTGGTTTCTAAATGGTTATAAATCGATTATGTACACTGAATAATATTTACGCTTTTAAATCATTGGCATACCGTTTGCAACAAATTTTCGTTATATATCTTTTGTTAATATGGAAATATTATAAAATATGGGAAAAATCTATTTAAAATATCTTCCGTTGTTAGCTGGGGGAGTATTCTTGTTAATGCTGATAACATCCTGCAAAAAGGATCATACACCAACTCCTATATCTTCAACACCTGCACCCCTGGCAACACTTGGACTATATGAACTGGACAGTAGTGTATATAAAAGGGTATTTATTGCGATCTCGCAGGTAGGTACAGTAAAAGTTAACTATTATAGTGTGTTTGACACAGGTTCGGCTGGCATGTCCATTGACGCGACCGGGTTGTTACCGGCATCTATGATAACAAATGCCGGTATTACTATAGCGGGCGACTCAGTAACTGTAAATGGTATTACCGTTACCACGCAGCAAGCAGTAATAGCCTATGGGGACGCTCAAAGCGAAATACAGGAATATGGGAACCTAGCCTACACCACAGTTGTCATTGGCGACCAAAACGGGGAAATAACTACAAGCCGCATTCCTATATTTTTGTATTACAAAATCATTGATGTTACTACCGGCAAAAAGCAACCTGCACATTCGAATGATGTTTTTGGTGTCGGACCTGGTGTTAGTTTTGCGAATAACGCCATTGGGAGCCCATTGAGTTATTTTAAATCAAGCACAGGTGGAACAAGCGGTTATAAACTCGCCATGTTTAACAACGCAGATTTTAGCGTGAACGGCACCTACGTATCCAACCTGCTTACAATCGGCCTGGTACCTTCTGATTTAGATCCTTCTTCTGGCTTTGTGCTGCACCCGCTTGGTTATTACCCGCAAGGGGGATATTCGCCCGATATTCCGTCGACAATAAGTTATAACGGAAACAGTTTTCAAGCTACGATATTATTTGATACCGGCACCCCGGCCGTTTCTACTTTAGAGAATGCCAATGCAGCCAGTAATGTAAGTCAACTGCCGGATAATACTTTAGTAACGTTAACAACAAACAGCGGGTTTGTTTACACGTACACTACCAACAGCACAAATAATATAACCCAGGTTGCCAAACCATCATATACGGGAGACCCCAGGACTATTTTCAGTATAGACTTTTTTACTGAAAATGAATTTTTAATGGATTACACTGACCATCAGATTGGTTTGAAGAATAATTAATTTAAGTCTAAAGTTTAAAGTCCAAAGTCTTAATTATTTTATAATAAAATTGTGAAAAATAACGACTTTGGACTTTAAACTTAAAACTTGGAATGAGTTCATTTAGGGATTTGATCGCATATAAAAAAGCATTCGCATTGTCAATGGAAATTTTTTCAATTACAAAAAGTTTTCCTAAAGATGAAACTTATAGTCTTATTGATCAAATCAGAAGGTCTTCACGATCAGTTTTCGCATCTATTGCTGAAGCTTATAAAAAACGAAAATATCCTAATCACTTTATAAGCAAACTTACGGATGCCGATATGGAAAATGGAGAAACGCAGGCATGGCTGGATGCCTCACTTGCCTGCAATTACATCACCGATGAAAAATATTATGAACTTAACAAGCAAAGTGAAGAAGTTACTTATCTTTTAACTTATATGATAAATAACCCTGATAAATTTAAATAAGTCTTAACTGTTTTTTATAGCGAATTCTGGCGAAAATAAAGACTTAAGACTTTGATCTCAAGGCTCTGGACTTAATTAATACTTCGCAGGTGTTCCTGGTTTAGGTACTGATTCCTGTATGAATTTCCGCAAGTTTTCTGTGGCAACCGCCAGATCTTCCTTGCGTAAATACATCATATGTCCGCTTTTGTATCCTTCCCATTTTAAACGGTCTTTCAACCTTCCGCTCGGGTCAAGCTGCCAAAGGCTGTACTTGGCATTAAAATAATCGCAGGCACCATCAAAATAACCCGACTGTATCAAAAGGTGCAGATAGGGATTTTGCGCGATGGCTTGCCGTAAGTTTTCTCCGGTGTGGTTATTTTTGTTGTCCCATGGCCATACGTCGCCAAACATATTGTATTTCAGATCAGTTTTGTAGTTTAGTTCATCCCGCAGGTAAATATTGATGGCCGGCGTAAAAGCATGGAGCCATGAGGTAAGCTCTGCGTTATAATCCGGGCCATCGCCACCTGCCTGCCTGTCAATCCCTTTGTATCGGGAGTCAAGTCTGCCAATGGTATAGCCTTTATCACGTAACAACTCCTTCCAAAATAGATTATAAGATACATCGAGATTATTTTGTAAAATAGTTTTCTCCGAAAGGCCGCTGTAGCGCGACATTTTAGCTGCCATTTCATTCCGTTGTGCGTCATCAATAAAGCCGCCTCGTGATAATGCAGGTATCAGTTCGTTGATAGTGAAATTTTCTACCTCAGGCAAAAATGCAGTTAGTTCTTTTTGCTGAAGCTCGGGGGCAAGTGCGCCATGGTACCAGGCTGTGGCCGCGAAATAGGGCAATTTAAGTGCTGCCTGTACGGGGCCGCTACGCTCTATCCCCAGGTCGGTAGGCGATACCAATACAACACCATTTAAATACATCCACTGGGCATTTTGTAATTCAAGAGCAAGCCCCGATACCCTGGTAGTGCCGTAGCTTTCGCCGATTAAAAATTTGGGGGAAGCCCACCGGTTTTTTCGGGTAACGAACGTGTTTATCCATTCAGCGAGGTATTTAATGTCTTCATTCACACCAAAAAATTTCGATCCGGGCGTTTCCTTATTCACCACTCTTGAATAACCTGTGTTTACCGGGTCAACGTATACAATGTCGGCAACATCCAGTATGGAGTTTTTATTTTCGCCTATTCCGTAAGGTTGTACCGGGTAGCCTTCGTTATCAATATTCAGCAGACGGGGCCCCGTGTAACCGATCTCCATCCATACGGAAGGTGTGCCGGGTCCTCCGTTAAAAGAGATCACCAACGGCCGGGTAGCCCGGTCTGTCACGTCATCCCTTTCATAATAAGTATAAAATACACCGGCAACAGGGCGACCTTCTTCATCCCAAATTGGCATACAGCCCGCGGTTGAGGTATAAGGGATAAGTTTCCCTTTTATAGTTACATTGTGTTTGGTGACAACAGCCGAGTCAACCTGTAAAACACGGCTTCGTGATATGGGTTGCGTGTTTTTCGGTGGTGTCGTGGTCGATTGCGCTGTTTGAGCAATAACTGCGCTTGTAATGCAGCAAACCGCTGCAAGTAAAATAAAATGTTTTTTCATTTATATTTAATTTATAAGATTTCAGGATTATATGCACCTATAGTTTTAGGGACACAGGTAAAATAACCTTTTACTACAATCGGCTTACAATACTAATCTTTTCTTCGAGCTTTAACAACGTTTTAAACATTGCAACTTATATTTTGTATCCCTTTAGCAAAAACAAAAAAAAATTGATTTATTTGATTTTAAATGAATAAGAACTTAAAACGTCACAGGTACCTTGTAAATCCTTCTTTATTTCGCCTGCACGGCGTAAATTTTCAACCCCAGTATACCGACCATAATAAGCAGGATAAAAAATACTTCAGCCCACGAAACGCGCTGATGTAAGAATGAAACCTCGGCAACTTTTACAAAGACAAGGGTAGTTGCTGTCCAAACCGCAAACGCGATTGCCATTGGTATGTGTTTAATAGCGGTCGAAAAAAAATAAACATTAGCTAACCCAAATAAAATATATCCGATAAGGGGGAGCAGGAATGGCAGGCCACCCTGCCACTTATAGAAGTTCATAAAAGTTAATGTTTTAATGTCACTGAATTTCATGAACTTTAAACAGAATGTCCAAGCGGTTTCACAGGTTGCGGCTAACACTAAATATATCCAGGCCAATATGCTTATATTAATTATTGGTTGCAAGATATTAATTTTTCTGATTGTAATTATAACTTATGACGGTTTCGTCGGTATCGGCAACGATTAATGTAGAGGGCCGATCATCCGGTTGATGCATATTAACAATAGTAGCGCTCTTTTTTGATCCAAAAATTTTTTTTGATGCGGCAAGCAAGTTTGGCCTCAGTGCATAATAGGCCTTAAACCATTTATATTTTAGGAGTTTTTTTTCATCAAATCGTTTTACTGAAAAAGCATGTTGCAAAAAATAATCTTTCGGGTAATCATAGTACAGGCCCCAGTTATCACGATCATCACCCGGTTTACGCCCCGGATCATAGACTGTTCCGAATAAATAATCCCAGACTGAAAATTTAGTGGAGAAGTTCTTATGAAAAACTTCACGATAATTGGCGTGATGCCACAAGTGCAGTTCCGGAGAATTAAGAAAGTATTTTAATTTACCAAATTTAACATTGATGTTGGCGTGGATAAACATCCCAAACATGGCATCGAGCATGGCTTTTATTGGTACCACCGCAGGGTCTGCACCGAGTATAACTATTGGCGCAAATTCAATAGTCTGATTGATAATGATCTCCACCGAATGCGAACGTGATCCCGCCAGGAAATCGATTTCCTTACCTGAATGATGGGCCTCGTGTGTGCGCCACAATAGTTTACTTGCATGCTGAAGGCGATGGAACAGGTAGATGTACAAGTCATGTGTAACCACAAAAAACAATACCTGTTCGGCTATTGACCAGCTTTTGAAAAACTGGAAGCCTGACCAATCGAAATGGTGCTGAACGGGGCTGATGATATAATCAAAAATCACTATTTTAAGCACATAGCTTTGTATGATAGTGTACCAAACAAGGTCAACCCAAAATCCGTCCCTGAAAAATGGAAGGCCTTTACGATAAGGAAAAATGCGCTCCCAGGCTATGATGAATATCACCCAGCAGATTAGAATTGTTGTTGTTGTTTGTATTAATGACATATTTTATAAGAAACTATGTCATTTCGAACGACAGAGAGAAAACTTATGCGACTTACTTGGTTCGCTTTGCGAGTCGTGAAGTTTTCTCCCAGTCCCCTGCCTGCCGGCAGGCAGGCTCGTCGAAATGACATTTGGGATAAGCCTTTTAATATTTCAAAGAGTCTAAAATCGTTATTTTCGTTAAATTTATAAAAATGATTAATACTCAAGACTTCGGACTTGAGACTTCGGGCTTCGAACTTACTTTATACTCTTCGCTGATGTTCACCCTTAAACGCTTCATGGGCCCCAACTCTGATTCGTAGACTTTTTTAATACCATCTCCGGTAGCAGTTTCTACGTCACGGATATCGCGTACCAGGCGTTGAAAACCTTGCGGCTCTACCGAAGCTGCATGATCGGAGCCCCACATTGCGCGGTCGAGTGTAAAATGGCGTTCTACAAAGGTTGCGCCCAGTGATACCGCGGCAACGGTAGTAGCCAGACCGGTTTCGTGACCCGAATAACCAATTGGAACGCCAGGATATTTGGCGCCTAACGTCTGGATCATCTTCAGGTTTAGTTCTTCCGGTTTGCAAGGATAAGCCGAAGTTGAATGAGCTATAAACAAAGGATAGTGCGGGTCAAATGACCAAACAAGGTTTACTGCGTCTTCAATTTCCTTAATGGTTGACATGCCTGTCGACAGCATTAAAGGCTTACCTGTTAACAATATTCGTTTAATAAGCTGAAAATCGGTCAATGAAGCTGAGGCCAATTTGTAGATCGGTGTATCGAATTGCTCCATAAAATCTACTGCCTCGACATCCCACGTCGATACAAACCAGTCGATACCCAGCTTTTTACAATACTGGTCGATTGTGGCATATTCAACAATACCAAATTCAGTTTTACGCTTATAATCAATGTAAGAAATACGGCCCCAGGGAGTATCGCGCATGATATCCCACTGGTCTTTTGGCACGCAAATTTCTGGTGTCCTCTTTTGGAACTTAACTGCACTTGCCTTTGCAGCAACTGCTTCGTCAATCAGCTTTTTAGCAATTTCAAGGGAACCGTTATGATTGATACCAATTTCAGCGATGATATAACAGGGCTCGCCAGGACCAATTTTAACTCCTGAATTTAACGTAATCGTTTCGTGTTTTGAATGAATAGTACCTGCTCCATTATATGCAGAAATGATCATTTCTGCGATTTCCCGGAAACAACCATTACCGCCGTTTGCTCCGCAAACTATATCAGCAGCTTCTTTTATTAACGAAATTGCGTCAGCCGGACAAACAGAGACCCCGGCAAGTTTCATTACCTCCAGGTCATTAGTATCGTCGCCGATAAAAGCAATCTCTTCCGGGAGTAAACCCAATCGGCCCATTATCTCTTTTAATACAGCGGGCTTATCTTTAACACCTAAATGTAATTCGGTGATCTTTAGTTTTTCGGCACGTTTAATTAGTGAAGGCGAAAGCTCTCCGGTAATTATTCCGGTAGTTACACCTGCTAAATTGCGAAGGCGTTCAACTCCCATACCATCGCGGATATTGAATTTTTTCAATTCTTCTCCTGATTCCCCATAGTACACACCTCCGTCTGTTAATACTCCGTCACAGTCGGTGAGGAGTAATTTGATTCGTGAAAGTTTTTCTTCTAACATTTTGTTTTTTGTTTAGATTTAAATTGCTGTCCATCCGCCGTCAACTATAAGGTTTGCGCCGGTCATATACGCTGATGCCTCACTGGCTAAAAATACCAGCGCCCCCTGGTAATCAGCGGGTCTGGCCATACGACCAAGTAACGTTTTTGCCGAATAGTTTTGTATAAAAAATTCGTTTTGATTGTTTTCAACACCTCCGGGCGAAAGGGTATTAACACGCACACCGCAATGCCCCCAATAAGCAGCTAAAAACCGCGTGAAATTTACCACAGCGCCCTTTGTTACCGGGTAAACCGGTGATTTATAAAACGTTTGCTCACCACATTCATTCCGATAAATGGATTGATCGGGACCGACAATACCATAAGTGGATGCAATATTGATAATGCTGCCGCTGCCTTGCTCGGCCATAACCGAACCAAAAACCTGCGATGCAAGGAATACCCCAGTAACGTTAACATCCAGAGATTTTTTAAAAGCATCCAAAGGATAGTTTTCGAAAGCGGATAACTCTTTAGCTAAGCCAGGGTTTTCAAACATATCATTAATTGCTGCATTATTAACTAAAATATCAATTGTTCCGTAGTGGCTTAATATTTTATCGCGTGCTACTTTCAATGAGCTGTCGCTCGTGACATCCATTTTCAGTCCGCAATGATTATTGCCGATGCTTGCAGCGAAATCTCTGGCGGCGGATTCGTTTATGTCAGCTACCACAACATTCGCGCCAGCCTCCGACAGTGCCTCACAGTGTTTTTTTCCAAGCAATCCCAATGCACCTGTAACAATCGCGGTTTTGTTTTTTAACGAAAATATATTAGTCATTAGTCATTAGTCATTAGTCATTAGCTATTGTGCAATATGTCAAACTATTCAATGATTAATGACACAATGACTTAATGACTTTTTCAATTTACACTGCTTTAGGTTTTATATTGTAATTGCTTACTTTGCGGAAAACAGCTTCGAGCACCTCGCCCTTTAAATATTGTTTCACATTGCCGCTTAGTATTGCCTCTTTCATAATTGGCATAACATCCCGGTATGCTGAAAGTGTGTAGGCAATATCTTCATCATTGTGGCTGTAGCACATATTATGGAAACCTGCCCAAAGCACGCCGCGTTTTATCATTTCCTGCTGCATCAATGTTTTTACCTCAAGCCCGTTCCCGGCCTCCGGCGTAAAAGTTACCATCGAACGACAGTTATACCCTATACAACGGGTGTAAATATCCATACCTGTTTCAATTGCAATTTTGTTATAGCCATCTTTCATCAACGACCCTTTTTCATCAAGGTATTTGGGCACATTTTTATCGCGCAATTCATTTATAGTGGCGATGCAGGCAGCTAATGATAATGCTTCACCTCCAAAAGTAGTATAGCTGAATACCTCGTGATTAAATAATTCCATCACATCAGCCCGTCCTGTGAGCAAGGCGATAGGCATACCATTCGCACAAGCTTTTGAGTAAACTGCAAGATCAGGTTTAACATCAAAATATTCCTGCGCTCCGCCAATAGCAATGCGGAAACCTGTCCACATTTCATCAAATATCAGCAATGTTCCGTTGGCCTTACATACTTCGGCAAGTTGTTTCAGGAAGCCGGGTTTTGGAGCCTCAAAAATAAACGGTTCAAGAATCAGGGCTGCAACGGTTTCGTCAAGGGCAGCTTTTATTGCTTCAATATCATTATACTCGAAAGTATAGGTCATATTTTGAATAGCCTCCGGAATACCTGCATTGCGGCTTGTAATACCTATATACCAGTCATGCCAACCATGATAACCACAGCAAAAAACTTTTTCTCTGCCTGTAAAAGCCCTGGCAACACGTATTGCCGCAGAACAAACATCGGCGCCTGTTTTTGAGATTTTTACAGCTTCAGCATTGGGGATCACTTCTTGTATCAATTCAGAAAGCTCAACTTCAAGCGGGTGCATCAACGAAAAAGTGATCCCATCCTCCAATTGTTTTTTTATGGCTTCATCAACAACCGGGTAAGCATACCCCAATGAAATAGGGCCGATAGCGGAGTTGAAATCAATGTATTCGTTCCCGTCAACATCCCAAACATGTGAGCCCTGGCCTCTTTGCAAATATTTAGGCGCAACACCTTTGGTGAACTGTCCGGGCCCTTTTGCCAGCGTTTGCGTAACAGGTTTCTGAACGTTTAAAGCACGTTCATATAATTCATTTGATTTTGTTATGTCAGGATAATCAGAATTAAATTTTATAGAATTTGGCATGGTATCAGTATTGTTTTTTATTCAGTGAATTGAGGAATTGATATTTCGGGTTGAACGGACCGTGTAGTATAACCTAATATTTTTTCGGCTATCTGCTTACCGGTAAAACCTTCGTATTCCAATACATTTGGTAATAGTGAGGGCTTAAACCATTTTTCGTTTAATGCGAACGGTAAAACTTTGGCGGTGAGTCCATGTTTTAGCAACACTTCAGCAACTATGCTGTATAAACCTCCTGTCAGGAAATGATCTTCCAGTGTTACCGTTAAGCCGCTGCTTTGAGTAGCCTGTAAAATGGCTTGCTCGTCAACAGGTTTAAGGCTGCGGATGTTTACAAGACCGACAGAAAGGCCCTCATTTTTGAGTATATCTACCGCGATAAGTGCCTGTTCAAACAATAGTCCATAGGTTAAAATCGTGACATCTTCACCTTTAGAAACAACTTCGGCTTTGCCTAATTCAAATGGAGTATGTTGATGATCCGTTTTGCGCGTATTTATGCGGACATATGACGGATATGGGTGGTTCCATATTTGGGGCAGCATTGTTACAAGGTCCTGCTCATCAGCCGGTGCGAAAACCGTCATATTCGGTATGCCGCGCATCAAAGATATATCCTCTACGGCCTGGTGGGTCGGGCCATTCCCATCGGATAAAAAGCCGGGGATAAAACTGCTTAACTTGAGAGGCAAATTTGGAATACCTGCATCTGTACGAACAAATTCAAATGCCCGCATAGTTAAGAATGAGGCTAAAGCATGCACTACAGGTATCCGCCCACGAAGGGCAAGACCAGCTGCTGCGCCAATCATAGTTTGCTCCGTTATCCCGGTATCAATAAAGCGGTTCCCTAATTTAGCCGGGATATTCCGTACCAGGGCGCGGTTTTCCGCAGTCATCACGATAAATCGTTCGTCGGATAAAGCGGTCTGTGTGAGTAATTCTTCGTATGACATATTATCTGACCACTAAAGTTTCTGATGTTAATTGTGTTAAATGTTCACCATGCAATTCTTTTAACAAGTCCTCAACTTCGGCTGCATTAAAGTTGCAAAACCATCTGTCAGCACGGCGTTCTATACTTGGTAAACCTTTTCCCCGAACAGTATCGGCAATTACGACATTCAGCTTGCCGGTTTGGAAAGGATATGCCGAAAATGCCTCATGTAAGGCTTCAAAGCTATGTCCGTCAATCCTTTTTACTGCCGCACCAAAAGCTGTGAATTTATCATGTAGCGGCTCCAGAGGAATCAGATCTTCAGTAGCCATATTCGCCTGAAAATGGTTGCGGTCTATTACAAAAATCAAGTTGTCTAGTTTATAGGCATTCGCCACAAGTACAGCTTCCCAACAAGTACCTTCATTCAATTCGCCATCGCCCATAACACAAATTACTTTATTTGCGCCGCCTTTAATTTTTATATCCATGGCAACGCCAACAGCAACCGAAGGTAAATGACCCAATGAGCCTGAGTGAAATTCAATGCCCGGCATGTGCGTATTGGGGTGCCAGTAAATATGATCAGCGGTAGATAAATGATTTTTTAAACGGTCTTTTTCCAGTAAACCTAATTCAACAAATGTGCCATACAGGGCTGGAACATCGTGCCCTTTGGAGAGAAAAAGGTAATCCCGGTTGGGATCGTCCAGGTTATTTTTGTTAATGTTTAAAAATTCGGAATACAGGTAAACAATAAGGTCCGCAGCTGAAAGCGAAGCTCCAACAAAACATCCGCCATCAGTGGACATTTTTATGATATGCTCACGTACCTTTAAAGCTGTGGCTTCGAGTTGATTAGCAGTTGTAGTAACACTTTGCATTTAGTATAATTATAAAAATTTAAAGTTATGTCCGGATAATTTAACTTTTGTTATCAAAAGGTCAATTTCGTATGCCCCGAAGAAATAGTTTTTAACTCATCCAAATGGTTGCGGTACCAGTTTACACCGGCATATTTCGCATTAATGTTATATATTTCTGGTTTATCTTTTAGCAGATTTAATATATCCTCGCAAGAAAAATCTGGCTTTTTAGCATATAATTCTCCGTACACCCGTTTTATGAACTGGTAATCAGCTTCATAATCAATGGTAAAACGGTGTGACATGGAATAGTCTAAACCCGTACTCCAGTTTAGGTTGCCAATCCTGAATTCCTCAGGGCGTTCCCATATATATGGCGTGGTGTGTTCAAGCTCCAGAATCCGGTCGGCTTCATTCCATGCTTTTTCAATGCAATCCATGGTCATTATTTCCACATCGTTCCCGTCAGGAAATGTGGCCGGGTGCAAGTTGCTTACAAAATCGTATTCGCCGGAATGTAAAAAATAAAAATCAAGTACTTCATCAATTATGCGGGGATCAATAAGCGGACAATCAGAAGGGATCTTGAGTACAATATCGGCGTCATATTGTTTGGCAGCCCGGTAATGACGGTCGAGCAGATTATTAAGGCTTCCGCAATAACATGGCACATTCATTTGCGTAGCTTCCTGCTCTATTATGCCCCCGGCCTCATCCTGCGGGATAGCGATAACCACCTGTGCTTTATGGCGTATCATTTGCAGGCGCTCAATCATCCGGTATAATAAGCTTTTACCTAAAATTGGCAACATAACCTTTCCCGGCAAACGGGTGGATGACATTCTGGCTTGTACAACTATAACTGTTTTCTCTGCCATAAATCTGCGCTATACTTCTCATCTGATCATGCATATTGCACTTCCGGGAATTGCATGATCTCAGGTTGAAAAGTAAATTCAGTTAGAAAATCTTCTTTCTTTCCGGCAAAATTAATATAGCTGCTGCATATTTGTGCAATGTTTTTTGCAGAAGCCCCGCCATTTTGTATCGGAGCGAGCCTTTTTAGTTCCTCAACATCAAAATAAGAGTATACTTTTTTACCGAGTGCTATGCCAGTATACACTACTGTTGAGTATTGGGTGATCAGCTCGCTGCAATTTGCTATCATATGGTTGGTGTTCCCGCAGTTATATACTAAAGTCCCTGCAGGAGCATATTTGCGTATCTCAGCTTCGGCGCGTTCAATCTTTTCGTTTGGGTGAAGTTTAAACAGCATCTGTCTGCCGTTAGCCATTTTTACTGCTTTTTTAATAAACGCCCGTCTGTTTTCAAATCGGTAAGTCTCGCGCATGTCAGTAGTTGCAACCATTACATAATTATGGTAAGGAAAATCATTATCTATGTATTGGCACTGATTATCGTAATTAGGTATACCGGTAACTATAAGTTTTCCCGCATCGGTGCCAAGTTTCGTAAAATAATTTTTATATCCCTCGGATGCTGTACAGTAAATATCACAGATATTGGTTGAGCCGTTTAATGAAGTATCCGCCGTGAAGTATGGAGGTAAACTTAGAGCTTTTACAATGCCGGTTAAAAAAGTAAGCTTATCAATCATACCCTCCTGTACCCAAATCGTTTTGGTTTGCCTAAACTTTTCAGCGACGACCATATCGGTACAAAAAACTACAAGGTCATACTTGTTTTTATTACCCTCGTAGTCGATTTGCATGCCATGCTGCTGAAGAAAATTCTCAGCCTTTGTTCTGAAGTGATCGGCTAATACAGTGCCTTCGGCTAAGCGTGTATACTTTACAACAGCCTTTAGTAGCGTTGTATCAGGGAACAAATGGCTAAACCAGCAATCATAATCTCCCAGGTGCTTTGAGATTTCGTGCATCTGCGAGGTCTGATTAATAGAACCTGTAATGAACAATATCTTTCTCCTCATTCCGATGGCTTAATTAGGTTACCAAAATTTAAAACTACGAATTAGGATTTAGCTTTTACCTGCAAAGAGATAATGTTAATATTGAATTAACTCTATTTTAATACATGTATCGAAAATAGCTTGTCATTTAGATGCTAATTGGCAACTTAAAGTTACAGTAATTATTTACAATAATCCCCAATTCTTTTTCAAAAAAGGGATAAAAAGACTTTTTAGCTTAAAAATAAAATCGTTTCCAATGAATAATAAATGTTAAATAAGTAATAAAAAGTATTTTTATAGCTTATGCCGACACCGCCGTTAATAAGAAAGATCAGACCGGTACAGCTAATTGCTGTTATTTTCTTTACTGTTTCCGGTGGGCCTTATGGATTGGAGCCATTATTAAATTATGCCGGTGAGCACGGAGCCCTCCTTATATTATTGATAACCCCCATGTTATGGGACGTACCTGCAATTTTTACAGTGCTGGAACTAAACAGCATGATGCCTGTTGAGGGCGGTTACTACAAATGGGTAAAAAAAGTATTGGGCACTCGCTGGGGTTTCTACGAAGGCTGGTGGACCTGGCTTTACACTTTTGTCGACCTGGCTATTTACCCCGGCTTATTTGTGCTGTACGCTTCATACTTTTTCCCCGTCTTAATTGAATACCGCATCCCTATTTGTTTATGTGTTGTATGGTCATCCGCTGCGTTAAACATTTTGGGAATAGTTCCTGTTGGTAAAACTTCATTGTTTTTGGGTGCGGTGGTATTGGCGCCATTTATCATTTTATTCTTTCTATTCTTCTACCATCATGTACATAGCATCTCAGTGCCGGCAGTTTCTTTAAAGGGTTTGCCATTCACATCATTTGGTATGGCGCTTTATACGGTAATGTGGAATTGCCAGGGATGGGACAATGTTACAACCTATGCCGAAGAAGTTGAAAACCCGATAAGGTCGTACCTCATATCCATTTTCGCGGCTTTCGCATTAGCTATCGTACTTTATTTTTTAATTATCCTTATTTCACAGCAATCGGGAATATCACCGGCAGATTTAAGAGATAAAGGATTTCCGGCTGTGGGTGACTTAATAAGCGGAAAGTGGTTAGGCTCATTAATTGCTTTTGCCGGGATGGCAAGCACTTTGGGGATTTATGCCGCCGTGCTGCTTTCGGTGTCCCGAGTCCCAAAAGTAATGGCCGATGACGATCTGCTCCCAAAAAAATTAAACAGGCTGCATCCAAGATTCCAAACGCCCTATGTATCTATCATTGTTTGCTCACTAGTTGTTAGCCTGATGATTTTGTGGTCGTTTGCCGACCTCCTGATCATCGACATCACAGTTTATGGCGCCGGGCTATCATTAGAGTACATTTCATTAATAAAACTTCGTAAAAGGTCACCTGAATTGCACAGGCCATTTAAAATACCGCTGAGGGTAAACGGGCTTTTGATAATGGTATTGCTACCATTCATTGCATATTTTGTTGCCCTTGCCGCGGCCTTTTCATCAACGCAACGGGCGGTGTGGGCTGCAATTTTTGCAATCGCCGTATTATCCAGCGCAGAACTTATATGGCAGTTGATATTGTGGAAGAAACCCCACCATAAAACTGACCGGTTGTATTAATCAGATTTATTTCTTAATATTTGTTTATGCAATTAAATGGGCAATCTGTTGTTAAAGCTGTGTTTATAATCCCTCCTAAAGTACATTTGCTCGATATCACCGGACCAGCACAAATTTTTCACGAAGCGGCACTGAATAATGCCCCTGTCGAGTTGGTTTTTAGCACTATTTTTGCTGGAGAAACTGGTTCCGTAAGCAGCAGTATGCTTTCATTTAATAAGCTAATTCCATTTGATGAACTTGTGCTAAATAGCGGCGACCTGGTTTTTGTACCAGGCATTGATTCTTCTTTATTTTATGACAGGGCATTCATGGATTCATCACGCCCTTTTCAATATTGGTTAAATGCCCAGCATAAAAATGGAGTCATTGCGTGTTCAGTTTGTACCGGCGCTTTTTTTCTTGCCGAATGCGGCTTACTTGATGACCGTGAATGTACAACTCATTGGGAATTCACAGATCGGCTAAAACTGCGTTATCCTAAAGTAAAACTCCAAACCAATCGCCTTTTTGTTGAAGAAGATCATATTTACACAAGCGCCGGGGTAACGTCGGGCATCGACCTTGCACTGTACCTCGTCGAGCGCCTTTGGGGAGCACATTTTGCCGCACAAATAGCTAAGGAAGCGGTTATTTATTTTCGCCGGACACTTGATGACCCTCAATTGAGCGTATTTACTCAATACCGGAATCATTTGGATCATCGTATTCACAAGGTTCAGGACCTTCTAACCCAATCGCTCGATCATAAATTTACGATAGATGAACTAGCTGCTAAAGTAAATATGAGCGCGAGAAATCTCACCCGTCTGTTTAAAAAAACCACTCAAATTTCCATTGGCAGGTACCTGGACCAATTGCGCGCCGAACACGCCGAAAAGCTAATCGCAGAAGGCCATACCCTGCAGGCCGCAGCCCTGCATTGCGGATTAAAAAGCACGAATCAGTTGCGGCATCTGCGTAGTCGCTACCGCAGATCTAATAAGAACGTTTAATGTCCCGATCCTGAACACTTTTGTCCTTTTGTGTTCCCGATTTCATAATAGATTCGTTTAAAACTTGAGCTCATGAAAAACTTATTCTACAGCCTATTCATCATACTATTTGTTATGACTATTGTGCAACCCGATGTCGCTCATGGGATGGCGTCTGTTTCTGAAAACAAAGACCTCCTTCAGCAAAGAGATACCGCAAAGCCTTTAAAAGTACTTTTTTATTTACAGGATGGAGTAGAAGTGCTTGACTTTGCGGGTCCGATGGAAGTGTTCTCCGCAGCGGGTTTTGATGTGGCAACCGTTTCAAAAACAAGGGCCCCGATCACCTCGCAGGGGGTTTTAAAGATTATCCCGGATTATGACATAACCGATGCCCCGCCTGCGGATATCCTGGCTTTTTTTGGAGGCAGCGATGGCCAGGCTACCAATAATCCTTTGGTAATTAAATGGCTAAAAAGCTATGCTGCACCCCAGTATTATTTTTCGGTTTGTACGGGAGCCTTTATTTTAGGAAAAGCAGGCTTACTTGACTATTTGACCATAACCACGTGGCACGGAAGGATTGAAGCCTTAAAACAGGCGGTACCAAAAGCAAAAGTATTATCCAATGTCAGGTTTGTTGATAACGGCAGGGTAATCACCACAGCAGGCGTTTCAGCGGGAATTGATGGCGCTTTGCATTTGGTAGCAAAAATATTGGGTGAAGATGCTGCTATAAAAGTGGCAAAATATATGGAATACGACAATTGGATGCCCGGGAATGGATTGGTTATCAGTAATAAATCGTCTGCTCAATGAAATAGTAAACACAAATGTAAATTTATGCTACTAAATATTCAACCATGATAAGGACAATAATAATAGCGCTGCTGATAGTTGGCAGTTTTAATTGCTTCGGGCAGTCGATGCACAAGGATTCATTGGGGTATGACGCCCGGCTAGCTCAAAAACTGGGGGCTGACGAATATGGAATGAAGAAATACGTGATGGTATTTTTAAAGGCCGGCCCAAATAGGTTAAGAGATTCCGTTGCCAGGGCGAAATTACAAAACGCCCACCTAAAAAACATTTTGCGACTGGCGTCCGAAGGTAAATTGATTGTTGCCGGCCCTTTTTTAGACGAGCAGGAAATAGAGGGGATATTTATTTTTAATGTAAGCACAATGGACGAAGCAAAAAAACTGGCTGAATCTGATCCCGCGGTAAAAGCCGGGTCATTAATAATGGAGTTACACCCATGGTATGGTTCCGCGGCCCTGGTAGAAACATTTGAAATCCATAAAAGAATTGAAAAGAAGAGCGTAGCTGAATAATCAAAAGACTTGTTAAAAAAATAAAGAAATGAAAAAATTATTTGTACTCTTTGGTTTTTTATCGTTAGTGATCGGGTTAAGCGCGTTTGGGTTAAAAGGCAACATTCAAAAAAATATTAAAACCGCTACAGATTCCATTTTAGACGACAGGAAGCATTATGTGGATGAATTGCGATTAGCCATAAAAGGTAAAGAAGATATGCCGGCAGACTCAGTTTTTAAAAACATAAAGGTGCTCAAGGGCGTCCCTGCTGGCCGGTTGATATCGATTATGGATAAGGGTTATGCAAATTCATTGGGAGTAACATGCGGGTATTGCCATGAGAATGAACACTGGGATGCGGAAACAAAGCCTACAAAAGAAATTACCCGGGAAATGATCCGGATGAGTAGTACGATAAATAACCAGTTACTTAAAAATATAAGCGGATTAAAGCCGAATGCGATAGTGAATTGCACTACCTGCCATCGCGGATCGACCAAACCGGCGCTCAATATGCCGGCGCCGGGTAATTGAACAGGATTGAAGCGGTTTTGAACGATAATTACCCCTTGGGATAAGTGAAAACAAAACAGACCTGAATAGTATTATGCGGGTAGCGGAATATGGATTAAAATAACGTCACGACATTAATCAATATTTTCTATTATGATAGCAAAATATATAAATAAAAACAATGCATGGAATATCATCCTGCTTATTCTTCGAATATGGCTTGGATATGTAATGCTGAAAAATGGAAGATTCTTTTTCCGCCTGCTTTCTTCCGAAGAAGATCGCAAGTTTTTTGAAGGGTGGTTTGGGAATGATCTGCATTTCCCGTTTCCATTATTTATGGCTTACCTGGCCAAAGGTGCAGAGTTTTTTGGAGGCTTACTCATTCTTGTGGGACTATTTACCAGGATTGGAGCATCATTAGTAGCATTCACCATGCTCGTTGCTACATTAACAGCCAATATTGGGAAAAACTGGGGAGTGGATGGAACAATAACTATTTCATTTTGTTTATTCGCTATTGTATTAATTTATTGGGGCGGCGGGAAATATGCTTTGGACTCCTTGTTTAAAAAACCTGTTTTGAAGTCTTAA
>Ga0207048_10090_pt1 | contig 28474 bp, 27 predicted proteins | sample Alteio_BWMinCont_65_FD_153301 | JGI IMG/M metagenome (GOLD analysis project Ga0207048, IMG submission 153301) | Enriched cells from forest soil in Barre Woods Harvard Forest LTER site, Petersham, Massachusetts, United States -... | ecosystem: Environmental > Terrestrial > Soil > Temperate forest >...
AGTGAAGACGTTCAGGACGGAGCGATTAAGTGCCGCTATTGTTTTTCATCGCTCCTACCGCCGCCTAGCACTCAAGACCCCTCCGGAACTGCCCCGAAGGTCGGTCCGAACCAGGTCACCTATGTGCTGGATCGAGATCTGATTCGCTTCGGAAAGTTCGCTGTGTCGCTGCTTGCTATCTTCGCAACGGTTGGCGCGTTTGTGTGGGGCTTTAAAATTGATGAGTCGGCTAATCATGTGGAGCAGTCGGCTGAGAAGGTCCAAACCGCATCCGATAACATGCGTAAAATTAGCGATGATGTGGCTAAAGAACGTGAGCAAATGGGAAAGGATGTTGCGCAGGCCCAGTCGGCGCTCGCCGCAGTCCAGGGTCGGACGGGGTAAATGATGGTCATCCCCATGTCGACTTTCCTGCGAGCCAGCCCGTATGTATTGGCGGTTGGTGGCTCAAAGATAATGGTCGCAGGGAATGCGATTGCGCCCGAAATCACTTGGAATGACGGACAAGGGGGTGCGACGGGGGGTGGCATAAGTGATTTTTTCCCGTTGCCTAGTTGGCAAAGTCATGTTGACGTACCAAGTGTCAACGATGGACACAAAGGAAGAGCCATTCCGGACGTAGCGGCGAACGCGAGTCCGACTTCCGGGTACAAAGCTTACATCGCCGGCCGCGAAGAGATTCTCGGTGGTACTGCAGCGGCTACGCCCCTGTGGGCTGGACTGATTGCACTCATTGATCAGAACCTAGGACATAGTATCGGCTACTTCAACCCGCTGCTTTATAGCAAACTCGGCCCTGCGGGTAACTTACGCAACCTCACGGAGGGCAATAACAGTGTGCATGGTGTGAAGGGGTATATGGCTGGTCCCGGATGGAATGCCGTGACAGGCTGGGGTAGTCCGGACGGTAAGAAGCTGCTCGAGGCCCTGCGCTCGAACTAGCACGGTAAGCGGATTGAGGCTTTGAGCCTCCTAGATGCCCCACATTTCAGATTCGGGGCAGTGAAGGGTCGACGGTCGCCTGTATGACGATGTCGATCAATAGGAGGAGCGCTAGGTTGCGCATACCTGGGTCACGTCGCCTGAGTCGTTCCTGAAATCACGCTTGCGTTGATGGAAAGCTGTGAGGATTCGCAGCCGAATGCAGACGCCGGAACGCCGGAAGGCGGTTCAACGACGTTAGTCGCAACATATCTCGCTCGCTTGGAGGTCCAGCTACTCCATCCGGGGCATTGTTGCCAACTTTAGGTCGCCCTGAAAGTCGGGAGTAGCCCGATCTCGCTCCGCAGGACAGCGGAATCTGGCACTATGTGGAGCCACGAGTTGCACGAGTTGATTGGCGGAGAAATGTAATCGCAGGGGCGGACAATCAGGGGATTGCTGTTGTGCGCCCAGTCGCTGAGGCGCACTCGACGGGGCCCGGTGATGCGGATTGATCGACCAAACGTCCCACCTTGACTACGTGGTCATTCTCGAGGCCTAGATAGTAGGCCACCTCCGACTGAACACCGAGGAGGTGAGCCGGGTCTGTAGGTCCCGTCTCGTAGCCCATCACGAGCACTATATGCTTGCGACCGTGCGTGACCAAAAAGCGCGTTCCCGGTTTCGGCTTACTGTGGGCTGTCCAGTACATGTTACCGCTCCACATTTCCTCGAGTACCGTCGGGCGGCGGTCGCCCACGGAGCCTTGGCCGAATAGTCCGTGTTCAGGGGGCGTCCACTCTTGAACCTGCGGGTCCTTATAGGCGTCCGCACAAATGGCACCGATGGGCAATTCGAGGAGCTTTTGGCAGCTGCGTGCCTGGTGGCTGTCGAGCCGCTCATGCTTTTCCACGGCAAACAATCGGTTCTGTGGAAACCGGTCCTCGGTAGTTGCCAGGTGGCTTTCAATGGTAATCGCGCCGGTGGCTGGGAAAATAATCGTGCGATTTTTGAGCGAGATCGACTGCTTCGTGAGCGCACAGTCCACTTGGGCTAATGGCGCGGCCGAACCGGGGGCGGCACGGACGATTGCAAACAACATTTCCGCGGATACTATCCATGAATTGACGAATCGCATATGACCTCGGTGCGGCGCATTGCCACCAGGATATACGCAGCGCGATCGGGACAAGCTGAGCTCCGTCGGAACGCAGTTGCGATATACGCAATGTGAAGTTCCGTGAGGTGTCGGGTCTGACGTAGCCTCCGTGCTCTACCGTGACCCCGGTTTGAACCGCTCCCCGGATTTGCTCGATCCGCTGGCGCTTAGATTATGTTTGCCAGGTAGGTATCGGTAACCACCGAACTGAAGAATTGATTGGTTGTCCCAATCGGAGAATTCGCGAGCACAGCCATCTCCATATCCTCCGGCAGAACATAAATGGGCGCCTGTTCGACACATAGCCCGTTTGACCAGAGCCCGTTCTTTGTATAGAGCGAGGCCCCTGGAATCGGAGTAGCAATCTTCCAATCAATTCCAAAAAGACTGTCGAGGGCGGTCTGCGCAAGTGCGCTCGTGACGATCGTGCCTCGCCTTCGGAAGGTACCCATGACCTTGAGGAGATCGTCGACAGTTGTGTGCCACGCGGCCGCACCACAGTACTCCTTCAGGTCGCCCGAATTCCACCCGCCGCCCACGGGTGGGAACGGATAGCCGAGCGCATCGCCGGGTAAGTGATCGAAGTGAGCGTGAGCGGCGGAGGGCTCGAAGATATGTCTGTGCGCGTAGTGTCTATAGGACTTGATGGTCACCAAGTCCCAAAATGGGTCATTCAAGGCGGGGTCCGAAGGGTACTGCGCGCCTACCGCGATGTTGCCGTTAATGACGGCCAGCAAAATCCGGCACAGTGAATAGTTCGAATTGGCGTAGGCGTACGTACCGATCGACGAGACGCCCGCGGCCACCTGCGCCTCGAGCGACAGTAGATCACAGGCGCCGCTCGTGAAACCCGACGTATGCGTCATCAGCTCGCGGAACGTGATGCTGGCAATGCCAGGCCCCTCGGACCAGTACGCCGGCAGGTAGGGCTCAATGTTGGCATCGAATGAGATGCCCTTGTCTGTGAGCCGCCTCGTCATGCAGGCGCCCGTGATGAACTTACTGACGCTCGCGACATGCATCGCAACGCCCAAAGCCCATCTCTCCGACCCATCCGTCGGTGTCTGGGCCCAGTGGTGGTGCTGACTCAGTATGCGGTCGCCATGCTGATTGAGCCCCATCACGTACCCAGCAGTCTCGCTCTGCAGCGCGACATCGAGCGCTGTTCCGAACGCCGACACATCCAGGTGCTTGCCGCCGCGCCGCCTGTGAAGCGCACTACGCACCAATGGCCGCAGATCCTCATCCTCGCGACCGCGATCGCTGATGGGAATGACACCGCCGGCCGGTCGAATGATGTGGTTACGAACCTCATCTCATCGATGGTGATATCCCGAACGATCGCGTCAAGTTTTGAAGCCATGACTATCCCCTCCAAAGTCAAAACGGATCAGGTGTTTACCACGCGTCGCTGAAGAGGGGTATTGACGGAAACGTGCTGAATCGGGCGGTTTCCTGTGAATATCTTTACGAAAAGCCAGCGAAATCAGGTGCATGCAAAGACGGAGAAAATGAGCGCGTCCCGACGTTCGCAGTCTTACTCGAATCAATAGCTTAGAGAGCAAAGCGAACCGGCTGGCGTGTTTCCGTAACCACCCCTATGAGAGGTCCGATTGAAGGCAAAGAAGTGCAAAGTCGACTGAATCGGTGAGAGTAACCATTTCCTGGGGGTGTGCGGCGCAGCGAGAAATGATGGTCTGCACCCAGCACGGCAGCCATCTGCTCTTTCCAGGAAGGGCGGGCGATTTGTAATTACGTCTGACGACCGACGTGACATCGTTGTGTGGTGCTCACCCCCTAACTTTCGGTTGCACTCCGCAATCGCCAGCCGAGTCGGCCGGGCGGCGGCCACCTTGAGTGAGAATCTTCACACGCTTCAGCGCGGAAATGCGCCTCGTCTTTTTTCGCGAAGACGTCGACACCAGTTTCTCCGTACCGACGCACCTCATTAAGCTCGTAGCCCTCTGCAACGAGCCTGCGTCTTAAGGCGGCTTCCGCTCCAGAGCTGGTAACTATGCTGGGCAATCCCGGTATCCTATTTCTCTGGACTCACGTACAAACGGCAAACAAGAGGTATCTCCGGAAGATTCAATGATTCAACTGACTTTCGATGAAAGGAAGACCTGCGTCACCCTGTGGGTACTCCTCGCGACTACAATTTCTGCATCCTGCGCCAGAATCGCTGCGCGTGTCTCCGCGACGATGCGGAAAAGGGTAACGAATCACCGAATCACCCCCCTTAACTCGGGGGCGGCGCTGAACGTAGTGAAGTTTCTCTCCAATGAGCTACGCGTTTCCATATCGCGGTCGGCACCAGCGAGGCGCTGCATGTAATGAGGACCGATTCGCAGATCGCCAGTCGCTTTGAGTTCTGCGCCCTCCCCTCTTGGACCGCCAACGAGCAACTGCGCAGCTTTGTTTCCGGATTTCTACAGGCAATCGAGATCGAGTCCGATGACCTTGTTAACAACCAAGTCGCGATGGATTACCTCTTAGAGTTGACTTCCAGCGTGACAGGTCGCCTCGTCGAACTGTTACGCTTGGGCGCCCGTTGCGCGCTTCGACGAGACTCCCCGCTCCTGAGCATCGGGTGCCTTCAGGATAGAGAGTAACCGGATCCTCGGGGTGTGCGGTGCAATGAAAAATGGCCGCGGAACACGGAAAGAGCAGCGTCTCCTCTTGCCGCAGCAAATGTCGTCGTTTGTAATTGCCGCTGCCGATCGACCTGACACCGTAGCGCGGGGCTCACCCCAACTTCCGGTTATTCTCCAATATTTCTCACGCCGCAGCAGTAACGTTCGCATTGCAACAAATCTCGTCGAGGCAGTGCTGTGGATTCTCAACACTGGCGCTCAGTGGCACATGCTTCCCAGTCCTATCCGAACTACAAGACGGTGCACCGCCGCTTTCAGCAGTGGTGTCAGAACGAAGTCATTCGCGCAGCTCTGACGGATCTGGCGAACACGTTGCGCGAGCAGGGCGAGGTGGACGAGTCGGAGTGCTACATCGATGCCACGTTTGCATCTGCCAAGGGCGGCGGAGAGCAGATCGGCCTGACCCGACGTGGAAAAGGCGTGAAAATCATGGCGATAGTGGATCGCCACGGCTTGCCGCTGGCGGTCACGACGCACGCCGCGAACCATCACGAAGTGACGCTCGTGCAGCTGACCTTCGACTTCTACATGATCGAGGCGAAGCCCGAGAACCTGATCGGCGACAAGGCCTACGTCAGCGATCCGCTCGACGAGCGGTTGCGCTTGCAGGGCGTGGCGATGATCGCTCCGCACAAGTCCAACCGCACGAAGCGCAAGACCCAGGACGGCCGCCGGCTCCGTCGCTACGAGCGGCGCTGGATCGTCGAGCGTTTCTTTGCTTGGATTCAGTGGCAACGTCGGCTCCTGGTGCCCTGGGAGTACTACCCGGCGAACTTCCTCGGTTTCGTGCAGCTTGCAGCCCTATGCATCCTGCTCAAACAGTTTTGAGATAGGTCTAGTGAAGTCGACATCCCGAGATTCACACCACCGCAGGTCGGTACTTGAACTTTCTAAATGACACGCGCATTCTGCGAACAATAATTGGGAATCTCTAATTGGAATGCGAGCATGGATTCGAGCATTTCAAGGTCGCTGCACGTTAGCTTGCGTGGAGAAGATCCGCGGGCAACGACATGTGCCAGCTTCGATCCATTGGCGGCGCACAAAAACCTATTTGACACGCTATCCCGTGTAAACGTCGTTATACGACCGTTCACTCTGATAATCATCGCCATTTGTCTGCGGCGAGCAATAGTCCTTTCGACAGAAATAGGAGCAGCGGTATGACTTCGCAAATGTCTTGGTTATTGACGGGCAACTCGGGAACAAATCCTCCTACAGATTTTTTAGGTACGTCTGGTAACCAGGCGCTGGTGGTCGCGACAAACGGTATTCAGCGTGCGTTGATAGATACGAGCGGCAACATTCAGCTCGCTTGTAATCTCGGCATCGGTACGGGCACCAACCCGCCGAGGAGCCTTGTGGAGCTAGAAGCGTCTTCACCAGGGTCTTTTGGCCCCATTCTGACATTAACGAACAATGCGGCGGATCAAGCAGGGTCGTCGGTGAATTTGGATCTGAATACGTTTCCTCCTCCGCGAGGCGGGTTCACTACCGGAACTATAACAAATCCACCCAGACCTATTAACTACAATCCTGGTGCGCGAATAGCAGCGACAAGTGCGGGCAACTATGAGGCCGACATAGGCATTCTCAGCAACAACCCCGGTTCCGCGAATAACGGACTTTCGTTGCGAATGCAAATCACACCAAAGGGCACTACCGTTTACGGCACGATGATTAGCTTGGCGCAGCCGACACTCGAAGATATTTTTGGTACTGCCGGTGTTCCTTACACTAAAGCGAGCGCCGGAATCGGAATCGGCACCAGCACTCCACGCTCTGCTCTGGAAGCAAGTGTCAACGCGCCGGGTGCACTCGGACCCATCATCACATTGACGAATACAGGGGGCGGAGCGAAGGCGGCCGCTGCGATTGACCTGAACTCTTACAGCCCAACGGGGACTTACTATCCGACCGCGCGCATCGAGGCAGTGGATGACGGCAACTACTCGAACGACATCGTTTTCCAAAGCAAGAAGCCTGGAGCCGCCAACAACGGACTAGTTGAAACAATGAGGGCGTCGGTAAATGGTGTAGGCATTGGAGAAACCTCTCCCGCTGGCGCCCTGCATATCACTGGCCCTGCCAACGCGCCGCCAAGCGGTTTGAATACATCCGACAACGGACTGCTGCTCGGCACGAACGGCACCTCGAGTTATAAATGGATCCAGAGCTATGGCGGACCGCTGGTTCTGAATCCCATGGGCAATGACGTCAGTATAGGACCCGCGGCCGCGCCCTGGTTGACGATCAGCAGCGCCGGACTTATCAACGTTGCAAATGACATCGTCCTTACCGGCGCGGACTGTGCGGAACATTTCGATGTGGTCGGTCCGATGGTGCCAGAGCCGGGTACAGTTCTTGTTATCGATCAGCAGGGTTGCCTGCGAGAGAGTTGCGATGCGTACGACAAGAAGGTTGCGGGCGTCGTCTCGGGCGCGGGCGAGTACAGACACGGCATTCTTTTAGACGGTCGGCCATCAGATGTGCCGCGTGTGGCGCTCGCCCTGACGGGCAAAGCTTATTGCAAAGTTGACGCGCAATACGGCCCGGTAGAGGTAGGGGATCTATTGACTACATCTCCCACGCCAGGCCACGCGATGAAGGCGACTGAACCCGCGAAGGCTTTCGGATCTGTTATTGGGAAGGCCCTCCGTGGCCTCGAAGGCGGTCAGGAGCTGATACCGATCTTGATTTCCCTGCAATGAATGCGCGGTTTCACTGATTGCGGCGTCCTTAGGTGCCGAGACGCCGGCCCGGGAGGACCGAACGACACACTTGGCCCGATTGATTGGGAGCGGACAGGGGGATCAACATTGGCTCCATTAGCGTTAGAGATGCGATAACTCAAATTTGTTGCGCCGCCGGTAAGCCTATGGAAGTTTGGAGGTGCAATGGCGTTCGAAAGTGCCGAATTGCTGAGACCCGTATGGTATTGGTTTTATTCGTAGCGGCCCACGGCGAAATCCTTCCTGTCTCGCCTCGAAAAACTCTGGTTGAGAGCTTTGTCGCAGGCGCCGAGCATGCCGAGCAGTTTCATCTCGGCCATCAGGTTCTTGGCAATGGTGGTACTCATAGGTCCAAGGTCTCCTGGGTTGAGGTGGCGGTGAGGGGAACGGTGTCGGCGGCGCGGTGGCGCCAGCGACGTAACGGAGCATGGGATTGCCGGGCAGGCGCACGATGTCCCGCCCAGCCTCGGGCTTAAGGGCACATTTGCGCGCCTGATCGAGCAACGCTTTGAAGTACGGCACGCGGAACTTGTTGTAGCGGCGCATGCTCTGGATCGCCGCGGCAATGCGCTCGTTGGCGAGCTCGTGACCGCTCTGGTTGATCTCTTTGGTGCAGCGGCTCACGAACCCCTGGCATCGGCGGATGTTGCCGTGACTGCGGCGCTCGGCAGAACCAGTCCGGGGTTGATCGGTTAAATTAGTCCACGCTGGTTACGAGATCGAGCGCGGATTCGGACGCAGTGCGAGGGGCGACGGAGGGGCGTGATGGACCGGGCGAGGTAGTCGATCAACCGGTCTGAGGGCGGATGCAAGGACCTTCGATCGTGACCGTGTGGCAACGCTCGCGCAGACGACTCAAGAGCGCTTTGGTCAGCGCCGGATTGGCGAGGAAGTCGGGCCAGGTCGCATAGGGTAAATTCGTGGTGATGAGAGTCGGCTTGCGATGATGCCGCTCTTCCATGAGCTTGAAGAAGATGTTGGTTTGCTCGGGTTTTATATTGACGTACCCGAGCTCATCGATCGCCAAGATATCGACGTTGGCGAGCGACTTCAGGAGCCGGCGCGTTGATCGATCGGCGAGTGATGCGTACATTTCATCGAGCAGATCCTGGGCTTTGATGAACAGCGCCCGATAGCCGTTCTGCACCGCTTTTCGCGCGAGGCTTACCATCAACCCGGTTTTGCCGACGCCGGTTTCACCGATAAAGACGATGTTCTCGGCCTTCGGGATGAAGTCTAGTTCGGCGAAGGCACGGATCTGGCGTTCCTTGACGCCCTTTTTGAATCTTGAAGGGGAACGATTCAAGCGTCCAGTCCTCTGGGAAGTTTGCGCGGTCGATGCGCGCTTGGAGGGCCTGTTCCTGACGTGCATGCCACTCGGCGCGCAGCAACTGGGCGATGAGCGTCGGGACCGGGGTGCCGTTCTGTTCGGCGGCTGCGAGCAGCTCGTCGAAGCGGGCGGCGATGGTCTTGAGTTTGAGGTTCTCCAGCAACTGCTCGAGGTCTTCATTCATCGGTGGATTCCAGATCCAGCGGAAGTAATCGTCGGCGATCTGCCTCAAGACCATTTTCTCGAGCCGCTCCAGATCGAAGAGCCGATAGCGTTCGGCCTCGGCCACGGCGACGAGGAAGGCAGCGCGCGGATAATCGCGCAGCGTCGAGAGGAGCCGTCGCAGGGGCGCCCGGCGGTCGCCGATGTGACGCTTCAAGGCCTGTACGTAGCCAGCCAGGCGCGGTTCGATCTGCAGGATCTCGATCTGTTCGGGCGCTTCGGGTCGATGACGGGATAGTCCCTGGCCGCGCGGCGGGCGATGCGCGGGATCGGTCACGCGGGTGTCCCACGGCCCTTGGACCCGAGCGTGGCTTGCGACTCGGCGCGGCCCCTCGTAGAGCACGATTCGCTCGAGCGTCTCGCGCACTTCGAGCGCTCGGCCGATGAGGCGGTACGGGGCGGAGTAGCGCACCCGGTTCACGTTCACGTAGCCTTCGGCATCGACGATGCGGGTATACAACTGATACACCTCCGGCACGTGCAACGGTAATGGCCTCAAGTGCGCTTGTTCGGCGGCAAAGAGCTCCCAGCGACTGGCGTGGAGCTTGGTCGAGTACTTGGCGTTCCACGTCTCGCAGGTGGCCCGCGCCCGCCGGTTCAAGTCCGACCAGTCGGCGAAGTGCTCGCCGACCAAAAACCCCTTCTCGATCCTCTGGAACGGCGCCTCGACCCGCGCCGAGCGATTGGCATCACCCTTTTCATGGGCGACGAAGACAAAGTCGTAGCGCGCCGCGAAGGCGGCCATCTCCGGCGCCATGGTGGCCCCGGAGCCCGAAGCGACCACAACGTGAGAGTTATCCACCATGCAGCGCCCGGCACAGCCGTGGAAGTAGTCGATGGCCTGCGCCAAGAACGCTTTGCACTCGAAGCGGGTGAAGAGCGGATAGTGCTGGAAGAAGATCATGCGCGAGTAACACAGAACGAGCGAGGCGCTCTGTACTCGGGTCAGATGGCCGCCGATCCGGGCCTGGTGAGGGCTCGTATCGTGCTGCATCTCCACCCCCGGCGCGAACAGATAGTGCCCCGCCGGCGGCGGCGGGGCGCTGCCGATACCGTGGCGCCGGCAAAACGCGGTCAGGGCCGGATACGAGAGGGCGGCGCCGAGTTCGCTGAGCGCATCGTGCACGCGACCCAGATGCCCTTCATAGCGGGCATGCAGCTCCAAGATTTGCTCGCGCCAGGGTTCGGCCAACTCCGTGCGCACCAACGGTGGCACGGTGAGGGGTGGTTACGGAAACACGCCAGCCGGTTCGTTTTGCTCTCTAAGCTATTGATTCGAGTAAGACTGCGAACGTCGGGACGCGCTCATTTTCTCCGTCTTTGCATGCACCTGATTTCGCTGGCTTTTCGTAAAGATATTCACAGGAAACCGCCCGATTCAGCACGTTTCCGTCAATACCCCTATCAGTGTCACGCCAGAAGGCGTATCCGCGCTTGCGCGACCATGATACGTATTGCTTTTCCGGCGCCGCGACAGCACCAAGACGGCGGCCTGGGGAGTTCGAGCCTCTCACCTAAGGTCAAGGCCGTTGCTGCAGCCATCGCGAAGATGTGTCCCTGGGGAAGCAGGATTGTGAACAACATTACCGCCCAGCAAGAGCCGCCGCACCAGATCCCGTGAGTGATACCGAAGCGCAGGGCAGCGAAATCCGCCGCCGCACCGAATGCGGCCAGTGCAGGATGAGCGTGGCAGCGGTTCAGACAACGCTGCTTGACGGGAGAGAATTGCCAAACTAGCGCGACGAGAAGAGCGGCCGCCGCGGGAAAATAGGACCGCGGTGAAAACCAATGGACGACCGCGGCCATTGACAGGAGCGCGCAACCAAGCAATATCCAGATCAAGGCGTAACCCGCGATGCAAAGGACCACGGAGCGTCCGCGCCGGCGCCTAAAGCTGCGTAGGTACACATGGCAGAGTGGCTGGATTAGTACTGGCGACATCATTGCGATCAACATCACTGCCCAGTCCGCCGCCAGCAAGGCGGGAGGGTTCATGGCCAACAGCGTCCGAAACGACAGTGATGGTTGCGCTGTTCTAGAGCTGATGGCCTGACAATGAGCAAGGAGATCGAAGCCCATCGGCTTGATCAGGAGCAAGGTCCAGGTAACAGCACTGATCAGCAGTACTGAATTGCGGACCCGCCCCACCACCCGAGCATCGTAGATCATCGGCAACTGTCGAGTCAGGCACCCTGGCGATGGATGCTGACTCGTCCGACGGTGATCTCGACACGATCGGGAAGCGCTCGACGCGCTGGCACAATGGTGACTTTGAGCGAATCGACATCAAGCGCACGACTTAGGTAGAGTGTGTCAATAATGCTCGTGATCTCAAGGGCAAAATTCAGGCCCTGACCAGCGTGTTTGCCGTTCGGCGCGCTTGCGGCACCCAAACCGAACAGTGCCACGGTCCCAGCGAGCAGTTCAGGATGGTCGCCCGGCTTTGCTCCCCCCGGCAAGTTGATGTAGAGGCTAAGCTCAGCCGCGTCGAATTTTCCAATGACGTTTTCTAAGTTCAGGAAAACACGGTCCGGTAAAGCGGTTTCAGAAGCGGTGGCGAGGCTCGCAGCTACCTTGCCTCGAGCAGTGGAATCGAACAGCACGGCCACGCTAGCACCCGAGCTTTTGATCGAGACGGGCCCTTGGGAGGCACCGACGAGCTCTTTATTTTCCCCTGTGGTCACGTGTAGTCCTCCCTGTGCCTGGGCCGCGACGGTCGCACCCCGTAGCCGCGCGAGCCGCTGTACCACCAAATCCGTGGGCGGAGGAGGAAGCGGAGGCAGACTGTCATACTGGTAGTTCAGCTGACTCAGACTACTCATTTGTTGTGGGGTATACACCCAAGAGCTTCCGTACGGCATCGGCATCACGAATTCCGCTTCGCCGATGGCGGCCGGGCCATTGAGCCAGTTGGGGTCGGTCGGGTTGGTATTGGCGGGGTTCTGATTCCAGCCGGCCCACATCCGGTCGATATTGGCATGATGCAGATAGAAAATCGGATCGAGCGCCGCTGTTCCAGGAACGCTCATCAAGCCCTGGACCGGTCCCGAAGAGCCCCCGACCTCCACGTGCACAAAGTTATGCGGATTGCTTTCGAGATTGCCATATGTATTCGCGGAATGGCTGAACCCTGTGTTCGGGCCGCCAAAGCCCGGCGAGCGTGTGTTTGCATCTTCGCCCGTATAGACGTCGTTGGTTAGGCATTGTTCCGTTACTGGACCGTTGCTCTCCTCGGTCGGGGTTAGAACAAAGATGTTGCCATTGCCGTCGGGCCCGTAACGGGCCGCGACGTACAGAGGATTGGCGCTGCCGTCCGGTAAGTTTTGCTGAGTGAAGGCTGGGGGAATATTGAACTCGCTGCCCGCGCCGAAATAGTCCCAATAGGGCAATGCCCAGCTCGCGGGCCCGCCGAGCTTGATCACATCGGTGCGCACTTGCGCCTCCAGAGCCCAGAGATAGCCGCGATGCCAGGGGCCAAAGTACCAACTCCCATGCTGGCACTGATCCCAGTACAGGTCCGAAACTGCGGCCGTCGGTAGCGGCGTTGTAGGGACTTGGGGTGGCGAGGGCAGACTGTTCCAAGCGGGCCCCCCCTGTTTCAGTATGTACTCACCGTGAATCGCGGCAAAAAACCACCAGCTGGAAGTATCATCCAAGCTCCGCGCCTGCATTGCGCCAACGGCCTGCGCATACCACAGAAGGTCTGAGTTATTAAAGGTGCCGCTGTTGTTCCATGCATTTTTACGTATGTGGAGGCCATAGATCTCGACGAATTTCCGCAGGGACCTCCCCATGGTACTGAGGGCCTGACCCCAATTTGTTCGGATCGAAAAACTGCCGCCGCTAGGTACCAGACCGATAAGTCGTTGGTACCTCACAATTTGCATCACGGAACCAGTGTTCATCCCTCACACCTCCGGTTATCTGCCGGGACTTCGAAGTCGCCTGTATGCCCTTGCACTCAAGAGGTCTGACGATTCGCCAGGTCAACCATCCTGTAGGCCAAGAATGCAAACTGCGGGCTCCTGTTGAAACGCCACCAAAATGGGAACCAGATCTTGCCCTTCTTCGAGGGCACGCAGGGCCTTTTAACAGATCCGAAAGCTTTCGCGGCTTCACTCGCCTTCATCGCCTGGCAAGGCATGGGAGATGTAGTCAGCAGATCCCCACTAGCGGGCCGTATTGCGCGTCAACCTTGCAATAAGCTTTGCCCGTGAGGGCGAGCGGCACACTTGGTTCAGCTGATGGTTGACGATCCAATAGAATTCCGTGCCTGTAGTTGCCGGCACCAGACACGACACCGGCCACCCTCTTGTCATACGGTTCGTTAGTCTCGCAGAGCAATCCCTCCTTATCAATAACTAGAACTGTACCATGTTCCGGCAACACAGAACCGGCCACAGAAAAATGCTCTGCGCAGTCGCCTCCGGTCAGAACGATATCGCCCGGAACTGTTAGTTGACCCGCCCTAGTTATGCGTAACTTTTCAACGAGTCTGCCGTTAGCTGCTCCTGGCTTGTTCCTTAAAAAAAACAATGTCGTTAGAGTAATTTACCGCATCCACGCGTTCACGCGCTCGGATTATAGCTCCCAGCAGTGCTAGGGGTGTAGGAGTTGAAGTCAATGGCAGCCGCGGCGTTCGGGTTCCCCCCCCGTATTCGTCAATGTGATGATTGGGCCAAGCGCGCCGGCCGCATTGGCGGTCGCTTCCACGATAGAGCGTGGTGAACTCGTACCGACGCCGAACCTTCCAGCTAGCTGAATGTTCCCGCTCGTATCTATCAACGCACGCGGAGTACCGTTTGTCCCGACCACCAGCGCCTGGTCATCAGACGTACCTACAAAAGTTGTAGAAGGCTTTGTTCCTGAGTTACCTGTTAATAACCAAGACATTGACGAAGTCATACGACTTCTCCCTATTCCAGTCGAAATAATTGTTGCTCGCCGTGAAATGGTTGTGCTTATCAGAGCGAACGGTGGTATACCGACGTTTGCGTAGGATCGTGTGTCAAATTGGTTTTTGTGCGCCAACCCATCAAAGCTGGGACATGTCGTTGCGAGCGGATCTTCTCGACGCAAAGTATCGTGCAACGATCTTGAAATGCTCGAATCCATACTCGCATTCCAATTAGAAGTCACCACTAGTATTGGGAGAATGCTCCTGTCATTTGGATAGTTCAAGTACCTACCCGCGGCGTTGTAACCTCGGGGCACACCCGCTCGCTTAAAGAGAGCGGTCCATTCCGGGTGCTGGATGGCTGGAAATCGGGGGTTAGTGATTGGTGATGCATCGCAAGAAATCAATTAGGCGCGGCGCCGGTCGCTTTTCGGTACCTGGCGGGACGTTGGTCGCGGCGGTCAGCACCCGGAATGGACCACTCTCCGCTTAGCGGGCTTTAGAACGCGAATCGTGTCTTCTCCTCTGAATGGCCAAGAAACAACCGATGCGCTGGTCCGACGAGGGGGCGCACGGGTTGGCGCTGGTGAGACTTTTCGTCGCGCGCAGTTGGCCCTAGCCGCCCGTCGTCTTTTTAGCCAACCCCGAGATCTGTACGCGGGCGACATGCCACAGCAAATCAACCATATCCAATCGCGTGAGTTGTCCTTCGGGTGCCGCGCCGCCGTTAACGGCCCGCAGGTACCCCGCGCGTGTCAAGGCCTCCGTGCGCGCCTGAACGCTGTCGGCGCTCTGAATCGCGATGAGGCGAGTAACGAAGTTCGCCGCTTCTCCGCGAGTTACTGGGCGCGTCGATGCCGAGTTGACGCTACTAGAACCGTCGCTAACAAGTCGAGCTCGCACGGGATTGACAACCTTCGAAAGCGCAGAGAGGAACGTGCGTTCCGACACCGCGGCATCCGGCAGAAAACGCAATCCGCTCGGTAAAACGACACCCAACGCGATCAAATCGTCGATATAGAATCGGCTATCCGAGAAGTAGTCAGGTAAGTCCGTCAATTTGCACGCAAAGCAGGTCGGCAACCGCGGGAAAATGGCACCACTCCCCGTAAGAGTTGCGCCAGACGCCCACCCGGAACATGCCGCCGGCGACGGGCGCTGAGGTCGCTTCAACAGAAAATGCGCCTGGTTTCCCGCGTACGTTGCGGTACCCGAGTAGCTCGACCTGTTGGCCGGGCGGAGCGACGCAAAGTTGCCGATGAAATCGGCTTGCCCGTTGGAATCGATCCCGTCAGACGCGGTAAGACCTCCGACGTTGAATTTGACCGGAGTCGTTGAATTTTCGACGAGGGCGCCGCTTGCATTCAGCGCGAAGACATCTACTACGAATTTTTCGATACCGCCGCACGTTTCGCTGGAATACGCCGTCACCGCCGGAACATTGACGGCGAAATACTGAACGGTACCCATGTTGGACCGAAGCCCCGTGGACGACGTTACATACACGCTGACTGCCGGGGCCGCGGACGCATTGTATCGCGGCGCATTCACGACCAATTTCGAATCACCGGTCGGAGTCACCGCAACAGTGGTATTGCCAAAAGTAACGAGAGCGGCATTCGCGAAGCCCGTTCCCGTGAGTGTCAGCTGAGTTGAGCCATCCACATTGGCGAGAGGTGTGAAGGTCGATACGCCCGCGTCGAGAGAAAGCGGTGACGAGATAGCCGTCAGAATGGGGGGTAGCGTTATCGTGGCGGAGCATTTGAAGCTCGAGACGCTGGTGACGCTAGCCGTCAAATGATAGTTATTGGGCAAACCAAGGTTCACCGTCAAGTGGTCCAACCCGGTCACCAGATTGCTGCTAGGGATCCCCGGAATATTGCCGCTATAGACCACCGAGAGCGGGAACGTCATCGGCAGCCCGTTTTGATCCAGGAGTTCCGTATAGATCTGAATGGGCTGGTCCAATACGGGAATGGATCTGCCCGCGGTCCATGGCCCCATGGCACCAATGCTGCAGCTGCTGGCAATCTGATTCGATCCGCCTATAGGGATATCAGGTTGGACAGCGAGAACCTTCTCCCACATCTCGATGGTATCTTCAGCGGAGTGGAAAATCGCCCAGATAGCGGCGGAAGGCGCAGAAGCGTTGGGATCAACCCCGGCAGCGCGCAAGCTAGCCGCCTGAATGAAGTCCGGCAGCAACCCCAGTGTCGCAATGCCATCTTTTTGAAAATCAAACTGGCGCGTCGGACCCAGCTGAAACTGCGGGAGCTGCATCGTCCCCAGCGGACCGCCAAAATCCTGGGCCACCGTGATCGGATACCCCGTTGCGACGCTATCGCCGGGAATGAGCGGCGACAGTCCGTTCATGTCCGTGCCGAGCGCGACTCCCCTGTTTCCCATGAGGCTCCACGCAATCGAATAACTATTGATCCAACTTCCCACGGGGTCGGGATCCAGTGGACCCGAATTCGCTGCTTCTCCGCCCGCCACCTCGCCGAGTCCGATCACTCCGCCAAGATTTCTTATCATTTGAAGTTGGCTCGTCGGCAGACCGCGCTCATTGGTTCCGGGTGCGATCTTCCCCTGAGGAGTAATCCCCCCACCGACCCACCCGTAAGGACTCGAACATGCCACCCCATCACATCGAAGGCCGGTGTGTGAGTCCATTAGTGGGAATTGGTACTGTGCCGCTAAGTTTAGTGCATCTAGAGCCGTCTGTTGGCCCATGTGGGCGACATCCAAAAGCAGCGCGCAAGGAGCGGTCCCGCAACGGGCGGTCATGAGCGACAGAAAGTTTGGCTTATTCAACGAAAGGGAATTGATCTGACCGGGTGGTCCAGGGTTAGCGGCTGGCGGTGATATCGGCCACGGAAGATAGCCAAATTCTCCCGTGGCAAGGGGGCACGGCTGAGGCGGCAGTCCAAGCGCAAGAAAAGCGATGTTTTGGGAACAAAGAAATGTCAATCCGGGAATCAGAGAGGTCACAGCATCGCCCAGCCCGTTGAGATTTAATATTGACGTTATCGAGGACGGCAACATCGGCGTGAGTATGCTCGGCGACGAACTTAAGTTGAATGTTACGGCGCAATCGGGTGGCAGCGGGGAGGTTCCGGGACAATAGGGAATCGTTTTAGAAGGTGGAGAAGCTGGACAAACACAACTGGGCGCAGGGACTGGATGATAGAACTGACCATTGTTGTAGAAGGGATTTTCGGAGTTAAACATATCATTGTAGATCGCGGTTCCACCAAACGCCGGATTGTCAACCAAATGCACTGGGATTACGTGACGCACCTGGAAGTTCTGTACGAGTAACAGTATATCTTTCAACGTCAGCGTATCCATTTCGAGGCTCAGCACAACGGCGAGCTTCGGCGGGTTCCCATTGATCGCGGCCCTTGCATCGCTCGGTGATGCGACGATCTGCATCCAGCTCGCATTTGCTGCGACCAAGGCCTGGATATAGGTCAATTGGTTGATCGCGGAATGGAAATCGAACTCTGGGTCATGAATTGGAGGTCCCTGACCGTCTCCATTAAATTTCTGGTTCCAGAGGATAGTGATGAGCTCATCGTCAGTGACACTCGCGAACAGCAACCGTAGCCCGCCGTCGAACGCGCGGCGAATGCTTGTGATATCCATCTGCTGGTGCTCAATGCTGACGGCGGATGGCCAGCTTGCAAAAGTGGGGTTGCCCTGCCCCGTGTCGTTGAACGGCACGGCTACCGAACCTTGAAGAGCAGACATCATGGCTACGTCGGAGGCTATCTGAATGGGATCGATGGCACCCGGGTTATGGTCAAAGTGATCGCACGCCGCGAGGTCATTCGCCAAGTCCAGGGATGCGAGGTTGGCATCATCGGCCGGCTTTCCCCAAAAGAGCCCGTTGTTGCCATTGCTGTCCGACCCAAAGCCGAGATGCGAAGCGGGGTGGCTGTGCAAGTCGGCGAATCCCCACACTGGACCCTGGTCGCCCGAGGTGGTCAAAGTGAAGGTCTCCCACACTCCGGCCTTCGTCGCATTGGTGTGTATGGGGAACTTATTGGCCGTATCGGTGTTGCCCCAACCTCCCCCATTTACGGCCGTCAAGTAGTAGCCGTTAAGCGTCTTTAGTGCGCACCGAGAACCTCCAACGGGAACGAGCGTAAATGTTCCCCATGCACCTGCGGCCGCCGCATCCGTGTGGATCTGAAATGGATTCGCATTGGCTCCTCCCATCCCGCCGCCGTTAACCGCCGTGATGAAGTGTCCATCCTGTGTTTGAAATGTAACGTTGGGGCCGGAGAACGCGCATGTCAGTGTCTCCCACGACCCGATTGACTTAGCATCCGTATGGACAGCGGACGAATTGGACCCGGTATTCGGGCCTCCCACTCCACCACCGTTTACCGCGGTCAAGAAATGCCCGTTCGTTGTTTTAATTGTCACCGTGCAGGTGGCTCCGGCCTGGCATCCCTGGGCAAAGGACTGAGTCGGTAGGCTGATAAATACTACCGTTAGCAATCCGCTCATCATGACTGCGAACGAAGAAAGGCAGAGGAGGACACTCTTTGTTCCGCGCATGCATTTTTCCCCATGGTAGTTAGTAGTCCAGTTCCCCAAATCTTGGGCAAAAACGACGATGAGATACCTAACTGGCTGCGGCTATGTCCGCGTGGTCGAGACGAAGTCGGATGTTTCCTTCGAGACAGTGTCCTTTCCCCTTGGCTCGAGCGTTTCGCGTGCTCGAATTCGATCGGGCTTTCGGGCACATGACGCTGTGCCCTGGGACTCATCGGGGCCGTAGAGGCTCGCGATGTTGTCCTTGGAGACGGTTTTCCAAAAGATTGGCCCCGTGGATTCGTTCTGCCAGCGCTCGATGCGCGCAGACAGGCCCTCAATTCGGGGTTGGTAGAGTTGCACGAGATATACCTGCCCGTCCCAGGTGCCAGAGGTACGCTCACGCTGCCAGCCAGAGTCCCTCTCAAGCAGGGTGGGGACGAGATCCTCAGCATCGGACAAGATGAAGACATCGGATTCTTCGTCATCGAAATAGCGCGGCAGGCCCTTATCCGTCTTGCGCGTGATGGACGGCACGGACAAGCGCCAGCCGAAACCGAAGGGTCCATTGCCGGAACCGGAATCGTAAGCAAGCGATAGCTGCGGCCCGAAGCCGCTGCGTCCCGGCGTTATCGCAAGCGGGACGGTCAAGCTCCCCGTCCCTGTCACCGGATTCGCACCGAACTTCTCACCGATACCGCGAATCGCGCCGCCGCCCTTGGGCAGCGAAATTTGCGGCGCTGAAACCGCAAAGCTCGAATCAGCTTCCGGCGCGCTACCGCTTCGTGGTGTCGCGCCGTTATCCACAGGAAGATTCCCAACTAACTAGGGAGTGGCTGTAACCGACGGGAAAATAGTGGTCTACCAACGACCAAAAGTCGCACGGTTGGTGCCGTTCATGCGAACGATGAAGCGGAGCCCTGCCTTCCTTGGATGCCAACGATTAGCACTCCCTGGTGCGATCGCGGTTCGATCCGACTTTTCCCGGAAGCTATCGCCAATCGAGGCAATACGCAAAGGAAATCTTATGAATTCTTTCCGTCAGCGTATTGCGGCGCGGTATGTCCGTCAAAGCCATGTTGAGCGCGTCGCGCCGCGAAGTCCTCAAGGCGCGCTCAAACTTCGCTGAAGAAATGCTTAACCTTTCTTGATCGACTCATCATCCCGTATCTTGCAGGCATCGGCCTTCTGGCCAAGCTGGATATGAAATGTCCGAGAGCTCGCACAGTCGTGCTGCGCCGCCACGTGCGGCTCAACGGCTCCAACGTGCCCTCAAGTCCGAGCCAGGGGAGGGGCGCACCACAGTGCCGTGACACACAATCGCATAAAGCCCGATGCAACCTCGTGCCCGCTGCGTACTGACAGTTCGCGATAGCTGTGCGCTACGTCGTGGCCTGTGACGCCAACAACCTCAAAATACCGCTCGATTCTGCTCATCGGCAAGTGGCGGGTGGATCCGGCACTCGACGAAATCTCGAGTGAGGGAAAGACCGTCAAGCTGGAGCCCAGAGCCATGCGCCTGCTGCTGTGCCTCGCGGCACGCCCCGGCCACGTCGTGGATATTCAGGAGCTGCTCGACGAAGTCTGGCCGGGGGCCGTCGTGGCACAGGGGTCGGTGTACCAGGCGATTGCGCAGCTGCGTCGGAGCTTCGGTGATGGCGCCGAGCAGCCGACTTATATCGGAGAGCGGTCCATTGTGGGTGCTGGAAGGGGCCTGTTTTGAGACCGTAGGTCGACTAGTGTTAGGGTCCGCCGGTGGATGCTGAGCAGAAAGTGGGTGCGTTGCATGGGTGCGTTGCAGCTAAGCACTCGCCTCAGCGGCGTGTCGCCGCCGGTGACTCGTCGACTGCGGGTCGCGGAACAGACCTCGCTGGCCGAGTTGCACGCGGCGCTTCAAGTCGCCTTCGGCTGGAGCCCACCGTTTGCGGCAAATGAGAACCCGCGTGTTCAATCAGCAGTTGCGCGGTGACTTTGAGCGCTGGCACCCGCGCCAGAGTCCGCTCGCGAGCCGGTCCGCCTTGCTGTCACCGACCGGCGTATAGGAGCCAGGGCGCGATCGGCATAATGGGGCCAGTCGATGATCGGCATCATGAGGCCAGCGCGTGATCGGCATAATGGAGCCACTCACGGATCGGCATATAGGAGCCAGTTTTAGGGGGACAGACATCTCGAACTGAAGGCCAGGGCTACGCTTGCGATTTTTATGTCGCGAGGGGAGTCCGGTGGGCCGAAGGAGATTCGAGATGTTTCAGTATCGACAGGTCCTGGTGCGGATGCGCCAGGGCGATTCAGATCGCGACATTGCCCGCTCGCGGCTTATGGGCCGCCGGAAGGTCGCGGGGTTTCGGTTGCTCGCCGACGTGCAGGGCTGGCTGAACCCCGAGGCGCCGTTGCCCGATGATGCGGCCATTGCGGCGCTGATTAGCGCCCCGCGTCGGGCGCGCAGCACGATTTCCACCGTAGAGCCCTACCGCACCCACGTTGAGCAATGGGCGGCGCAAGGCGTAGGTGGAGTCGCGATTCACGCGGCGCTGTGGCGCGAGCACGGGTTTCGCGGCAGTTATTCCTCGGTGCGGCGGATGCTCGCCGAGATTCACGCAAGTGTCGCGCCGGCGGCCACGGTGCGCCTGCATTTTGCTCCAGGCGAGGCCGCGCAGGTGGATTTCGGCGCCGGCCCGTATCTATTTGATCCAGCCCATCAAGCGTTGCGCCGGACCTGGGCGTTTGTCATGACGCTGTGCTTCTCGCGCCATCAGTACGTCGAGTTCGTCTTCGATCAGACGGTGCTCACCTGGCTCGGGCTTCACCGCCGAGCGTTTGAGTGGTTCGCTCAGGTGCCGCAGCGCCTGATCATCGACAACCCGAAGTGCGCGATCACCCGCGCCTGCGTGCGCGATCCCGTGGTACAGCGGGCGTACGCGGAGTGCGCGGAAGGGTATCGATTTAAAATCGATCCGTGTCCGCCCGCGGACCCCGCCAAGAAGGGGATCGTGGAGGCGGGCGTCAAATACGTCAAAGGCAACTTCTTGCCCACTCGCTCGTTCCGGGATCTGGCGGATCTGAACGCGCAAGCGCGCCGCTGGGTCATGGAGGAAGCCGGTGTGCGCATTCACGGCACCACCCGCGAGCGGCCGCTGGAACGTTTCGCGCTCGAGAAGCCCCTGATGCAGCCGCTCCCTGAGGTCGCGCCGGATCTGGGCGCCTGGCACCAACTGATCCTGCATCGGGATTGTCACGTCAAGTTCGACTATAGCCTGTACTCCGCCCCCTTCGGCTTGATCGGTCAGACGCTGTGGCTGCGGGCGACGGACCTCACGGTATCGATTTTTCAAGACTACCGCCTCGTCGCCACCCATTTGCGTTGTCGTCGCCGCGGCGACCGGCGCACCATCATCGATCATCTGCCGCCCGAGGCGCGTGAGTTCTTCGCCCACGATCGGCAGTGGTGCCTCAAGCAGGCGGCTGCGGTGGGCCCAGGCTGTGTAGCGCTCATCGAGGAGATCCTCAGCGACCGGATCATCGAACGGTTGCGCAGCGCGCAAAATATCCTGTATCTCGCCGATACCTATGGGGCTGCGCGTCTCGAGGTTGCCTGCGCACGGGCACTCTCTCATGCCTCAGCGCACTATCGAACCGTCAAGTCCATCCTCGCCGGCGGCCACGATCTGCGACCCGCATCGACTCATCGCGCCGAGCACGACTTCGTCTACGGCCGCGACACCCGCTTTCAGCGCGATGCGCAGACTCTCTTTGAGTTCGATACCGACGAGAGTGCCCGGCATTGAGCGCCCCGAGAGGTCTTTGGCAGCGGTTTCGGGGGGTACCCAACCCCAAGGGGTACCGCTCGATCGCCGCTCTGTGCGCTTCCTATGCGCTCGGATTTTTCCACGCCCGACTTAAACCGTCGGTTCTTTCTCTTTGCTCAACCTTGAAGGAGTTTTGCATGAACCCGATTCCCGAACTCGTCCCCTTGCTCAAACAGCTGCGCCTCTCCGGGATCCTCGATTCCCTGGATGCGCGTAACCGCGAAGCGATCGACACCAAGCTCGCCTACACCGACTTCCTCGCTCTGCTGATCCAGGACGAGGTCGCGCGCCGAGAACATAAAAAGTTCTCTCTGCGCTTGCGCCGCGCCGCCTTTCGCACCAACAAAACCCTCGATCAGTTCGACTTCGATCGGCTCCCAAAGCTCAACCGCGCGCTCGTGCACGATCTGGCCACCAACCGCTACTTGAGCGAACACGCTCCCGTACTCATCGTCGGTCAGGTCGGCGTCGGCAAAAGCCACCTCGCCCAAGCCTTGGGTCACTGCGCCATCCGCCGCGGGGTGGATGTGCTGTTCACCAGCTGCACCCAGCTCACCGCCTCCTTGAACGCCGCGCGCGCCACCGGCGGCTACGAACGACGGCTCGCCGCTCTCGCGCGCATTCCGCTCCTGATCATCGATGATTTCGGTCTTAAACCGCTACGGCCGCCGGCCGATGAGGATCTGCACGATCTGATCGCCGAGCGCTATGAACGCGCTTCTATCATCGTGACCAGCAACTTGGATTTCTCCGAGTGGGACCAGGCCTTCCCCAACAATCGGCTCCTCGCCTCAGCCACCGTCGATCGGCTGCGACACAATGCCTACTGCATCGAGCTCGATGGTCAATCCGGACGCACGCCCAAAGTCGCGCCCAATCCCACTAAATCCAGGCTTGCCAACAACTCAAAATCCGACCATTCTTAAACCCACTGGGATGTCTGTTTCCAGCACCTAAAGCTGGCTCCATTACGCCGAACATCCCCGGCTCCATAATGCCGATCGGTGACAGCCTTGCGGCGTAGCACCCGCAATGGACCGTTCTCCCCAAGGGAATCGAGTCCCCCGAGGATGACCCGATCGTGCATACGATCGAATTCGCACGCCATGTCCTAGGCAATGCCCCCGGTGTATTCGCCGCGGGAGGAGAGCCTCTGATGCGCCTTAATCTATGACCGCCGACTCGCCTTATCGGCTCGCCCCGCCATGGTGAACGTCATAGAGGAAGCGCCAGCCGCTGGGCCGAATACGCCCTTAAGATCCACGCAGTCTCGTAGGTCGTGCGTTCCCGCGCAGCCTCCTCGAATACGACGTATTTTATCGCGTTCCGTGAACTATTCAATTGCCTCCCTGTCGCGACCGTTGCTAATTCGATGGCGCATCCGAAGTCTTCGTGGTTTTACTGTCATCGACCGTAGGCGCTGCATGGACGGCAATCAGTGGGTTCGGCCGCAGTTCAACCTGCGAATGCACGACCTGGAGATCATACATGATCTCTGTCCACCACCACGAGCCTAAGCAGACGGTGGTGACGATCGCGGCCACGACGGCAGTCCGAAGATAAGCCGTAGTTTTTTTGGCCTTGAGGATGACGAGCAGTCCCACCGCCCCCAGCAGTATGAGCACCAGCTCGGCCAGGGGTGGATCGTCGTACAGAGCGTCCATGGTCTGTGACCAGCTAATGAGGTCGGAGTGATGGAGGCGCATCGCGGCGGCGTGGATGTGGCGGTAGTGGCCTCCCAACTCGTAGATCCCGAAGCAGAACAGGGCGGCGGCGGGCAAGTAGGCGAGGAAGGTCTTTTTGAGATTGGCCCCCGCCCGGACACGCAGGTTAGCGCAGCAACCCATGATGCAAATGACCAGCAAGACCAAACTGTTAAGGGCGGCGCCGCGCAGCACGGTGATCTGGTCGTAATACTGTTTCAGCCTTTCCACTTTGTCTTCCCCGAGCAGGAGCATCTCGCCTTCCTGCAGGCGAAACATGTTTGTGATGTGTTGCTCAAGTTTCTCGGCGACGTCTTTAGAAGAGAGCGGTTGTTTGGCCATCGCTTCCGTGGGGCAAAAGGCATTTCGGTACTTCTCGTGCAAGGAGTGTTGAGTCTTGATTGCGGCGGAGGGGTGGCGCGGGAGTGCGTGCTCCACTGAGTCTTCGAATAGATCGGAGTCATCGCTCAAAACGGTGGACTCACCGACAAAGGGTGCGTTCTCATTTACGTTCATCTGGTCCTGGCCGCAATACTCTCCTTGGTAGACTGCGATTCGAATTAGATCTTCGGTGGGCAGCGGTCGCAGCAATTCGTCATTGAAGAAGTCTCGAGACGCGCGTGCTACGACGGAGCCGGCGACATAGCCAAAGGCGATCACCAGGGCAACTGTGACGGTGCTGCGTGCGGCGTCCGGAACAAAATTGGGGAATGCGGGCAGCGTGGAGGATGGACCGACGGCTTCGAGCATTTGACTGAGTAACGCGAGCCACGGAAGAGCGAGCACGCCGACGATGAGGATTTCGAATGCAAACTTGAGTGCGTCGAGCATGGGAGTCTCCTTTCTGGCTCGCCTTGTGCATCCGTGGGCAAGTTTCGTTTCAGGAGGGCTGCGATACCCCGCAGCTCAAGCAGCAGGTTGCGCTTTCGGTGGATGAATATCAATCTTTGCGAAAAGCGGGGAGGGTCGCGGGTAGCTCGCCGCGCAGAGTTATAATTCTGATAGGCCGAATTGAGCCGTGGATCGACTGTCATCTCGCATGGTTCGTGAGTCGCGCCGACGCTGAAGCTTGATTGTCAGACAGGATGATGTCCTTCGCAATTACTCGATGCAGCAGTCATTCCGTCAATCTCGAACCTCGATGCGAGCCATAGCATGATGAGCGATGCTGAGGCTTCTCATCGTCGGCAGCTGGGTGCGAAGCCCCGTCGAATGGATTCAGCCACGCGGATTGCGCTCGCCTTGCTTTCGCAATTATTTGACTGGCGAGATAGTCTGGTGGTGGTGGCCGCGCTTCTTGAGGACTGCGAATTCGCAAATCATCTCGTAACCCGCCGTATGCGAGCAGTCTTTTGCTGAACGATGTCCCGGGTAACCTGCCTTTACGATCCGTGACTTGCTTCTTCTCGTGGTGCAATTGATCGTCACTCTGGCCAAGCTCGCGCGCCCAGGCGGTGTCCGCTCCGTCATCGCGGAATCCCTGTTGCTCAAGCACGAGCTGATCATCAGCGGCCGTTCTCGTCGACGCGCCCCGCCCCAGACCACAATCGATCGATTCGCGCTCGGATTTATGGTGCTGTTCTTGCGTCTCCCACGAGTCGCGAAGCTCGCCGCAGTTCTCAAGCCGGCGACGTTATTACGATTCCCCAAGGCGTTGGTCGATCGAAAATATCGCCGCCTATTCTCGTCGACGGGAACGCGACGCAAGCCCGGCCCGAAGGGTCCGACGAAGGAACTCATCTCGGCCATCCTCGAGATGAAGCTCCGTAACCCCCGATTCGGCCATCAGCGCATCGCCCATCAGATCTCACATGCATTCGGCGTGCAGATTGATAAGGACATGGTGCGTAGAGTCCTCGCGACGCAGTACGGCCCAGATCATCGGGGTGCCTCGGGTCCCTCCTGGCTCACCTTCCTCGCGCAGTCCAACGACAGCCTCTGGAGCGTGGATCTGTTTCGTTGCGAGTCGATACTGCCTCGCAGCCATTGGGTCCTTGTGGTCATCGATGCGTTCACCCGCCGCATCATCGGATTCGGCATCGGCAGCGAATACGTCGACGGTCCGCACCTTTGCCGCATGTTCAATCAGGCCATTGCCGGTAAAGCCCCGCCGGCGCGGATAAGTACGGATCACGATCCTCTGTTCCGCTTTCATCGATGGCTCGCCAATCTACTCGAGGTCGAGGAGATCAAAACGGTACCCTACGCCCCGATGTCGCACCCTTTCATTGAGCGACTGATCGGGACGATCCGGCGCGAATATCTGGACCACACGTTCTTCTGGAATTCGATCGACCTCCGCCAGAAGCTCGAAAACTTCCGCGCCTATTACAACCGCGATCGTGTCCACCGCTCCCTCAACGGCACCACGCCCGCAAATCGTGCCGGACACTCCTTTGTGAAGAAGCAGCAAATGCGATGGCACCCGGAAACAGCACAGCGGTTGCTCCAAGTTCGCACCCGGACACTGAATGGCACGCTGCGTGAGACACTTCAGCGCTCGTGGCCGCAATGAACACCAGTCTCAGCCCCCGCTTTGTCGTAGTCTCCACGACTGGCGGACACCGCGATGCTTTCATACCCCGGGCTCACGAATCCGCGCGAGAGCCACGCGATCCGCTGACGATTGCATCGATCCTGACCGCTACGAGAGCACGATGGTCCTTGTGATACTCGATCACCATTCCAGTCACCAACGCATTGCCTCGAGGATCTCGATCATACGAGTCTAGTGTGTAAATTAACCAAGGTCCAGCAGGGCTCCTCAAAGGTGACCGAGTTTGGCACCAGAAAGGGGGTCTTTCTCCTCCATCGACGCTACTCATGTACTACCCGCAAGCGGCTAACGAGTCGCTCCGAATATTCCGAGGGTTCGAACTCGAACCTTCTGACGAGATGTCTGTATAGAATTATCGCTCGCCATAACATTGGAACACGCTTCGACCCGCGTTTGACCGCAAGTTCGATTGGGTAATCAGCGTACCGGTCGTATTGCTCGTATCGCTTAAGAGCGAGTCTCTGCAGCTCCCGGTCGAAATACGCGTTGATGCCGGCGGCAAGCTGATGAGTCGGCGCCCATGCAACGCCTCCGAATACCTCAAGAACTTCGGCCACAAATTCGTCTGCCTCACGCTCGGACGTCGGGTATTGCAAGTAAACGCCAGGGCCAACTTGCAAAAGGGTCTCGTTGTTGCTCAACGATCTCTCGTCGTGTCCTCTCGCGAGATGCCCCAGTTCATGCAATACGACCCAAAACCAAATGTTGCGCGGATATATTCCAATCGCGTTCTCCATCGCCACCGCATCTCTTGGAGGTAGGTCATGCCCAGGACCAAGCTTCTTGCGGAAGTAGTCCTTCGGGAAGCTTTGCAGCTCATCCATAAACTTCCCGTCAATTAGAATTACATATGGACCAATGTAGGAACAGTCGTTGCGATAGAACGAGAGCCGATTGTCGGGGTCTTCGTTGAAAAACCAGATTCCGACGAAGCTTGGATCACGGAGAGGTATAAGGCTCAAACCAGATACGGGAAGATTGTATCTTTCTTGAATCAGCCAAAGAGCCGGCTTGATGTAGGTTCCGATATCGTCAATTCCCGGGAACTTGGGGTCCGCGTGTCCGGACACGTAGTAACGAAGCATGACCGCCCGCACCTCGTCTATCTCTTCTGGAGACATTTGTGCCCCCTAGCGTTGGTCGACTCCCCTCATATCGTTCTGTTCTTTCAGAGCTTCCTTGATACTCTCTTCGTCGATCGGCGTAACAGTCCTTTTGCCAATCTTAACAGTGTCGTGGTTTGTGAGATTCTTCAGCACGTCGTATAACCAACCGGCTATAACTCCAAACGCGACGTCACGGGCTGCCTCAAGTGCCAGAGTCAAAAGCCACGATTCTTCCCCCGAAATGCGATGGCTCACTTCCGCCTTAATGACAGTAAGGCCGATTTCTAGGCCTTGATGCGGTTCTGCGGGAGTGGATTTGAGAGTTTGTCCATCCGAGGAGGAAGAGAGTTGAATAATCCATTTCATTACAAGAATCTATCCCAAATCATAGCTAAGGTAAATGGCTCGAAGCGTAGCGTACATATCTTATTTATCCACAGTTCTTTTGGCGGCAGCGGCCGCCAATTTGCGTCGCTTTTTGCGACTGAGTGGCTGGTCTGCCCCGCCCGTAGCCGTGGCTACTTGACCAGCAAGGTAGAGCCGCGTGTAGGTATCCAAGAGCGTATGGATTGCATCGTCAACGCCGTCCTGTCGCGAAGGGTTTGCAAGTTTGTGTAGGAGCTTACCAAGATAGCGACCGGTTAGTTTGATGACCAATACCTGATGTTGAAGGTATAAGTCGCGCACCCATTGCACATCACGGTCCGCATACAGATCTACGGTGTCGTCTCGAGTAACTGCAAACGCGAGCCGTCCGTACTCACCGCTTAGATAGGATTGAATTTGCTGGTAGTCAGTCGCCGAGAGGCCCTTGTAGTTCTTAACCTCAAAGACGACCTGGC
>Ga0207048_10092_pt1 | contig 28140 bp, 22 predicted proteins | sample Alteio_BWMinCont_65_FD_153301 | JGI IMG/M metagenome (GOLD analysis project Ga0207048, IMG submission 153301) | Enriched cells from forest soil in Barre Woods Harvard Forest LTER site, Petersham, Massachusetts, United States -... | ecosystem: Environmental > Terrestrial > Soil > Temperate forest >...
CACGCGATACTGATTGGACTGAGTATAGATAGTTGACACAAGCCGTTGTCCGAAAGCGTTGTAAAGGGCATTGTCGATGGCGCCCGGTGTGATCCCGAGCCGGCTCGCGGTATCTCGATCGATATTCACGTAGGCTTGCAAGCCTTGATCCTGCAAGTCGCTCGTGACGTCGGCGAGCAGCGGAATCTGGTGCAGTCTGTCCACCAGCCTGGGCACCCAAACAGACAGCTCCTTCGCGTCCGCATCCTCAACGCTGAACTGGTATTGCGTGCGGCTCACCCGATCCTCAATGGTCAAATCCTGGACCGGCTGCATATAGAGTGAAATACCTTCCACAAGCGCAAGCTTCGGCTGCAAGCGGCGGATCACGCCCGTGGCGTTGATGCCGCGCTCTTTGAGCGGCTTTAGGTTGATCAGTATGCGCCCGCTGTTTAACGTCGGATTGATGCCATCCACGCCGATGAACGATGACAGGCTTTCGACCGCCGGGTCCTGCAGCACCACGCGTGATACGGCTTGCTGACGTTCCGCCATCGCCGAAAAAGAAATCGACTGCGGCGCCTGGGAAATACCCTGGATCACGCCCGTATCCTGAACAGGGAAAAACCCTTTGGGCACGAAGATGTAAAGCAGTACGGTGAGAACCATAGTGCCGACCGCGACCATCAGAGTGATGCCCTGGCGGTCCAACACCCAGTTGAGCATTACTCCGTAACGCGCAATGACCGCATCGAAAAAAGCGCCTGCCTTGCGGTAAAACCAGCCCTGTTTGTCTTCCGGGATGTGGTGCAACAGCTTTGCGCACAGCATGGGCGTGAGCGTCAGAGAAACCACCGCAGAAATCAGAATGGACACGGCGAGCGTGATCGCGAATTCGCGGAACAACCGCCCCACAACCTCGCTCATGAACAACAGCGGTATAAGCACGGCGATCAGCGAGAAGGTAAGCGAGATGATGGTAAAACCGATCTGCTCGGCGCCCTTCAAGGCCGCCTCCAATGGCGCCTCCCCTTCCTCCAGGTAACGGGTGATGTTTTCGATCATCACGATGGCGTCATCAACAACGAATCCGGTCGCGATCGTAAGCGCCATCAGTGTCAAATTGTTGATGCTGAACCCGGCCAGGTACATCACACCGAAGGTACCCACGAGCGACAGAGGCACGGCCACGCTAGGGATTGCGGTCGCTGCCGCGTTGCGCAGAAACAGGAAGATCACCATCACCACCAGGGCGACGGCCAGTATCAGCTCGAATCGCACGTCCGCTACGGAAGCCCGGATCGTGGTCGTTCGGTCGGTGAGCAGGGCCACATCCACAGAACCGGGCAGCGCGGCCTGGAGTTGCGGCATCAACTTCTTCACGCGGTCCACCACCTCGATCACATTGGCGCCGGGCTGTCGCTGTATATTGAGAATGAGCGCGGGTGTGTCGTTGGCCCAGGCCGCCAGCAATACGTTTTCCGCATCATCAACCGTGGTAGCCACATCGGATAGCCGGATAGGTCCGCCGTTGCGATAGGCGATGATGAGCTGCTTGTATTCATCGGCCGATTTGAGTTGATCGTTGGCATCAACGGTGGATGCTTGGGCAGGACCATCAAAGCTGCCCTTGGGCTGGTTCACGTTGGCGTTGCCGATCGCAATGCGAACGTCGTCGAGGCTCATACCGTAGGCGGCCAGCGTTTTCGGATTGACCTGTATCCTCACTGCCGGCCGCTGCCCGCCGCTAATGCTGACCAGGCCCACGCCGGGCAACTGTGAGATTTTCTGTGCAAGCCGTGTGTCGATGAGATCCTGCACCTTGGGCAGCGGTAACGTCTTCGAGGTGACCGCAAGGGCCAGGATGGGCGCATCGGCCGGATTGACCTTGTTGTAAATCGGCGGCGTGGGCAGATCGGTAGGAAGCAGATTAGTTGCCGCGTTGATCGCCGCCTGCACCTCCTGCTCGGCGACGTCGAGGCTCAGATTAAGGCTGAACTGCAGCGTGATCACGGAGGCCCCACCGGAGCTCGTTGATGACATCTGGTTCAGCCCCGGCATCTGGCCGAACTGACGCTCGAGGGGCGCGGTGATCGACGAGGTTATCACATCGGGGCTCGCGCCCGGATAAAGCGTGACGACCTGGATGATTGGATAATCGACCTCCGGCAAGGCGGAGAGCGGCAATAACCTGTAGGCGACGATGCCTGCTAGCAGTATGGCAACCATGAACAGCGAAGTCGCCACTGGCCGCAGGATGAAAGGGCGGGAAGGATTCATTGCTTGTTCTTCCGCGGAGCATTGGCCCCCTGAACCCCTAACTCGACCTTACTACCCTCACGCAGCTTGTCGGTCCCATCCACAACTACCTGCTCGTCCGGCACAAGGCCGGTATCGACGGCGATGTTGTCGCCCTGAGTCGGGCCGAGCTTGACCGGCCGCACGGTGACGGTGTTGTCAGACTTGACTACATAGACAAAGGTTCCCTGCGTGCCGCGCTGCACGGCAGCGCCGGGAATAACGGTAGCGCCGCGCTTCATGTCCACCAGCATGTGCACATTCACGAACTGGTTGGGGAACAGGCTGTAATCGTTATTGGCGAACTGCGCTTTCAACTTGACAGTACCGGTGGCAGGATCGATCTGGTTGTCCACTGTCAGCAAAGTACCTATGGCAAGCTTGTTCTTTTCCGCACGGTCATAGACGTCAACCGGAAACTTCTCACCGGCTTGCAGCTTTTTCATCACACTAGAAACATCGTCCTCCGGAATAGTGAACACCACGGTAATCGGCTGCAACTGCGTAATTACCACCAGACCGTTCGTATCAGTGGCATGGATGATGTTACCGGGATCAACCTGGCGCAGTCCCAGACGTCCCCCAACCGGAGCGGTAATACGGCAATAAATCAGGTTTAGCTTGGCGCTGTCGACCTGTCCCTGATCGGTCTTGACGGTTCCTTCATACTGGCGAACTAGGGCATCCTGGGTATCCAGTTGTTGTTTTTGAATTGAATCCTGCTTCCACAGCACTTGATAGCGTTCCAGGTCTAGCCGTGCGTTATCGAGCAGGGCCTGGTCGTGTGCCAACTGCCCCTGGGCTTGAGTCAACATCACTTCGAACGGCCGAGGGTCAATAAGAGCCAATAAGTCGCCGCCTTTAACAATCTGACCTTCTTTGAACAGCACCTCCATCAGTTGTCCATCAACTCGGCTTTTCACCGTAACGGTAGCGATCGGAGTGACCGAGCCGAGCCCGGTGAGATAAACACCGACGTCTCCCTTCTTCGCTGCAGCTGCTATAACCGGCATGCCGCGTGCGACGGAGTCCGGACCTCGCTTCGTGGCGCGCGACTTACCCTCGCCCGCCATAATCAAGAAGATATACGTACCGATGGCTAGGAGACAGACCGTCAGCAGCCCGATCCACCAGCGCCTGCGCAACGTAGCGAAATTCACGACTTCATACCTGAACGATCTCGATTAGAAATCACTACCGGGTCAATAAGGTCTCCACAATTGACACAACGGACCATTGAGGCTCCCCCATCCCTTCCGGTAAAGATCCATTCTTCCACTATGGTTCCATGGCAGCGTATACATCTCATTGGATTTTCCTTTTTCCTAAAAACGCTTTCGGTTTCCTGCACCGAATGCTCCCCTCTTTTCATGAGAGACCTCTCTACTTAGTAAATAGGTTGTCGCTTTTTAATGCGGTCTCTGGACCGATTGATATGTTGCTTCCTCGGCATCTTCATCCCTTAGACGCAGGAAAAAAAGAGACACCGTGGTGCCTTTGTTCAGAGAACTTTCAATTTCGATCTTTCCCTGATGGGCCTCCATCACTGTTTTGCATAGACTCAGTCCCAGACCATATCCTCCAGTATCCTTGGAACGTGATTTATCGACACGGTAAAACGGCTCAAAAATATACGGTAGTTCGTCTTCTGGAATTCCTACACCGTCATCCTGGATACGGAGGACGATATAAGGCTTATGATCCTCCAGAGAGATCTTCACTGGCTCGCTGCTCTTCAAGGAATATTTGACGGCGTTATCCAATAGATTCTTCAACGCGCTTTTCATCCGGTCTGGATCGACATTTAGCTCTACTTTGTCAGGCATTTTGCCAACCCGAACACCGGGATGCTGGTTTCGAAATGGAGAGAGCACTCCACTTAGAAGTTCTACAATATTGGTGCGTTGCAGACTGAGTTGTCCGTGCATATAGTGTGAACGCGCCGTTTTAAGGACCTCGGTCACCAACATCTCCATCTCAGATACGTCCTCGTTGATACTTTTCTTCGCGTAGCCCGCAGGCAATGATTCGAGCGCGACCTTCATCCGGGTGAGCGGCGAGCGCAGCTCATGACTCACATCAAGCATTAACTGTTCTTTGGCGCGGAGCATGTTCCGTATACGATCCGTCATGCTATTGAATGCCACAGCCAATTCACCCAATTCATCCGATCGCCTGAGTGAGACACGATGGCTTAGGTTTCCTTTGCCCACCTCCCTTACGCCCTCGGTTAGTCGCTTGACAGGGTTCAGAATCCATCGGATCGAAAAATATGCCGCTGCGAGGATAGCCATCAACGGGAAAAACAGTGTCACAAGCATCTCCCAATCGATATCATCCCAGGTGAACCCGCGGCCCAGCTCAAAAATGAACCGACCCTCTCCCTGTTGAAATACAAAAAAGTGATATCCTCCACTCCTTCCGATCTGAATGTTGGAGTATTCCGGCGACGCTTCTAATTTCAGTTGCGGAGGGAGAGAAAAGGATTCAGTGGTAGACCAGTTCAGGTTCGGGCTTTCATAGCGAATTCGGACGGAAGATTCCCGAGAAATTCTTTTTGCGCGGTCAAGATCCGGTGGATTTCCGATATCTTGAACAATATAATTCAGATATTGAATGATGCGTTTGTGAATAGTCGGCTCTGTTGTTTTTTTTAAATTCTGAAAAAAGCCGGTCACCGACAGATTAATGCCGATTCCCGCGACTAGAAGGATAAGCAATAGTTTTGTAAAGATGGAATTGAAGATTCTTTTTATCCAACTAACTTTCATCTTGGTCTTCATCCTCTATAAATACATATCCGGTTGCCCAGACTGTCTTAATGAAGGAAGGGTTTTTGGGGTCATCGTGCAGTTTGTGGCGCAGGCGGCTCATCGTGATATCCACGGAACGATTGAACGCATCACTTTCTATTCCTCTCAGCTCCCCGAGAATCTGGTCGCGGTTCAAAACCTTTCCTCTGTTCCTCACCAGCAATGCCAACGCGGCAAATTCATTCGTTGTCAAATCGACGATCTCTCCGTCCATCTTCGCAATTCGCTTAGGGAAGTCGATCTCCAATCTCCCAAACCGTTTAACTCGACTTTCTTCCATCCCATGTGTTCTGCGGAGAACGGACTGAATGCGAGCCACCAGTTCTCTTGGCTCAAAGGGTTTGGGAAGATAATCATCCGCGCCTAACTCAAGACCCACCACCTTATCCGTCACCATGCCTCTTGCGGTCAACATAATGATCGGAACCGTGTTGGATTGACGAATCGTTTTGCATACCTCAAAACCGCTCATGCCGGGAAGCATGACATCCAAAATGATCAAATCAGGCGCTTCCTGCTTGAGTTTTTTCAGCCCCTCCTCGGGACGGGTCTCGGTAACGACCTTGAACCCGAACTCCTGGAGGAAGTCAACGAGAAGCTGGTTCAGTTTGGTGTCATCATCGATAATGAGAATGGTCGCATTCATACATGGTCCTCGACTAGAATAGAGGCCTCCGCAATATCACAGGAGCCTCATGGAGTTTATTCTCTTACTGGTGATGTCTCTTTCTATGGCTATCCCATTCTTCGACCATTTCGATCAGCTTGCTTCTCTGTTTCGGACTCAACGAGTCATGAAACGCAGCCAACTTTATCACAACACTCGAAACCATTTCATCTCGCTTGGCTCTCTCCTTTGCAATAGCCTCCTTAAGCTGTCCCTGATCAATTTTTTCATTCCGCAGTTGATCAATCAGTTTCCCTTCAATGGTCAACCTTGATATACGCAGTTGACGCCTGTCATCTATCAACTCCTCTTTTAAGCCATTTAACTGCTCCTTCTGCGAGTCATACAAATCCAGCCTAGACGCAATTTTTTCCGTCATCTGTTCTGCCCGTTCCCCGTGTGAATTGTATCCACATCCGAAAATCATCAATACTCCGGATACCAGAATTGAGACGACAGCCAGAGACACGCGCTTTTTTACCATAATCCAATCTCCCTTATAAAACAAGTGGTGATTGTTATCTACCTGAACTATACTATCAAAGCTTTAAAAAACATGATTTGCTTAGGTGTAACAAGTTGTAACAATTTGTAATAGTCAAAATGAGCAATAGGTCTTTCCTTCCGTGAACTTTCTCCTGCTAGCGTCTGCCGCCCCCACGGGCACCGCCTCCTGCAAAACCGCCTCCACTACGTTGTGGCGACGCTTGACGCGGAGCTTGGAAACCACCGTAGGAGCGGGTGTTGTTGAACCTCTGCTGGCCGATGTTCCGGGAAGCCCTCTCCTGATTTAATTGCCTGCTCTGACTCTGGAACGTTGGGTTCCGTTGCGCATTTTGCCAGCCGCTCTGGGTGTTTCTCTGCCAGTTACTCGATGATTGGTTGTAGCGATAGACCTGACCGTCTCTTCCTGCAAAAACATTGTTTCTAATAGCTGGAGTCAATCTGGTTTGGGGCCGAGTCAGAATACGTCTGGCGTTGGCATTCCAACTTCGTTCGCCCACTTTCTGGCGGCCGGAATAAGGATTGAAGGTTCTGCCTCCCGTTTGAGACCAGCGGCCATTCCTAAAATCGTTGCCGTTGTAACGGCGGTTGATCGATGCCACGTTGCGACCCCAGTGATTATAGATGTTAACATGATTGTTGCTAACGTGGGTGTACCTCCTGCCGTGACGCCAACCCCAACCAAGCGGCCCCCACCAAGGATTCCACCATGTACCCCAAATTGCTCCCGCAGCAAACCCGAATGCAAAACCCGTGAATGGGTCCCACGCAAAGCCTGCGTCAAATCCGTAAGTGTCGGGCCATCCGATCCAGTCATTACCAATATAAGGTGGATAGGAGTAACCGGTGCCGTAAACCACCGTGTCGTCCGGCGACACAACGGTGCCAAGGTAACCTGGGGTGTAACCGACATCCACGTCATCCGGGGTTGAGCCATACACGTGCACGTAAGTGACATAGTATAGCGGTGAGCTGGGCGGGATCGAGTAAATGACCGCCGGAACGCTGTCCGCCACAGCCCATGGCCCAGTGGGCGAGGATCCTACGAACCAGACACCATTCTGCACGCAGTAGTAGCTCTGCGCATTGATTCGAATAACCGGCAACGGACTGTTTACCGCATACTGCAGGGGTGTGTCTTCAATAGGTTGGAACTGGGGCTCGCCATCGTAGGTAACCTCCAGCTTTGCCTCGCTTCGCTTTATCGTTGAGGTTTGGGGAATGGAATTGGCAATCACCGCTTCCTCTGCCTGCGGCGTGCCTGGAACGGACACGAGTGCGTTGGCTCTGGGATGGTCGGGAGGAATTTTCGCTAAATCCGAAGGCAGGTCCTTCCCTGGAACAAACGCCCACGGCCCGTTGAGTGATTTCGCTTTGAACCAACGGCCAGAGATGAGCACATAGTAATCGTTTGATTTCACATCCATGAAGATGATGTTGTCGCTGTTCTTTACCTGAAGCAGTTCCGTACCCTCGACAGGTAAAAGCTGCGGCTGACCATCCGATTGGATCACCTCAGCTGGAACGGTACTGACATAGATGGTCGGCACTGTTTGAAGAGGAGTCGCATCCTTTGAAGGTTCCATCAGGTCCACCTGCTTAGCCGCCACCAGAGACTGTTTAATCGTCTCCAAGGACGATGGCACACTCTTAGCAAACGTCCAGGGGCCTTCCAATTCAGACGCCTCATACCAGTAATTCATCGCCTGAAGGTAAAACTTGCCGCCTGTTTTCACAATCAGTGCGCTGGTGTTGATGATGCGCTCGGCATTTTGCCCCTCCACGGGACGAAGCACCGGTTTCCCGTCCACAAGAATAAGCACTGCCGGCGTGGTGCTGAAAATGATGCGGGGCGGGTCATTTTTCACTTTGACTGCCTTGGCTTTCTCCACAGCCTGGGAGATGGCGAAGCTGGCTTCAAGATGGTCAAGCGCAACAGTCTTCACTCCCTGCGGTAGATATTTGATAAGCAGTTTAAGGTACTCGCCTTCCTTGGCAGGCTCCGTTGGGAATTTTGCCTTGGTGAACTTAAAGTCCCGCATCGTGACAATGCGGGCGGCTTTGTCTACATCCGCCTTGGCGCTCATCCAGGCCACACCGTACACTGGAGACTTTGCGCCGGTCGTCTGTACCCCGACTGCCATACGGGTCTCGATTTGGTCGCCTTCCCATTTTTCGATCTGGGGCTGGTAGACGGAAATCGTCAAGCCGTTTTCTTTGTGGACACGCGGCCATGTCAGTTCATTCCCCGGCTGTGGATCGGCATTTGTCGATAATGCTAGCAAACCCGGAGGCAGCACCAGGGTCAATGAGAGAATGATGATGAGTAACAAAGTGATTAGATTTTGTTTCCCCATGGCAACCCCCCTGCAATATTCATTTTTATATTGACCTCCAACCCCATCTGCTTATAGCAAATTGCCAGAGTCTTAAAAAAGATACTTTTCTTTGATGTAACAAGTTGTAATAACCGATTATACCACCAGAATGAAGAATTATCCGAATTCTACTTGCTATACGGGGGTTACCGACTGGCAGCACGTTCAGAACGGCCCTGAGGCAGCCCGGTATTGAACCCTTGGCTCGCCAGTGGTGAAGAGCGCCCCGATGCGGAAAATGCAGAGCTGCTATCGTGGCGGACCGAAGGGCTTTGAAGTGGCGATCTGACTGCAGGCACCGGCTGTAGTCCAGATGTATAGGATGCCGACGAGCGTGAGCCTGAATGTGATCTTGTGCGCGGGCTTAAAACCCGGCTGGAATAGGCTGCCGCTCTAACACCGGATGGAGATCGGTGAACCCTATCAGGATTAGAAACCACAGGAGACCTTTTAATATGATGATCAATGATATGGCTTCGGAACTGACGCCCGACACGGCCTGAATCTAGCCTGAAGCGATGATCTCTGGGAACAAAGTTGTGATGATTGGAGAAGAAAAGATTAACATCCAGCATAAAGAACCCCGGAGACAGAAAACCATTCCACCAAAAACCTCCCACCACCGGAGCCCAGAGATAATAGGGGTAAACGTCTGGTGGAGGCGCTGCGACATAGACCAGGGGAGGTGTTTCGGCGATCGAATACGGAGAATCTGATGTTTCTTCCGGACCTGTCGTTACAGGAACGGTTAAACCCAGAAGGGCAGACACAGTATCGAAAGCCAGCAGAACCTGTTCGGGAGAAAGCGTGATTCGCCCCGTCTCAGCCGATGCGATAGTCAACTTACGAAACCGGACCGTAAGCTCCTGGGTCATCGGTTGATCCAGTTCCCATTCGCCGAGTCGCGGAGAGATACGGATAGCCGTGAGGACGTCAGCCGCCTCTTCCGCAGTTGGATCTTCTCCCAAGCCAAGTTCCTCGGTCAGTTGGATGGCAAACTCCCCTTGTGTCACAACCCGCAAGGGCTGGTTCAATGTCGGCTCTGCAGCCATTTCAGTTGGATCAGTCTCGGAAGCTGTTTGCAGGCTTGCATTCTCTGATAAAAGCTCTACCTGGGCATCGCTTGGAGTGTTTGTGGGATTATCGCTGAACGTGGTAACGTCGTTGGCGTCTTGCCAACTGTTGATGGAAGTAGCCGAATGGGCAGGAGCAGATATCAGTACGAATAATAGAATTGAAAAGGTGATAAGGGACACAATGGAGAACATAGGGGTCCTTTCCAATGCAGGATTCTTATTGAGAAACCATTGAGACATGATGCTCCTCCCCTCTGTAGTTCTAGAAATCATCTCAATTCAATGCAGCAGCCAAGGCATTGTTTCTTTCAACGCGAGCCGAGGCAATCACTTCTCATACAAGGGGCGGTTTTCATTCCGCCCCTTGTACACGCCTAAAAGAATTTTGATAGATAATTTTCTCCCTCCGGTAGACCATGGGGAGTCATCCTTTCCTTAATAATCCTTATCCTTTTCATGGTCCTTGTCGTTGCCCTTATGTCCCTTCCACCCTGTTTCACCTTCGTGTTTGTTCATACTGCTCTGATGCCATTTCTCCCGCTGCTCAGGCGTCAAAATGGCCGTTGCTGCACGCAAGGCTTTCACCCCTTCAAGACGTAATGCTATATGAGCGCTTGCAGACTTCTGTAATGCCGCTTCAATAGATGATAGTTCAGTTTTCTCATCGAAAATGCGTGTTCGGACATCCAGCTCTGCCAACTTGACGTCAGCTTGCTCTTGGATACGACTCTTTGCATAATCAGTTGCAATAGTCTTGATCTTGCTGCTCTGCTCCTTAGATAGACCTAGCTCCTTTTGGTTTCGCAGTAACCCGTGGAGTGCTTTGCCTACAAAGTCATGCATCCCTTTGCCATGCCCATAATTGGGGCCCCTCTCCATGCCAGGGCCTGCATTAGCCCAGACATCTGTTGGGATACAGGCGACCCATGTCAGCAAAGCGCCGAGCGCTAGAAGGAACGAAAACCGAGAGCTTATTCTTTTTGTTGCATTAGACATCTTGACCTCCTCTTATGTTATGAATCGAGAACATCACAGGCTGTTCTCATTTGCCTTTCTCTACTCTGTCTGTCATCAATCTACCAAATTTCTGAAAGAGATGCTTTTCTGTAGCGTAACAAGTTGTAACAATGTGTAATAGCTAATTGCAGCTAAAGTCCGATCAGAAAATTTTATATATTTTAAGTTGACAAAAACCAAGCTAAAAATATAATCTTAGCAGTTACCTATATGAGGACAGGAGGATAGACCATGTACCTGGTTACGGGTGGTGCGGGGTTCATCGGGTCAAACATAGTAGAGGCCCTGGTCAAAAAGGGAGAGCGTGTCCGCGCGCTGGACAATTTATCGACCGGAAAAAAGAACAACCTCCGGCCGTTTTTAGAGACGATTGAATGGATCGAAGGCGACATTCGAGATCACAAGACTTGCCAAAAGGCGATGAACGGCATCGAGGTTGTCTTGCACCAGGCGGCCCTGCCATCGGTGCCTAGATCGATTGCGGACCCTGTTCAAACCAATGAAGTCAATATCACGGGCACCTTGAATCTGTTGTGTGCTGCCCGGGATGCCGGTGTCAAGCGTTTCGTCTATGCCGCATCGTCTTCTGCCTACGGGGACAGTGCCACTCTTCCCAAGATCGAGACGATGGTGGCAAAGCCGTTATCACCCTACGCCGTCAGCAAATTAACCGGGGAATACTACTGTCAAATATTCAGCACTCTCTACAAGCTGTCCACCGTTTCACTGCGGTATTTTAACATCTACGGGCCGAGACAGGACCCTAATTCCGAATACGCGGCGGTCGTTCCACGGATGATCTCTGCCTTGATCCAGAACCAGCATGGGACGATCTACGGCGATGGCAGCCAGAGCCGGGACTTTACGTATATCGAGGACTGCGTCCAGGCCGTTCTATCGGCGGCTGTGGCGCCGGCGAAGATATCGGGCGAAGTCATCAATGTTTCATACGGCGCCAATGTTACGATCAACGAACTGTATCAAAAAATTGCGAACCTGCTGAGAAAAACGATCGGGCCGGTTTACGATAAACATAGAGCCGGAGATGTAAGACACTCGTTAGCCGACATCAGCAAGGCCCGCCAGTTGATGGGATACAGCCCGGAATACAATATTGACCGAGGTCTCGAGAAGACGATTGACTGGTGGAAAACGACCTTGTCCGAGGCATGAGATGAATTGGCACGCTGTGAACACCAAGATCCATCAGAAGAATCTAGCGGAGTTCGGCATACAAAGACTGGGTATGGAGACGTTATAATAGATAGCACACACCGACCGTGTATTGACGTACCCATCGAATCTCAACCAATGTCGGAATGCTGAATTCCAGATGGGGTAGCGGAAAATCTATTTTAATAATTTGAAATTTTTCTAAAGGCCGATCCATTATGAGACAACAACCCATGCTGCTAACATTTTTGATGTGGGCAAATGGCCTGACTTGTTTATGGATGATCCCATCATCGGCGGGAGTGAACCACTGATTCATGGGTGCTGTAATCTGGTAAGATAGTCTGCCTGAGAAACCAAAGCGCGGATCCAATCGCCGCTCTTTTTCAACGAGCACAGCGTTCATCAATAGCCTCCCACCCAAATTGTGTTGTATCACCTCTAGAAGTATTGCAATGTATGTGCCAAAATATTTTTTGCGATCCAACAAATTATAGTGCAATGATTTATAAAGATTATTTTTATAATATTTATGGCACGAAGATTTTTCGAATAATAGACAAATGCTCTCAATCTTGTAATTGTTACAAGCATAGACGGTTCACTTCGTCGGTATGCAGCTTTGTAATTTTTACATATTTTCTTGACATGGTCTCTAAAACAGAGTTAGATAGGCGTCCATAGCGGTGGTTGCTTTTTGAAACGGCCTAGGGCAAAGCAGATATATTTTTTTATAGGACTGGGTGCTTTTGTTCTTTCCCTTGGGTTATTGGCATTTTTAATCGTTGGAGGTTTCCCTGATGGATTGAAATCCTCATTTATAAAAACGTTAGTTAAAATTGAACCCGCGCTTCCTGCTTCTATCCCATCGCTGAAAGAGTCAAACACAGTTATCTATGTATTAGGCGGTTCGCAGCCAAGTCTTGAAAACAGATTTAAAACCGCTGCTGATCTTTACCATCAAGGAATGGCTTTCAAGATATTTATTCTCAGCCGGACCGGTATGACAGTATATAGTCCCATTGTCGGAAGAAATTTAACCAATAACGAATGGGCTACAGAGAAATTAGTAAGTCTTGGAGTTCCAAAAGAAGATATTGAACTGGTCAAACTCGAAAAGAGATTTTTCGGAACTTTTTCTGAGGCGGAGGGTATTTCTAATCTTGTGTTAAATAGAGGTTACAAAACCTTAATATTGGTATCATCTCAAAGTCATACCATGAGAGTATGGGAAAGTTTTTCAAAATTCGTAAAGAATAAAAAGCTGAATCTGTTTATTTATGCTGCAAACGACCATCCGAGTGTGTACAGCCTACTCCAGGAATATTTGAAACTGAAGTTTTACAAGTTGTTCCTTCTTTGATGGGTTAATTTTACAGATTTTCTTGACATGGTCTCTGAAACAGAGTAGATAAGCGGTTATGACGATCTTAAAGAAAATTTTTAGCGTATACCTGCTTCTGGTTCTTCTAGGAGTCGCCATAGGTCTTTTAGGCATCTACCACGTCTACCGTCTTGAACAGATCACCGATTCCATTCTTGATCAAGATCTTCCGTCGAGGCAACTTGAAGGCCAGCTCATGGATTCATTTCTTTCACAGGTTCGCTATGAGCGTCAATACAGGATACTGGGAGACATAGAGCTTGTACATTTTTTTGATGAATTGGGACAGCGCTTTCAAAAGACCCTGAATCAGCTGGAAAAGATTGCGGTAGACCAGGCCCAGATGGAGCGGGCGGCCCGGCTGCGAGACCTCCATAATCAATATTCACAGTTATTACACGCACCCGCGATTGGATTTTCAAAAAGTTTGTCCGGCTCGGTTAAACAAATTGAGCAGCAGAAGGCCCTTTTGGATGAAATATCCAAGGCTCTCCAGGAGATGGTCGCGCAGTCGGATCTGCTGCTTAAAGAAAAGATGGAAAGATCCGATATGCTTGCACAAACCGCTCTGGAGCAAACCCTTTTGTTTTTTGGTCTCTTAGTGATCTTGGGTATAGGGGCGGCTCTGTTTCTGGCGCATCGGATTACACGTCCGATCAAGGATCTTCGGAAGGCCACGACGGCCTTTTCCTACGGAGTGTTTGATTATCCTCTGCAGAGCCAATCAAAAGATGAAATCGGAATCCTCACGTCTTCTTTTCGAAGGATGGCTGAAAAACTCAAAGAGGCAAATCGATTAAAACAAAACCTCGTTTCTTATATCACCCATGAATTAAAGACTCCGTTGACTTCATTGACAGAGGCGGTTCATCTTATTCGAGATAAGGTGGCCGGTCCTATTACGGAAAAACAGTCTAAGCTTTTGATGATCATCGATGCGGATGCCAGACAACTGCTGCGGTTGATCAATGATCTTTTAGACCTATCGCGTATGAAAGCGGGAATGCTGACCTTGCAGATTGAGCCCTGGGATCTGCATGGGCTGGCCAGGGAAGCGGTGTCCTCCTTGAATCCTATCGCCCTTAAAAAGGGACTGCAATTGCAATTAACGGTAAAGCATGATCCCGGCCCTCTCTTTTTAGATGGAAACCGGATCTATCAGGTTTTTACAAATCTCATCTCTAATGCCGTAAAGTTTACTTTACCGGGCGGAGAGGTGACGGTTTCCGTTTCGATCAAGGAGGGAGCGATGGATGAGGTTCACGTCAGCGTGGCGGATACCGGGGTTGGCATTCCAAAGGAGGACCAACAGCGAATCTTTGACAGATTTTATCAGTTAGAGACTTTACCCTCCGGAAAAGGGGAAGGTTTTGGTTTGGGGCTGGCAATCGCCCGGCATATCGTTAAGGCACACGGCGGAAGGATCTGGGTCGAGAGCGAACCGCAACGGGGAAGCACCTTCTTCTTCACCCTCCCCATACGGCGTGGAGTGAAGATGGGAGGTGCGGGATCTCTGACATCCGAAATGATACCGATGCAGCCGGCTTAAACGTGATTGGATTATCCATGATCATTCGTTCCGGGATCATTTTCTTACTTGTTTTTGTGATGGGCTGCCAGTCATCAGCCATCGTTCGGCCGAATCCGGCTGAATCAGATATCAGGAAAGATTTTCAGCTGGCAATGCTCTTTCTCAAAGAGCAGGAATACCAGAAAGCCGCCCAAGTGTACCTCCATATCGCCAAAGCGTACCCGCAGCATCCGAGGGCGGAAGAAGCGGGCATTATGGGTCAGGAACTTCAGAGACTGGAATCCATGACCCAATCCCTCACCGCCTCGAAGGAGACAGCTTTGAAAGATTTGAGAGAGGTGACGCAGGGGTTTAAACAGCTCTCAGAACAAAATGCCAAACGGGAAGGATTAGAGAAGGAAAATCTCAGGCTACGTTCAGAGCTTCATCAGATGGAAGAACGGCTGAATGGACTTGCAAGTTTGAAGAAGGAAAATAACCGCTTACAGTCTGAAATGGACCAACTAAAAGCGAGCCTGAAGGAGCTTCATGAGATCGAACAAAAAATGAAGCAACCAATGGAACTTCCGTCACAGCCGGAGAACCTTGTACGATGAGACCCAAGATCTTGGTTGTTGATGATGATCCGCATATCCTTGTTACATTGCAGATGCGGCTGGAATCGTTAGGTTACGAGGTATTGACGGCCAGTGATGGGGAAAAAGGCATGGATCTCAGCAGGACAGAAGAGCCCGACGTGATCATGTTGGATCTTAGACTGCCGGTACTTTCGGGTTGGGAATTTCTGAAAGAGATCAAACAGACGCTTCCAATGACGGAGGTGATTATCCTCACGGCAGAGGGAAGCATCGAAGGCGCGGTGAATGCCATTAAAGAGGGCGCCTACGATTACCTGACCAAGCCGTTGGACAGCCATCGGCTGAGGATCGTTCTGGAAAAAGCCCTGGAAAGAGGGGAAACCTATCAGGAAATAAAGCGCCTGCGCCAGCAATTAAAGCGGATGGGCGCCTTTGGCGGATTGATTGGAAACAGCCGGCCGATGCAGGGAGTCTTTAAGCAGATCGAACAGGTGGCCCCGACCGATGTTACCGTTATGATCACCGGGGAAAGCGGGACAGGAAAGGAGCGGGTCGCAAGAACGATTCATGACTTGAGCCCAAGAAGGGCGTTTCCCTTTGTAGCAATCAATTGTGCGGCGATCCCGGCCGCTCTCTGGGAGAGTGAGGTTCTCGGCCATGAAAAGGGTTCGTTTACGGGGGCTGGTTCAAGACGGGAAGGGTGTCTTGTCCTAGCCCATCGAGGAACACTCTTCCTGGACGAGGTGACTGAGATGTCGTTGGATAACCAGGCCAAGTTTCTTCGAGTCCTTGAGAACCAGCGCTTTCGCCGGCTGGGGGGAACCGAAGAGATCCTTGTGAATGTCCGTTTTATTGCAGCGACGAACATGAACCTACAGGAGGCTGTTCGGACCGGGAAGATCCGGGAGGATTTCTATTATCGTTTAAACATCTTCACCATCTCGCTTCCGCCTCTTCGAAACCGTACAGAAGATATTCCCCTGTTAGCTCAAACCTTTCTTGAGGAATTCTCAGAAAAACATAAAAAAACAGTCCGCTCGCCCGCCGCTATAGTGCAAAGAGCCCTGTGCGATTATGCCTGGCCCGGCAATATCCGTGAGCTTCGAAATGTGATTGAGCGAGCTGTCATCATCTGCCGGACAGATCAGCTGGCTCTTTCAGATCTTCAAAAACAATTGAGTCAGCCCGTAACTGCCAACCCTACCATAGAATTCCCCGTAGGAGTTCAGTTGGCAGATGCTGAGAAGGAACTGCTGCTCAAAACCTTAACATTTACAGGAGGGAATAAAAGTCAAGCTGCCAAGATTCTTGGCATCAGCCTCAAGACGCTTTATAATAAACTTGAACGATATGGACTGCCTTCCGAAAAAACCACTGAAGCGCTGGAAGGCATCTAAGGACCCACCCTTTTCTTCGCCTCAGTCTAAGGTCTGCACGTGACGGCACTCAGTTATGTCGTCACCCGACCGGCAGCATGACCTGGTGCCGGCTCACGGTGTCACCGTCATCGCTTTTCAACCCTCGGAAAACGATTGCGGACAGAATGGTCAATCCGCCAAGGACGAGGAACGCTTGGTGGATGCCGTGAATCATTTCCGCCGCGTCAAAGCGAAAACGATCGGGAATGAAAAATGCGGTGGCCAGCGACGCTGATGCGACGCCGAAGCTGATCGACATCTGCTGCATGGTGCTCGCGATGGTGCTTGCGCTGCTGGTCTGATCCTCAGTAACGTCGGCATAAACGAGCGTGTTCATACTCGTATATTGCAGCGACGTGAAGAAACCAAAGCAGAACACCTGCATTACGATCAACCACACCGGCGTACCCACTCCAATTGTCGCGAAAAGCAGGATGAGCAGACCGAGCATCACGGTGTTGGAAATCAACACATTGCGGTAGCCAAAGCGCGTAAGAATGCCCGGCATCGCCATCTTCAGGCCCATGGCGGCAAGCGCTTGAGGCATCATGAGAAGGCCGGATTGGATCGGAGTAAAACCGAGCCCGACTTGGTAAAGAAGCGGAAAGAGGAACGGGATTCCACCGATGCCCAGGCGGGTGAAAAAACTGCCGCTAACCGCAGCACGGAATGTGCGAATGCGGAACAGGGTCAGACGCAACAAGGGATGCGCGGTGTTAGTCGCGTGAAGTCCGTAGCCCGTGAGGAGCAGTGTGGAAATCGCCAGCAGCCCCAGCATTTCACGCACGCTCAGCGTATGTTCACCGAACACCTCGAGCACATACGACAGCAGCGCGATGCCTGAACTGAAAAGTATGAGTCCGATGACATCCAGCGGGTAGGTGCGCTCTTTGCGGTAGTCCGGGAGATGCCGATAGACCAGATACAAGCCGAACAAGCCAATCGGAATGTTGACAAAAAAGATGACACTCCAGTGAAAATACCCGACGATCAGGCCGCCGGCGATCGGCCCGATCATTGGACCAATCAGAGCTGGGATGGCGACGAAGCTCATGGCGCGGACGAGTTCGGATCTGGCGAAAGTCCGCACCAGTGTGAGTCGGCCCACCGGCACCATCATAGCTCCGCCGCAGCCCTGCAGTATGCGAAATGCAACGAGCATGTGGATGTCGCTCGTGATGCCGCAAAGAAATGACGCGATCGTGAAGATGCCGATCGCAGACGCGAACACCCGGCGCGTACCGAATCGATCCGCCATCCAGCCGCTGATCGGAATGAAAACCGCGAGGCTCAACGTGTAACTTGCCAGTACAGACTTCATGCTGAGCGGAGCCACCTTCAGTGCTTCCGCGATGGTGGGCACCGCCGTATTCAGAATCGTCGTGTCGAGCGACTCCATGAAAAACGCTACCGCGACCACCCACGGCAACAGTCGCTTACTGGAAACGCTTGGCGAGAGTGGGAGCGATGGTGTCACGCCACTGCCGTAAGAGTGTCGTTGACGATTGTCTGTGCTTCCTCCAGTATACGGTGCAGATGGTCCGCTCCGCGGAAGCTCTCCGCATAAATCTTGTAGATATTCTCGGTTCCTGACGGACGGGCCGCGAACCATCCGCTCTCCGATACCACTTTCAACCCGCCGATTGGAGCGCCGTTGCCCGGTGCGTGTGTGAGAACGGCCTGGATCTTTTCCCCAGCCAGTTCGGTGAGCCGGACCTGTTCCCCCGAGAGTTTCCCCAGTATGACCTTCTGTTCCGGAGTCGCCTGCGCTTCAACGCGGTCGTAAATCGGCTCACCGAACTCGCGCGTGAGTTCGCAGTAAATTTCGCCAGGGTCCCGGCCCATCCGGGCCGTAATCTCCGCCGCAAGCAAAGCCGGGACGATTCCGTCTTTGTCCGTAGTCCAGACGCTGCCGTCTATTCGGACGAATGACGCACCCGCGCTTTCTTCGCCGCCGAAGCCGAGCGAGCCGTCGAGCAGGCCAATAACGAACCACTTGAAGCCGACCGGCACCTCATAGAGCTTCCGGCCAAGTTTCGCGGCAACGCGATCGATCATCCGGCTGCTCACCACCGTCTTGCCCACCGCCGCTTCCTTGCCCCAATTGGTCCTGTGCTGGAAGAGGTAAAAGATCGCGGCCGAAAGGTAATGATTGGGGTTCATCAGCCCGGCCTTGCGCGTTACAATGCCGTGCCGATCGGCATCGGTGTCGCAGGCAAAAGCGATATCGAAACGGTCCTTGAGACCAATCAACCGCTGCATTGCGTAAGATGATGACGGATCCATCCGTATCTGGCCATCCCAGTCGGCCGTCATAAAGCGGAAGGTCGGATCGATGGCGTCGTTGACAATGGTGAGGTTCAAACCGTAGTGCTCGGCAATCGGCCCCCAATAGTGGACACTGGCGCCTCCAAGCGGATCGACCCCCATGCTGATCTTCGCGCCGCGAATCGCGTCCATGTCGATCACATTGATAAGGTCGCCCACATAGGCATCAAGGTAGTCGTGACGATGCGTCGTGGAGGTGCGGCAAGCCTTCTCGAAAGGGATCTTTTTCACACCCAGAAGGCCATTCTCAAGAAGCTCATTCGCCTTTGCCTCGATCCAACCGGTCACGATGGTCTCTGCCGGCCCGCCGTTTGGGGGATTGTACTTGAAACCGCCATCATGGGGTGGATTATGCGAGGGGGTGATCACAATGCCATCGGCGAGCCCTGTCTTACGGCCGCGGTTGTATGTGAGAACCGCGTGGGAAATGGCAGGGGTCGGCGTATATTCATCATTGTCGGCGATCATGACTTCCACCCCGTTGGCCGCCAGCACCTCAAGTGCGGTGGCCTGTGCCGGCACTGAGAGCGCATGCGTGTCCATGCCAAGAAACAACGGGCCATCGATCTTCTGCTGCTTTCGATACAGGCAGATGGCCTGACTGATGGCGAGGATATGCCATTCATTAAAAGCCGTCCGGAAGGCCGAGCCGCGATGCCCGGAGGTGCCGAACGCAACTCGCTGCTCCGGCACCGAAGGGTCCGGCGTCTCGGTATAATAGGCCGTGATCAGTTTAGGCACGTTCACCAGCTTCGAAGGCTCGGCCGGCTTTCCTGCAAAAGGACTTACGTTCATGGTTTCCCTTTCAAATTCATTTTCGAGCAAGGATCCCCAATGCTCGCTTGCAGACATTCTCCACAGTAAACCCGTACTCGCGCATCACAATAGGACCAGGGGCCGACGCGCCAAAGCTGTCTATCCCGATCACGTCACCACGGTCCCCTGTATATCGCTGCCACCCCTGTGTCACGCCGGCTTCGACCGCAAGCCGCGCTCCAACTGAAGGCGGCAACACTGAGTCGCGATACTCGCGGGATTGCGCCTCAAACAATTTCCAACTCGGCATCGAAATGAGACGCACGCGGATTTTCTGTTCCTGTAACTTCTGTCCCGCTGCCGTGATGAGACCTACTTCCGATCCGCTCGCGATCAGTATCAACTCCGGTTTGGCCCCCGGCGCATCCGCCAGAATGTATGCTCCGCGGCGAAGACCTTCTGCCGGGGCAAATTGCTTTCGGTCGAGCGTCGGCAGATTTTGCCGGCTCAGGACCAAGGCCACCGGCCGGTCCCGCGTTTCAATCGCGACGCGCCACGCCACCGCAGTTTCATTGGCATCGCCGGGACGTATGACAACGAGCCGCGGAATCGCCCGCAGACTTGCGAGATGCTCGATGGGTTGATGCGTCGGACCATCCTCGCCCATTCCGATGCTGTCATGCGTGAAGACATAAACCACCTGCAATCCCATTAACGCGGCAAGCCGAATCGAAGGACGCATGTAGTCCGAGAAAGTCAGAAACGTCGCGCCGAACGGGATGAAGCCGCCGTGTGTGGCCAGGCCATTCAAGATTGCGCCCATGCCGTGTTCACGAACGCCAAACTGCAAATTGCGGCCTGAGTAACTCCAGCCGCCGCCGGCCGAGCCCTGCAGATCGCCGACCGCCATTTTGGGGTTCTCAAAATTGCCTGCATCCTTGAGCTCGGTGAAAGTGGACGGGTTCAAATCGGCCGAGCCCCCGATCAGGCCCGGAAGCTTCGGACTGACTGCTTCCATCACTTTCCCTGAGGCAATTCGGGTCGCCACGCCTTTGGCATCCGCAGGGAATTGCGGAATGCTCGTATCCCAACCTTCCGGTAGTTCTCCGTTGATGAGCTGGCGAAGTTCGCGGGCGAGTTCCGGGTATTGTTTTTCATACGTGGAAAACTTCGCGTTCCATTCATCTTCTGCTTCACGTCCACGGTCAATCGCCTTGCGAAAGTGCCGCTCGGCTTCATTAGGCACATAAAACAGCGGTTCGACGGGCCAACTCAGATTCTGTTTTGTCAGCTTCACTTCTTCAACTCCCAGCGGCGAGCCATGAGCGGCAAAGGTGTCATGTTTGTGGGGCGAACCATACCCAATGTGCGTCCGTACCAAGATCAGCGAGGGGCGTTCTGTTTCCTCGCGCGCTGCACGGATGGCGCGGTCCATTGCTTCCAGGTCGTTGCCATCCTCAATCGATTGTGTATGCCAGCCATAAGCCTCGAACCGCCGAGTGTGGTCTTCGGTGAAGGTGAGCTGCGTCGAGGCGGCAAGCGTGACGTGATTATTATCGTACAGGTAGATCAGCTTGCTGAGTTTCAAGTGGCCCGCGAGCGAGGCTGTTTCCGCTGCCACGCCCTCCATCAAATCGCCGTCGCTAACCAGTCCGTAGGTGAAATGCTTGACGATCTCGAACCCAGGCCGATTGTAGCGTTCGGCAAGATACGCTTCCGCGATGGCCATGCCGACACCGGTGCCAAATCCCTGACCAAGCGGGCCTGTGGTAGTTTCCACCCCGGGCGTCAAACCGCGTTCTGGATGACCTGGAGTGATGCTGTCCCATTGGCGGAACTGTTTGATTTGTTCAAGCGGCAGATCGTAGCCGGTCATATACAGCAGACTGTAGAGTAACATGGAACCATGGCCGGCCGATAAGACGAAACGGTCTCTGTTAAACCATTTAGGATTGCCCGGATTATGTTGCAGAAATCGTGTCCACAATACGTAAGCCATCGGTGCGGCACCCAGCGGCAGGCCCGGGTGGCCGCTATCGGCCTTTTGCACAGCGTCTACGGAGAGAAAACGAAGGGTGTTAATGCACAGGTTATCGAGTTCCAAAGTCATAATAATTCCTCCTCATGTAACTCATCTTTTAATAGTTGACTTTCCATCGAGGGCTCTGCTTGCCCTTGAAAATATGGAACAGTAAAATCAGTGAAGGTATTAGCATAATTGCGCCGATACCCAATGCCAGGACAAGCAAGCGTAGCGTGACTTCGGGTGCACGAGCGTTAAGGAGCGTGACATCCGGCATGACGAGATGAGGATATTGCACCAAGCTCCACCCAACGAGTATTAGCGTGACTTGGCCAATAGCAGCCATTCGCGCCACGGTAAAATGCCGCAGCCACAGAGAAGCCAGCGCTGTAGTAGCGAAGAAGCTCGTCCACCCCAATAACAGCGGCGCCCACCAGCGCGTCAATGCATGAAACAGATCCGGCGCGCCTTGTTTGGATATGAGTAAGATTATGACCCCAATTGGAATTAGCACCAAACCGGACCACAGTGCCCGCAGCCGAAAATCATTTTGCAGGTCGGGCTGATCTTCCGTTTCAAGTGTCAGGTAAGTTGCAGCAAGAAACGCAAATACGCCAAAACTGAATACACCACAAGCGAAGGCGAACGGTGTCAACCAGCCGGCAAAGAATCCGGTGGTGACTCGACTCCCTTCGACATGAATCTGGCCGGTGGTCAGCGCACCGAGCACTACGCCCTCGAAAAACGGTGTAAAAAAACTGGCGGTTCCAAACAACGTGCTCCATCGATGCTGAACCGCATCCGACTTGGAGTCGTATTTACGGAAAATGAAAGCCGAGCCGCGCAACACAATTCCGATGAGCACGGCGGTCACCGGTATGTTCAGCGCTGTCATGATCACCGAGTAGCCGCGAGGAAAACCGGTAAACAGAAGCACAATCACGAGGATGAGCCAGACATGGTCGGCCTCCCAAATGGGGCCGATGGCGTCGGCGATGGCTTTCCGTTGCTGTGTGGCACGGGGCCCCGAAGCCAGCAAATCCCACATGCCGCCGCCAAAATCCGCGCCGCCCATGAGGACATACAGGATCAACGATAACAGAATCGCACTGGCGACGATGAATTCAAGCATGACGTGAGCCGGATACGGGCGTCTCCAAGAACTGGCGACGCAGCAAGAAGAATACGATAATGCTAAGAAAGACGTAGAGCACTGTGAATACGACAAAGGGCACCGCAATCCAACGCATCGGTGTGACGGCCTCTTCCGTTCGCATTACGCCGTAAATGACCCAAGGCTGGCGGCCGACTTCGGTCACAACCCAGCCGGCTTCAATCGCCACGAAACCCAGCGGCCCGGCTACAACCAATCCGCGCAGGAGCCACTTGCCATCGGGAAGACCGCCTTGCTTCCACCAGAGCCAGCCCACCGCAATTGACAACACGAATAACACCATTCCCGAGGCGACCATGATGTCGAACCCCCAGTGGACGATGCGCACGTTGGGCCAGTCATTTCTGGGAAATTTTTCCAAGCCCACGACTTTGGCATTGAAATCATGCGTAAGCAAGAAACTTAATCCGTAGGGGATCTTGAAAGCATAGTCAGTCGTTCGCGTGTCATCGTTGGGAATTCCACCGATGAGCAATGGGGCTCCGGTTTCTGTCTTGTAAAGCGCTTCCATCGCTGCGAGTTTTGCCGGTTGTAGTCTGGCTAAGGCGCGAGCGTTGACATCGCCGCTCAGGATTTGGAGCGGAGCGCTAAGACAGGCGACAGCCAGGGCAATCCCTAACGCACTCCGATGAAAAAGGTTGTCCCGGTCTTTTAGCAGAAAAAACGCATGAACAGCCGCTGCGGCGAAGCCAACCGCGACAAAGGCCGCCAGCGTCATGTGTAGGACTTCATGAAAGCTGGCCGGATTTAACATGGCAGCGATCGGGTCAATATCGCTGATCCTGCCATCAACGATCTTAAAACCAACGGGCGAGTTCATCCACGCATTGACCGTCACAACAAAAATACCGGAAAAAATACCGCTGACAGCGACTACCAGTCCAGAAAGCCAGTGCAGAAATGGCGAGAGGCGGCTCCAACCGTAGAGATAAACGCCCATAAAAATTGCTTCAGTGAAAAAAGCGAAACCTTCCAGGGAAAATGGCATACCGATAATCGCTCCGGCCTTTTCCATAAAGCCCGGCCATAACAAACCGAGCTCGAACGACAAAACTGTACCGGACACCGCGCCCACCGCGAAAAAAATTGCTGCGCCTCTCGCCCATCGTTTGCTGAGATCAAGATAAACCGGCCGCTGAGTGTAGAGATACACTCCCTCTGCGATGGCCATGAGCAACGGCATTCCAATGCCAAGCGCCGCGAAGATAATGTGGAAGGCCAGAGACATGCCCATCTGCGAACGGGCGAATAAAAAGTCACTCATTCAATAACCCATATCCGAGTGCAGCCAACCTCGCACATGTCGATTTTAGAACGATACCTTCTTCCATTTGGATCTGAATGACCGGTTGGGCGGGCTGTGCATCAAATCCAACCGCGGCAGGAAAAAATCGGTGGGGCACATCGCGTAATCGAATGAGATCTCCCAAAAAGTAGCAGCCAATCGTTTTCCAGTATAGATCACTGGTTGATTTCTACCGGCTCGTACTATACACCAGAACAGGAGAATAGTGCAATCCCCTACTCCATTTCCAAAGTTTTCCTTGATAGCTGGATACAGCTTGGAATGATACAGGACTGTCTTGCTCTTTGGAAGTCTGAACAGATTTATTTTTGAAACTCACGTGTGTTGACCTGAAGCAGAGTGGCACGTGTAGAAAAGAAGCCACGGCAAGCGATCATTTTTCGATTGGTACAACCTTGCCTAGGACGGGAACTAAACACCCAGATTCGGGCAGTTCCTCCCTATCCCCTCCCCGATTCGTGAGACCTAGAGCCATCTAGGCTTAGCACAGAACTTGCTACATCTTATACTCTTATCTTTCTTAGCTAGCTACCGATTGGGGAAGAGTCGACTGCCGGCGAAATCTAATGCAATGCTTACAATGCCGGAATCTGGAAACATTTAACATGCGTGTTGAAAAGGTTTTCTTGCTGATAGGTTTACTGGTGCTGTGTGCGCTACTGGTTATATTTTTTATGGCAATCGAGGGGGAGAAGAATATAGCACCCCTAACAACATCAACAAATGATAAAAACATGAAGGAGTAAAATGGTAACACGGCCAGTACTTGGATGAAGGTGGAACATGATGAGGCGTCTCTTGCATCCCATGCACCGTTGACAAGCTTGGCGGAGAAGTCATGTTTTGCGCTTTCCCGTTTTTATCTGACCAGACTCCAGCGGTTCGGTATAAGGCACCGTGCTCCTGGGGCGCGATTCGAAAGTAGTGAAACCTATGACTCCGAGCGGGTTTCTAAAGTAGAGGGCTTATATGCACTCTTCTCGCAGTTCTGCGAGTTAAAGCATAAGACAGTTCTAGACCTCGGATGTTCAACAGGATATATTCTGAATGACTTTCAAAAACACGAGCCATTTATAGCCATCGGTGCCGATAATGATCCCAAGAAACTCTCGCTGGCGCGCGCGTCGTATGGCAACAGTATCTCCTTTGTCCAATTCACTCCCACCTCGATCCCGCTGCCAGATGACAGTGTGGATATTATCTTTACTGCTGATACCGTGGAACATTTAAGCAGGCCTAAGGAGATTTTTACAGATTGTTACCGTATTTTGCGTCCAGGAGGATTATTTTTAGTCCACTTTCATCCCTGGCTCGGTCCCTGGGGGTCGCGTCTGGAGGGTATCATCCCCCTTCCATGGCCGCATGTCGTATTTTCTATGGACACCTTGCTGAAAGTGGCTGCACATCTTTACGAGTCCGAATTCTGCGCCCCGGCCTGTTATTGGTTGGACGAAGATACAGGGAAGCGGCGGCCGAATCCCTATTTGGATCGCGAAGCGTGGCGCGAGTTTCTTAACCACATGACGATTCGGCAGTTCAGACGACTCATTAGGGCATTACCGTTCCAACTAGTCCATTTTCAGCCTCTTGGATTTGGAGGAAAGACTTATCCACTTGCACGTTTCCTCAGAGGGTTCGCCAGCGTGCCGGTTCTCAATGAGTTCTTTGTAAATGCAATATTCTGTGTTCTTCAGAAACCGGTTCGATAGACGTGATGTAGATACGCTCTTCAATGAATTTCTTCAGTCCACCGGACGAAATTATCTCGCGCCGGATGAAATCCGTCCAGATGTTAGAACTGCGGCAGGTTTGAGACATTCCAACCACCCCCGAGGGCCTTTATCAGGAGTAAGCTGGCTTCCAGACGGCGTCGAAGGATGTCCACATTGTTCCGATCATTTGTCAGTGCAATGGTCTGGGCAGTGACAACCTGAAGGTAGTTGTCCACTCCGCCTTTGTACCGATTTGTGAACAACTGTAACGATTCCTGTGCTGAGGCCACTGCCTGCTGTTGTTGTTCCCCCTCTTGCGCAAGAATGTGAAGTGCGACAAGGTTGTCCTCCACTTGTTGGAAGGCGGTCAGTGTCGTTTGGCGGTATTGCGCAACGGCTGTATCATAGTTGGCAAGTGCCGCATCGGATGTGGCACGACGCCGTCCTGCGTCAAAGAGCGTTTGCAGCACAGATGGCCCGACCGACCAGAAGCGGCTGGGCCACGTCAGCCAATTCGTGATAGAGGTGCCTTCGAATCCTGCAGACGCGTTCAGCGTCACGGTTGGGAAAAAAGCGGCACGGGCGATGCCGATCTGTTCGTTTGCTTCCGCAACACGACGCTCAGCCGCAGCAATATCGGGACGTCGCTCCAGAAGCTCTGAAGGAAGACCAGCCGGAACTGTTGGCGGCGTGAGGTCAAGAGGTGCGGGAGGGAGGCTGAAGGCGGCCGGTGGTTTGCCCACGAGGACGGCGATGGCATGTTCGAACTGCGCGCGTTGCACAAGGATATCTGTGGCCTGCACGCTCACGGTATTCAGCTGAGTTTGCGCCTGGGCCACATCGGACTTCGGCGCAACCCCTCCTTGGAAGCGATTCGTGGTGAGCTCGAGCGACTCGGTGTCTGCTTTCACCGTATCGTCCAGGAGCTTTTTTTGCGCATCGGCGCTGCGCAACTCGAAATAGTCCAGAGCCAGCTCGGAATGAAGACTGAGGCTGACGCCCTCGAGATCGGCGTCAGTCGCCTGCGCCTCCTTGCGTGCCGCAGCCACCGTTCGGCGGACACGGCCCCAGAGATCCAGCTCGTAGGACAGATCGAAGGGTAAAATAAAGTCACCCGTTGTCATCGTTGAAACAGCGTATGGTTTATGGAGCGAATCGCGGATCGAAGCGATACTCGGCGCCGTTGAAATCGTTGGAAATTGAAAGGAGCGATTGAAACTGACGATGGCGCGCGCCTCACGAAAATGGGCTTCCGCGGCTTTTAAATCTTGGTTATCAACCGTCACCTGTTCTTCCAGCGCGTTGAGTTGAGGATCCCCGAAGATTTCCCACCAGTTGCCGCGGTGCATCTGATCGCCCGGTTGCGCGACCTTCCAGCTATCAACCGCGGGGTCGGTATCAGGCACTGATTCTTTATAGGCCGGCGTCATGGGTGCGGACGGCTTAGAGTACTCCGGACCGACCATACAATTCGAAAACAGCGGCACTACTACGACCAGAATGACGACAAGGCGCTTCATGGCGCGGAACCCTCTGCCGGTCGCTTATTGATCCGAACAGGAGTACCGCTGATCAGAGAGTCCGCCGGATCGAGAATGACTTCATCCGTGGGTTGGAGGCCGGAAAGAATCTCCACAGTCGTACCGAAATCGCGGGCAATCGTCACGGGAATCAACTCCGCCCGGCCGTTCCGTACGATTCCGATGCGAAGACCTTCCTTCCGGAAGAGCAACGTATTGGCCGGGACTGTGACAGACGGTCGCTGCTTGGACAACTTAAGATGAACGGACACATAGGCGCCGGGTAACAGCTGGCCCTTCGGATTATCAACGTCCACTTCGATAAGCAGCGTGCGGGATGCGGCATCGATAGAATTGGAAGTCCGGACGAGAGTACCTTGAAAGAGCTGGCCTGGATACTCATCGAGTATGAGGGATGCGCTTGCTCCGGAGCGAGCCGCCCGAGAATAAATTTCAGGGATCGCGACATAGACACGCAGGGTGCTAACATCTGCAAGGTGAAACA
>Ga0207048_10093_pt1 | contig 28080 bp, 25 predicted proteins | sample Alteio_BWMinCont_65_FD_153301 | JGI IMG/M metagenome (GOLD analysis project Ga0207048, IMG submission 153301) | Enriched cells from forest soil in Barre Woods Harvard Forest LTER site, Petersham, Massachusetts, United States -... | ecosystem: Environmental > Terrestrial > Soil > Temperate forest >...
CGTCAGATAGCCTGAATCAGCGGTCTTCAGTGCCGTATCCGCCAGTCCCTTACGGGCACCGTGAGTCGAAATGAAGTACTGCAGAACGGTGAGGCCCTCGCGGAAGTTAGCCGTGATGGGCGTCTCGATGATTTCACCAGAAGGCTTGGCCATCAGTCCGCGCATACCGCTCAACTGGCGAATCTGCTGCTTGGAACCACGGGCGCCGGAGTCGGCCATGATGTAGACCGGGTTCATGGTGCCGTCTTTGTCCGCCTGCTTCATGTTGTTAAACATGTCGTCGGCGACCTTTTCCGTCACAGAAGACCAGATCTGGATGACTTTGTTGTTCCGCTCGCCGTTGGTGATGGCGCCGTCCAGATACTGCTGCTGAATACCGATGACCTGCTTCTCTGCCTCGCGAACAACCGTGTACTTCGACTCTGGAATGACCATGTCATCCAGGCCAACCGAAAGACCGGAGCGAGTTGCGTACTGGAAGCCAAGTTCCTTGATGCGATCCAGCATCTTGACGGTGACTTCAAGGCCGAGGTTCAGGTAGCAATAGTTGACGAGCTGCCCAATGCCCTTCTTCTTGAGCAAGCCATTGATGTACGGCATGCCTTCTGGCAGAGCGTCGTTCAGGATTGCGCGACCGACCGTCGTCGAGAGGAACTGCTTGTTGAACTCGAGTGGCTCGGTGTGCGTAAGATCCTGATCGTCGTAGGCCGTGGTCATGTCGAGCACCTTGCCGGTGTAGCGCAGGCGGATCGGAGACAGGGTCTCGACCTCCTTCGCTTCCAGTGCCATCAGAATCTCTTCTGTATTGGCAAAGGTGCGGCCTTCGCCCTTCGCATTCTTCTTGGCCTTGGTCAGGTAATAAAGACCAAGAACCATGTCCTGCGTCGGAACCGTAATCGGCTGGCCGGATGCGGGCGAGAGGATATTGTGCGATGCAAGCATCAGCACGCTGGCCTCAACCTGCGCCTCAGGCGACAGCGGAATGTGCACGGCCATCTGATCGCCGTCAAAATCGGCGTTGAAGGCTGTGCAAACCAGTGGATGAATCTTGATGGCCTTGCCCTCGACCAGCACCGGCTCAAAAGCCTGAATGCCAAGACGATGGAGCGTAGGAGCACGATTGAGCAGGACTGGATGGTCCTTGATGACCTCTTCCAGGATGTCCCAGACGATAGGCTCCTGCATCTCAACCATCTCCTTGGCCTGCTTGATGGTGGTGCAGTGACCTGTCTGCTCCAGGCGGTGATAGATGAAGGGCTTGAAAAGCTCAAGCGCCATCTTCTTTGGCAATCCGCACTGATGCAATTTCAATTCTGGCCCAACCACGATGACCGAACGGCCAGAGTAGTCAACACGCTTGCCGAGCAGGTTCTGACGGAAGCGACCCTGCTTGCCCTTCAGCGTATCGGAGAGCGACTTGAGCGGGCGATTGTTGGCGCCACGCAGCACGCGGCCACGGCGACCGTTATCAAACAGAGCGTCGACGGCCTCCTGCAACATGCGCTTCTCATTGCGGACAATGACCTCAGGAGCGTGCAGGTCCATCAGCTTCTTCAAGCGGTTGTTGCGGTTGATGACGCGGCGATAAAGATCATTCAAATCAGAGGTGGCAAAGCGACCGCCATCCAGCGGCACCAGCGGGCGAAGCTCTGGCGGAATCACTGGGATCACGTCGAGAATCATCCACTGCGGCTTGTTGGTGGACTTGCGGAAAGCCTCAGTCACCTTGAGACGCTTGGCATACTTGAGCTTCTTCTGGACCGAGCTCTCGGTCTTCATCTTCTCGCGAAGCTCAATGGAAAGCTCGTCAACGTTGACGCGCTTGAGCAATTCCTTGATGGCCTCAGCACCCATCATGGCCTTGAAGCCAGTGGGGCGGAACTGCTGGTCAAGTTCGCGGAAGCGATTCTCGTCCTTGATGATCTCGCGTTCCTTGACCGGAGCGTCGCCTGGATCAACGACTACATACGACTCGAAGTAGAGCACGCTCTCCAACTCGCGCAGGGAGATGTCGAGAAGGTGGCCGATACGCGACGGCAGGCCCTTGAAGAACCAGACATGCGAGCAAGGCGAGGCCAACTCAATGTGTCCGAGGCGTTCACGACGAACGCGGGAGAGTGTAACTTCAACGCCGCACTTGTCGCAGATAACGCCGCGATGCTTCATGCGCTTGTATTTGCCGCACAGGCATTCCCAGTCAGTGACCGGGCCAAAGATGCGGGCGCAGAAAAGGCCGTCGCGTTCCGGCTTGAAGGTACGGTAGTTGATCGTTTCCGGTTTGGTGACCTCGCCATGTGACCAGCTGCGGATCTTCTCCGGGCTGGCAAGCGAAATGCGGATAGCGTCAAAATCGGTGATCGGGCTGGTAAGTTCGAACGGGCTGTTACGGAACAAGACGCTCCTCCTTGGCTCTGCGCCAACCGACTGGTTTCTGTCGGTACGCAGGCTTTGCTGCTGCCGGGAATCTGGTTTTCGGTTCCCTCGTCCATCCCGGTGGAGAAGCTTGTCTTGCTTCTCTCGGACGGGGACCAATCCTTCGGTTGCAATGTCCGGGCCGGTTGCTCAGTTCAGCAATCCAGCCCGGTCTGCAATTAGTCGGCTGCGGCTATAGCGGTAGCAGTTGGCACGGGCACTGCAATCTTCTTCCCGTCAGCAACCTTGATCAGCTCTACATCGAGGCAGAGTGACTGCAGCTCACGGATGAGCACGTTGAAGGACTCAGGAACACCCGGCTCAATCGCCGCTTCGCCCTTGACGATGGCCTCATAAATCTTGGTACGGCCATAAACGTCATCAGACTTGGCAGTGAGCAACTCCTGCAGGATGTAAGCTGCGCCGTATGCTTCCAGCGCCCACACTTCCATCTCACCAAAGCGCTGTCCGCCGAACTGCGCCTTACCGCCCAACGGCTGCTGAGTGATAAGCGAGTACGGTCCGATGGAACGCGCGTGGATCTTGTCATCCACCAAGTGAGAGAGCTTGAGCATGTAGATGTAACCCACCGTTACCGGCTGCTCAAACTGTTCGCCCGTCATTCCGTCGAAGAGATGCGTTTTACCGCTGGTTGGCAGTTCGGCAGCTACCAGCAGAGCCTTGATCTCGCGCTCTTCTGCACCGTCAAAGACAGCCGTTCCAAACCAGATGCCGCGCTTCATACCCTTGGCTACACGGAGCAACTGCTCGTCGTCCATGTCTTCAAGCTGACGCAGCGTAGCGGTTCCAGAAAAACGCTCCTTGATGAAGTCGCGGACCTTCTGTACGCCCTGGTGCTGTTCAACCAGCGCTGCCACCTTGACGCCAAGCCCATGTGCGGCCCAGCCAAGATGCGTTTCCAGAATCTGTCCCACGTTCATACGAGAAGGCACACCGAGCGGATTCAGCACAATCTCTACCGGCGTTCCATCCGGCAGATAGGGCATGTCCTCTTCGGGGAGGATGCGTGCAATCACACCCTTGTTACCGTGGCGTCCGGCCATCTTGTCACCGACGGAAAGCTTGCGCTTCATGGCGATGTAGACCTTGACCAGCTTGATAACGCCTGGGGCCAACTCATCGCCCTTTTGCAGCTTGGAGATCTTCTCGTTGGTGATCTTGCGCAGAATGTCGATCTGGCGCGAGGTCATCTCCTCGATCTCATCAATCTGCTCGTTGACGCGAGGGTCCTTATCGGCGTAGCGGATGCGCTTCAGGTTCTTGGTCGAGATACGCTCAATCGCTTCCCGGTCAAGAACTGCATCCTTGACCAGCAGGCGCTTGTTGGTGCGCTCGTCGTGCAGGTCAGCCAGAACCACCTTGGTTCCCAGAATTCCTTCCAGGCGCTTCAAGCGCTCGTCGGTGAGGATTCGAATCTCATCGGCAAGGTTCTTTTCGAGCTTCTCAACCTGCTCAGCCTCAATCTGCTTCGCACGCTCGTCCTTCTCCTGGCCCTTGCGACTGAAGATACGAATATCAACTACCGTACCTTCAATACCTGGGGGGCAGGTGAGCGAAGCGTCGCGTACATCGCCGGCCTTTTCACCGAAGATGGCGCGCAACAACTTCTCTTCCGGCGTCAGTTGAGTTTCGCCCTTCGGCGTTACCTTTCCGACGAGGATGTCATTGTGCTTGATCTTGGCTCCGATGCGGATGATGCCGCTCTCGTCCAGATCGCGCAGCGCGTGTTCACTGACGTTCGGAATATCGCGCGTGATCTCTTCTGGTCCAAGCTTGGTGTCCCGCGATTCAATCTCGAACTCCTCAATATGTACGGAGGTGTAATAGTCCTCGCGCACCAGCTTTTCGCTGATAAGGATAGCGTCCTCGAAGTTGTAACCACGCCACGGCATAAAGGCCACCAGCACGTTGCGTCCGAGTGCCAACTCGCCCTGCTCTGTGCAAGGTCCGTCGGCGATCACCTGGCCCTTCAGAACCCGGTCACCCTGACGGACAATCGGCTTCTGATTGATGCAGGTGTTCTGGTTGGAGCGCTTGAACTTGGTCAGCTGATAAATGTCCGAACCAACCTCACGCGAGAGCTGTGTTGGATGATGCTCACCCTCAACGCGAACGATGATGCGCTCAGAATCAACCGAATCAATTACGCCATTACGACGCGCCAGAATAACGGCGCCGGAGTCGCGGGCAGTAACGCCCTCCATTCCAGTTCCGACCAGCGGAGCTTCGGCAACCAGCAGCGGCACCGACTGGCGCTGCATGTTGGCTCCCATCAGGGCGCGGTTGGCATCGTCATGCTCAAGGAATGGAACCAGCGAAGCGGCAACGGAAACCAGTTGCTTCGGGCTGACGTCGATGTAATCCACCTCAGCGCGGCTCACCAGTACAAAGTTTCCGGTACGACGGGCATTCACCAGCTCTTCGGTGATGTAACCCTTGTCGTCGAAACCAATGTTCGCCTGAGCGATGGTGTGACGGTCCTCTTCCCATGCCGACAGATAGAAGCTGAAGGGAACATGCTCGATCATGCGCTTGCCAGCCTTCTTGAGGGCTGCATTGCGATCAAACAGATCGCTCTTCTCGAGGTGATCGCCAACGCGCAGACCGCTTTCGCCTGCATTCATGACTTCGACGAATTCGAGGATACGACCGTCCTTCACCTTGCGGTAGGGCGACTCGATAAAACCATATTCATTGATGCGCGCAAAGCACGAGAGCGAGCTGATGAGGCCGATGTTCGGACCTTCCGGCGTCTCAATCGGGCAGATGCGTCCGTAGTGCGTCGGGTGAACGTCGCGGACTTCAAAGCCAGCACGTTCGCGCGACAAACCGCCAGGTCCAAGGGCGGAGAGGCGACGCTTATGCGTGATCTCCGACAGCGGGTTGGTTTGATCCATAAACTGTGAGAGCTGCGAGGAGCCGAAGAACTCGCGGATGGCAGCCATCACTGGCTTTGCGTTGATCAGGTCATGCGGCATTGCTGTCGACATCTCCTGATAGACGCTCATCTTTTCCTTAATGGCGCGTTCCATGCGGACCAGGCCGATGCGGAACTGGTTCTCCATCAACTCACCAACTGCGCGTACGCGGCGGTTGCCAAGATGATCGATATCGTCCACAACACCGATGTTCTTACGCAACTTGAGCAGGTACTTGATGGTTGCGTAGAAGTCTTCCGGCGTCAGTGTACGGCGATCAAGATGGGTAGCACTCTGATCTTCGTAAAGCTTGATGTTGAACTTGAGGCGACCTACACGCGAGAAGTCATACTTGCGCTGATCGAAGAACATTCCCTCAAACAGAGCCGTCGCCGTATCGAGCGTCGGCGGATCGCCTGGACGCAGCTTGCGGTAAATCTCGATCAGGGCCTCTTCAGGCTTGCGAACCGAATCGCGACGCAGCGTATTCGTAATGATGTTGCCCACATCATCGCGCTCCGGGAAAAAGACCTCGAAGTTGGTCACGCCGCTTGCGAAGATGCGATGCAAACGGTCAGCGGTCAACTCCAGATTGGCTTCGATAATTACCTCACCAGTCGTCAGGTCAACAATATCGGCGGCGGACATCGCGCCATCCAGCTCTGCATTCTCTATCTCTACGCGCTCAATCTTGTGGGTGCGAAGAGCCTTCAGAACATTCGCCGTAACGCGGCGACCAGAGTGGGCAATTTCCTCTGCCCCAGCAAGCACTGCATGGGCCGGCTTGGCACCAACCAGATGCGTGGACGCCTCCGCATTCTGCGGCACAACCCACTCCAGCTTGCCATCCTTCACCTGAATGGTGTCGATGGTGTAGAAGCTCTTCAGAATCTCCTCGTCCGAACGCAGACCTAACGCGCGCAGGAAGATGGTTCCCAGGAACTTGCGCTTGCGGTCAATGCGGACGTACAAAGTGTTCTTCTGGTCGTACTCAAACTCGACCCATGATCCACGGTAAGGAATAATTTTTCCGAGGAAGTAGGTGCGGTTGTTCGCCGTCTCAAAAAAGACGCCGGGCGAACGATGCAACTGCGAAACAATGACACGCTCGGTGCCGTTGACAATAAAGGTTCCATTCTGGGTCATCAGCGGTATATCGCCGAAAAAGACCTCCTGGTCCTTGATCTCCCGGATTGTCTTATTACCAGTCTCAGGATCCTTGTCGTAAACCTTGAGCCGAATGGTGACCTTGAGCGGAGCAGAGAAGGTCATGCCGCGCTCCTCGCACTCCTGCTGGTCATACTTCAACTGCAGGCCCACGGGGTCGCCGCACTTGTTACAGAAGTCGGGAACGTTCTTGTTGTACGTTCCGCACTTCTGGCAAAGCACATCGCCGGGATGGAAGGGATCGGTAATCACCATCGACCCGCAAGTTACGCAGGCAGTACGCAAATGGTGAAGACCCTTCAAATGTCCGCACTTGCACTCCCAGTTGCCGATCGAGAAGTCCACAAACTCAAGCTCAGAGATATTGCGGAAGTCCGAGATCGGAAAGACAGATGTAAATACGGACTGTAGCCCGTTGTCTTCCCGCTCATTGGGGAGCTTGTCCATTTGCAGAAAACGCTCATAAGAACGCCGCTGCACCTCAATCAAGTTGGGAATACGGATAGAGGTTGGAATCTTTGAAAAATCGAGTCGGCTACGATGTGCGCGGATCTCGTTCGGCATGCATCACTCCTGAATCTCGTGTCCTGAGAGGCTCCGGCGGAGCAGTTTCTCCCTGCCGGAAGGATGGCGGGCCGCCCGAGTCAAGCGGGTCTGCCATACACTTCATTGATTACCCTGCTTGCCTGATCCGCCTCGCGTTGGGATCAGGAAGCCACTCCAGCTCATGCTCGCCTGGTCGCGGTCACTGGGAACCGCATCCATGCCGCCCAGGCGCAGCGGCAATTCCATGAATTTCAGTCTCGGGACTGGCGCAATCCCCGGTACTGGTGGTAATGTTTCGTCCTGTGCACCCTGCTAACTCAACTGCGCAAGAACATTTCGCCTGCGGAGATTATGAGGAACAACCAAACGAGGAATAATCTCGTCCAATACGGGGATACAACACATAAGGGAGCGAAAATCAGAATCGGTAGACACAAATGCCCGCGAAGACACGAAGTCTCACGAGCGCCACAACCGGATTGTGCACTGGTTCTTCTGAGTAGCCCTGATTGCCGCCGTCCTTAAATGATCCCGCGAGTCCCATAACGTGGGTATTCCAGTAAAAGGCCCCGCCGACTGTACCTTCTGCTGTCACGTCGCCTCTAAACATCCGGCAACGCATAATCCCTAGAAAAGATTGAAGTTCCGAGCCTCAACAGACCATCCTGCCGTCTGCCTCAAACCTTTACAATCCCGAATATCCTTACCGCCCGAAGACGGAAGAACGCCAAGACGCGCATCCATAAGAATAGCGCGCCTTGGCTGGAATTGCAAATCGAGAGTTACTTGATCTCGACGGTTGCGACGCCTTCAAACTTCTTCTTGATGGTCTCGGCCTCTTCCTTGGTCGCATTCTCTTTCAGCGCCTTGGGAGCTCCGTCAACCAGGTCTTTTGCTTCCTTCAGGCCGAGAGCGGTAACTTCGCGAACAGCCTTAATGGTGTTGATCTTGTTTGCGCCTGCATCCTTGAGGATGACCTGGAACTCAGTCTGCTCCTCAACTGGAGCCGCTGCTGCTGCGCCGCCGCCAGCTGCTGCAACCGGGGCTGCTGCTGCTGCGGAAACACCAAGACGCTCTTCAAGCTTCTTCACGAGCGATGCTGCATCCAGCAAGCTCAAATTTACGATTGCTTCTTCCAACTGTGTCAGATCTGCCATGTTCTTCTCCACCTTTGTTATTCCCTAAAGTTTTTCGTACTTGAATGCGCCTCTCAGCCCATCCCCGCCTTCCGCATCCCTGAGGTTTCCGTTGTGCCCAGACCCGGCACCCCTCCAGCTTGCTTCCAGCTAAACTTGTCCGATTCCTGGCCACGACCTGCGCGCCCAATCTATCCGACGACGGATTAGGCCGTAGCCTCTCCGCCAAACTTCTGCTGCTCGACCGCCTGGTTGATAACCACTGCCAGGTCGCGTCCGCTTGCATTGATGACTGTCGCCAGTCGCTGTGCCGGTGCCTGGATAAGGAAGAGCAGTTTTGCATAAAGCTCGTCCTTGCTGGGCAACGCAGCCAGCGCCTTGATCTCTTCAACCGTAATGACCTTGCCATCAACGATTGCGAGCTTGAAAGTGAACTCCGCATTGTCACTGACCCACTTCGAAAGCCCCTTGGCCAGATCCACCGGATCGCCGTTTGTATACGCAACCGACGAAACGCCCTTCAGTCCTTGCAGCGCAGCCTCAACCTGAGTACCCTTTGAAGCGAGCGCAGCCAGCTTGTTCTTAACCACACGATAGTTTCCACCCGCCTTGCGAACGACCTTGCGCAGTTCGAAATCCTGCGACACGGTCAGCTTCGCAAAGGTGCCTACGATGGCAGTGGTTGATTTCTCGAGATCTGCGGCCAGTTGCCCCAGCTTCTCTATCTTCTTTGCCTTTGTAATTGCCATTCCAGTTACTCCTGCCTTCGGTCAAGTCCCGTCAGCTCAATCATTTTCCGCCCAGGGCGGTTTAAATCATCTCGCTCCCCAGAAGGAAACGGCCCGCGCAAACCCTGCCGCGAACATAAAAATCTCGACTAAATCTTGGCGTCGACAATCGTACGATCCAACGGAACTCCCGGGCCCATCGTTGAGCTTAGGTAGATCGCCTTCACATACTTACCCTTGGCCGCAGAGGGCTTGGCACGCATCACGCTCGTAATCACAGTCGAAGCATTCTCGACCAGCTTTTCGACCGGGAAACTCAGCTTGCCCACTGGAACATGTACCAAGGCCGTCTTATCTGCACGGAACTCGATCTTACCAGCCTTGATCTCCTTGACCGCAGAGGCCACATCCGTGGTCACTGTTCCGGTCTTGGGATTCGGCATCAGGCCGCGGGGGCCGAGCACCTTACCCAGACGACCAACAGACTTCATCATGTCCGGGGTGGCGATGAGGGCATCAAAGTCCGTCCATCCCTCTTTCTGAATCTTCTCCACCAACTCTTCGCCGCCGACAATGTCAGCGCCAGCAGCTTCGGCTTCCTTCAATCGGTCGCCGGAGGTAATCACGGCCACCTTCTTTGTTTTTCCAAGCCCGTGCGGCAGAACCACTGTGCCGCGGACCATCTGGTCGGCGTGGCGCGTATCCACGCCCAGACGCATGGTCAGATCCACAGTCTCATCAAACTTGGCAAACTTAATCTTTTGCAAAAGGCTTACTGCGTCAAGCAGAGCATAGGGGCGCGTTTCTACAGATGCGCGCGACTTCGTAATATTCTTGCTGAATTTTTTCGCCATTTTTCCTCGTCTCCCACCGCACATGCCCGGCAGCCAAGTTGGCTGGATTTGCTCCAGAGGAATCCGGAGGCAAACTGCATGACCGTGGTATATACAACGTCGCGACGCACTTCCGCCGCTCGATATAGTATGCGATATACTTCGCTTCCAACGCAAGCTGGAATAGCCTATTTCCACTGAATGTTCTTACTTTTCAGGGTAGAGCGGACTAATCTGCACTAAAAATAGGGCTTTTATCGGCTCAGGCGGCTATCTCTACCCGGTTGCCCCCAGCCTGCTTGGCCCGGTAGAGTGCCTCATCAGCAGCCTTCAGTAAGCTGCGATAGCTTTTCACGGTATCATTCTGCATCCATTCCGCCAATTTGGTGCGTTGCTTCGGCTCAAAACACGCAACACCCACCGTCAAGGTCAGAGGGATAGATTGTAGAAGTTCCTCACCAAGCTTCATCTCTTCCACCACTGTACGGAGTCGTTCCGCTACAACCATTGCCATCTCTTCCCCTGCCCCAGGCAGAATGACAACAAACTCATCTCCGCCATAGCGCGCAAGCACATCCACGCCGATACGCACTTGCTCCTGAAGCGCTTGTCCAACGGCGGCGAGGCAATTATCCCCCTCAAGATGGCCAGCAAGATCGTTCAGGTCCTTGAAGCGGTCTATATCCATCATGACCACCGCGATTGGCAGGTACTGCTTCTGGGCCACACTCCACATCTGCCGCAGAGCACCGTCAAAATAACGGCGATTACTGATCCCCGTCAATGCATCCACATTCACCATGCTCTCGAGCTGGTTGTTCTGTAGATTGTTCTTGAACTCGGCGATCCACGACCGGCGTTCAAGATTATCCTGCCGGAATCGCAGCAGGAGTGAAATTACGGTCAGGATACAGGGGACAACAAAGAGCGGAATAAAGTAAATCTGTCCCGAGTGATAGGGATAGAGCAGTAGGATAGCGGCCAGCCCTGTCACCGTCAAGAAGAACGCATGACGAAAACGCTCTGTCATTATCAGGTTGGAACCAGTCAGGATCATAAGTAGGCCATGAAAATATTTTTCGCTAAGGATGGGAGGGAGATTGCGGCTGAAGAGCGCCCCTGCTACCGTCAACAGAATAATAGGAAGATATCCAGCCATGGCCTGTAGCCAAAGTGGAAATCGCTTGCTGGAGAAGATGATCCCAAGCAAACAAGCTGGCACCATCAGACCATACCGGAAAATCATGGATTCTCTGAAACTCTGCGGAGAAAGCGTCGTGTCCTGCAAAGGTGCAATCGCGCAGAGAAAGAGTAATATCCCGAACAAAATCCGTAGGTTGGAAGTGCGCCTTCCGGCAGTTTCTTTATCGTAGCGCTCTTTAAGCGGACCGCTAAACTCCAACTGCCACCAGGACTGAATACGCGCACGGTCAATGAGCGCCAGCCATGGGTCCCCGATTGAACGACGTTCCGCGAATTCAACTGTCGAGTTCGAGCTTCCAAGCTTCACTTAATTACTTTTTCGCAGGTTGGAAGGAAAAGCAATACCCAAATAGAAAAGGGCCCTCCAAAATGGAGAACCCTCGCCTGTCTGAAGTCAGAAAAATGACTAACCCACTACTTCAATACCCATGGAGCGGGCGGTTCCCTTGATGCTCTTGATGGCTGTTTCGACGCTGGAAGCGTTCAGGTCGGGCATCTTCTGCTCGGCGATCTCCCGAACCTGGGCCTCGGTCACCTTGCCGACCTTGTCCTTGTTCGGAGTGCCCGCACCCTTGGTCACGCCAGCCGCCTTCTTCAGCAGAATAGCGGCCGGAGGTGTCTTGGTGATAAAGGTAAAGCTGCGGTCCGCGTAAACCGTGATGACAACCGGGATAATAAGTCCGACCATCTCCTTGTTCTGCGTGCGCGCGTTGAACTGCTTGCAGAACTCCATGATGTTGACCTGCGCCTGACCCAGAGCTGGTCCAACCGGAGGTGCAGGATTGGCCTTACCGGCTTCAATCTGCAGCTTGACGTATGTTGCAACTTTCTTTGGTGGTGCCATGTTTGCTTATCCCCGGGAGTGGGCCTTTGCCGCCAGCGAGTGGCAAAAACACAGTCCCTTTTCCTTCTCAATCAAATTTGTAACTTCAGCCCTGCTGCGCGCTCTCAAACCGGTGTCGCTGAAAATCATCGGCTAGAAGCTTGAAGCGATCAGCAACCGCTGCTGTTACACAACTTTTTCGACCTTGCCGAATTCGAGCTCGACAGGCGTGGAGCGCCCAAAGATAGTAACCATCACCTTCAGCGTCTCGCGATCCTCATTAATTTCGTCCACAATGCCATTGAAGTTGGCAAAAGGCCCTTCCGTAATGCGTACAGATTCGTTCTTCTCGAAACGAATCTTGAGCCTCGGCTTATCTTTCGCCACTTCACTGCGATAAAGGATAGAGCTAACTTCCTCTTCAGAGAGGGCCACTGGCTTATCGCCAGTTCCGAGAAATCCTGTAACGCGAGGCGTGTCCTTGATGATGTGCCACAGGTCATTGTCGAGATCCATCTCAACCAATACATAACCGGGCAGAAAAACACGCTCGATGGTGCGCTTTTTACCGTTGACAATCTCCGTCACCGGTTCCAGCGGAATCATCACGCGCCCGATGCGGTTCTGCAGCCCATAAGCCTGTACACGGCTCTCGATAGACTCGCGCACCTTGCGCTCGAAACCGGAGTAGGCGTGGATGATGTACCACTTGAAGCGCTCGTTCACCGGAGGCGCCAGTTCAGGCGTTACTTCCCCGGTATTCTCTACAGCGTCTTGTTGAATTTCGTCTGTCATGTTGCCTTTCTCGAGCCCCTGCTTACTTCGCCGCCCCACCGAGGGTGTGCAGCAAGTACCCGACACCGCGTCCGATGATGAGATCCACCACGAAAAAGAACAGTCCAAAGAAAAAGACGGTCGCAATCACTACCGTTGTGGTGGCCTGAACCTCAGCACGGGTGGGCGTGACCAGCTTGCTCATCTCGCTACGCACGTTTCGAAGGAAATCAACGGCGTTCGCATAAGTTCCGCTCACCGAGTTGGAACCAGAAGGCGCAGCCTTTACTGGCGCACTCGGTTTAATTTCCATGTTTTCTGCAACTGCCTTTGCCATATCTGTTCCTTCTGAACGGATTCGGGGATAAATTCCTTGCTCCCCGCCCGCTCTTCCCTGACCGATTTCATCGTTATGCGGATCGGCTTACCGCTTGGATAAATCTGGCAGGGGCGGAGGGATTCGAACCCCCAAGTTCGGTTTTGGAGACCGACAGTTTAACCGTTGAGCTTACGCCCCTGTGTCTGGCTCTCTTGCGCCTTGCGGTCGCTCCAGAGACCCAGCTTACTTCGATTCCTTATGCGCGGTATGCTTACGGCAGCGCTTACAGAACTTCGAGAACTCGAGGCGACCAGTAGTCGTCTTCTTGTTCTTCGTCGTCGAGTAGTTGCGCTCCTTGCAATCCGGGCACTGTAACGTCACGATTTCCCGCATTTTCGTTTCCTAACTACTTTCAATCTCTCCAACCCTTTCGGGTGGAGGAATCAGGCGGGGCTTAACTCAGCCCCGCCCATCGTTCTTACTGAACAATCTCAGCGATCGTGCCAGCGCCGACGGTACGGCCACCCTCGCGGATAGCAAAACGCAGACCCTTTTCCATCGCTACCGGAGTATGCAACTCAATCTCAAGCGAGATATTGTCCCCCGGCATCACCATCTCCGTACCCTCAGGCAACTTCGCAGTTCCCGTCACGTCCGTGGTACGGAAGTAAAACTGCGGACGATAGCCGTTGAAGAATGGAGTGTGACGACCACCCTCTTCCTTCGACAACACATAAACCTCGCCCTTGAACTTCGTGTGAGGCGTAATCGAACCCGTCTTCGCCAAAACCATTCCGCGCTCTACATCTTCCTTCGGAATGCCGCGAAGCAACAGGCCCGCATTGTCCCCAGCCAGGCCTTCGTCCAACTGCTTCTTGAACATCTCAACGCCCGTCACTACCGTCTTGCGAGTGTCACGGAAACCTACAATCTCAACTTCCTCGCCTACCTTCACCTTGCCGCGCTCAATACGACCCGTCACTACCGTCCCACGGCCGGAAATCGAGAAAATATCCTCAATCGGCATCAGGAAAGGAAGATCAATCGCACGCTCCGGCTGAGGAATCGAATCGTCCACCGCCTGCATCAACTCATCAATCTTGGTCTCCCACTGAGCTTCGCCATTCAGCGCGCCAAGGGCAGATCCGCGAATCACCGGAACGTCATCGCCAGGATACTGATACTTCGAAAGAAGTTCACGAACTTCCATCTCAACCAGGTCAATCAGCTCTTCGTCCTCCACAGCGTCGCACTTGTTCAAAAACACAACAATGTAAGGTACCCCAACCTGACGCGCCAAAAGCACATGCTCCTTGGTCTGAGGCATCGGGCCGTCTGTCGCTGCTACCACCAGAATGCCGCCATCCATCTGAGCAGCTCCTGTGATCATGTTCTTGATGTAATCGGCGTGACCAGGACAATCCACATGCGCGTAGTGACGGTTCTTCGTCTCATACTCAACGTGGGCTGTCGCAATCGTTATGCCGCGCTCGCGCTCTTCCGGAGCGTTATCAATCGTGTCAAACGAGCGGAACTTGTTGTTCGGGTTGTGCTTCGACAGCACCTTCGTGATCGCTGCCGTCAACGTCGTCTTGCCGTGGTCAATGTGACCAATCGTTCCCACATTAACGTGCGGCTTCGACCTGTCAAATTTTTCCTTCGCCATCTCGTTCCCTCTCGCTTGCTGCGGCCTCTGGCCGTCAGTCTTGTTGCGCCGGGCTGATCTTGCTTACCCGACCAGTTCCACATTCAGACGCTGACTGCTCGCCCATAGGCCTGCTCCGCTGTTTTAAGCGTAGTACGCGTAAATCTTCAGGTACTTCTCTCGCAGCGGGCGGGCCACTTTCTCGACTGCCCGCAGATAAAACTCCCGTATCAAACCCTTGTCTGAATCCCCTAGTGCGCCATACGCCGAAGGCGATTCAGACCCCAGCAATCCGGCGGCAAGAATGCCCTCGAAATTGCGAACCAGAAGACTGGCCCCTTTCACCTTGCGAAGGAAGGTTTCAACCTCTTCCTCAGCAAAGGCTCCCTGGATTGCCTTCTCCAGGAGGGTATAGCGATCTGCATCCTGAACTGCGATCAACGCTTGCTCAAACGCCATAGCTACCCATCCTGAACCTGCATTCTTTCTGCAAGGTTCTTCACTTAACTACTGCTCTTCGTGTCAGAAGTTCTTTTCTCGAAACTTCCAACTTCTTAGAAACTGGAGCGGGAGACGAGGATCGAACTCGCGACCAACAGCTTGGAAGGCTGTGACTCTACCACTGAGTTACTCCCGCCTGCCTTTGTCACCGTCCGACCCAACAAGCCGCCGTCCGGCCCAACAAAAATCTGGAGCTGATGATGGGGCTTGAACCCATGACCTCTCCCTTACCAAGGGAGTGCTCTACCACTGAGCTACATCAGCCTACCCTAAAAACCTGCCGGTTACTCCCGGCTGCCCCGCACCTGCTCTGCCTTGCGGAAGAGCGCTGTTTTAAGGGCTGCTGCCGCCAGCACAATCACTGGCACTAACCTTAACTCTACTGGACGACCGGCGACAGCTAATTTTGCATCGCCAAGGAGGAACCATGCGGCCACTGCCAGCCCCGCATATAGAACCATTGCAACCCGGTAACGCGACTCCAGTTGCATTGGGTTCAACCTCTTAACTCGTCCAAAACCTTGCCGAAAAATCCGGCTAAACCTGCCCAAATCAGGCATCAAAAAAGTGTGTGGTGCACAGGGGAGGGTTCGAACCTCCGTAGATCCTAAGATCGGCAGATTTACAGTCTGCTGCCATTAACCACTCGGCCACCTGTGCCCATCTCGTTTGCCTTCAAACCGCGCTTCGCTTAGGCAGCATCCCTTTCGGGGCACCACCTGCTCTGTAAACCGCTCCCGCTTGTGGAGGATTTGCACGGCATCCAGCCCGGAATCGGCTTGCCTCAAAAATTAAGAGGCTGCCCTCCGGCCCTGCTTTGTTTTGAGCCGCTTCCAGCGACTCCATTCTTTATCGAGCCGCCTTCATCTGGCGACCCTCAATTCGTGGAGCTGGCGAAGGGACTTGAACCCCCGACCCTCTGATTACAAATCAGATGCTCTACCAACTGAGCTACGCCAGCCTGAAACTTCTCGCACCGCTATCAAAAGGGCACACGAAGGCAACCCCGAGATGTACCGGCACAGAGATAGAGATTAGCACAGGGAGGGCGGTGGAGCAAACCAGATGATTACTCCACTCTCACCGCGTGATGACCTCGTTTACGAGGAAACTAAGCCGCCCTCGGTTTTAGTTTCTTAAGGGCCGCGCTCTTTGCGGCAACCCGTAAATCATATTGATTCTGAAGATTGAGCCAGAACTGTGCTGGAAGTCCAAAATAAATCCCCAGACGCAACGCTGTATCCGCAGAAATTGAACGCTTCCCCCGAAGAATATCGCCAATCCTGGGCTGCGGAACATTGAGATCCTTGGCCACCCGATAGGCCGTCAACCCCATAGGCACAAGGAATTCTTCCTGCAAAATTTCGCCCGGATGAATCAGAGATACGTCCATTCCCATGCTCCCTCCCTAGTGATAGTCCACAACTTCAACATCTTGTGCATTCCCATCGCGCCATAAAAAACAAATGCGATATTGGTCATTGATGCGGATACTGTATTGCCCAACTCGGTCACCATGAAGCTTTTCAAGACGATTTCCCGGAGGCACCTTCAGATTGTCCAGAGTTAATGCCGCATCCAGGATGTATAGCTTCCTCAGGGCCTGACGGTTCAGCGCCGTTGGCAGTAATTTGCACTTGCCTGTTTCCCATAATCGTTCCGTTGCCGAGCTACGGAATCCTACTATCATACCGCGATACTATCACGGGCCGTTTGTATGCAGCAAAGCATGAGGAATTCTTCCCTTTCTAGCCCCTCTCATAATTTCCAATACTCGTGCTGCCCATGCAGTAAAGTGTTGTTGAGGCTTTTCGACGCTCTTTCTTGATGACCAAACGCACCCGCAACACCCTTTGGATTGTCGGCGCTATTCTTCTGCTGCTGGTCGGCGCGTTCTACCTGCGCACCATTGCACCGCCAGAAGCCGCGCGCCTGTTGCCAGAATCGGACGGAATCCTCTACGTTGACCTGCGCCCACTGCGCATCGCCACGCACATCGACCAGAAACCAGTCCAGCGCGACCCCAGCTTCCAGCAATTTGTAGACGCAACCGGAATTGTCTTTGAGCGCGATCTGGATGAGGTCGCCATCAGCCTGCATCGCATGACCGATCCGCATGGCCCTAACGGTCCAGTCGCTTATTCGCAGGTCTATGTTGGCAAGCTCGACGCACACAAGCTCAGCACATGGCTCGCAACGCAGGCCAGCAGCACGGAGAGCTATGCCGACCACACCATCTACTCCATCCCCAGCGAGGGCCGCACCGTCCGCGTGGCCGTGCTTGGCTATGACACGGTGGCCGTCACCAACACGCCTACGCCCGAGCAGATTCACTCCATTCTCGACCGCTATCGCTCTGCCGCGTTGCCCTTTACCGGCTCGTCCTTGCTGGCCGCTCATTACCATGACATCCCGCAGCTTCCTCTGCCACCACTTGCCTGGGGCATTGGCAAAATCGGCCTTCCACTGAGTGAAGGAAGCCCAGGGAATCCCGGCGCAATTCATATCTTTGGACTCGAATTACCCCTTCACGCTGACTCGACCTTCGTAGCCAGTCTGCGCTGGACAGGCTCCCTGAACCTGCACATTGAGGAGCAATCCAGCTCCCCCGCAGAGGCAGCCGTCACGGTTAATGCGCTCAACAGTCTGCTGGTGCTGGCGCAAGGGCTTACACAAGCTTCGCCGGAAAGCACCGCCACACAGCAGTTAAAGGCACTTCTAGACAGGACCAAAGTGGAACTGCATCACGACCATGCAGAAGTAACAACAGTGATACCAGATTCGCTAGTGAAAGAGATGATGAGCAGCCCGGACAAAAGATAAATTGTCATTCCGCAGCACAGCGTAGGAATCTGCTGCTTAACTATCGGAAAAGCAGATTCCTACGGAAGGCCAATTCCCTGGATATGACAACTCGCTAGAAATAGCTCTACGCCCCCGGACTAGCCAGATCACCCAGCCCTGAATAAGTCAATCGCAGATATTTATGCGGATTCACTGGCGCGTTATGAATGCGCACTTCATAGTGCAAATGCGCGCCCGTGGAGCGACCGCTCATGCCGACATAGCCAATCACCTGGCCACGCTTTACCTGTTGACCCGCAACGACTGCGAACCCAGAGAGGTGTCCGTAGCGCGTTTCAATGTCGTGTCCATGGTTCAGCAGAATCTGGCGTCCGTAGCCGTTCTCCATCCCTGCTTCCATCACTGTGCCATCCGCCGCAGCTCGAACAGGCGTACCAATCGGCGCAGAAATATCAATCCCCGAATGGAAGGCGCCTTCCCCATTGAAAGGGTCCTGACGCTCGCCAAAAGAGCTGGTCACGCGACCCTCCAACGGCCATAGAGAAGGGGCATCGGCCAGATCCAGCCAGTTCCCGCTCCCTGCTGAAAGATCCCCCGGAGAGCCACCCACCTCCAGCGCCCGCGTCACACGACCCGAAAGAGCCTGCGACCGCAGGTTGTAGAACTCGTCCAGCGAGTTGATAAAGCCTTGCTGAGAAAGGTCATCACTGATTGGCGTAATCGCAGACGAATCGACTACTGCCTTTGAAGTGCCCTTAGTAGCAGTGGCCGGCAGCTTGCTCTGCTTGAGCCCATAGAGGGCCGTTACCTCGTTGGCCAGAGAGCCTAGAGAAGCGGCCTGCACATCGCGTTCATGCGCCAGAATTACCATCTTATGGAAGCTCTTCTTCAGCGCCTCATGCTCACTGCGAATCTGGTTGAAGTGCTCTGTCTTCATCAACATGCGAGTGTAGCTTCCGGCCAGCAAAGCGATCGTCAACGCACCAAACAGGGCCGCACCCACAAACAGAAAAGCGTAGGCGGTGGGCAGCGGAATCTTGCGCACCTCTCCGTGCTCGTCCCGGGATACGAAGATGATGTAATAGCGCTTCCGCCGCATGACTCTTTCGCATTCTCTCTGCCAACCTCAAATTCGTCGGCAACCGCATGGCTGAGGGCCCTTCTGGGGAGAAAGGACGCAGCAGACTAAGCAATTTTCAGTCGGGAAACAACGTAGGCAGCCCTGAACTCTTTCCGCCGCTCCACCGTTCTACTGAAAAGCCTTAAAGCAATAGCTCCGGCCAAAAACACGGAGCAACCGCTACCTCTTAACGCTATCAGAGCTAAACAGACCACCGCAACCCAACTTCCCTATGGCGCGGGTCCTTTTGAAGGGGAGGGCTTAGCCTCCGAGGGAATGCGCTCTTCACCCAAACTAATCCACGACTGGTCCTCCTGCACGATATCCTCTTAGAGCGATGACCCGACCCAAACAATCCGCTCTGAGCGAACTCAACCTGATTGCCGGCATTCGCCGTCGTGCCTCCGCACTGCCTCAACGACAAGTGATTGAAGGCATTGGGGATGATTGCGCCATTCTGCGACCTCGCGCTGGCGAAGACCTTGTAGTTACGACGGATCTCTCCATCGAAGACGTTCATTTCCGTCGTGACTGGCACTCGGCGCGCTCGGTGGGCCATCGAACATTGGCGCGAGGTTTGAGCGATTTAGCGGCCATGGGCGCGCGACCTGTGGCTGCATTTCTATCGCTCGCACTGCCTCGTAACGCAACACAGGCAAAGCGAGGAGCAGTTTCTGCCGATAACTTCCTTGACGAGTTTCTTGTTGGGCTGTTGGCTCTGGCTGCTGAGTATCGCGTTCCGCTAGCCGGAGGAGATACAGCCGAGGCTCCGAGCATCACGGCAGACATTGTGCTGCTCGGGGCTGTACCGCGCGGCAAGGCACTGCGACGCTCCACAGCGCGCGCCGGTGACCAGATTTACGTCAGCGGTGCGCTGGGAGGCTCGGCAGCAGAGCTCGCGATGCTCGCTGAAGGACTAACGCAGCGCAATGGGACGGGTGAATCGCGCGCGAAAGAGAGTCACACGGCGCGCGGCAGCAGACGGAGCCAAGACAATGCCCATCCGCAGCTTTACCCGGTACCACGCATCTCATTAGGGAAAATGCTGCTGCGTAAAGGACTTGCCAGCGCAGCGCTGGATCTGAGTGATGGACTCTCCACCGATCTGACCCATCTCTGCGAGGAGTCTGGTCTGGCCGCGGCTGTTTACGCCGATGCGTTGCCGCTGCATCCCCTGGCCATCGAGTATGCCGAGCGCAGCGCAGACGGCCCGGCACGTAGCGCACTACGCCTTGCGCTCAATGGCGGAGAAGACTATGAATTGCTCTTCGCAGCGCCAAAAACAGCACGCATCCCGGCGCGCTTCGCAGCACTGCGCCTTACGCGCATCGGCGAACTGCACTCAATCAAGCCCAATACAGCGCGAATCAGCCTTATAAAGGGTACAAAATCAACGCCTCTAGAACCAAAAGGCTGGCAGCACTTCCGCCCCTGACCTTGCGAGAGGATGTGATCTTCAGCGCGTGTTTGTCATTCTGCAGCAAAGCGCAGGAATCTGCTTTTTGCCCAATAAAAAAGCTCCTCCGACACTCAAGCCAGAGGAGCTTTTCTTTGGTTGGCTCAATACTTTTTGACAGTCGGATCGATATCATCCGACCAGGCTAAAATCCCGCCAGCCAGATTCCGCACCTTGGTAAAGCCATTCTTCTTGAGCAGCAATGCTATATTCTGGCTGCGCGCACCAGAGCGGCATTGCACAACGATGTCAGCATTCTTATCCAACTCACCCAGCCGACCTGCAACATCGTTCTGCGGAATCAAATAGCCGCCCAATGTTGCAATCTGCACCTCATACGGCTCGCGTACATCCAGCAGAAAAACCTTCTTGCTGGCATCGTACTCGGCCTTCAACTGCTTCGGCGTAATCTGCTCGACGCCTTCCTTCATCACCGGCCCGTTCCCTGCCACGGTAGAAGGCTCCGGTAGAATGCCGCAGAACTGGTCGTAATCAATCAGCTCCGTCACGGTCGGATGAGTTCCGCAGACCGGGCAGTCGGGATTCTTACGCAATTTCAGTTCGCGGAACCTCATCGACAGCGCATCCACCAGTAGCAGACGCCCAATCAACGGCTCGCCTTTGCCCAGAATCAGCTTCAGAGTCTCGGTTGCCTGAATCACCCCAACCAACCCAGGTAGAACACCCAGTACCCCACCCTCGGCGCAGCTTGGAACCAGTCCCGGCGGTGGCGGTTCAGGATAAAGACAGCGATAGCAAGGGCCTTCCTTGGTAGCAAACACGCTGGCCTGACCCTCAAACCGGAAGATCGATCCATAAGCATTCGGCTTGCCCAGCAGCACGCAGGCATCATTCACCAGGTAGCGCGTCTGGAAGTTGTCCGTGCCATCCGCAATCACGTCGTAGTCCTTCAGGATATCCATTGCGTTCGCGCTGGTCAGCATCACGTCATGCTTGATGACATTGAGAAATGGATTCAGGGCCTTGAGCTTGTCCTCGGCGGAGTCGAGTTTTTTACGACCCACATCCTTGGCCGAATGGATAATCTGTCGTTGCAGATTGCTTGCGTCTACCACATCAAAATCAACCAGGCCAAGCGTCCCAATTCCTGCAGCGGCCAGATAAAAAGCCAACGGAGATCCGAGTCCGCCCGTGCCCACACACAGAACCTTCGCGGCCTTCAGCTTCTGCTGGCCCTCCATGCCCACCTCGGGCAGGATAAGGTGGCGGGAATAACGGGAAAGTTCGTCGGGAGTCAGTTCAGGAAGCTCGGTCGTCAAAGTTGCCATGTAATTTTTCCTTTGTTAAACACTTACACTTTATTTTCGCAGAATCGCGATTTTCGCGGAATTACCAGCAACAACCGCCAGCAATGGAGGGAATAATAGACAGCGTATCTGCGTCGCTCACAGGCGTCGCTTCTTTGCCGGGAAGATAGCGCAGGTCCTCATCATTCAGGTAGAGATTTACAAAGGCGCGCAACTTGCCCTCCGCCGTAAATAGGTGTTTGCGCAGCTCTGGATACTTGTCGGTAAGCCCGTCAAGAGCGGCCTGCACTGTGGGCGCAGCTACCTCAACGGAGTCCAAACCATCGGTCAGATTGCGAAGAGGCGTGGGAATGTAAATCTTCATGCTTTCTCCATATTAGTAAAGATGCGGCAACAACGTAATCGGTTCCGGGGAAAATTGCTTCTCCTCTTCGCTCGTGCCTTCCAGTCGAAAGGAATTGGTCAGCGTGGCGCGGGCCTTCACGACCGCAGTAATTACATACGAACAGCCCAGCCAGTGCGCCTCTGCAAAGTCAGTCGCAGACCATTGCGCCGGATGATCAGGATGCGAATGGTAGAAGCCAACAATGTCCAGACCCCGTTCGCGACCCTCCCGTTGCGCACGAATAATCTCCTGGGGCGCAATTTGATAGCGATTGTGTGCTGAGTCGGTGCGGGTGTTGCCAGCACGGACCGCCTGTTCAACAACATTGACGCCGTCCTGCGCCCGACCCAGCAAAATACCGCAGCACTCGTTGGGATAAGTCTCTTCTCCATGCGCGCGCAACTCGTTGTAAGTTTCCTGAGGTAGTTGCAGCATTGCTTAATCTTTCTCCTGCCAAAAGCGTTCGCTCATATATTTCTCAGCCCCGTCGCACAAAATGTTGACGATGACGGCCTCTTCTCCGCGAGCCGCGCATTCTTTGCCGATTTTCAAGGCTGCATCCGTTGCAGCAGCTGCAGAGATCCCCACCAACAGGCCCTCCTGCCGCGCCATTTTACGGGCCATTACATAGGCATCCTCGGTCGCTGCTTCCCATTGGCGGTCCGCAATGCCGGCGTCATAAATTGCTGGAACAATCGCCGTAGCCATATGCTTGAGGCCTTCAAGTCCGTGAAAGGGCGAGTCTGGCTGCAGCGCAACGCATTGGATTGCCGGGTTGCGCTCCTTCAGAAATCGCGTCGTGCCCATAAAAGTTCCGCTGGTGCCGAGGCTGGCAATAAAGTGCGTCACGCGACCCTCCGTCTGCTTCCAGATTTCAGGGCCAGTGCCGCGATAATGCGCCTGCCAATTGGCATCATTCGAATATTGGTCCGCGTAAAAATACCGTGGATCATCCTTCAGCGTCTGGGCCAGGCGAATAGCGCCATCGGAACCCTCGCCAGGATCGCTCCAGTGAACCTCCGCGCCCAAGGCGCCGAGAATGTGTTTCCGCTCCTCTGAAACGTTCGATGGCATGCAAAGCGTGACGCCAAATCCAAGCGATGCCCCCAGCATTGCGTAAGCGATGCCCGTGTTCCCGCTGGTGGCATCCAACAGACGCTTACCGTGCCCAAGCAGGCCGCGCTTTTGTGCGTTGAGCACAATCGAAGAGGCGGCGCGATCCTTCACGGAGCCTCCTGGATTGGTCCATTCCGCCTTGCCAAGCAGCGTCACGCCTGGCAAGGCGGCACCAATACGATCCAACCGCACAAGGGGCGTATTCCCAATGCGATCCAGAATGCTTAATCCGAGTTTTTGTATGGCGGGTGCCTGCATTGGCCTCGTTCTTTTCAGTCCTGATAGTTTGCGGCGACTTCACCGAGTATGCGAGATTGGATGCAGGGGATCATCGCCCTGAATCTTTTTCTGTAGGAATTGAACTATGAGCCGCAAGCCGAAACAGCCGACCTTTGAACAGGTTCTTGATGCACTCCGCGCCCATTCGTTTGCTGTATCAGCGGTTCCTGGGGCGGCGGGACAATTCCTTGTCTCAAAGTATAGCTGTGGCGCAATTCTGATTGCGGGCAAAACAACACCTGCCGCAGAAATAGAAACGGCGCGCTTTACGATTGGCGGCGAGTTGGCCACCCTGGTCGATCGCGGCTACCAGAAGTTTTTGAAGACCAGCAAATTTGAGATTGCCGCAACCGCTGAGGCACTGCAATCAATTCACAAGTTCAGCGAAGAATTAAAGTTGGTCACTGGCGAAACCTCTCTCTATAACCAGGGCCTTGGAACCACCAGCGACGAATATTTGTATGACCGCCTAAAGGGCCGTGACGAAGTACCAGGCCGTGCGCAAACGCCGTGGGAGCTTGGCTCCGGGCACTAAAATCAGCGCTTATTCCGCTCCCGCTGCAACTCGCGATAAACATCGCTCTTCGACAAATCACGTTCCCGCGCAATTCGTTTCAACGCATCTTTCTCGTCGAGACCTTCCAGCGCCAGTTCCGAAATCCGACCTTGCACGGTGGTGCTTGCAGAGGCAACCAGCTCTTTGCGGCGGCCCTCAACAACCAGCGTCATCTCGCCTCGGATGCGGTCCTTTTCAGCAAGCATTGCGCGAACCTCCGCAACTGTTCCGCGCAAAAATTCCTCATGCAGCTTGGTCAACTCGCGACCCAGTGCTACGCGGCACTCAGCGCCGAAGATCGCCTCCAAATCAGCCAATGTTTCAACAATGCGATGCGGGGCCTCATAGAAAATCAGCGTGGGCGGCGGGTCCTCAGCCGATGCCACCAAAGCCTCCAGAGCTGTGCGTCGCGCGCCAGACTTTTCCGGCAGAAAACCTTCAAACCGAAAGCGTTCCGTAGACAGTCCCGAGGCCACAAGCGCCGTTAACGCAGCATTCGCCCCGGGAATGGGGTAGACAGCCAATCCAGCAGCCACAGCCGATGCAGCCAGGCCCATCCCTGGGTCACTGATACCGGGCATCCCTGCGTCCGTAATCAGCGCGATGCGAGCGCCCGCCCGAAGCTCATCTAGAAGTTTGCCAATGCGCTCATGTTCGTTGAATTCGTGGCAGCTAATCAACGGCTTCGAGATTGCGAAATGATTCAATAGTTTTTGCGATTGCCGCGTGTCTTCGCAGGCAATCCTGTCAACACTTCGCAGCACACGCAAAGCGCGCAGTGTAATGTCTTCAAGGTTGCCGATGGGCGTTCCTACAAGATAAAGCCCCGGCGCAATCGGTTGATCTGACTCGTTCATAAAATTCGCGGAAAGGGTTTGAGGTCCTACTCCTTCTCCTGCCGAACCTGCCTGCGATGTTCGCTGAGTACGCCCATGGATTGCATCAGATTTTGCAGGCTCACTATACCGACAATGCGCTCGCCCTCAGCCACTGCAACTACTCCAAGCCCCTGCCCTGTCTGCATACGGCGAATCGTTGCACCAAGCGAATCCTCAGGCGTTGCTACCTGAAAAGCACGCGAAATAATGCTCTGAATGTAGCCGTTTCCATCCGTGCGCAGAGCATCCATTATCCTTTGACGGGAAACAATGCCAATCAAACTTTGCCCACGCACTACCGGAAAATCCTCCTGCAAGGCGTGGATAGAGCGCTCCAAAGCATCAATCAAGGTGTCGGAAGGCGACAAAGTTGAAAAGCTCGTAAGCATCACGTCTTTCATCTTGACCGTATCAACAACCGACTGGAAGAGGAGTCCCTGATCTTCGAGTTGCGCACCGATGAGGATAAAAAATCCCGCCATCACAAGCCATGGATTCTGAATTAGAACGCCGCCAATCAACGCCGAAAAAGCAAGCAGTTGACCAAGCCCCGCAGCCGAGCGAGTGGCTGCAATTGCGCCTTTCTTCGCCGCAAAATGTCCGCGTAATAAGCGCCCTGCATCCAGGGGATAAGCGGGTACCAAATGGAGCGCTCCAAGCAGCAGGTTAATCCACACCACACTCCGCAGCAGGTGTGCAGGCCCAATCCACGGCTGCGAAACCAGGTCAACCTGGCCGCTGGCACCAAGAATCAGCGAAGCAACGATCCCGGCAAACACGAAATTTCCAATCGGCCCGGCAAGTGCAAGTGCCCACATAGCAGAGCCTCTGGCAGCGCGCTCCTGGCTATCAGGATTGGAATAAGCGTAGAGTCCGCCGATGGGCAGCAGAAGAATATTGCGCAATCCAAGGCCTAGCCAGGCCGCTACAATCAGGCGAACCACCTCGCGTACGCCTACCGCCAGCACCAACAGCAGCCATAGCGAACTACCGGAGCCGAAGTTCATCTTGTCTGCGCTTGAGAAAAGAATGCAGAAACCGAGCAGCATCACGAAAAAGGAATGGATTCGAATCTCCACTCCGCCCCAACGCCCTAATGGAAATGACCAGCCGCGCATGTATTGCTGCCCTCTGCTTACGATTGTATTGCTTCAGACTGCGGATTTCGCAACGACACGCTTTAGCATAGGAGGAAGCAGCCTTTTTGAGGATCGGATACAAGCGAACTATGCGAGTGATTGCCGGAAAGTACCGATCCCGCAAACTAAATGCCCCTGAGGGCCAGTCCACGCGCCCCACCAGCGACCGCCTGCGGGAAACGCTCTTCAATGTGCTGGCATCCCGAGGCGGATTATCCGGCGCTTCCTTCCTCGATCTCTACGCTGGGTCGGGCGCGGTAGGCATTGAGGCCATCAGCCGCGGGGCTACCAATGTATGGATGGTTGAAGAGTCAGAACCCGCCATTCGCATACTTCGAGGCAATTTGAACGCGCTCGGCATAAGGGAAGGCGTACAGATAGAACATCGCAGTGTACTTTCGTTTTTGAAGCGCAAGCAAATGGCTGTGGCTAAGTTTAGCATCATCTATCTCGACCCACCCTACGATGCCGCTGAAGAATACAAAAGCACTCTGGGGATGCTCGGCGGTGAATCGTTCAAGCAGCTTGCACCTAATGCTTTAGTGGTCGTCGAGCATCGTCGCAACGACAAGAACCTAAAGCTGACCGAAGAATATGGAAGACTACGACGCACACGCGTATTGGAACAAGGCGATGCGGCTCTCAGCTTTTACTCTATCTTCTAAATTCGCTTGCCTGTCTCGGGCGAAATCGTAAAAATCGTGTCGCGGTCCGTCATCAAATCCCAGCCAGTGCCGCTAATCACGGAGTCCGAAATCTCTGTGATCGTAATTCCCTCCCACGAGAGTTTATCGCTCTGCCATCGTTCGCCCTCTGCGCCCCACGCCAGCAACGAATGATGCCCCGCAAACAGCAGCAGGCCATGTTGCGGCAATGCATTCACAGACAGTACCGGCTGCATCGCCAGGTGTTTGAACTCCGCGGGATTCGCTGTATTGATGAGATACGCATAACCGCCTGAAAGCGCACACAACCAATCAGTATGGGGGCAGGCCCAAACGCCCGTCGGGGCAGACGGGTCCCGAAATCCCAACGCGCAGGTTGCGAGGAATGCGGTGCCAACGGCAGGAGTAACCAGTAACTCCAACGCGCCGCGTTCCACCTCTTCAGCCTGCACCGGATAGACAAAACTCCGCGAGGGCAGAATCAATGGGCGAGCGGTGAGAATCTCTACTCGCCAGCCATGCGGAAATGATTCATTCAAAATTGCGTTCATGCGGAAAGAAAATTCTCTACGCGTTCGCGAACAGATGAAACGCCGATCTCCAGCGTCGATCCCTCTTCGATGAGTGGAAGAATCTTGTCGAATTCCGGCCCGGAGTGTGCGCCCGTCAGCAGTATGCGAACCGGATGAAAGAGATCTTTTCCTTTCGCTCCAGTCTCGGCCTTGATCTCATTCATCCATTGCTTGAAGAGCGCAGGCTCAAGCCCACCAGAATGCGCGCGGAGCTTTTCAGTAAAGGCCTTCACAACTTTCTGCGAGGCTTCTGTCGCGAGTACAGCAGCATTCTCAGGCTCAGCCTTAGCTTCCGTCGCATCAAAGCTAAATACAAATGCAGTCTTCGCTGGGAGTTGATCAAGATGATCCACCGATGGCAGAAACACCTCCACCAGCTTTGCAAACCATGCCGACTGCTCAACATTCATATCCCGCAGACGATCACCAAACTGAGTGCGTGCTAACGCAGCAACTCGTTCCGGTGCGGCCAATTTGAGCCAGTGCCGATTGAGCCAGTTCAGTTTTTCAAAATCAAAAACTGCTGGTGATGCCGTCACGCGCTCCAACTTGAACTCCGCTGCAAGTTCGTCGAGTGTAAAGGTCTCGCTCTTACCGTCCTCTGCACCCCAGCCCAGCAACGCTAAATAGTTGACGAGTGCCTCAGGGAAAATCCCCATCTCTCGAAAGGTCGAAATCGAAGTTGCTCCGTGGCGCTTGGAAAGCCGCTCGCGATCACTGCCCAATATCGTCGACAGATGCGCGAATATCGGAACAGGCCATCCAAAAGCTTCGTAAATAGCCACCTGGCGCGGTGTATTTGAGATGTGGTCATC
>Ga0207048_10091_pt2 | contig 28056 bp, 25 predicted proteins | sample Alteio_BWMinCont_65_FD_153301 | JGI IMG/M metagenome (GOLD analysis project Ga0207048, IMG submission 153301) | Enriched cells from forest soil in Barre Woods Harvard Forest LTER site, Petersham, Massachusetts, United States -... | ecosystem: Environmental > Terrestrial > Soil > Temperate forest >...
ATCGCCTCATGCCAACAGAGGTTGTGTCCGCGCACCTTCTGCTTCGCTTTTGCGGCAAAAGAAAAAAGACGGTCTGCATCGGTAAAGTAAAAGGTGTCTGCGGTAGGGCGCAGGGAGTCCCACTTCATCGCGTTCTCAGCCACCAGAATGTTCGCCTGAGTTGCAACAGCCTGCCCATAGAGGTCGGTATCTGTCCTCTCGACATCCTCGGAGCCAGGGAAGGTAGAGGGCAAATTTCTTGGGTCGACAGCACAGCCCACCAGCAGGCCGCGCGCTCCACCATGTGCCCGCAAGGAACGTGAGCCAACCAGATCTGCCGGCAATGGAAGTGCCGAGAGAAACTTCTCTTGCTGACCTGGATCCTGGGTTGGCTCTTGCGACCATGCCACTTGACCCGCCAAGGCGGCTGCCGCTGCGGTTCGAATTGTCCGGTGTAGGAATTCACGTCTACTGTGCAATCGGGTCCCCTGCTGCTAAAGATGTCTACCTTGTCTCAGCCTGTACGACTCTGTGAAGCATCATGCTCCGGTCTTCAGCCTTCTCGTACTGGAATGCACGATACGGACTTGGCGGTCCATCGCGTCAATCCAATGCAGGAAGCGTAGAAACTCCCAACGCTGCTCCCACAAAAATCCAAAAATGTCTCCAGCGGTCAGCTTCTCCGCCTTCATGCCCGAGTAGGTTTCTACGCGCCAGCGCATATAAGGACTCCGCCAGGGTTGCAGGCGGTGGCCTCGCAATGAATTCCAGAGAAATCGCGTAGAAGCCAGCATTACGTCTGAGTATAGCCCGAATTTTGCTTCAGAGTTCCAGCAGGGTTGCGGCGGGAGAGCCTGATAAAGCAATAGAAGCAGAGATGCTTGGCCTATTTGCGCCCCATTAACGCTTTTGTGCAGAAAACCAGAAGCTCGGCCTTCCCATTAACGGCCTATCCAACGGTATATCGAACAGTTTTCGTAGTTATGGGAGGTGTACTCGCACTCGGGTTGATTGGCCATGATTGCGTGGTCGGCGATTGCATCCTTGCGCGAGCGAGCTACCGACCCGCTGAAGAGCCTCGTAAAGCCGCGGTGCTGGTCGATCACATCCTGATGTTCATGATTTACATAAAGCAAATCGAACTGGCCACTACGGTCAGCAAAGCTCTTCTCGATGGACTTAAGCAACCGGCGCAGAACGGGCGCGCTAAATGGATTGAAGAGAAAGGCCACGCATGGCGTTAACGGAAATTGAAACTCTACTGCATCCTGGCAAACGATTCGCATGGGGGTCTGTGCGCGGTTGGACTCTCGCCAGCGTGCAAGGTTCTTCTGTGCAATGCTGGCTAGAATGGGATGAAGTTCGACCCCAACAACCTCGTGGAAGGGCAGCTCAGCAGCCAGCAGCACTGCCCGGCCCATCCCTGCGCCAAAGTCGATCAAAGTAAACTTTTCGATTGCAGCAACTGGATGGCTCGCCCTCCAACGCTTACACAGAGTGTGAAAAACCGAGGGCGCAACACCGTAATAGGCGGTATTGTGGCGGTCATGCAAATGGCCTGTTATGAGCGAACGGCCTGCAATCAGACCGCTGGTCCGCACACCATGCTCGATGTCAAAGGGATGCTGCGTCAGTCCATCCTTAATGGAGAGGCCAGGAAGCAGACGCCTGCGTCCTGGCTTGCCACTTTTGCTCACTGCCGGGGAGTCCATCTTCATCAGCATTCCCACGCCAAAACCGATTCTGGCGCACTCCTGTTGATGCAAAGCAATTGGGAAAAGAATCGCTCAACTTTAATGGGCAGCAGCCTTATCATCGTTCTCCTCTACCTCAGCCTCATGCGCCAGTAGCAATGCATGGCGATTAGCAGAGAACTGCGCCCCGGCCAGCATAATAAGACCCGAAACATAGGACCACAGAATCAAACTGGCAGAGATGCGAAAGAGTCCATAGGCCGCATCCAGATCAAGCCTGGGCAGCAACAGAATGTATAGAACACGCGCCACCTCCCAGATAAGTCCGGTAACAATGGCTGTTGGCAGCACAGCACGCGCTGGGATCTTTCGGTTTGGAAGCAGCCAGTAAACCAGAAAGAAGAAGAGAATGCCTGCGACGGAGCCAGAGAGCATCGTCGCTCCAGCCATCAGGTTGCGATAGACAAAGTTATCCGTATGTCCCCAAAAAAGCGCGGTAGTTGCTGCCCGCTGTACAGCGTTAAACAGAATAGAACCGATGGCAATCGCCAGCATTCCAATGGCAAGCCCAAAGCTGACTATCTGGTTCATAAGAAAGTTTCGGTGCTTGCTGGTTCTCCACACGCGGTTCAGCGCGACCTCAAGCGGAAGAAAAATTCCTGCCAGACCGATCAGCAAACTGAAGAGAGAGATGAGATTCAGGGTTTGCCGATGTGCATCAGGGCCGATGTTGCGAACAACTGTCTCTATACCCTCCGGCAGCAATGGGAGGAAAAATTGGACAATTCCGACGATGGCAGCGGTCAGATTTTTGGAGTGAGAAATATGACTGGCCGCAGCGTAAAGCATGATGATTAGCGGATAGAAGGCAAGGATCGAGTTGGCCGCAACGCTGAAAGCGTAGGTGTGAACCTCAGGCTGGGTCAGATACCGATAGAGGGCTAAAAGGTCGCCTTTCCAGCCGGAACTACCAGGCGGTGTGGCCGGAGGCAACGGTGTGTGGAGAGCGGGTGGTGGCCCTACTTCTACCTGGGGATCGTTGGTCTTAATTTCTGTAGACATGCTTATGTCAATTTTACCGGAGTATGCATGAGGGCGGATTCAGAAGAGCATTTTGCGTGGCAGTTAGCTTGATCTCGCGGGAGCTTTCGCAATCTCTCCGAGTGCCCATAGCGCCGCACTTCTGAGGGGTTCGCTCTCTTCCCCGCTCCACTCTTCGAGCACCCTCCGCGCGTCCGGTGTGCGGGCATTCCCCAGAGCAATCGCGATGTTGCGGCGAAGTCCATCAAAGCCCGTCCTGCGAACGGGAGAACCATTAAACATCTCGCCAAATTGCTCCTCGCTGAGCGACGCCAGCCAAAGTAAAGATGGATTTACCAGTTGCTCTCTCGTCGCCAGTTCTGCGTCCACAGCGATGGGTGCTTTTCTGTTCCACGGGCACACATCCTGGCAGATATCGCAACCAAATACCTGCCGCCCCATCCCCTCCCGCAGCGACTCTGGAATACTGCCCCGCTCTTCAATGGTCAGGTAGGAGATGCAACGGCTTGCATCCATCTGTCGCGGCGCAATCAGAGCATCGGTAGGACAGGCGTCGATGCAGCGCGTACAAGAGCCACAGCGATCCGGTACACTGAGCGCTGGCTCCGCAGACAATTCGAGTGAAGTAACAATCACGCCGAGAAACAACCATGACCCAAGTTGCGGATGAATAAGACAGGTATTTTTTCCTGTCCAGCCAAGCCCTGCTGCGACTGCGTGGGCACGTTCAACAATGGGGCCAGTATCTACAAAGCAGCGCGATTCAAACTCTCCCAACTCTGATTTCAGCCCGGCTTCCATACGCTCCAGTCTTTTGCGCAGGACCTTGTGGTAATCACTGGGGCGATCTTGCTTTCCCGACCATGCATAGCGCGCTATCCACCCCGCATCTTCTGGAGCAGCCTCAATGGAGTGGGCTTGATCGGCGTTGTAGTTGGCAGCACAAACGATGACCGAACGCGCCCAGGGAAAAGGCGTTGTGGCGCTGGCGCGGAGAAGCTGACCTGCTTCATCGCGGCGTTTAAGGTACTCCATATTTCCAGCTCTACCTTTAGCGACGAATTCCTCGACGCGCTCCGCCTGCAAGTCAGCAAGGGGCAGTGAGACTGCACCCGCCAAAGCAAAACCTGCTTCTGTGGCAAATCTGCTAGCGAGCTGTTGAGTTAGGAGCATTATGGTATCTGCATACTGTTTAGCACGGCAGGGTCGAAAGTGAGTAAGGTCGAGTAGACTCTGCCCTCTTGCACCCGCCAAACAACTTATTTGGGGGCAAATGGCCACTCCCCAAGGGGCATAACCACTAAGCTACCCTATTATGATTGATCGCTAATGATATTCCCGCGATCATCCATTGTGTATTAAACTCTCATTAAAGCTATCAAGGAATCCCCAGTAGCCTAAGAGTAATAGATTCATGATTATGCAATCCCCAATCTTGGAAAACTGGGAGAGTTTTATCCTACAGCCTAACCTCCTGAGTACGTCTCTTGAGGTCGAATTACCTTGCAACATTTTGGAGGTCAACCGCATGCAGTTCAACTCAGAAAGGATTATGAAATTAATGATTCAGTCAATTCGTAACGGATGTTTTTTTGCAGGTATTACCCTATTGGCACTCACCGTTCCAGCCGTGGCACAGGGCGGTGTCGTTGCTCACTCAGGCGACGTTGCCGTAAATGTGGGGTTTGGCAGCCAGAGCGGTAACGATACTCTTGATCGCGACAAGCACCCATCCTATGGAGCTTCCGGTGCGTACAACTTCACAAAGCACGTAGCGTTTCTCGGAGAATACAGCTACTTGTCCCTCGGTTCCGAGCACGGTATAGATGGCAGGGCTGAACTCCTTGGTGTGGGAGCCCGCTATTCTTTGCTCCCTTCCAAGCGCATTGTTCCATATGTTGTTGCGGCAATGGATCTCGACCGCTTCAGCATCAGCCAATCTGCTTCAGGCATAACTGAAACCGAGAGCACAAAAGGGTTCTATTTAGGTCTGGGCGGTGGTGCAAGCTTCTACGCAACTAATAACTGGGGCATCCGGCCTGAACTCCGCTGGGAGTATCAGAACTTCCCCTCGGGCCCCTTCAACGATTCCATTAAAACTGTTCGTGGCACCGTCTCTCTCTTCTATCAATGGGGCGGAAAAGGCATGTCCAAAAACTAACTTTTTGTGGAATAAAAGGAATGGCCGCCCTGGGATTTCCCTGGCGGCCATTTTTATTTGAGTGAGACATGCAACTGTAAATTATGAACGGCTGATTACCAGATTAACTCCGTATAAATGCAAGCAGATCGGCATTGATCACATCCGTGTGGACGGTACACACTCCATAGGAGAAAGCAACGTCGAGTAAACGCTGCCCCTCGCACACTCCAAAACAACTTATTACTGGGTATATAAGCTCTCCACAAGAATATAACTACTAAGTTACCTTATCTAAAGAAGCAGGTTAATCCTATTCCTGCATCCTCCAGTTGTGTATTAAACTCTTATTAAAGCTATTCAGGAATCCCCAGGAGCCGAAGAACAATAGATTCATGGTTATGCAATCCCCAATCCCGACAACTGGGAGAGTGTTATCCGGCAGCCTAACCTCATGAGTACGTCTCTTGAGGTCGAATTACCTTGCAGCATTTTGGAGAGGAATCATTACTCTCTGGAGGTCAACCGCATGCAGCTCAACTCAGAAAGGATTATGAAATTCATGATTCAGTCAATTCGTAACGGATGTCTTTTTGCAGGTCTTACCCTCTTGGCACTCACCGCTCCCCTTGGGGCACAGGGTTTCGCATCTCACGCAGTAGACGTGGCAGCAGGCGCAGGTGCCAGCAGCCAGTCTGACAACCATTCTGCTGACGGCAATATACATATCTCCTACACTGGTTCAGCTTCTTACCACCTCACCAGCCGCCTTGCATCTGGCGTGGAATATAGCTGGCTGCCATTGGATTCCGAAAAGGGACCCAACGTTGGAGTTCACTCACAGCTTATGGGATTGGCCAGTCGCTTTACTGTCCTTCCCTCATGGCACACCGCTCCCTATGTGGTCCTGGCTGTCGGTTATGACCGCCTGAGTGATGTACCGACGGGTTCGGGAAGCACCGCCTATAATGGAATCTATGGGGATGCGGGCCTGGGCCTCTCCGTCTACGCAACCAAGCACTGGGGCGTACGGCCTGAAGTCCGTTACGAGTATCAGAGCTACTTTTCTGGTCCTCTTTCTTCGTTCGGCTCCATCCGTGGCACAATGTCCGTCTTCTACCAGTTCGGTGGCAAGGATTCGTCAAAGATGTAATTTTTCCTGTCAAAGGGAAACAGCAATGGCAGCCAGGAGTCCCTGGCTGCCATTGTTTTTACTGACTGAATCTAGTTAGACAGCAATCGTGAAGGTATCTTCAGTGCGCGTAACAGCGCGGTAAAGTGTATCGCGCTCAAATGGTATGCGGCCTGCCTCGGTAATCAGACGAACCAGTTCCTTGCGGTTCATTCCCTGCGGAGTCGTCGCTCCAGCATCGTGATAAATCTTCTCTTCAATGACCGTCCCGTCAATGTCATCCGCGCCAAAACGTAACGCAATCTGCGCCATCTTCGGCGTCACCATCTGCCAGTAGCTCTTGATATGCGGGAAGTTGTCGAGCATCAATCGGCTGACCGCAATCTGTCGAATGTCCGCCAGGCCGGTGGTACGCGGCAAGTGATCAAGCGGCGTATTGTCAGGATGGAAGGCCAGCGGAATAAAGGTCTGAAAGCCGCCAGTATCATCCTGTAGTTCACGCAGCTTGAGCAGGTGGTCAACGCGATCTTCATCGTTTTCGATGTGCCCATACAGCATGGTTGCATTTGACTTGAGGCCAAGCCTGTGGGCAATGCGTGCCGTCTCCAGCCATTCGCCGCCATCAATCTTATGATCGCAAATGATGTGCCGCACTCGGTCACTAAAGACCTCTGCGCCGCCGCCCGGCAAGGAATCCACACCGGCATCCCGCAGGCGGATGAGTGTCTCTTCAATGGAAAGCTTTGCAAGGCGCGCAAAGAAAGCTACTTCAACCATGGTGAAGGCCTTGATGTGTACCTGCGGAAAACGTTGCTTGAGCCCGCGCACCAGGTCGAGGAAGTATTCCAGCGGCAGGTCAGGATGCAGGCCGCCAACAATGTGGAATTCAGTGACTGCCTCGGTCAGCCCAGTACCCGCTGTCTCCCATGCCTGTTCGAGGGCCATAGTATAACTTCCCTCGGCATCCTTCTTGCGCCCAAAGGCGCACAGACGACAAGCTGCCACACAGACATTCGTGGGATTGATGTGGCGGTTCACATTGAAGTAGGCAAGGTTGCCGTGCAGTTTTTCACGCAGCCAATTGGCCAGCCAACCTACAGCCAGCACATCGCTGGTGCCATAAAGTACGAGGCCATCCTGATAGCTCAACCGTTCGCCTTGCAATACCTTCGAGGCAATTGCCTCCAACTGTGGGTCGTAAGTGCGAAAGGGATGTCGGGGAGTGGTTACGTTAGTCGCCTGCATATCTCTCATGATACTGAAAGTGGACAAAAGCGAGGAAACTTCCTCGTGGCATTCTTTTGAGGGGCCATCTGCAATCGTTAGAAGCTCAACTTCCAGCGAGTCTATGCCGACCCTGATAAGATTAATAATCGAAGGATAGCCTTACCTGTGAAGAATTTCTGCATCCTGTTGGGAGTATTGCTGCTGATACCCGCCGCATCTTTTAGCGTGGCACAGCCGCCGGTTACTCTGCCGAATGTAACTGCCTACAATCTCAGCAAAAACAAGGTCACGCTGCCGCAGGATCTCTCCACGCCAGCGTCCCTGCTGGTGTTTTCTTTTCTCCACGATCAGGAAGTGGAAGTGAAAGGATGGGAGCAGGCTGCTGCTTCCCTACCCGGTCTTAGCTCCTGGTCACTCCCAATCTTTCCACGAGAGAACGTAGTCTACCGCTGGTGGATGAACTCTTCACTGCGGTCTTCCACTCACGACTCGCACGAATTGGACGCCACCGTGCCACTCTATCTAAACAAGTCAAAGTTGCTCGGTTCATTACAGATTCACAGTGAGCGGGAGGTAGTAGTACTTCTGGTGAGCCATGCCGGAACCGTCCTATGGAGGACGAGTGGCCCGGTTACGCCTGAGAAGAAGAATGCTCTCTCCGCAGCATTTGCATCGGTCGCAAATGCTGTTAAGCCGTAAACAATTTTTCCATTCTAAGAGCGTCAATTTTCCCCAGATAATAGCGTGGCATCTTTCCGGTTGCGCGATAACCGAGTCTGAGATAGAAATTCAGCGCGCTGGCGTCATCGTCGGCAACCTCCAGTTCCACCATAGTCAAGCCGAGAGCCAGTGCTGTCTGCTCCAGATGGCTCATCAACAGAGATCCCAGACCGCTGCGACGCACCTCGGGTGCGACCTCCATTGTAAGAATATGTGCCGTCTTTTTTCGCGTGTACGATTCGAGCGACCAAAGGCCAAGCACGTGTCCGGCTTCACTCTCGGCAACCATGGAAACGCACCAGCGACTGGCAAGGATAGCGGAAAACTCCTGCGGGCTGTATGCAATGCCCGCCCGGAAGCAACGCTTATCAAGCGCAAAAATTTTGGCTAGGTCCTGTTGCCCTGCCGGACGCAAACAAACCATCTCGGACAATAGGACCTCAGCACTTTCTAGTGCTGAGCCGGAGGATTCTCCGGCCCAATCACTACGCCATCATAGAGGGAAGCAGCAATGTAGTGTCCATCCACAAGCTTGACCTGATGCAACAGCCAGCCTGTATTCACATAGGTCCAGGTCGCACCCCCCTCATTCACCTTGAAAACATAGGTACTAGTATTGGAGGTTACGATCAACTGGTTAAGGGCTGGCTCGTAAGCGATAGAATTCAAATCACGTAATGGGAAGCGCTTGACCTCAAGCCAATGCTCGCCTTTATCGTGAGTAAGGTAGAGTCCTTCCGCCGCGGCCAGCCAGATATCCCCGGATGCAGCGACAGCCATGCTACGAATTGACTTTGCGTGGACTGGCATGGACATCAGCCGCCAACTCTTGCCTTCATCCTTGGATTCAGCGAGAATGCCAGGGCGCACCGCATACAGTACACCATCGCTCATCGCAATCTTTCGTATATCGCCACTGAAAATAACAGTTCCACCCTGCCAGGTCTGGCCAGCATCGTGAGAACAGTAAACGCCAGTAGAGGCGGCAGCACAAAGCAGGTCTCCCCTTAGTTCCATGTCGAATATGCGGCTCGATTGGAGTCTTTTGGTTCCATCCAGGCTCTCCTCGACAGGCTTATGGCCGGCCGGCTTCTTCCCGGTTTTGTCTGGATGATAAACATTCAGTTTCCGCGCATAGTATGTGGCCTTCTCAGGAGGAAGCCATGCATTCGGTTTCTCCCAGGCGCTGCCTGGGACACGGAAGATTCCATTGTCTGTTCCTGCAACTACAGACCCATCCGGGTTGATGACGAGTGTCATTACATCGCGTCCGTCAAGCCCAATGCTTCTCTGCTGCCAGGAATGGCCTCCATCGAAGGAAAAGAAAACTCCGCCGTAGAATTTATCATTCACAACGCCCGCAACCATCCTCTGCGAGTTATTGGGATCCACCGCCAGGGCATGAACCTGACGCTGCGAGAAGCCCTGATTTGAAGGAAGAAAGCTACGCGCTCTATCCTGACTTGCCAGCACACCACTCCTGTCCGTGGCCAGCAGTACGCGATCTGGATTCGAGGGGTCGATCAAAACATCGTTCACGATGGTTCCTGAACCGGTCAATGGCTGCCAACTGTGGCCACCGTCTGTTGTCCGGTAAAGTCCCTCAGTGGTTCCCGCATAGACTGTCGAGCGATGGATAGGATCCTGCATCAAAACCCGCGTCCTGCGCGCTGTGGCAGGAATGCCCTGAACTTTACTGAATGCTTCACCGCCATTCACGCTCTTGTAGATACCGGAGCAAGCGCTGGCAAAGACAATCTTTGGCTCATCGGGATCGACGAGGATAGAAAAAACATCCGAATCATCAATGATTCCCTGCTTGATGTTGTGCCAGGTCTTGCCGCCATCGGTGGTCTTCCACGGCAGATGCCAGGTTCCTGCATACACGATTGCCGGGTTCTGCGGATCAATAGCAATCGACTCAATCTCATGGATCTCATTGCTGCCCTCAGGCGAGATTAGTTCCCACTGCGCGCCGCCATCCGTGCTGCGATAAACGCCCTTGAGCGTACCGGCAAACAGCATGTTCGGATCAGAAGGTGCCTGGGCAAGAGCACGGACTGACTGCCCATGCATGGCCTTTATCTCTGTAAAGTGCCGACCAGCATCGTGGCTGACAAAAATGCCACCGTCGTCATCGCCCTGACCACGAGTCAACACCCACGCGGCGGCGTAGATTGTTTGCGGATCGACGGCATCCACAATTAGATGATCGATCACAAAATCGTCAGACAGTCCCAGATGTGCCAGGCGTTCCCAGTTCCGCCCTCCATCCTCTGAGAGATAGACCCATCCACTGGTTGTGCCCAGATATATCTGTCGAGGATTGTGAGGGTTCAAGGCAAAACTGCGTGCGTCGCCGCCATAAGGGCCTGTGGATAGCCAGCCGCTTTCCTGAGCATTCGATAGAACTGAAAAGCAAAATATCAGCGCGAAAATGAAATTCCAGCGCCGTTGAGTTTGAGGGTACATCCATTCTCCGAAAAATCAATTCAGTCTTGCAGACAGAAATGAGGCTGGCCGGTGTTCTGGCCAGCCTCAGGATTACTTCAAGGAACAGCTTTGAAGTGCTACTTGGTTTCTTCAGCCTTCATTGCGTGCTTCTTGTGTGCGTGGTGAGCATTGCGAACCTGCACCTTAACCGTGGTCTCATCGACCGTGGAAGTGCCGGTTACATCGCTCTCGAAGGTGGCGCCAGCCGGTACGAGATAGTTCTCGACCTTCTTGTCGCCTGTCGTGCCAGTCCGGACAGTAACGCGATCCGCGGCGATACCCTTCTCGGTGACAAGGTAGTCCTTGGTATTGACAGCGCGCTGAGCAGCAAGCGTAGCAGCACCCTTCTCAGAAGGAGCAGCCTCACCAACCACAACTGCAGTGGCATCGGTGCTCTTCTGAAGGCTCAGAGCCACATCATCGAGGCAAGCCTTGCCTTCGTTGTCAACACGAGCCGGACGCTTCGCATCGCGATCGAAGCTGACGGAGCAGAGAGCAGAGGTCTTCGGAGCCGCAACTGGCGGCGGTGCAAGCACCGCAACGTTCGTGGTCGAAGTAGCAGTCTGTCCCTTGTCGTCCTGCACAGTGCAAGTAACTGTTATGCCACCCGCAGGCGCACCGACTGTCGCCAGAGTAGCTGTGGTACCGCTTCCGGTAATGCTGCCAGCCGAAGCCGAGTAGCTGTAAGTCAAAGGACGGCTCTGCGGGCTGATGCCGTTAGAGGTAATGGTTGCGCTGTCGCCTGGCTTAACTGTGGACGGATCCGCAACGCAGGAAACGGTTGGCGGCTCAAAGGCCTTGACGGTATAGCTAGCGGAGCAAACTGCCCACTGACCAACCTTCCTGCCCTCTACAACCTTGCCAGTAACCGTATAGGTCCCCGGAGCAACAGTGGTAGTATCCACGGTTGCCGTGGCACCGGTGCCCGTGGCGCCAGTCCAGGAGTAGGTTGCGGTCCGATGGGGATTCAGATTTGTCGCAGTTGCGGTAATCGTAAGAGGCTCACCCGGGAAAACAGAGTCTGGGCTTGCAGAGCAGGCCAACATGACCGGAGGAGGAGGAGTGATCGAACCGATGTGCCAGACCAGACCCGTGCTTGCACGAATTGCATTAATGTCTACGTTACCCCGAGCAACTGCCACTGTGCCTGGGATATAAGGCTCAGTTCCGAAATCCTCATGGATGTACTCGTAATCAGCCTGAAAGAGACGGATACCGAGATGCCCGTGGAAAAGAGGAGTGTTGTAGTCAAGCCCGCCGCCCGCTGTTATAGCAGGACCCCATGTGCGGTGCTGGCCGAGAGGCCCGCCCACATGAGCAGCACCACCAAGGACGTGGACAAACGGAGTGAACTTCCGGGTTGGATACCGAGCGATGATTCCGGCCTGGGATGTCCAGAACTCATCGTTCTCGCCATCACCTTCCGGGTGAAGCCCTTGCTCGATCTGAAGACCGAAGTAGCGGTTGAAGTAATACGAACCGCTCAAAATGGCTCCAGCCTTGATGTCGTCATAACTTGCCGTCACATGAGTGCCGACCGGCAATGTAGGGATGTTGATTGAGCTGTTAGGAGCAAGGTAGCTGTAACCAGCAAAAAGATCCCAACGGGATGCTGGTGCATCAGGCAGGGCCGTAGTGGCCTTGCTCTGTGCAGGAAGTGTCACTGTGCTGAGCGTAACTACAAAGCCCGCCAGCAGGATGCGGCCAACCAAATTCAACGCACGTGCATGCATACGTGAAAAAACCTCCACAAGAAATTCTTTTAAAAAAACATGGAATGGTACAAGAAGACGGCCTTTGTACCGGACTGGAGAACGCGCCGAGAAAAATCGGTCGTCTCTATTTTCTCTTACTGCTACCACAAAACCCAAGGATTTCGAGAAATCCGCAGGGCAAGGAATCAATTGTCACAACATCTGTTGCGAATACAAACGAAGGGATTTTAATCTCTTTGCTGTATTCTGATTTGTCTCAACCGTGTCGCACAGGACTATTGTAACGCTCCTGATTCCATGCCACACGTTTATTTGATGTTAAGAGTCTTTTCAAGGCTGCCTCGCTCTCTTAATATTTTTTCCTGTAAGAGCGTTATTGCATAAATTAGTTGTTCAGGCCGTGGCGGACACCCCGGAACATAAATATCAACGGGAATAATCTGGTTCACGCCCTGAAGCAATGCATAGTTGTTAAACACTCCACCTGATGTGGCACAAGCCCCCATCGAAATCACCCATTTAGGCTCTGGCATCTGCTCATAGAGCCTACGAATCACTGGAGCCATTTTCTGCGACACTCGGCCAGCCACAACCATCAGGTCTGACTGGCGAGGCGAAGGACGAAAAACCTCTGATCCGAAGCGGGCAATGTCGAAGCGTGCGGCCCCCATGGACATCATCTCAATTGCGCAGCAGGCCAACCCGAAGGTCATCGGCCAAATCGAATTTTTGCGGACCCAGTTCACCGCAAAGTCCATTGAGGTAAAAAAAATACCTTCAGGCTCGTCATAGCCGAAGTTGACCTCGCGGACCTTCTCGCGGTTTGCAGCGCTGCTCTCAAGTGCGCCAAAAAGATATTTGTCCTGACCCAAGCCACTCATAGCACCATCCTACAACGGAAACCGCCGAAATTTCAGCTACTAAGTGAGGCTAATGCGTACAGGATGCTCCGCCCTTTGCAATCGCCGTGGGGACAGCCCAGCCACCTGGCAGCCAAAGCCGTACGCGAAAGCGAACCCAGCGTAACTCTCCTGTCAGGCTCTGCTTACCAGGCTCTATATCCTCCATCTCATGGGAAGTCCGCGCAAGCCGTTCCGTCCAGTCTGTTGTTCCCGGCACCGGATCTCCTGTCCCCTGCACTATTTTTGCGTCCAGTATTTTCAACTCACCCTCGGATGTTCGAGCCAGTACCGATCCCAGTTCAACCTGAGCCTGCCTCATTTCTGCCGGGCCATGATTTTGAGGGCCAATCCCCGCCACAATTGCAAAGCTCTTAGCGCCCTGTGCAAACTGCTGTGCATTCGTCACAAAATGGAAGTTCCGCGGGTTCCAGGAGATCGCTTCCTGCGCGCGTACTCCAAAAGTTGTCGCCAGCTCTCGCTCATTCATCGAGCGATAAGGAGGGGTCGCCAACTCAACATAATCTGGATAACTGGTATGACCCAGTTGATCCATCTGTATGTCCCAACCCTTTTTTCCCGGCAGGGCATGCAGACGAAATTCCAGCCCGCCACCTATCGCAGCAGCAAAAGATTCCCCGGCCTTTACTTCACCTGTCAATTCGGCCAGTTGGCACACTGCATGTTTAGGGGCAGCCTTGGGCTGTTGAGCGTTCGCAGCAAACGGAGCGCCTGCCACTGGGAGGAAAAGCAGACCCACCGCCGCAGAAAAACGAAATAAAAATGGTCTCAGCATCAGGAATTGATTCTACTGCGTGCATCTCCTGTATATAAAAATTGAAGAGCGCTTTTTAATTCGGCAGATTCCCGGATTCAGAAGTTCCCGGCAACGGGCCGCTTAACCTGTTAGTCTCCATATTTCGCCGGTGTTACCGGCAGCGAAAAGGCAAAAAGTTATGCAAAAGATTGAAGCCATCCTTCAGCCCTCCAAGCTCGACGCCGTCAAAGATGCTCTGCTCGAAGTCGGAATTGAGGGCATGACGATCCTCGAAGCCCGTGGACATGGCCGCCAGAAGGGCCACTCAGAGTTCTACCGGGGCCGTGAATATACGGTCGATTTACTTCCAAAAATCAAAATTGAACTAGTACTGCCTGACCATCTGGTTGACAAGGCTGTCCAGGTAATTTCCAGCGCCGCCCGCACCGGCAAGATCGGCGACGGAAAAATCTTCCTCTCGAAGATTGACGAGGCCATCCGCATACGAAACGACGAGCGAGGCGAAACTGTCCTTTAACTGGCAACACCTCCAAATCAATGAAACGGCCTGATAGCCTTAACTATCTTCCGGCCTGCTGGCCTTCGTGGTACTCATGTTTCATTCCGCCCGTGTATCCCCATGAGCAACGCCTCTGTTGATAACAAACTCGACCAACTACTAAAGGCCGTCCGCGAGCTTTGCGATCGGGTCGGGAAGATCGAGCGCCGTGCGGCCGACCCAAAGTCTAGCTCCCAAGATTCGCCGCGATTAGAAGCAGAAAAAACACCAACACCCCTCCACAAATCGATAGAAAAATCAGTAAAGCTACGTCTCCGAAGGTGTTTCCGTTTCGTTCGGAGATATGTTTGGGCGCCGATCCTGTTGACTCTTACCCTGATGGGAGGAATATCTGCATACACAGCACTTGAATATGACGTGTTGGTTTCACCATACATCTCCTTAGTTCCTACTGATGCTCTGCAAAGCCACTTTCTTGTTGCAAATCAGGGGCCGTTTGAAATCTTCAATGTTTCTTACGTGTGCAGGTATGCTCCAGTGCAATCTAACGAAGAACAGCTTAAAGCCAATGCATTTATCACCTACGGATGGATCGTTCCCCTTACTATTCCCAGGCTCCGTTCCCACGGGCAATTTTCTGCTTATTGCCACTATTCACACCCTCTATACGGTCCCCTAAAAGAAGGAACTCTCTTAAATTTCGAGGTAACTTACACCCCGAAATTCCTTTCTTGGCTACCCCGACGAGGAGGAGCACTTTTTCTTCTCAAATATGACAAAGCGGGGAGCGCGGTTTGGTTGCCTGTAGGTGATATGCTCCCAAATGCTGACGATCTTAGAAGATTTTATTGCGCCACCTGTGGCCCATAATAGTCATATGTGTCAAGTATGTAGTTGCCCTAATTTGTAGGTTTTGAGTATTCCCTTCTGGCGTATTCGTGAACAACGTGTAAACTCAGCTTATTCTCGAATGAGCTTCCAACTGGACCAAATTGAGCATCTGCGCAGCCAGTATCAGCAGGAAATGACTGTTCTGCGGCAGACTTTTGATCGCACCAGCGATGGCACTTCCGCTGTGCGGCGACGCTCTGCGGTCGTAGATCGTATCGCCAGCCAGCTCTGGAATATGGCCCTGCCCGAGAACCCTTCCGATATAGCCCTGGTAGCTACCGGCGGATTCGGTCGCCGGGAACTCTTCCCGCATTCCGATATTGACATCCTTTACCTCTTCGCTACCCCTGAAGCTGAAAATATCTACCACGCGGCCATTCGTGACATCAATCAAGCCATGTGGGACATCGGTTTGCGTGCCAGCCCTGCCGCCCGCACTCTCAAGGAATGCGATAAATACGACCCGGACAATATCGAGTTCACCCTCTCGCTGATTGATCGCCGCTTTCTGGCGGGCTCCTTCGAGATTTATCAGAAGCTCCAAAAAGACATCCTGCCATCCCTGCTGCAACGCGAATGGCTGAACCTGGTTCACAGGCTGGCCGAGATTGCTCGCGCTCGCCACGCCAAGTTTGGCAATACAATCTTCCATTTGGAACCGAGCCTGAAAGACTGTCCTGGCGGGCTGCGGGATTACCACTTTGCCCAGTGGTTCGATCTGCTTACCTACCTGCATGAGAATAAGGAATGGCCGCGCACGGGCAGTGCCCTTCGAGATCAAAGGGGCGATGCTGAATCGGCTTTCAATTTCCTGGCCGCAGCGCGATGTTTCCTGCACTTCCGCCATGGGCGTGATGACAACACGCTCGACTGGCAATCGCAGGATGAGGCCGCTGCAAACAGTATTGGTCTTGAAACAGGCGGCTCAGCAGATCCCTCCTACTGGATGCGCACCTACTATCGTCATGCACGCGCCATCCATCGTCGCGCAATTTTGATGATGGACGCACTGCCCCCGGTTCGAGTCAGCTTCTACAAGCAATTACGGCGTAAACGTACCCCTATTCCTGCCACCGATTTCTTCCTCGAAGAGGGTCGCGTAGATATTGCAGAGAACACACAGCTCTCCGACTCAGACGGCATCCTGCGACTTTTCGCCAGCATCGCAGCGCATGGATACAAGCTGAGCCAGACAGCTGAGGAACGCATTGCAGAAGCTTTGCCAGTCCTCGCCATCCACATGCCGGAAGGTCCCTTCCTGTGGAACTGTCTACGCGAAATCCTGCTTGGTCCCCATGCAGCTCATGCGTTGCGAACCATGCACGCACTCGGCATTCTGGAGATGTTGATTCCCGAATTTCACGGAATAGATGCACTTGTCATACGCGACAGCTACCACCGCTATACCGTAGACGAGCACACCTTTCTCGCAATTGACAACATTCACGGTCTTCTCCAGCCCACACACGATTGGGAACGCCGACTGGCACAACTGCTGTCAGAGGTTGATCGTCGCGATCTTTTCCTGCTAGCCCTACTGATGCATGACACCGGCAAAGCCCGCCGAACAGGCAACCACATGGAGCAAAGTGTTGAGCTGACCGAAAGCTTGCTGGCGCGGCTTGATTTTGATGCTGAGGAGAAGGACACAGTCCGCCGCCTCATTCGCCATCACATTGAAATGTCCGGTGCCCTGCGCCGCGACATCTTTGATCTGGAAAATATTCGCGACTTCGCTGAGAAAATCGGCTCACCCATGAAGCTGCGCATGCTCACCCTGTTGACGTATGCCGACATTAAGGCCGTCAATCCAGATGCTCTGACTCCGTGGAAGGCTGAGAACCTGATGCAACTCTACATGTCGACGGTCAACTTTATGGACCGCAGCGTGGATGAGGTCCGTTACCACTCGGATGTAGACCCAACGCTGCTAATTCGTATTCGCGCTGTGGTTCCGGCCCAGCCTGAAGAGCTTCGGCAGTATCTTGAAGGCATTCCTCAACGCTATCTACAGACTCGCCTTCCTGAGCAGATTCGTGATCATTTCCTGATGGCCAGCAAGCTTGCAGAGGAGCCGGTTCAGTTGGAATTGCGCGTCCTGCGCCAGCTCTTCGAAATCACTGTGATTACCCGCGACCGTCCCGGCCTGTTTGCCGATGTTGCCGGAGTGCTCTCTGCCTGGGGCATGAATATCGTCAAGGCAGACGCCTTCGCCAACGATGAAGGCGTCATCGTAGACAGCTTCCAGTTCACCGACCTCTTCCGTACTCTGGAGTTGAACCCAGAGGAACGCGATCGCTTTATGAACTCAATCCGCGATGTGGTTCTCAAAAAAGTCCCAGTCGATCAACTGCTCAACAGCCGCCGCATGAACACCTGGCACGGTCATCACAAACTGGAACATGATGTCCGGCTCGAGTTCGACGACGAATCCTCCAGCCATAGCACGTTGCTCCAGGTTGTGTCCCAGGACACTCCGGGACTGCTCCGCAAAATTGGACTCACGCTGGGACTGCATAAATTTAACATTGAGGTCGCCCTCATCGACACAGAGGGCGAGATGGCCATTGACGTCTTTTACGTGACCAGCGAGGGCAAAAAGCTCAATCCAGCCCAGCGAGAAGCATTGGCTAATGACCTGCACAAAGCGCTGGAAGGCAGCCCCAAAACAGTTTCTACTTAGCGGTCAATCGACTTCATGCTTGCTGCGGCATATCGCTCCCCGGCAATTGCACTTTCAGGAACGGCTGCCTCCAACTCAGCTACCTCTTCAGGTCTCAACTGAATCTCTACAGCCTTTGCATTCTCTTCCAGATACTTTCTGTGTTTTGTCCCCGGGATAGGCACCACGTCCTCCCCCTTTGACATCACCCAAGCCAGCGCCAGTTGACCGGATTTGACGCCTTTGCGCTCGGCAATCGCACGAACACGCTCTACAATTACTTGATTCCTCTCAAAGTTTTCGCCTTCAAACCGCGGATAGCGCTGCTGACGAAAATCGTCTGCGCTCATGTCGCTCTTTTTGGTAATTGTCCCTGTCAAAAAGCCACGACCCAGGGGGCTGTAGGGCACAAAACCAATTCCTAAATCTCGTACTGTAGGCAGAATTTCATCTTCGACATGCCGTTCCCAGAGGGAATACTCCGTTTGCAGCGCTGTGATGGGATGCACTTTGTGCGCGCGTCGAATGGTGACGGGAGATGCCTCTGAAAGGCCGAGATACTTTACCTTGCCAGCCGAAACCAGCTCAGCCATTGCACCCACGGTCTCTTCAATCGGAGTCTGTGGATCTACACGATGCTGGTAGTAAAGATCAATATGATCCACGCCCAGCCGCTTCAAAGATGCGTCGCAGGCCTGACGCACGTACTTCGGCCTTCCGCTGATTCCCCAGTAGGTGGGATCATCCTTCTTCCTCAAGTTTGCAAACTTGGTAGCCAGAAAGAATTCATCGCGCCTGCCTCGAATCGTCTTGCCAACCAACTCCTCGTTGTCGCCAATCCCGTACATGTCTGCCGTATCCAAAAGGTTGATGCCCAACTCCAGTGCTCGCAAAATGGTCGAGGCTGACTCTTCATCGTTCCGCTCGCCATAGAACTCACTCATGCCCATGCAGCCGAGTCCCATTCGAGAAACGACCGCGCCTTGTGAACCTAGTTTTACCTTTTGCATGGATCCGCCTCATTTCTTTACTTCGTTGGGTTAGATGGCTTATTTCCACCCTGAGATTCCTTGAAATTCCTTTTGTAACCCTGCCGGATTCGGGCTGAAGTCCAAACTGGGCAATTCGTAACACAGCGTTCATCTCCAGACGATGTACTCTCTTCTATTCTGAGTAGATAGATCATGGGCCAATACCGGGTCATACCACCCATGAAACAATACATCTTGATACCATCCCAGCATCGGAGATTCTCGCGAATGCACCAGGTTAAAATCACGCCTATTGCCTCTCCAGCGCGCTCCCCTTGGAGTGGAAAAGCCTTCGTGCTCGCGATAGCTCTTCTGATGGCCTTCAATCAACCAACGAATCGCCTGCTGGCGCAGGATGCAACTACACCCCAGAAGTCAACAGAATCCAGCGCAGCCGAGACACAGCCTAAAGCACAGGAGCCGGATAGCCCGCCTGTCACGATTTTTAATCACTTCAAGGACGAGCGGCTCTGGATCTCAGGGCAGGTCAATATCATTTTTCAGGACAATCTTCCCTTCCACTCGCCCTATGCGGGTACAAACAGTTTTCGAGGCCGTGCTGCGTATAAAACCTCAATGGTGGGTACCCTCTATCTTGGCTACCAACTACCTAAAATTGGCCCGCTGCACAGCGAATTGATTTACGACGAAGAAACCGCTGGCGGACGCGGATTGAGCGAAGCCTTTGGTCTCGCTGGCTTCACAAATCTTGATGTAGTACGCAATCCAAGCCTTGGCCCCACACCGTATGCCGCGCGCTATTCCGTCCACGAGACCATCGCGCTCTCTAAAGAAGAGGTTGATCAGGAGCGCGGGCCATTCGCATTTGCCAGCAAGGTTCCCGTGCGTCGCATCGAGCTGCGCCTCGGAAAAATGGGCCTGCCCGACTTCTTTGACCTCAATGCCATCTCCAGTGACAGCCATCTACAGTTCATGAACTGGACAGATGACAACAACGGCGCCTGGGATTACGCCGCCGATACTCGCGGATACACCACCGCAGGCGTAGCCGAATACGACGACCGCAACTGGAGTTTTCGCTACGCCCTCGCAGCCATGCCAGTAATAGCAAATGGAATCGACCTCGACTGGGCCATCAGTCGTGCGCACGGACAAAATTTCGAGTACGAGTTACGCAAGAGCCTGCTGCCCAAACACAAGGGGGTTGCCCGTGCGTTATTCTTCGCCAACAACGCTCACATGGGCAATTATCGCGAGGCCGTCCAGGCTTTCCTCAATCACACGGATCTAACACCTGACATCACGAAGCATGAACATATTGGCGCGCTCAAATATGGTTTTGGTCTGAATGCCGAGCAGGAGGTTATGCGCGATCTGCGCCTCTCTGGCCGCTTTGGTTGGAATGAAGGCCAGCAGGAGTCCTTCGCCTATACAGAGGTGGACCAAACCTTCGAAGTTGCTGGAGATTATGCAGGTACGGGCTGGCATCGTCCACTCGACAAGGTAGGACTGGCCGTAGTGAGCAACGCCATCAAGCGCGATCATCAAAATTATTTGAAAAATAGCGGGCTTGGTTTTTTGCTCGGTGATGGCAGGCTGAACTATGGACGCGAAAATATTGTCGAAACCTATTACACAGTCCATACCTGGCGCGGACTGTTTTACTCAGTAGATGTACAGCACATCCAGAACCCCGGCTACAATCGCGACCGCGGGCCTGCCTGGGTTAGCTCCGTGCGAGCGCATGTGGATTTCTAAGAGGTTATTTTTGCGTAGGGGATGAGGCCTGCTGTGGCACTGGCTTATCGCTCAACGTATAGATCACTTCCCCCGGACGAGCGTAGTGCAGCTGCTCACGCGCCTCATGCTCAATCTCGTCTGGATCACTTTGCAGACGAGACACATGCTGCTTGAGCCGGTCGTTTTCTTTTTGTAGCTGGTCAATTTCCTGCTGCAAGCCGGTATATTCTTTACGTTTTTGCTGATAGCTGCTCCAGCCATTCTTACCTGTCAGCGTGTGGTAGCCGACCAGCAGCGTCACGCCCAGAACCACCGCTGTGCCAATACGCTGGCGTTCAACATAGATACGGCGCGTCATGCGCATGGGCCAGCTAGCCTGCGGCTCCTGCGCAATATCGGTAATCGGAGGCTTGGCCCCCGTCACTCCGATCTCGACCGTGCTGATCTTATTCTTCAAAAATACTGCTCCGTCTTTATTGATAATGGGGGGACCGTTATGAGTCCCCCTGTCAGCCATTCCCATGACGAGGTTAACTGAGCACAAACTTCTCTGCTGCTTCCCGCAACGCCTTACTGTCCTTCTCGTTACGAACCTCTGTATAAGCCCTCACTACTGGCTCAGTCCCTGAAAGCCTATAGCAGACCCACGATCCGTCCTCAAGAATTAACTTGAGGCCATCGGTTCGAACCACCCCTGTTACCTTCCGTCCGCCAAGTTCGGTGGGATCTACCTTCAGCTTCTCAGTGAAACGGGCTTTGACCTCCGAGGTCAAGTGGAAGTTCTCTCGATTTGGATAGAAGGAACCAACCTTGCCAAATAGTTCCTTCAATTGTTCGCCCAGACTCTTACCGCGAACTGCCACCATCTCGGCAATCAGCAACCCGGCCAGCACTCCGTCTTTCTCAGGAACATGCCCGCGAATCGTCAATCCGGCGCTCTCTTCTCCTCCAATCGCGATCTTGTCCTGCAAAATAAGCTCACCGATATATTTAAAGCCCACCGGAGTTTCGTAGAGCGGAACCTTGTGAAGATCGGCGAGAGCATTAATCAGATTTGTGGTAGCTACAGACTTGGCCACGCCATTCTTCCAGCCGCGTGTTTCCACCAGATAATCAAAGAGCAGGGCAATGATGTAATTTGGTTGGATGAAGGTCCCATCTTCATCGACGATACCGAAGCGGTCAGCGTCACCGTCGGTGGCAACGCCAATCTTCGCGCCAAACTCCTTCATCTTCGCCTTACAATCGCCTAGCAGGTGATCGTCCGGCTCTGGAGCATGACCGCCAAAAAGAACGTCACGCGTATCGTGGACCACTTCGACAGGAACCCCGGCCTCCCGCAATATATGACAGGTGTATCCCCGTGCGGCTCCCCAGAAAGGGTCAAAAACTACCTTGATCCCAGACTTCTTGATGGCCTTCAGATCTACAAGTTCCGCAATACGCTTCAGATAGTCGGACTTAACGTCAAGAGTTTCGTATGTTGCTGCCAGCACCTCCGCGCTCCACGGCGAAGTGAGTGGATCTACCGCAGGCACCGCCGCCTCAATCTGCTTGGTCGTCTCTGGCAGGGCGGGTGCGCCATCAGGCGTTGAAAACTTGATGCCGTTATACTCAGGCGGATTATGCGACGCGGTAAAGTTAATGGCGCCGCTGGCTTTACTTTGCTGAACGGCATAGGCAATCGCAGGCGTAGGCGCAGGCTTCGGAATCACAATCGCCGTAACACCGTTGGCAGCCAGAATGCGCGCAGCTTCCGCAACAAAAGTCTCTCCTAAAAAGCGCGGATCACGGCCCACCAGTACGCGATGCGGCTCAGCTTGCATCTTGACATAGGAAGCAATACCGGCGACAGCGCGGCGAATGTTTTCAAGCGTAAAATCCTCAGCAACAATGGCACGCCAACCGGATGTGCCGAACTTAATCTGTACAGGCATGATGATCCTCTCGGATTTAAGTCCGAAGTAAGTTGAAATTGAAAATGGAGACTGGTTGCATTTTATTGCAACCGCTCACCTTTTTAATCTTAGACGAGAGATGTACCGCCGAAGGTTCCCGGAGGGAGTTTACCAGCATGCCAGGCGCAAGGAAGATTACGGACCTCTATCTCTGGGTTTGGGCCGCTTGAACGCGCCTGATTTGTTATTCTGAATCGGGATCTTTATGCATAAACTCTTTCTCTTGCTGCTGGTATTCCTTCTTTTGCTCTTCGCAGCAGTCCTGGGCATAGTTCGGCATATTCATCGCATCCACGCGAAGCAACCCTCTGTTGAAGGGGAACACTCTGGCCCTTCGCGGCGCGGCGGCAACAAAAAGCCTTAAGCCCAAGTACAATCAATCTTGTCCATACTCTTTGCACAATTTGAGGTTCCGTCCATGCAAAAGTCCATCCGTCTAAGCACCATGACTACTTCTGCGCCAGCTCTTTTCTGGCCAGTTGTTCGCACGTTTGCCGCTGGCATGCTGGTTGCCGTCTGTGCCCATCTAACTGTACCTTTGTTATTTACTCCTGTCCCCTTCACGCTACAACCCATGGCCGTATTGATAGTGGGCCTGCTGCTGCCTCGCAAAGAGGCTTTTGCAGCGCTTGTCCTTTATCTCGTTGAAGGCGCCGTCGGCTTGCCCGTGTTTACTCCAGGCATCGGAGGCCTTGCCCAGCTCTTTGGACCCACGGGAGGATACCTGATCGCATTCCCCGCCATTGCAGTTCTGGCTTCGAGCATTTTTCGCGCGGGCAACCGCACTTTCATGAATGGAATTCTTGCTGCTGGTATAGCAAATGTGGTTCTGCTGGCTGCTGGAGCAACATGGTTTGGCATCTTGACTCATGCCTCGCTGAGCGTTGTTGCCCACGCAACCATCCTGCCCTTCCTGCCGGGAGACGCAGTCAAAGTCTGTATTGCGGCAGGAATCGCATCTTCATGGACCAAAGTACGCACCCGTCTGCATCAAAGCTAAAGCAACCCATTTGCGGCCACTGAATTACAAGCCGCTGTTTCCATTTTGAAAGGAATTACCCATAGTGAGCACCGAAAGCACTGAACAACCCACACAGGATTTACGCGAAATTCGTATCGCACACAGCCCTGACTCCGATGATGCCTTCATGTTCTACGGCATGGCTACAAATAAGATCCGTGTCCCAGGGCTGCGCTTCACCCACGTACTCACGGACATTGAAACGCTGAACCACAAGGCCCTCAACGAGGCCTTTTACGAAGTCACAGCAATCTCTTTCCATGCCTATCCTCTCTTGCAGGACAAGTATGCAATCATGTCCTGCGGCGGCAGCATGGGAGAAAACTATGGCCCAATGGTCGTCTCATCCAAGCCTCTTAATCCAGAAGACCTGGGGAAAATCAAGATCGCCATACCGGGAACTCTCACCAGCGCCTATCTTGCGCTCAAGATCTACAACCCGGCGCTTGAAACTGCCGTCGTTCCCTTTGACCAGATCATCCCCAGCATCCTGTCAGGGGAGTTTGATGCAGGCCTCATCATCCACGAGGGCCAGCTCACTTATGCCTCCAGTGGTTTGCATAAGGTTCTTGATTTAGGTGTGTGGTGGCATCAGCAAACGGGTCTTCCGCTGCCTCTTGGCGGCAACGTCATTAAGCGCAGCCTTGGTTTGCCATTGATGCAGACCGTTACCCGCGCGGTTAAAGCAAGCATCCAGCATGGCCTGGACAATCGTGAGCAAGGCCTGGCCTACGCAATGCAATTTGCACGTGACCTTGACCCACGCCTCGCTAACCGTTTTGTCAGCATGTACGTGAACGAGCGTACCATTGACTACGGCGACGACGGCAGACTGGCAATCGGCAAGTTTCTGGATATGGGCTACGAACGCGGGATTATTCCTATCAAGCCGGAGCTTGAGTTCATCAGCTAAACAGAAAACTATGCAATAACAGCCAAAAGGGCGGCCAACTGGTCGCCCTTTTGGCTGTCCCAGAATCATCCACTCCATGATTTCTTTTATGCAGTCCTAAGTGGTTCCCGATAAAACCAGTGGAGGTTTTGACTCCCACTGTGCTCTTCAGAAAACATCTCGACATCCTGCTTGCCGACTCTGACATGGAAGCCGTAGAGCAGTTCGTCTGCCTGCTGGAAGAATGGGGCTTCCCTGTCACGCAGGTATCAAGCGGACAAGAAGCATACGCGCGCCTCTCCGCCTTGCAACGTCCTACTCTGGCCCTGCTCGGCATGAATCTGCCTGAGATGTCTGCACCGACGATTCTGCATAAAATGCGCGGGACTCTTGCGCGCCGCCGCTTCTCTGCCATCCTGCTGACCTCAGATGCACGTTCAGACACGGTTCGTAGCGCTCTTGATGCCGGGGCCGATGACCTCTTGCCCAAGCCCTGCGACTCCTTTGAGCTACGGGTCCGCATCGCCGTGGCCGAACGGCTTCTTACCCTCAGTTCCGATCTTGCCCATTCACAATCCGCAGCCAGCTACAACGCCACCCACGATCCACTGACTGGTATCTGGAATCGCGAGACATTTCTGAGCATGTTCTTTCGTGAGACCGACCGCATTCAACGTTCGCAGGAGCCTCTTGCACTTATGCTGCTCGACCTGGATGGGCTGGAAGCGGTCAAGAAGGAGCATGGCATTCTTGCCTGGGAATATGTCCTCAAACAGGTGGTGGCACGCCTGCAACGCTTTCTGCGAAGCTATGACATCCTTGGACGTTATGGCGACAACGAGTTCCTGCTGGCGCTCCCCGGCCTTCGTACGCAGGATATGGAAAAGTTGCTGGAACGCATACGCCGATCCATCTTTGCAAAGCCTTTTAGAATTCAGCATGCAGAGGTCCGTCTCAGCGCAAATTTTGGTTTGGCTCAAAGCAAGGGTTACTCTCCCTTGATCGTTTTGAGCGAAGCAGAACGTGAACTGGCCCTGGCACATATGCAGCGACGCACACCCCTTGTACGCGAGAACAACCAACTGCGGCAGCCTGTAGAAGATGAGGAACGATTCCGACCAGGACTGCGGTCAGATCGCGTCCACTAAGATTATTTTCTTTAAATTAAAGAATTGATCCCTTTTCTTGAATGTGGACTTACACTTTATTTCTGAAAATCAAGATTACAAAACTGTTACCCCCACCTCTACGGCCTACTGATAGCGTCAAGATAGGACGAACAGAAGGACATTCTCTTGACCCCAGTCGCACTGCTTGAAGAAACCGAAGTTGAAACCTCGACGGAACTCCCTACACTTGCTCCAACACCTGCTATGCGCGCTCTGCCAACACTTGGCCGAGTCGCACAGGGTGGCAAGTTTAACTGGGTAACAGTTCTCTTTATCGGGGCCTTTCATGTTGGAGCTGTTGCCGCACTCTTCTTTTTTACCTGGACGAACCTCTTCGTCTTAATTGGCTTATGGTTTGTTGCCATCAATCTTGGTATTGGCGTCAGCTATCACCGCCTGCTCACCCATCGCGGATTCAAGACTTATAAGTGGGTTGAATATACGCTGGCGATCTTTGCCACGCTCGCTCTTGAGGGCGGTCCCATCTTCTGGGTTGGCACACACCGCGTTCATCATCAGCTTTCGGATAAGGAAGGCGATCCGCACACGCCCTACGATGGCCTGTGGTGGTCCCATGCCGGCTGGATCATCAGCGGCGTTCCTCTGCACGCAGAGACGAAGTTGCTCTCAAAGTATGCCCCCGATTTGGCCCATGACCCCTTCTATGTCTGGCTCAGCAAGTACCACTGGATTCCGCTCACGGTGCTTGGGATTGTTCTGCTTGCAGTAGGTGGATGGACGATGGTTCTGTGGGGAATCTTCCTGCGCGTCACGCTGGGCTTACATGCGACGTGGCTGGTAAACTCTGCCTCCCATACCTTTGGTAGCCGACGCTTTGCAACCCGCGATGATTCGCGCAATAACCTGCTTGTAGCATTAGTCACCGGCGGCGAGGGATGGCATAACAATCACCACGCACACCCGGTCAGCGCCCGTCATGGACTAGCCTGGTACGAGGTCGATCCAAACTTCTACACTATATGGCTGCTCTCGAAGTTCGGACTTGCCTGGGATGTCAAGGTTGCAGAGTTTGATAAGCGCGACCCGCGACCTGCTGGGGCTTCTTAAAACCGAAGCTTCCAAAATGCGTTAAGCTTTCATGCATCCGGTATTCACTTTTTAAGGTGTTTCCGGATGCTTTCTTTTTCTGTAGCAAAGGGCCCACTATGCGTATCTCACATCGCCGACCTGCTGTTGCTGCCTTTGTCACACTCGGTGTTTTGCTCGCCGTTGTGGCGGTCACGCTCAACATCACCTGGATATCTATCAACCGTAACAGCGTACTTGCGCTTGTTCTGGGTATTCCCTTCTTCTTCATTCTGGTAGTTGGCGTCATTCTCAACACCATTTTTCTGGTTCGCGAAGTTCGCCGAAATGAACGCCACGACAGCTTTATCAATGCGGTCACCCATGAGCTTAAAACTCCCATCGCCAGCATTCGCCTGTACCTGGAAACACTGCAGCAGCGCGATGTAACTGAGGAGCAGCGGCAACAGTTCTACAGCACCATGCACCAGGATACTGACCGCCTGATCGCCACCGTGGAGCAGGTCCTGAAAGCGGGTGAGATTGGCCAGCGCGCTCGCAGCAGGGTACGGATGCCCATCGACATGGTCAAGCTGACCGAAGAGTGCATTACGATTACACGCAGCCGACATCATCTGGCTGAAGTGGCCATTGAACTGGAAGCCCCTGACTACACCACGGCCCTCCGCGTTCGCGGCAACCCGGATGAGATCCGCACCATCGTAATGAACGTACTCGACAATGCCGTCAAGTATTCAAAACATAACCCGCAGATTCTTGTCCGGGTATCGCTTGAGTTTGGCGCATGGGTTCAGGTCACCGTCAAAGACAAAGGCATTGGCATTCCTCCGGCACATCTCAAGCGAATCTTCCGCCGCTTTTATCGGGTACCTAACCTGAGCACCATGCGCGTCAAGGGTACTGGACTTGGCCTCTATCTGGTTCGCGCGCTCGCCCGGGAACACGGCGGCGATGCAGTTGCCGAAAGTTCCGGCGAAGGTAAAGGCGCCACAGTTCGAATTCAATTACCGCGCATTCTCCCCGGCAAAGAGATTTGAAAATATGAACGAAGCCGAGAAGATACCACAACATCTCTTAGTCGTCGAAGATGAACTTCATCTCGCCGAAGGACTGCGCTTCAACTTGCAGGCCGAAGGCTATTTGGTAGATCTGGTGCATGATGGCGATCAGGCACTCGATCACCTGCTCTCCGACAATCGCTACCATGCAGTTATTCTCGATGTGATGTTGCCCGGCACCAATGGCTTCGACGTGGTTCGCGCCCTGCGCGAGGCGGAGAACTATGTACCCGTGCTGCTGCTAACCGCACGCAGCCGTCCAGAGGACGTACTCGAAGGCTTTGATGCAGGGGCCGATGACTATCTCGC
>Ga0207048_10096_pt1 | contig 27858 bp, 23 predicted proteins | sample Alteio_BWMinCont_65_FD_153301 | JGI IMG/M metagenome (GOLD analysis project Ga0207048, IMG submission 153301) | Enriched cells from forest soil in Barre Woods Harvard Forest LTER site, Petersham, Massachusetts, United States -... | ecosystem: Environmental > Terrestrial > Soil > Temperate forest >...
GCTCTGGGGAAGATCAATGACCCCGCCTGCACCCGTGCTCTGCTGAAGCTACTCGATGACGAATACGCCGATGTCCAGGCGACCGCGATACAAGTATTAAGTCTCTTTAAGAGGCAAAAGGAGTTGCTGCCTGCTATCTTTGATCTTCTATCTCATCCAAACGCTGCTCTTCGTTGTAACGGCATCAAACTGCTAGGTAGAATGATAATCCCCGAGGCTATTCCGCATTTGACTTTCTGTCTGAAAGACGAATCTCCTCAGGTTCGTCGTTGCGCGGTTGAATCTTTGTGCCACTTTGGGACCGAAGAAGTTAATGACCTGCTGATGCCCTGCCTGGCGGATGAGGATGCGGGTGTTCGACTGGCCACGCTCTCGCTCCTCATGAAGCGCAGCACGGCACAGCTCTTGCCCCATATCGAATCTCTGATGATGGATAAAAACATCTGGGTGCGTGCAAGTGTGGCTAAGGCCATTGGATTACAGCGTAGTCCAGTGGCCAAACCGTACCTGATGACATTGATCAATGACAAAGTCGGGGTAGTGCAGATCGCGGCCATCGAGGCATTGGCTCAGTTTGGTGATCGAGCGGCGCTGCCGGCAATCTTAAACTTGACCACGAGCAAAGATTCGGATGTAAAGAAGGCCGCCATCACTGCATTAGGCCAGCTGGGAGATTCCAAGGTGGTCGAAATGGTCCAGTCCTTCTTGACCGATCCCCACTGGGGAATACGACTGGCGGCGACGCAGTGTCTGGGTCGTTTGAAGGCAATCACTGCCCGTGAACGGTTGGAACGGCTGGCACAGCAGGACGAGGATCATCTGGTCCGACAGACCGCCCGGTTTGCACTGGAGCAACTGGCAGAGCGTGCCTGATACAAATGAATGAAGAACTGGTCGGCGTCGAAAAACAAATCGAATTACCTGTCGATGTCTTCCGGATCCTTCGGGACATGCTTTACGAGCAGAGCGGCGTTTATCTCAATGACAACTCAAAGTTTTTTTTGGAGAGCCGTCTTCAACACAGCGTGCGCCGGCAACAGTTCGATAACTTTAAGGACTATTACTATTTTCTAAAATATGACCGCAAAAAAGACGAAGAGCTTACCAATTTTATTGATCTGTTGACCATCCATGAGACCTTTTTCTTCCGTGAAGAAAGACAGCTTAAGGCTTTTGGCGAAGAGATCCTGCCGGAACTGGCAGAACGAAAAAAGAAGCAGCGGTCTCTTCGTATTTGGAGTGCAGGTTGCTCAACCGGGGAAGAGCCATATACGATTGCTATGCTGATTGCGGAGCAGGATGCCCTCAAAGGATGGGACATCGAAATCTTTGCAAGCGATATCAGCCAACGGGTTCTTCAATCGGCGCGTCGAGGGATCTATCAACCTTCGGCCTTTCGGTCCACCGATCCTCGATATATAGCCAACTACTTCCACACGGAAGGAACCGGTTATCGCATCGATGATCGGATAAAACAATCCGTTACTTTTTTGGGGCTGAATCTTTTGGATACCTGCAAGCTGGCTCTGATCAGCATGATGGATGTTATTTACTGCCGCAATGTCATCATCTATTTTGACAAGGCAGCAAAGAAAAAGGTGGTCGCGGTTTTCCACCAAAAATTAAAGAATCATGGTTATCTTCTTCTCGGTCATTCAGAATCCTTGATCAATATTTCCACCGCTTTTGCTCTGCGACATTTTAAGCACGACCTTGTCTATCAAAAGATCGAATGTGCAGATCCGGGATTGCCGAAGCCATGAAACGGGTCCGCGTCATGATCGTGGATGATTCTGCCTTTTACCGGCAGGCCATTGCCAATATATTAAGGTCTTCCGACCACCTGGAGGTGGTTGGTTCCGTGGCGAACGGCAGCGAGGCGATAAAATCCCTTCCGTTACTCAAGCCGGATGTGATCACTTTGGATTTGGACATGCCGAATATGGACGGCTTTACTTTTCTTCGATGGTTAATGGTTAACCAACCCATGCCGGTTCTGGTAATCAGCTCACACTCCGAAAACAACAATGTCTTTCGTGCCCTGGAGATGGGCGCCGTAGATTTTGTAGCAAAGACAACCGAGAAAGCATCCTTAGACTTCCTGAGGCTTCGAGATGAGTTGGTGAGTAAGATCGAAACCATTACCATGGTGACGGGTGAAAAATTGAGAGACTTGAGGAGAATAGCAGCTAAGACCGATATGGCGACCACGTCCTCGCTCAAGGGGCATTCGGAGCAGAAAAATCGAAAAGCGAAGACAAAGCTTGATATCGTGGTGATCGGGGCCTCGACCGGAGGGCCGCCTGCAATCCAGGCCATACTCAGCCGGCTGCCGCAAAATTTTTTGGTCCCGATTGTCATTGCCCAGCACATGCCCGCACGTTTTACACACCATTTTGCGGAACGCCTCAATCACGTAACGAAGGTCGAGGTGAAGGAGGCCCAGTCAGGAGATGTGTTGAAAACCGGTAGAGTGCTGATCTGCCCTGGGGGGCATCATCTGTACCTTAAGATGGTTGGAAAGAAAATTTTGATTCATACTGAATTGCGGCGGGAATCGGACAAATATGTTCCGTCTGTGGATGCCTTGATGACTTCTGCAGCAGACGTCTTCAAGTCAAAGGTCCTGGGGGTTCTGTTGACCGGTATGGGAAACGATGGTAAACTCGGTATGAAAAAAATCAAGGAGAGGGGCGGCATTACCATTGCAGAGTCGGAGGAGACCGCGGTAATCTTTGGGATGCCCAAGGAAGCGATTCTGGCGGGAGCGGTGGACAAGATCCTGCCACTTTTAGCAATTGCGGATGAAATGATCCATCAATGCCTCGCTTCTTAAATTAGTTCGCCTTGTCTTATTAAAAACAGACGTGATATAATTACACTTTATATGGAAAAACGGTGGATCGGGAGGAAAGCGAAATAAAGAAAAAGGCGGATGAGTTCCTGCAGGTCTTCAGGAAAGGGGAGGAGTTTACCCAGGATTTGCTCAAGGAGAACGAGCGCTTACGTTACAAGATTTTAAAACTCGAAGAAGAGAGACGCATACTTCTTCGAGGAAGCGGCAGCGATGAGGTGCTGACCAGACTTGCTGAGTCGTTGAAACAACTCGAGGAAGAGAAGGAAGCCTTACAGGATCGGTTCAAAGAGGTCGAAGCAGAGAACAAGGATTTTGCGGCCAGGCATGTCGAGGTTGAGAAAGAGAATAACAATCTCGCCAATCTCTACGTGGCGAGTTACCAACTTCATTCCACTTTGGATTTTAAAGAGGTCGTAAGGGTCATTCTTGAGATCATCATTAATCTCGTGGGCTCCAATCGTTTTGCGGTGATGCTTTTCGATGAAAATACCACTGAATTATCCGTGGTGGCCTCGGAAGGCATCGAGGATAAACGGTTCAAAAAAGTAAAGATCGAAGAGGAGGGAATCATTGGAACCGTTGCCCGAACCGGTGAGAGTTATTATGAAGCCGATCTCGAAAACTTCACGCCGATTTCAGAATACGACCCGATTGTCTGCATTCCCTTAAAGGTCAGCGACCGCGTGATCGGGGTCATCGCGATCTTCACGCTGATGGAGCAGAAAAAGAAAAAGCTGTCCCGTGTAGACTTTGAGCTGTTTTCAATGCTCGCGGGCCACGCCGCAAACGCTATTTTTAGTTCAAAGCTATATTCACAGTCAGAGCGTAAGCTCTCTACGATCCAAGGATTTATTGATTTATTAAGCGGCAAGGCGAAGCCCTGATCCTGATGAATCCGATGAACAATTTTATCGTATCGTTATTTAACACGCAGAGTAGGGACGCAATTCACTGCTCCCTTACTAGAGACCTTCGGTATGTCTGAGGAATCCCGTTTCTTGGTAGTAGAAGATTCACCAATCATGCGACAGTTGATTACCTTTAGTCTGAAACGGCTCAAAAACGCGCATGTGACGGAGGCCAGTAACGGTGTGGATGCGTTGAAAAAATTATCAGAAGACAAGTTTAATCTGTTGATCGTGGATATCAATATGCCATTGATGGATGGGCTCAAACTTCTAAACATTGTGCGGAAGGACCCCATCCATGGCCATATCCCTATCATTATTATTACGACTGAAGGAGCAGCGGCGGATCGCGAAAAGGGACTGAAGCTGGGGGCCAACGCCTATTTAACCAAGCCGATTCAAACCAATGATCTTTTGAACACAGTTCGGGAGATCTTGAAAGTCGAGTGAATGGAGGATGAAAGCACATCGAAAGAATGTGGATACAATGACAAAGGTTGGTGTCTTAGTTTTTCCAGGGTCCAACTGCGACCGTGACTGTTACGATGTCATTCATCAAATTTTTCGGCAAGAAGTCGAATTTGTCTGGCATCAAGAGACTCAACTGAAGGATTTTCATGCGATCGTTCTGCCCGGCGGTTTTTCGTACGGTGACTACCTACGGTGCGGAGCGATTGCCCGGTTCTCTCCCATCATGAAAGCGGTCCGTCAATTTGCGGATGACGGCGGGTTTGTCCTGGGTGTTTGTAACGGTTTTCAGATCCTGCTGGAGGCCGGGCTCCTTCCAGGTGCGATGCTGCGCAACCGGTCGCTCAAGTTTATCTGCCGGCAGGTGCACCTTCGAGTGGAGACCCAGGATACCCTTTATACACGCGGCTATCATTCTCGACAGGTCTTGAGATTGCCCATCGCTCATGGAGATGGCAACTACTATGCGGACGCCGAAACACTGGAACGTCTGAAGCGTAATAAGCAGATCGTTTTTCGATACTGCCAATCCGATGGGACGGTGGATGAAAAGGCCAACCCGAATGGATCGGTCGAGAATATCGCCGGGATTTGCAATGAGCAGAGGAACGTCCTTGGAATGATGCCGCATCCGGAACGGGCTTCCGAGTTAGTGCTCGGGAGTCAGGACGGCCGGGGAATATTCGCTTCCCTTTTTAATCTATGAGATCATCATGACCCAACCAACAGCTCCGCAGGACATCGTATCTCAGCATGGACTCTCGCAAGAGGAGTACCAACGGATCCGAACGCTTTTGGGTCGTGAGCCCAATCCGGTCGAGTTGGGGATCTTCGGTGTGATGTGGAGTGAGCATTGTAGTTACAAGAGCTCGCGGGTTCATCTAAAGAAGTTGCCGACTCAGGGAGAACGGGTTATTGAAGGACCGGGAGAGAATGCTGGCGTGGTGGATATTGGCGGCGGGCTCGTTGCGGTTTTCAAAATGGAGAGTCACAACCATCCCTCTTTCATTGAGCCGTATCAGGGTGCCGCGACCGGTGTCGGAGGGATTCTCCGGGACATCTTCACGATGGGGGCAAGACCGGTGGCTTTGCTGAATTCATTGCGTTTTGGTCCACTCAGCTTTCCGCGCAACCGCTATCTCTTCGAAGGGGTGATCTCCGGCATCGCCGGTTATGGAAACTGTATGGGTGTGCCCACTGTTGGAGGAGAGGTTTATTTCCATGAGATTTATAACCGTAATAATCTCGTCAATGTCCTCTGCCTCGGAATCGCTCAAAGAGACAAGATCGTGAAGGGGCGGGCAAGCGGCGTCGGCAATCCGGTTCTGTATGTGGGATCGAAGACCGGCCGGGACGGGATTCATGGGGCGACGATGGCCTCGGCCAGTTTTGACCATGAATCCGAAACGAAACGACCGATGGTCCAGGTAGGGGACCCCTTTACCGAGAAGCGGCTGTTGGAAGCTTGTCTCGAGGCGATCGATCAGGACCTGATCCTGGGCATGCAGGACATGGGCGCGGGCGGACTTTCCTGCTCATCCTCAGAGATGGCCAGTAAAGCGGACATGGGGATGACGATCGAGCTGTCCTCCGTTCCGCTCCGGGAAAACGGAATGACGCCCTATGAGATCATGCTTTCGGAATCTCAGGAACGGATGTTGCTTGTGCCTAAACCCGGACGTGAGAAGGAAGTCCGGCGGATCTTTGAAAAATGGGAGCTGGATGTTGCAACGATCGGGACCGTCGTATCGGACGGCCTGCTCACGGTGAAGGATCAGGGAAACGTGGTTGTGCAGGTTCCGGCCAAGGCTTTGACGGAAGAAGCGCCCTCTTATGAGCGCCCGTTGGCCCCGCCTCCGTATCTTGACGCCATTCAATCGCTGAACCTCGATGTGCTCAAAGAGCCGAAGGATTTTAACGAGGTGTTATTGACGCTTCTTTCCTCTCCAACGATTGCCAGCAAGGAGTGGGTGTATCGTCAATACGATCACATGGTCCAAACAAATACGATTGTCCAGCCGGGCTCGGGCGCGGCTGTGATCCGAATCAAAGGAAGAGATCAGGCCCTGGCATTGACCGTGGATGGGAACAGCCTGTACTGTCTGCTCAATCCCTATATGGGGGCCGTGATCGCAGTCGCGGAGGCGGCCCGGAATCTCGTCTGCGCAGGCGCAAAACCCATTGCCGTGACCGACTGCCTTAACTTTGGCAATCCTGAAAAACCGGAGGTGATGTGGCAGTTTGCTTTGGCAATCGAAGGAATCACGGATGCCTGCAAACAGTTTGGGTTGCCGGTAGTGAGCGGCAATGTGAGCTTCTATAATGAGACAAACGGGATTGATATCTATCCCACGCCGATCATCGGCATGATCGGGCTGATGGAGCCTGCAAGACCGATGACCTCTTGGTTTAAGACGCCTGGCGATCGAATTGTCCTGCTCGGTGATACGAAGGAAGATCTGGGTGGAACGGAATATCTTCGTCAAATCTTCTCGAACGAGCGTGGAACCCCTCCTTTTATTGAGTTGGAAAAGGAGGCTGCTCTGCATACCTTGTGTCTCTCTGCGATCAAGTCGGGCCTGATAAAGTCCGCCCATGACTGCTCGGAAGGGGGATTCGCGGTTGCCATCGCCGAGTCCTGCATCACGTGCGAAGATTTTATAATGGGGGCCGAGGTGACCCTTTCGGACCGGAAGATCCGGCGGGACGCGCTTCTCTTTGGCGAGTCGCAATCCCGTATACTGGCGACGGTTCCCGAAGAGAAGTTGCCGGAGCTGGAAAGGTTGGCCGCACAGCATAAAGTCCCGTTCGAGGTGATCGGCCAGGCGGGTGGAGATAGGCTTCGCATCAGCGTTCACGATTCATCGTCCGATCGGACATCTTGTTTGATTGACCTAGAAGCTGATAAGATTGCAGTGACATGGCGGAATGCGATTTCCAAGGTGCTCGAATGAGTAAAAAAGAAATGAGATCGGACAAGTTTCATGAAGAGTGTGGCGTGATCGGGGTCTACAACCATCCCGAAGCGGCCAACCTGGCCTATCTGGGGCTCTATGCGCTTCAGCATCGAGGTCAGGAAGGAAGCGGAATCGTGTCCTATGATCAGAAGGAGTTCCACCTGGAGAAAGGCGTAGGACTCGTGGCGGATGTCTTCTCTAAAGAACGCATGGAGCGTCTTCCGGGAACCATGGCCATGGGTCACAATCGTTACTCCACCGCCGGCTCAAACGATTTCAAAAATGTCCAGCCGCTGATGGTCAATTATGCCCTGGGGACCTTGGCCCTGGCCCATAACGGAAATCTCACCAATGCCTCTTACCTTCGGGACGAGTTGGAAGCCTACGGTGCGATCTTCCAGTCTACAACAGATAGCGAGGTGATGATCCACCTCATTGCCCATTCCAAAGAGAAGACATTGCCGGACCGGATCGTTGACGCTTTGCGCCAGGTGAAGGGCGCCTACTCGGTTATATTCCTCTCGGAGCAGGGCTTGATCGGTGTGAGAGACAGTTATGGTTTCCGGCCTCTGTCTTTAGGGCGCATCAAGGACACCTGGCTGCTGGCCTCGGAGACCTGTGCATTTGATCTGATCGAGGCCGAGTTCGTCCGGGATATCGAGCCGGGCGAGATGGTCGTGATCAACGGGAATGGTGTTCAATCGTACCATCCCTTCCCACAGACCAAGCTGGCCTCCTGTATTTTTGAGTATGTATATTTCGCACGCCCCGACAGCCATGTCTTCGGTCAAGACGTTTATGGGATTCGTAAAGAGCTCGGTCGTCAATTGGCGAGAGAGGCGGGTGTTCCGGCCGACGTTGTGATTGCGGTTCCGGACTCCGGTGTTGCGGCAGCGATGGGCTATGCGGAGGGGTCCGGGATTCCTTATGAGCAGGGACTCATACGAAACCATTACGTTGGAAGAACCTTTATTGAGCCTCAGCAGGCGATCCGCCATTTTGGGGTCAAGATCAAACTCAATGCAGTTCGAGAAGTGCTTCGAGGCAAACGGGTTGTGGTAGTGGACGACTCTATTGTCCGCGGGACCACGAGCCGCAAGATCATCAAGATGATCCGGCAGTCGGGAGCGAAAGAGGTCCATCTTCGAATCAGCTCGCCGCCGATCGTCTCGCCCTGCTTCTACGGGATTGATACGCCGACCCGGAAAGAGCTGATCGCATCCAGTCACAGCAAGGAAGAGATCCGGCAGTATATCACGGCGGACAGTCTGGAATACTTGAGCCTGAAGGGGATGCTGGAGGCGGCTTCGGGGAGTATGGATAAGCACTGCACTGCCTGTTTCACCGAGGACTATCCGATTCCGTTCACCAAGGAAGAGATCACACAGCTCGGACTTTTTGGAAATCTTTAACCTGTTACGTCCCGTTTTTTCCTGACTTCAGTTAAAATGAAAGTCGCGACTGAGATTTATCTGCATCTCGGCAATCGTCGAACGGGCGCTGGAGAAGATCTGACCCTGTTACTGTTCCGCTAGGAGTCTACGGCGTAATCCCCGCATTCGATGCCTCATTAAGCTGGGTTTGCAGGTCATTCGCAAATTCTTGAAAACCATTATTCTTTAACCAAGAGATTGCGGAGAGAACTTTCCCTCGATCATTTTCTACGCTCTGGGAATAACCTGCTTCTTTGATCATGATTCTGTTAGCGTCGTAGACTAGCTGTGCATCCGCGTTATTTGGGAGGCGGCCACTCAACATTCGTTTGGCTTCACTGCATTTTGTTCGCATGTCCGCTATAAAATATGCAGGAGTTAACAATCGTTCTAGAGCGTAAGAGCGGGAAATGCATTCGTTCCATTGACCATCAGCGGCCGTGCGGTACATTTCAATGGTCAAACGCTTAAATTCCCGGGTATCCTGACACTTCATCTCGATCTGTATTGTTTTCCCATTGCGATGAATCCCAAGCTTAACCGCATCAGCCAACCCTTTTTTGGCAAGCTCTTCTCTCAATTCATTATGCGTAGATACCGGCTGATTGTTAACCGTGCGAATTACATCCCCGGGACGAAGACCGGCAAGCCGCACGTTTTTAGAGACTACAGTTATAACGTTTTGATCTGTCGTTAATGTCAAAACTCCACAGCTCGACCTGGCTGGATTGAAGAGTTTATCCTCAGATAGCCGTGCCAGAACATTGCGAGCAAATTGCTTGATTTTGGCCTCTTCGGCCATATAGTCGAGACGATTTTCAGGTTTAACGAATATTTGGCATCCTGATAAAAGCAGAAAAAGTATAGTTATAATAAGGAGGGAAGTTTTCATAAAGCTATGAACATATACGGTACATATGCAGGGTCAGGTCTTGAATTATCAGTTTGGCTGTCTCATGTTTTTGATCTTGCTCGCCGCCGCGTGATGAGAGTCATATTTCAAGACCCGACCGTAAAATTGTGCTCAGGGCGCTTGGGAACTGGTCAGATCGATGCGGTTGAGGCCGCTCGAAACCAGCTCGTTCAGTATCTCCTGAAGCGATTCAGGATTAAAGACGACGACCTTAGGGTTATTCTGATTTGCAACTTTTGAAGTAATCTTCGTGCCTGTTTTCGGATCAAGAATTTCCATAGTAACACCAAAACGCGCATCGATCTTTGTATACCCTACACGGGAAACGGCGTCTGCCCAAAGGGTCTGGATCGTCCCGGTGACCACCAGATCAGTAGTGATATCCTGAGGCCGGATCCCCGGCGAAGCAAGACGGGCATCCCAACCCCGCTGCCGAAGAGAGAAAATAAGTAGCTGAGCGATGTTCTCACCGAGAGGCATTGTAGGCTCATAAGTATCAACCTGTTTGAAAAGATGGATATGCCGTCCGATGAGCTTAGTATCGTCACGCTTATCTTCCAGAGGAAATACTACCACCTTTTGTTGTGATGGGGCGATCTTGGAAGTGGAAGAAACTTCCCCCGTATAGGAAAAAGAAATCGGAATTCGCGGCCCAGGTCCCGCGCAGGCAGAAAGCAGAAACAGAACCGATACCCCGCAAAAAATATAAATCCATTGTTTCATACCGTCCTCCTTATATTATCTTACAAGAACTTCATTTCTTCTGTTCTGATCAACAGGAGGACAAGTTGAAGCGATATTAACTTCATGGGTTGATTATCCAGCTGCTGTGTCTATTTTGTACGGGCGGGAGCATGTTACGAGTCAAATTGTCTCCACTCCTGCCAACTATGACTTTAACACAAAACCATGAGAGACGCCAGCTTCCGACACAAGTCTTTTCAGAAAGTTTCGATACCGATTCACCATAAGATGCGGCAATCCAGCAAGACACAACAGATGAGGTGTAGTATAATGGGGCCAGTAGATCATCGCAGGCTGTTTAATAATATCCGCGGATGAGAAAATTATGGACTACTTTGATGGACTGACTGATGCCAAGTTTAAAACCGATACGCAGGGAAGACTTCTTTTTTATCCTTGGGGCATTCTGGGTAAAGGCTATGTTTTACCCGATGAGTCTAAGAAACAACAGATCCGACGGTTTGTAAGGCTCTCTTACATCGTGTTCTGGCCGGCTATTATGGGCACAATTATATTCATAGGCTGGGTTTTCAGTTTTGCTGTGCTGTTTCTTCTTTTTCTTCGGTATTTTTTTGAGACATCCCGATTTTTGAAGGGGCTTCCGGCTACCAGCGAGAGACTCAGCCTCAGCGAAAGTTATACGAATTCGGCTAAATCGCATAACATGCTGACTTTATGGATTCTTCTGATATTTTCCGTTTTGTTTGTATTAAGCGGCTTTGCTATTCTTGTCCACAACAAAAACGCGTGGTTTGTCGGTCTGGCAAGCATCATTTTCTTTGGAGCTTCCAGCCTTGCTAGTGGCTATATGATCAAGGTCAAAAACACCTGACATGTTAATATTTCTTGCCTATTGACAGGCGTTGGCAAAAGCTGCTACATTAATCCCTGTAATAACCATACTTTGATCTGATATTCGAAAAGAACGCGAGCGGTTCGAGATACCTCTCCGAAAGTTTGCTCGCCAATGGCAACTTCACAATTCCGTGAAGTGTCGCCCATCATACTCAAAGCAACGGGGCTTTGCGTCTACAACGACAGGGTTGTCATCGTACGCTTCTGTGCCGTATAGAGGATTAGTCACACGGCCGAAAGACGCTTGGCAAGGATACGGTCGATTATGGATTGCAGGAAATCCGTGTCCGGCATGTGTTTGTCGCCGTTCACGAAGGCAACTTGAGGATACAGTCATGAAATTCACATCCTACAACCCCGAAGGTTTTTATGATGAGATGTTTGAGTCAGTGGGCCGACCAAGGCCGAGCGCTTCGTTGTTGATGCAGAAGATCCAGGCGCTCCCTGACAGGGAGTTTGAAAGGCGTCAGCAGGCTGCCGAGGGAGCTCTGATGGCCAAGGGGGTAACTTTTAGCGTATATGGAGATGAAGCTGGGATTGAGCGGATTTTCCCGTTTGATGCGGTTCCCAGACTAATCGAGTCGGCGGACTGGGAAAGAATTGAGAGGGGTCTTCGCCAACGGGTCGTCGCGCTCAATTGTTTCATTAACGACATTTATCATGATCAGAAAATTCTCAAAGACGCAGTCGTGCCCGGCGAGCTTGTCTATTCCAGCAAAGGGTATCTCAAACCCTGTATGGGTCTGTCTCCGCCCAAAGGAATTTGGTGTCATGTCTCAGGCATTGATCTGGTTCGGGAAAGCGACGGCACAATCTATGTGCTGGAAGACAATTTGCGCTGCCCCTCTGGTGTGGCATATGTGCTGGGAAACCGGCAGCTGATGAAATCGACCTTTCCGGAGCTGTTCGATGCGTACCGCGTTCGCCCGGTGGATGACTATCCTAACCGTCTGCTGGAAACCCTCCATCACCTTTCTGATCTTCCCAACCCGACCACGGTGATTCTCAGTCCCGGGATATATAACTCGGCCTATTTCGAACACTCATTTCTAGCTCAACAAATGGGAGTTCAACTCGTTGAAGGGAGTGATTTGGTTGTGTTAGACGATTTTGTCCACATGCGAACCACCAAGGGATTCCAGCGCGTGGACATCATCTATCGTCGGATCAATGACGATTGTCTCGATCCCCTGGCTTTTAGTTCGGATTCATTGTTGGGAGTTCCGGGATTGATGGCTGTGTATCGAAAAGGCAGAGTGGCCCTAGCGAACGTTCCGGGAAACGGCGTCGCCGATGATAAGGTCATCTATGCTTACGTCCCAAAGATCATCAAATATTATCTTGGTGAGGAACAGATCCTTCCCAATGTCCCTACGTATGTCTGCTACGACCCCGAAGATCGTGCCTACGTGCTTGGCAATCTTGACAAATTGGTCGTCAAAGTAGCGTCCGAATCAGGCGGCTACGGGATGATGATCGGCCCGCACGCCACCAATCGTCAGCGCGACGAATGCGCCGAAAGGATCAAGGCCGATCCTCGCAACTATCTTGCGCAGCCGACACTCGTCCTGTCGCGCGTGCCCTGCATTGTGGACAACCATTTTGAAGGACGCCATGTTGATTTGCGCCCCTACATCCTATATGGAAAGGACATCTACGTGACACCGGGCGGACTGACGCGAGTTGCTCTGGTCAAGGGTTCCCTGGTAGTCAATTCTTCACAGGGTGGCGGGAGCAAGGACACTTGGGTCCTGTCGAAGGGGACGATTCCTGGAATGACGAAGGCAGCCTGACTAACTTTGGATCCGCACCGGAGAGAGGGACGGCATACCCGTGTTAAGTCGTGTCGCAAACAGCATTTACTGGATGAGCCGTAACATCGAGCGGGCGGAGAACTATGCCCGCTTCATCCAGGTCAACCTCAACCTGTCTCCCGATTTGCCTGAGGGGACCGTCGAGCAATGGGAGCCGTTGGTGATGACGACAGGCGACCAGAACTTGTTCAAAGCGCAGTTTAGTGAGTCTACGCGGGATCATGTCATTCACTTTTTGACGGCGGATCCGAAGAACCCGAATTCCATTCTGTCGTGTCTGAATGCCGCGAGAGAAAACGCACGATCCGTCCGTGAGATCATTTCCTCGGAAATGTGGGAGCAGGTCAATCGCTTCTACCTGGCCGTGAAGGAAGCCGTGTCGGGCAACGTGGTCATGCAGAACCCGCATGCCTTCTTCACGAAGGTCAAGGAGGGGAGCCATCTATTCGTCGGTATTACCGATGCGACCATGTCTCATGGCGAAGGCTGGCATTTTAATCGCATCGGACGTCTCATCGAACGGGCCGACAAGACTTCGCGGATTCTGGATGTGAAGTACTACTTTTTGCTGCCCTCTGTGCGGGATGTTGGAACTTCCTTAGACAATAGTCAATGGGCGGCTTTACTGAGTTCCGCAAGCGCGCTGGAAATGTATCGCAAGCGGTATGGTCCCATCTCGCCCAATCGAGTCGCCGAATTCCTTGTCCTGGCTCCCGAATTCCCTCGGGCCATCCAGTACTGCCTGATCAAAGCAGCAGACTCCCTGCACGCCATCTCGGGTTCGGAGCTCGGGTTGTACCAGAACCTGGCAGAAAGGCGGCTGGGCCGGTTGCAGGCGGAACTGGCCTATGCGGACGTGGATGAGATCATGTCCGGCGGCCTGCACGAATTTTTGGATAGTTTTCAAGCCAAACTCAACCTCGTGGGGGAGGCGATTGCCGAGACGTTCTTTACACTACGACCGGTAGGCACCAGTCTACTACAACAGGAGGAACAGTAAGCGATGACATACTGTGTCGGTGTTCTGCTGGACGCGGGGTTGGTGCTCGCATCGGATTCACGGACCAACGCCGGTGTAGACCAAATCGGAACCTACCGCAAGATGACGGTTTACGAGCGGTCCGGTGACCGGGTGATCGTGCTGTTGAGTTCCGGAAACCTGGCTGTAACCCAAGCGGTGACGAATTTGTTGGAGCAGAAGCTTAAAGAGAACCTGGAAAACCTCTTGACGGTTCCATCTCTGTATCACGCAGCGAGTCTCGTCGGGGAAACCTTGCGTGAAGTGCTTAACCGCGATGGTCCCCATCTCAAGCAGCATAACATTGAAGGCAGCGCCGGCTTTATTCTCGGAGGGCAGATCAGCGGAGAGAAACAACGGCTGTTCAACATCTATACGGAAGGGAATTTCATCGAAGCGACGCCGGACACGCCCTACTTCCAGATCGGGGAACTGAAATACGGAAAACCCATACTTGACCGCGTGATTACCAGCCGGACAGCACTGACCGAGGCGGCGAAATGTGTACTCGTCTCGTTCGATTCGACCATGCGCAGCAATATCTCGGTCGGTCTGCCCGTTGATTTGCTTTGTTATGAACGGGATAGCCTCAAAGTGGGATTGCAACGGCGCTTTATGGATCAGGATCCCTATTTCGATTTAATCAGGCATCAGTGGCAGGAAGGGCTGCGGCGGGTATTGGGTGAATTGCCGGATCCATCCTGGGAAGGATAAAAGCATGAGCATTCGCATTGCACTGAACCACAAGACTCATTACCGTTTTGACCGGCCCGTAGGCCTATCTCCCCACGAGGTCAGGCTCCGTCCCGCTCCCCATTGCTCGACATCGATTCACAGCTATTCAATGAAAGTCTCGCCGGTCAATCATTTCATCAACTGGCAGCAGGACCCCTACGGGAACTATCTCGCGCGACTGGTGTTCCCGGAAAAAGCCACCGAGCTTTCAATCACCGTGGATCTGGTGGCGGACATGACCGTCAATAATCCTTTCGATTTTTTTGTCGAGCCTTACGCCGAGAAATTTCCCTTTGCGTACTCCGAACAGCTTGCCAAAGAACTCAAGCCGTTTCTGGAGCACGAGCCGTTGGGGCGCTTGCTTGGCGACTGGCTCAAAACATTTAAAACAGACTGCTCTCCCGAAGAGAAGTCGACCGTCGATATGGTCGTCGCGCTCAACCGCCGCGTGCAGCAAAGCATCGAATATATTGTGCGGCTTGAGCCGGGTGTTCAGACCTGGGAAGAAACGTTGGAACTGCGCCGGGGTTCCTGCCGCGACAGCGCCTGGTTGTTGGTCCAGATTCTGCGCAGCCTTGGGCTTGCCGCCCGTTTCGCGTCCGGGTATTTGATTCAACTCGTCCCGGATGTGAAACCGCTCGACGGACCCGCCGGCCCACTGAAAGATTTTACTGACCTGCATGCCTGGGCCGAAGTGTACATTCCCGGCGCGGGTTGGATCGGACTTGACCCGACGTCGGGCCTCCTCGCGGGGGAAGGGCATATTCCGCTGGCATGCGCCGCCAGCCCGATCAGCGCGGCGCCTGTCGTCGGTTCGACCGATGAGTGTGAGTCGAAGCTTGAGTTTGGCATGACTGTCACGCGTGTGCACGAAGACTCGCGGGTCACAAAGCCATATACTGAAACGCAATGGTTTGAGATCGACGCGCTTGGATTACTTGTGGACGATGAACTGAAAGCCGCTGATGTTCGCCTAACGATGGGAGGGGAACCGACTTTTGTATCCAGGGACGATATGGACGGGGAGGAATGGAATATCGCCGCGCTGGGCCCCGCTAAGCTCAAGCTTGCCGGTGATTTGCTCAAGCGCCTGAAAGACCGGTTAGCGCCGGGCGGGCTGCTCCATCACGGACATGGGAAGTGGTATCCCGGAGAGCCGTTGCCCCGTTGGGCGCTCTCTTGTTACTGGCGCGTTGACGGCAAACCGCTCTGGCAGGATGCGAGCTTGATCGCAGATACAACGGTGGAATACGGCTACGGCCCGGCCGACGCTGAAAAAATAACCAAGGGTATCGCGGAGCATCTCGGGATTTCTCCTGACTTTATGCTGCCGGCGTATGAAGATCCTTGGCATTACCTCATGGAGGAGCAGCGGCTGCCGGCAAATGTAGATCCATTTCAAAGAGATCTCGAGAACCCTGAAGAGCGTTCCGCTTTGGCCCGGATTTTGGATCGGGGCCTGGCGCAAGTAGTCGCATACGTGTTGCCCGTGAAAGCCGAACGCCGGAATGGAATCGGATGGCGCACCAGCCGATGGCCGCTCAGACGCCAACGTCTGTTTCTCTTACCCGGAGATTCTCCTGTCGGTTTTCGTCTGCCGCTGGGCTCGTTGCCATGGGTTCCTCCGGATCAATCCAACATCGAGCACGAACGGGACCCTTTTGAACCGCGTCAGGCGTTGGCCTATCCGCTGATCAAGACCGGTTTGGATAATCCCCAGGCTTCCCTGCGTGGGCAGACTCTCACACGCGGGCAATCCGTGGATGAGGTGGTTCACACCGCAGTGTGCGTGGAGCCGAGAGAGGGCAGGCTTTACGTCTTCATGCCGCCTGTTCCTTACCTGGAAGATTACTTGACTCTGATTGCGGCTATTGAAGCAACCGCGCGCGAATTGCGAACGCCCGTGTTAATTGAAGGATATGCCCCGCCCTACGATCATCGTCTGAGTGTGTTCAAGGTAACACCCGATCCGGGGGTCATAGAGGTTAACGTTCATCCGGTAAGAAGTTGGCCGGAGCTGGTAACAAACACCACTGCGCTCTACGAAGATGCGCGCCTCGCACGCCTGAGCACGGAGAAGTTTATGCTGGATGGTCGCCATACAGGAACCGGTGGAGGAAACCACGTTACCATCGGCGGACCGACCCCGGCGGACAGCCCCGTGTTACGCCGTCCCGATCTGTTGAAGAGTATGATCTTGTACTGGCAAAATCATCCCGCGCTGTCTTATCTCTTTTCCGGGCTTTTCGTCGGACCCACCAGTCAGGCGCCTCGAGTGGATGAAGCGCGTCACGACGGCTTGTACGAACTGGAAATTGCCTTTCAGCAAATGGCTGAAAAACAGATCGCCGGGCAGGAAGTCCCGACGCCGTGGTTGGTGGACCGTCTGCTTCGCAATCTGCTGGTTGACGTGACTGGTAACACACACAGAGCGGAATTTTCCATTGACAAGCTCTACTCGCCGGACAGCACCGCTGGACGTCTGGGGCTCGTGGAATTCCGCGCTTTCGAAATGCCGCCCCATGCGCGTATGAGCCTGGTGCAGATGCTGCTGTTACGAACGCTGGTTGCCCACTTCTGGAGAACGCCATACCGGGGTCGAGTGGTATATTGGGGAACCCAACTTCACGATCGGTTCCTGTTGCCCCATTATGTGGCGCAAGACATGAAAGACGTGGTGTTCGACCTGCAACGCGCCGGATATTCTTTCAAATTTGACTGGTGCTTGCCCTTCTTTGAATTCCGGTTTCCCCGTTACGGGACGGTAGTCTATGATGGAATCGAGCTGGAACTCCGTCAAGCCATCGAGCCATGGCATGTAATGGGGGAGGAGGTTTCCGCGGGTGCCACCGCCCGCTTTGTGGATTCTTCCGTTGAGCGTCTACAGGTGAAGGTGAACGGCATGATTAGTACACGCCATCTGGTCACTTGCAACGGCCGCCAGGTTCCGCTTCACTCGACCGGCATACACGGCGAATATGTTGCAGGCGTGCGCTATCGTGCCTGGCAACCGCCTTCTGCTCTCCATCCAACGATCCCTGTGCATTCTCCGCTGATTTTTGATATCGTAGATACTTGGAACGGACGGTCCAGTGGTGGCTGCACCTACCATGTGGTCCATCCCGGCGGGCGCGGTTACACCTCGTTCCCGGTCAATGCCAACGAGGCTGAGGCCAGACGCCTAACGCGGTTCTGGAATTACGGCCACACGCCCGGCCCCATGAGTATAAAACCGGAAGAACCTAACCGTGATTTTCCTCTCACGCTCGACCTTCGGCGCAAGATTAGTCTCTGAGAGACACTTTATATTACCAATTAAAGTTTGCTCTTTTCAAAAGGGAAGCTACATCACAGACCACTATTGGCTCTATTGACCATTCGGGTGATTTTGCTTTCCCTCACGTAACTGTTTTGCTTCGGCCATGTGTTTCTCCCTGCAGGTTCTCAAGTCGTCATGGTTCTTCGCCGCTTTTATGCAAACTTTTGCCTCTTGAAGGATGATCATCTGCTCATCGACCTTCTTCAGAACCTCAGCCTTTCTCTCATCGAAATTAGGGGTCGGCCCCGTCGTCGGCTGACCGCCACCGGCTGCCCATACTGGTGCTGCGAATGCGAGTGATAATACTGCCGCGGCAAGTGCTGTTTTTCTCATGGCTGCTCCTTTCAATAGTTGTTCTTATCAGATGGTAATCTTTGGCATTTATAACATTAACTATAGCAGAGATCTGAATCCTGTCAATCATGCTGGATTCCCTTTGGGTGCCACAGGTTCGTTTGCCAAAAGCAGCAGCATTTTGGTAGCATAGTCGTGAGGAGTAGAAATTACGAATGTCTAAATATATATCCGCAGGAATCTTGTTATTTATAGTCGGTAGTATTATCAGCTTGATCAGCGGATATTCGGTGCGGAATTGGAGATGGTGGGGTATTTTCCTACCGCTTATGATTCTAGCTTATATCTTTGGCGATACAGAAAAAAACGAATGAATTGCACTACTGAGCAATTTTGACCAGACGCGATCTGTTCTTCCATTTACAATGTAGCCAATACAAAACATCCGGATGTCCCGGGTTGATTTCATCCGGACTAATCATTCGGAAGATGTCCTTCAGGTCGGGCGTTGCGATCGGATGACCAGGCCAAGGAGATAGATGAAGTATGCGGTAGGGCTTCACAGCCGATGACTTTGAATCTGGGATGCCTTTTTGCTTTCACATGATCATGGAGAAAGGAATCCGGAAGATAATCTGAGGCAAAGGAGGCTAACATCATGAAGAACTCGCGCGATGCACCGATTCGTTGCGCAATCATCTTGTCGGGCGGAGAAGGCCAACGACTTCGGCCGCTTATTCATCAATTACGGGGAGATGCCCTTCCCAAACAGTATGTCAATTTTATAGGAACCCGCTCCATGCTGGAGCACACCTATCACCGTGCCGAGAAGCTGATCCACCCGGACCGCCTCTTCACGGTCGTGAACGAGGATCATTTCCGGTATCCCGATGTCTGCCGGCAGCTCTCCGCTCGTCCCCCGGAGACTGTGGTCCTTCAGCCTGAGAACAAGGAGACCGGCCCTGGCCTGCTTCTCCCCTTGATGCATCTCAGCAAGCACTATCCGGAATCCGTGGTGACGGTCTTCCCCTCGGATCATTTCATCTTAGAAGAAGATCCTTTTATGGACCACGTGGATCTAGCCTGCCAGGCGGTAGAGCGAGATCCGTCACGACTAGTCCTCTTAGGGGCAGTGCCGTATGAGCTGGAGCCGGAGTATGGCTATATCCTGCCGGGTGCGGAGGTGAAGGACTCGGTTTTCTCGAGCCTCCATCAGGTCTTGCGGTTCATTGAGAAGCCGGAGCTGCATGCTGTTCCAGAGCTGGTTCAGCAGGGCGGTTTGTGGAATACCTTCGTCATGGTCTTTCAGGCCCGGACAATGCTGAGTCTGATGTGCCGTGCGGTTCCAGTCCTGCACCGTGCCTTTCAGCGGATTGGGAAGGCTCTCGGGACAGCTCGGGAGATGGATGAGGTGAAAGAGGTCTACCGAGAGATGAAGCCGTTGAATCTTTCGAGAGAGCTGCTGGCAGTCCTGCCGATAGAGTATCCGTCACATCTATCGGTTCTACCAGTTCGGGGGGTGTTTTGGAGCGACTGGGGATCTGAGATTCGCATTTTGAGTGATCTAAAGAAAATAGGTTATACAACGGGACTGCGTGTAAGCGATGCGGTGGCCCACCAGTTTGCGGTGAAGGCATCTGAGCCGCATACCCAGATCTGGCTACAGGCGTAAGGGCGTCTTGAGAGGTTTCTAGCGACCACAATTTGCATAAAGTGGAAGGGGATTGTGGACGCACGACTGGACTTGCTGATCGCATGGGTTCCGTCCTGGTAAAAACTGAAGGAAAAACGATGAGCAAAAGAGCACGCGTTTGCAGCCCTATTCACAGCCTTCTACCCATGGAAATCGAGGGGTTCGATTCCCTGGCTGAGCTTGCCCTGGATATGCGCTGGTCGTGGAATCATACTACCGACAAAGTGTGGCGGCAGCTTGATCCCGAACTGTGGGAAATCACGCATAACCCCTGGGTTGTCCTGCAGACGGTCTCGCGCGACCAGATCGAGCGCGTGTTAGCCGATCCCGTTTTTCGCAAAAACGTTGATGGCCTGGTGCAGACCAAACGGCAAGCGGTGGAGGCGCCCGCGTGGTTTCAGCAGAATCATTCGCAGAGTTCCCTGACCTGCGCCGCTTATTTCAGCATGGAATTTATGTTGAGCGAAGCTTTGCCCATCTACTCGGGTGGCCTTGGTAATGTGGCCGGCGATCAGCTCAAAGCGAGCAGCGATCTGGGCGTGCCAGTAGTCGGCGTGGGACTACTGTATCAGCAAGGCTATTTTCGCCAGGTGATCGACAAGGACGGAGCGCAACAGGCCCTCTTCCCTTATAACGACCCCGGACAATTGCCGATCACGCCTTTGCGCCAAGCGAACGGCGAGTGGTTGCGGTTGGAGATCGCCTTGCCTGGTTACTCGGTCTGGCTGCGCGCCTGGCAGGTCCAGATCGGTAGAGTGAAGCTTTACCTGCTGGACAGCAATGACGCGGCAAACATTCCCGTTCATCGAGGGATTTCCAGTGTGTTGTATGGCGGCGGGCCGGAGCTGCGTCTCGAGCAAGAACTGCTACTCGGGATCGGCGGATGGCGACTGCTTTGTGCGCTTGGGATCCAGCCGGAAGTCTGTCATTTGAATGAAGGGCATGCGGCCTTTGCCGTGTTGGAACGCGCCCGAAGTTTCATGGAAGAAACGGGCCAGCCCTTCGAAGCCGCGCTGGCCGTCACGCGAGCGGGCAATCTCTTCACTACACACACCGCAGTGGCCGCCGGCTTTGACCGTTTTGCTCCGGCCCTCATCGAGCAATACCTCGGTGGTTATGCCGAGCAGAAGCTCGGCATTTCGCTCCACGATTTGCTGGCCCTGGGCCGCCAGAACCCGAACGACTCGGCGGAGGATTTCAACATGGCATATCTGGCGGTCCGCGGGAGCGGGTCGGTCAATGGCGTGAGTCGTTTGCACGGGAAGGTGAGCCGGCACATCTTTCTGCCTCTCTTTCCGCGCTGGCCGGAGGACGAAATCCCGGTCGGACATGTGACTAACGGAGTCCACATGCCGACCTGGGACTCGGCCCCGGCCGATGATCTTTGGACGGAAGCCTGTGGAAAGGACCGCTGGCTGGGGACGACGAAGACCCTGGAGCAGGACATTCGCAAAGTCTCCGATGCCAAGCTCTGGCAATTTCGTACCGCCGCCGGCAAGTCTCTTGTTGAATACGCCCGCAAACGATTGTCCCGGCAACTGATCTCCAGAGGCGCGTCGCCCGAGGTGATTGACTGGGCAAAACATCTATTTGATCCCAACGCATTGACGTTGGGCTTTGCGCGCCGCTTCGCAACTTATAAGAGACCGAACCTGCTGCTACACAATCCGGCGCGTTTGCTGCGCCTTTTGGCTAATACTGAACGCCCAGTGCAACTTATCATCGCCGGCAAGGCCCATCCGGAGGACCGGGCGGGGCAGGTCCTGATCCGTGAATGGATAAATTTCATCCGCCGGCCGGAGACCCGACCCCACATCATCTTCCTGAGCGACTACGACATGCTGTTAACTGAGCACCTCGTGCAGGGGGTGGATGTGTGGATCAACACGCCACGGCGACCCTGGGAGGCGTGCGGAACGAGCGGCATGAAGGTGCTCGTCAATGGCGGCGTCAATCTGTCGGAATTGGACGGCTGGTGGGCGGAAGCATACACGCCTGAAGTGGGGTGGGCGTTGGGTGACGGGCAGGAGCATGGCGATGATCCCGCCTGGGACGCTATCGAAGCCGACGCGCTCTACGACCTTCTCGAGCGGGAGGTCATCCCGGAGTTTTATGCCCGAGACAAGAGCGGTATTCCCACCGCATGGGTCAAGCGGATGCGGGAAAGCATGGCGCGGTTGGCGCCGCGCTTCTCCGCCGCCCGCACGGTGTGCGAATACACCGAGCAACATTACCTCCCGGCAGCCGCCGCCTACCGTGAACGCGCTGCCGATAAAGGCGCCATCGGCAGGCAAATGGTCGATTGGCAGCACAGTCTGGAACAGAAATGGGCCACGCTACACTTCGGTGAAGTGAAGGTGGAGACTCGCGGCGAACAGCACATATTTGAGGTTCAGGTCTTTCTCCATGACCTCGACCCCAAGACGGTACGGGTGGAGCTTTACGCCGACGGTATCAAAAGTAGCGCTCCCGTGCGGCAGGAGATGAAGCCCATTCGCCAACTAGCCGGCGAGTCGGGCGGCTATGTTTACAGCGCGGCTGTGTCTGCGGCCAGCGCACAGGCGGACTATACGGCGCGAGTGATACCGCACTGCGACGACATGGCGGTTCCCCTCGAAGCCGCTCGAATTCTGTGGCAGCGGTGATTCCATAAGAGTATGAAGACGCCTGAACGCCCGCTGCATGATTACGTGACAGAGGTTTCCGAACGGACTGAAGTTCGGATGGGCGTTCCGTTACCCATGGGAACGCATGAATATGGAGGGGGAGTCAACTTCGCCTTCTTCAGCCGTCACGCAAGCCGCGTTCGGCTGGAGTTGTTTGATCTTTCGGTAGACGCAATGCCTGCCAGGGTGATTGATCTCGATCCCACGCGCAACCGCACCGGTGACATATGGCACGTTTGGGTTGAGGGAATTCGTCCCGGTCAACTCTATGCCTATCGCGTGGACGGCCCGTATCAACCCAAGGACGGCCATCGTTTTAATTTCAACAAGCTTCTCCTGGATCCCTTTGCGACAGCGATCTCGCAGGTGCCCAACTGGGATTTCGGGCCGGCCCGCGGATACGATCCATCGGCGCCGGAACAAGACTTGGCTCTCTCGAAACTGGATAATTCCAGGTCGATGCCGAAATGCGTATTTGTCAACGAGTCCTTCGAATGGAATGGGGACAAACCACCCCGGCATCCGTGGTCGAAGACCGTTATTTACGAAACGCATGTTCGCGGCTTTACCATTCATCCCAAGTCTGGTGTGGATCACCCGGGGACCTACCAAGGCCTGATGGAAAAGATTCCCCATCTCAAAACCCTGGGAGTGACCGCTGTGGAACTGATGCCCGTGCAGGAGTTCAATGAAACTTCCGTCACGCGCAAGGATCCGCGAACAAGTCAACCGCTCAGGAATTACTGGGGATACGATCCCGTTGTCTTTTGTGCGCCCAAAGCTTCTTACAGCAGCTCGGGAGGTTTGGGCCAGCAAAAGCTGGAGTTCAAGGAAATGGTTCGGGCATTTCACAACGCCGGCATCGAAGTGATTCTGGACGTGGTTTTCAATCACACGGCTGAGGGAAACGAACGGGGGCCGACGCTCTGTTTCCGCGGGATTGATAACACGATTTTCTACATGCTGGCGGATGATAAACGTTACTACAGGGACTACACAGGCACCGGCAACACCATCAACGCCAATCATCCCGTCGTGCGGGAACATATCTTGACCGCGCTGCGCTACTGGGTAGTGGACATGCATGTCGATGGATTTCGTTTTGATCTGGCCTCGGTGCTTGGTCGGGGCCGTGCCGGCAAGTTGCTGCCCAATCCCCCGCTGCTCGGACGGATCGCCGAGGACCCGATATTGAGAGACGTGAAAATCATCGCCGAAGCGTGGGACGCCGCCGGCGCATACGAAGTAGGTAGTTTTTCAGAACGGCGTTGGGCGGAGTGGAACGGCCGGTACCGAGATGATATCCGGCGTTTCTGGCGCGGTGACGATGGGATGCTTGGTTTGTTTGCCAGCCGCATCTGCGGCAGTGAGGATATCTACACCAAGTCAGGCAAAGGCCCCGAGAGCAGCATTAACTACGTCACCTGCCACGACGGATTCACATTGAACGACCTGGTGAGCTATCGCTACAAGCATAATGAAGCAAACGGAGAAGACAACCATGACGGGACGAACGATAATTTCAGCGAGAACTATGGTGCTGAAGGTGAGACGGCGGATGGCCGGATCGAGTCCATTAGGAACCGCCAGATCAAAAATTTCCTGTTGACTCTATTCATCTCACGCGGCGTGCCGATGCTGCTCGGCGGAGACGAATTTCGCCGCACGCAAGACGGCAACAATAATGCCTACTGCCAGGACAACGAGACCAGCTGGTATGACTGGAGCCGCCTGGAACAGCACAGGGAAATTTTCCGCTTCGCTCGTGGCCTGATTGCCTTTCGTCGTGCCCATCCGATTCTGAGTAAAGAGCAATTCTACACGGACGCCGGGATCCGCTGGATTGGCCCGCGAGGTGGATTACCCAATTGGGCCGACCCGAAAGAAAAACAGTTTGCCTGTCTGATACACGAAGATGAGCAGAGCGCGCTTTTCCTGATGTTCAATGCCGGCGTCGATGCGGTTGATTTCGGTTTGCCCCCCGTACTGCCGGGGGCTCGGTGGCATCTGGCCGTTGACACCTCTCGCGAAGCGCCACAAGATCTGTTTACTGCGGGCGAGGAACCTCTTTGGGAAGATTCACAAACTTACCACCTGAGCCCCCGATCTAGCGTCATACTTCTGGCTCGATGAATGAACCGTCAAAGGTGGCAAACGGCGTTGACGGAAGCCAAATGAAAAGACCGATCAAGATCACGACGTTGTTTCTCGATATCGGCGGTGTGCTGCTCACCAACGGGTGGGATCATCATGCCCGCAAACGGGCGGCGGGGAACTTCAAGCTGGGGTGGGCCGAGATGGAGGATCGGCATCACCTGGTCTTCGACACCTACGAAGAGGGAAAACTCACGCTGGAAGAATATTTGGATCGGGTGGTCTTCTATCAAAAACGGCCGTTCACACGGACTCAGTTTCGCCGCTTCATGTTCGCGCAATCGAAACCTTACCCCGAGATGATCGAGTTGATCGCTCAGCTCAAGGTCAGGCACGGACTGAAGATTGCCGTGGTGAGCAACGAAGCGCGCGAACTGAATGCGTATCGGATTCGAAAGTTCAAGCTCGACGCGTTTGTGGATTTTTTTGTTTCCTCCTGTTTCGTCCATGTCCGCAAGCCCGACACGGACATCTTTCGGCTTGCGCTGGACATCGCACAGACGCCGGCCCGTCAGGTAGTCTATGTTGAAAACACCCCGATGTTCGTCCAGATCGCGGAAGGTTTGGGGATTCGAAGCATTCTTCACTCGGATTACAAGTCCACGCGCGCAAAACTGGCTTCGTTCGGATTACAGAATAACGAAGGAGTCATGCATGAAACCCGCTAGCCCGCGCATCGCGAAGCGCCGCAAGATCTGTTTGCTGCGGGCGAGGAACCGCTCTTGGGCCGTTCACAGGCAGACTATCTAATAAGCCCGCGGTCCAGCGCCATTCTCGTGGCGCGCCCGCTTACATAATCAGATAGCAGAGGGAGGAATCCAATGGATAAGACTAAGCACGGTCAGCAGCATAAAGGATGGCAGGATCAAGAGGAGGGACATCTTCGCAGTCCTTACTGGAAACGCATACATCACCACTGGTATTTCTGGGTTGCCATGCTTTTGATGCTGGCTGCCATTGTTAACTATATCATGAGTGAGGACTTGTCTTTGCGTCCGCGCAGCCAACCGCAACAGCCGCGGTCAAGTGTCAACGGAAAATAGCTCTCGATAGACTCGCTGAGGCAAATATGCAAATTGCTTTTAGGATTAATTTTGGATTACACTAGGGCTCTTTATTGGGAGCGAAGATTGAACTATAAGGAGAACTCATGATTTCAAAGATTCTTGTACCTACAGACGGGTCAGAGACAGCTAAGAAAGCTATTAAATATGCTGTAGAGCTTGCAAAACAAACTGGTGCAACGATAATCCTGGTTTCTGTAATCGATAAAAATAATTATTTACCTCAATCAATCCCTGCTGCGGCATCCCCAACGCGCATAACAGAGACCATTGAAGATTACCTGAGACAGGCTGCTGAAGCTTATCTCGAGAAAGCTGAAATATTATGCAGGGCGAACAGAGTTCAGTCAAGAAAGGTCATCAGGGCGGGACATCCAGTTGAAGAAATAATAAAAGAAGCAAAAAAGTCGAAAATTGACCTCATTGCTATTGGTTCTCATGGGAAGAGTGCTATAAAAGCGGCGATCCTTGGCAGTGTTTCATTTGGAGTAATCCATAGCGATTCGAAGATCCCTGTTCTTGTGGTAAGAAGGTGATTGCACTGAGTCAGTTCAGGAGATTGAGCCTTTTGGCGGGTTATTTCTGACCAGGACTACCCATCGAGTTTTCTCAAGTAGCTTCAAAATATGCTCCGCTCCACCTCACTAAATATGAATAAGTGGAATAGATTTTAACTGATAATTAATTGAATTTGCTTATCCTGACGCCTCGTAGTTCCATGACTTTCAAGACAGCCTATGCTATGCTTTAAAAATGAACAAAGGGAAGACATCAAAAGAGAAAAAGGAAGTACGGAATCTGATCATCGGCATTATCATTCTCGTAATCGGTGTACAAGTAGGAATAATTCTGTTCGGAAGCTGGTTTAAAGGAGACAGGGTTGTGCTGAAGAGTACAACCGATGCACAGAAAGACTTGCAGGATGCCGTGTATCTTGCTTTTGATGATTTTGCCAGCCTTGATATCAGAGCCGATTATACTGTGCGCGCCTACATTTCAAAAACTAGCTATATGAGCGTGGATTATCTCGATCGGGATGAAGTTATTAAGACTATCGGAAAAACGTGGTGCGGTGGTAAAGGAGTTCTTCGCATGTACCTGCCGAAGATGGTACTTCGTGATAATAAAACTGGCGAAGATCTTGGTAGCTACTGGTGCCTTCTCGGATTTATTAGTAAGTAATCCCTTCACAAAACTCGATCGATTAATCGCCATCATATCGGGCCTCCGGCGGATCTTCAGGAGGTCGCCGGGAAACTCACGGGCACAATCGATAATATTGAGGAAAAACCTGTAGTGAGACCTACTGAAATTTTTGGTGCCGAGGGGCGGAATCGAACCGTTGACACAAGGCTTTTCAGAAAGTCCAGATACCGAACTTGCACAACCCATTATAACCCAGCAAGACGAAAAAACACAATAAATGGTGTTATGGATAGGCCCAAGCAAGGATGGATTGGCTAAGATCGGTAGCAAATTGGTAGCAGGGGGCGTAGGGGGTGGGAGGGGACCGGTTCCAGATTCGATTCAAGCATTAGCTATATCCCCTTCACAACGACACACACTCTGAGTTTTCAGATTTCTCTCTATTGCTGATCATTTAAAATCCCATTCTATAACAGTTGATCGTGAAGCTGCCCTCATTGGTGTTCATTATATCACCCCCCCCCCACATTTTCCATCCGAGTTTGGCTTTTCGAACCAAAGTCGAGAGGTAAATCCAACCTGGTGGGGTCTTCAATGCCCCTGTCCTAACAACCAGCTAATGATACCAAGGATTTGAGAAATCAAGGTGACACTCCAGATGTATATTTTAAGAAGAAGTGTTCCATATGGAATTCTTCATCCTGTCTGATATGTGGTGATGCCTTCCTGTTATCCTTGGACAGACAGATTTCAGAAAACATATACCTTTCAAATCGAAATGGTGAAGATGATATCAGCCTAATTTCTACTGGGGAGAGCG
>Ga0207048_10097_pt1 | contig 27580 bp, 17 predicted proteins | sample Alteio_BWMinCont_65_FD_153301 | JGI IMG/M metagenome (GOLD analysis project Ga0207048, IMG submission 153301) | Enriched cells from forest soil in Barre Woods Harvard Forest LTER site, Petersham, Massachusetts, United States -... | ecosystem: Environmental > Terrestrial > Soil > Temperate forest >...
CAAGCGGTCGGCGGGTGACAGTTCGCTAAGATAGTCGCGCTGGTCGTACCAATACTCCTTGTCCCAGCCGGGAACTGGCCTGCCGGTATCAAAATAATCGACTCCATCCAGGTGCCACTTGCCGATGAACGCACAGTGAATTCCTTGGTCAGTAAGACGCTGGCCGATGGTATGGGTGGTTTCGCCCAACGGCATGCTGTTTCCCCATACGCCGTTGGTGTGCGGATAAAGTCCTGTCCAGATTGCTGAACGCGCCGGAGCGCACACGGGCTGGCAGTTGTAGGCGCGATCGAAGCGCGCTCCCTGCGCAGCCAGACGATCAAGGTTTGGGGTATGCAGCCCGGTCTTGACATTGCAGTTCAGCATGTCATATCGGACGGATTCACCCAGAATGATGATGGCCTGGCGCAACTCCGACTTGCCCTGGCTGACGATGGCTGCACTCGCTTGTTCTGTAGTTGACGCAATGCCAGCTGCACCGGCTAGCTTGATGAATGATCTACGATCCATGGACTGATACCCCCTTCACCCCGACCGGCTACGATTTGGCAGTGTCCGGCTCTCCCAACGACAGAGCCTTCCTGCGGCAATCCTTCAGCATTCAGACTGGATCCTGATTCTTCCTGCAAATTGCATTGTCAGAGCAATATAGTTAAGTTACCTTACTATTTGCAAGCGGCTTTGTCACTATGCAATCAACTTCCGTTGACGGGAAGACGACAATGGCGGATGTGCAGCGAGAGACTCGACGCATCCTGCCTGTCAAGGGGGACGGCAGTGGATCGGATAACTAGAAGACAGCTCGTACTGGGCGGGATTGCTATCTATGGGTATCTGCCGGCCCTTCATGCTCTGGGACAAAGCTTCGGCTCTTCCGGCGATGTATTTTTCGCAATGGATCAAGAAGCGAGTAGTGATGTTGGCCCCGAATCCTTACTCGCTCAATCTCCCAATTCAGCGATGGAGCAGAAGGTTAACGATCTGCTCAGACGGATGACAGTGGACGAGAAGGTGCGTCAGCTTTGTTCGATGATGATCGGACCAAAGGAGAAAGAGTCTACCGACAGTGATATCTATTCACCCGAGACTCTGCACAAACACTTTGGCAGCGCGGGCGTTGGCTTCATCAGCCGGTCCGTTATGGATATGGATGCGAATGCTGGAACTGAGTTCACCAATCTCGTCCAGCGCGTTGCGGCGGAAGATACGCGCCTCGGGATTCCGCCACTGATTGATGGCGAGGGCCTTCGCGGATTGCGCGCCAATGGCAGCTGCATCTTTCCGACTGCCATTGCGATGGGTGCAACTTGGGATCCGGATCTAGTCCACAAAGTTGCTGTCATCGTTGGGCAGGAGGCTCACAGTCGTGGCATTCGGCGCGTTTTGGCGCCCGTTCTTGATCTCGCTCGCGATCCGCGTCATGGTCGCACGGAAGAGAGCTATGGCGAAGATCCTTTCCTGGCCGCAAGGCTGGGCGTTGCGTTTGTGAAGGGACTCCAATCTCAGGATGTGGTGGCAACGCCGAAACACTTTATCGCGAATTTTGTGGGAGAGGGCGGACGAGACAGCGGCGATATTGAAGTGTCAGAGCGAGCGTTGCGCGAACTCTACTTCGTTCCGTTCAAGGCTGCGGTGATGGAAGGCGGCGCGCTCGGGTTGATGTGCGCCTATAACTCGTTCGATGGTGTACCGTGTGCGCTTAGTCGGTGGCTGCTGACTGATGTGCTGCGCGGCGAGTGGGGCTTTCAAGGGGTAGTTTCGTCCGATTGGGGCGCGATCGCCGATTCAATAACTGATCTTCATGCGGCCGCCACGACCGGGGAGGTCGCGCGGCGCGCCCTGTTGGCCGGTATGGATGTTGAAGCTCCGAGGCTGGACGTCTACAGCGGCAGTTTGACTGAGGAAGTGAAGTCGGGCCGGTGTAAGCAGGAAGTTCTCGATGAATCTGTTCGCCGCGTTCTCAGACTCAAGTTTCGGCTTGGGCTCTTTGACAAACGGTATAACGACGCCAATCGGGCCACCAAGACCGCAGATGCCGGAACCCATCGGCAAACGGCGCTACAGGTGGCGACAAGATCCATCGTTCTCTTGAAGAATGATCACTCCGTTCTGCCTCTTGAGCCTTCGCTGAAATCGATTGCGGTAATTGGGCCCAATGCGCATGAAGTGCGGATGGGCGGCTATACGCCGGATGTATTTAATGCAGTCTCACCATTGAAAGCGCTACAAAACCTTCTCGGCAGCAGTGCAGCGATCCGTTATGCAAAGGGCTGCGAACTCACCGGCAATAGCACGGACGGATTCGCAGAAGCCGTCACTGCGGCCAGGAATTCCGAAGCAATTCTGATCTTCGCCGGTGGCGGTTCGGAGACCGCAGGAGAATCGAGAGATCGCGCAGACCTTGACCTGACTGGCAAGCAGGAGGCGCTGATCGATGCCATCATTGCGGTGGGCAAACCGGTGGTAGTTGTGCTGATCTCCGGCGGTCCGGTTACGATGACGCGTTGGATTAAGAAGGTGGATAGCGTATTGATGGCTTGGTATCCGGGAGAAGAAGGCGGCAACGCCATTGCGCAGATTCTAACCGGCGCATGCAATCCCAGCGGGCATCTGCCAATCACCTTTCCGCAATTTACTGGACAGCTTCCGATGCCCTACAACCATCGACCATATGGACGTGCGGGCTCCACACTAGAGGTGCCAGGTGTATCTGACAGCGTGCGCTACAACCCTCAGTTTCCGTTTGGGTATGGACTCTCCTATACGACATTTGACTATTCGAACCTTGATATCAAGCCGCGACGGATGTCCCGCAACGGCACCGTTCAGATAAGCGTCACCGTCTCTAATCTAGGGTCACGCAGCGGTGAAGATGTTGTTCAGCTCTATCTCTCCTTATCAAGTTGCCGCATAACTCAACCGGTGCAGCGCTTGTGTGCATTTAAGCGAATCTCGCTAGCCGCTGGTGCCAGCCAAGCAGTCACCTTCATCCTGGGCAGAAATGAGCTGGCTTTTCTCAATGAGCAGCTGAAGCCAGAGGTAAACATTGGCTCATACTCCATTCTGGCGGGAACCAGCAGTCAGGATGGTTTGCGTGCCAGCTTTGAGGTCGTCGAAGCTGGATAGGACTTACCGAGCCCGTGAAGATGTTCACTTTCGCAGGATGAGCATTACAACACCATGCCTTGGCACATTTGCCGTGTAGCTGTCGGTAATTGTGCCTACGTCTTCGTGCGCCCAAAGATCGCGTGCCTTGGCGGGTCCATGCCACCCGATCTCGTTCAGGTTGAATGTCATTTTACTCACTCCTTGCAAGCGGTTAAAGAGTGCAACCGCGACCGCCCCATCCTTCAGCGGCCTCGACCAGAGCTCCACTGGGCCGACGGCGCGCACTCGATCGCCAGCTCTCCCCAATGTGTCTTGATCGACCGCAATGACTTCCCTGTTCATCAAAATGCTCTTCGTTTCATCGGTCATCTGGGTAAGGTCGTTTCCAGCGAGTAATGGTGCCGCGAGCATAGCCCAAAGAGACATTTGTGTTCTGTATTCCTCGACGTTCATTCCACCGTTGCCGATCTCGAGCATGTCAGGATCGATCCAGTGACCTGGATTGACATACCTGGAGAGTCCTGCCTGAGCGAAGCCAATGACGGTCATCAACTCATAGGTATCTTTAACGTCGGCGGTGGTTCGCCACATCGTGGCGCCCACCTTCGGCCCCCATTCCCATACATTGTCCAGTCCATATTGACAGAGGCTATAAAGAATCGGCCGGTTAGCTTTTATCAGGGCCTGATGCATCTTCTCGTAGGCGGCCTCGTCCAATGCGCGGGAATTGTCGGGGTCTAAGCCTGCCATAAAACTGTGATAGCTACACAAGTCATACTTCAGGAAATCAACCCCCCACTCGGCAAACATTGCAGCATCCTGTTCTTCGTGCTGATAACTCGCTACAAATCCGCCACACGTGACTGGCCCAGGGGAAGAGTAAATCCCAAATTTGAGCCCCTTCGAGTGCACATAGGCGACTAGAGCCTTCATGTCGCCGAATTTCGCAGGGTTCGGGTGGAGTACACCTACAGCATCTCTTTCGCCCTCCCAACTGCCATCAAGGTTGACATAGACATATCCGGCATCGCGCAGTCCCGATGAAACGAGAGCATCGGCAGCAGCACGAACATCCGCCTCAGTCACTTTCTTCCCAAAGTGATTCCAACTGTTCCAGCCCATAGGCGGAGTCATCGCAAGAGGCAATTCGCTCATTTGCTGTGCCAATAAAACTGTGGCACTCCCCAGTGTCAATGCAGCTAAACAACGAAGAAGACTCGTTCTGAAATTCATAGATTCCATCCCTGTGTTTGGCGCTTGACCAATATATCACTAACTTGTACAATTTTATTGTATACACAATCATTTCGCGAGACCTTCCACAATGAATTCCAGACGCTTTAGATCTGCGTTAGCAGAATCATCGGGCAGTTTAGGTGGGCTCGTCGGGCCGACGGCTGGGCTCGGAAGCCCCACGAATGCGGCACAAGCCTTTTGCGAAGATGCATGCACAGATGTCCCAAGGTTAAGCTTGAGCGATGCCGCCCCCCATGGGGGCTCCCATTTGGACAAGGACCTGCGAGGATATCTTGCGACAAACGATGACCTCGTCACCCACATCACAAAGCCAGTGAGCCTGTCTGATATAGGGGCTCTAAGCGCGCAAAGCGATCTACCGATCCTGTTCGAGAACATAGTCGAGCGGCCAGGCTTCCGCATCTGCGACATGTTGGTCAAGAACCGAACCACACAGGCTCGGGCGATTGGTGTACCCCAGAATGAGTACATCAAGACGTTGGCATACCGTTTGCGTCAACCACCCCGGGGACTGGTCGAAGTGAAGACTGGACCAGTAAAAGAGGTCAAGTGGCTCGGCAATGACGCCGACCTATATAAGCTGCCAATCCCTCTCCACAAGGAGAGAGACGAGTATCCTTACCTTTCCGCAATGATCATCATTCGAGATCCTGAAACTGGTTTTTGTAACACATCGCATGCCGGCACTACCATCGTCGGCCCACGGAAAGGAATCAGCAGTTTCGTGACTTCGCATTCTCTGCGCATTATGCGCAAGTATCGCGAGCTGGGTGGGAAGACAATGCCCATTGCCTTTGTTGTCGGCATACCGCCCGCCTATGAAATCATGGGCAACTTTTCCGGGTTGCATATGGATTCCTGGGGCGAAATGGACATGGTAGGTACAATTATGTCCCGGGACATAGAGATGGTGCCTTGTGAGACCATCGACATGACTGTGCCTGCCCACGCCGAGATTATTATTGAAGGGCACATTCAGTTGGAGGCCATCTCCCGGTCCAGCGATGTGACGTCCCCGTCGATGTATTACCTGCCGCACTTTGAACACCTCCCTGAATTCCATTTGACTGCGATCACGATGCGGAACGATCGACCGATTTATCGAAATCACCAGACATGTCCTGCCACCGACCATCAAACACTGCCTCGACTTTGCCATGAGGCTGTGCTTTTTAACAGGCTCAAGGAAATGGATCTAGAGGCATGCGATGTGCGCTTTCCTACTTGGGGCGGAGCCCTTTCCTGCATTCTTCAGTTCTCTTATTCCAGGCAAGGCTTCGTGAATGACGCGTTGATGATGGCAATGGGGGCTCCGTGGCTGAATACCAAGCTGGTAGTTGCGGTCAGCCCCGATACCGACATTGATGACCCGGGGGACGTTTATCATGCAATCGCAACTAGAGCCGATCCTGCACGGGATGTGATCATTGTCGGCAACACACGGGGTTCGCTCTACGATCCAGCTGCGGCTCCGCTCGATGGCTCCTATCCTTTTCGGATTTCCGGAAAGATGGGTATCGATGCCACTATAAAGGCCCGGCATAATGAAGCCGACTTCGAGCGGGCATGGCCCAAGAATTGGGGCAGGGTATTTCTCAAAGACTATCTCTGAAGCATTGACATATAAAATCAGGAGGAGCTTCTCATGGCAAAACAAGACGTAGTCCCCACGGCCGAAAGCGAAAAACAACCCTTCATCCCCTATGTCCAGGAAGCGGATTACCCAAAGAGCCTTAAGCCGGTGCTTGATCCCTACGTTGCGCGCATGGGGTTTCTGCCTAATGCCCTGAAACTCTATATGCATCGTCCCGAGATTGCAGAGACACTTTGGAAGCTTAATAGCAATACGATGCGAGATGCATCCTCGACGCTCGATCAGAATCTCAAGCGGCGTCTCTCTGCAGTCATTAGTAAGGCCAATGGATGCACCTACTGTACGGCGCATTGTTGTTCAATGTTGACCGCCAATCGAGGATTGGGGCCTGAAGGATGGAATATGGACCAGAGCGATTTAATATCGCTACTGCAGGGAGAAGAGACGCCCACAAACGAATTGGAACGCGTGTGTTTTGATTTTGCAAGGAGCGCTTCACACGATCCACAACATGTGCCGGACGAGATATATGGTCGACTTAAGTCTCTCCTGACGCCTCCGCAGATCATTGAATTAGCCTGCGTCGTCGGCTTCTGGAAGATGTACAACACGATCCATGATTCCTTGCGTATTCCAATCGAAGCTCACCTTCTAGAGGACACGGGGTATGTTGATGACTAAGAAGGTACGAGGCTTTGTATTTCCGGCTACCGCGACCAACCCAATTCTTGCATCAGGAAAGTCGGATCATTCTCTGCGAAAACTTGTGTATGATTTTTTTACGGTTGCGGCCCGGATGGAGGAGGTGAGGCGGCATCTAGGCAATCGAGTAGGTATTACCGGACCTCAATACAGCCTTATGATGGCGGTTGCAGAATTACAAGGGACGGATGGAGTGAGTGTAGGCAGGGTAGCCGAGTACCTGCATGTGACGGGTACATTTGTAACGACAGAGTCAGGAAAGCTGTCCAAGAAGGGCTTCCTAGGAAAGCGCCCCGACCGCCACGACAGGCGCCTCTCACTGATCTCTATCGCTGCCAAGGGACAAGAAGTGCTGGATTCACTGTTTCCAGAGTTGCAACAGATCAATGACGTATTCTTCGAGCTAGATTCGCGCGCCGCTTTCCAGGAGTTGTGCGGAGCGTTGGAAAGACTCGTTAGCAATAGCCAACGTGCGCTCGCGCTGATTAATGCGACTCGTCAGGATTCGCGGCTTACGCTGAACGGTGGTGGAGTTAGCGTCCGCAAGCGTCGGTAGGCCCAGCATCGCTGCTTACTTATTCGGTGCAAATACGGCTTCTAGCGACTCCCGCCAGTTCCCTGTTCCCTGTACAGATTTGCCTCTCGTGAGCGGGGTGCGACGCTCATTGACATCAATCATTCTCTTCTTCTATATTACGGCCACGTAATATCTTTGGCATGAGAGGACATCTATGTTCTTGCGCAACCATTGGTACGTGGCAGGCTTCAGTGACGAAGTTCAGAAGGAACCCTTGGCGAGGACAGTTCTTAATGAGCGAGTGGTTTTGTACCGGGCTGAGAGCGGTAGGGTTGCTGCTCTAGAGGACCGCTGCTCCCACCGGCTCATGCCGCTGTCAAAGGGCCGTATAGACGGTGAAACGTTGGTTTGCATCTATCACGGACTCGTCTATAACTCAGCCGGTTCCTGCGTGCATGTCCCGCGGCTTAACTCTCCTCCATCTTCCACCCTGTGCGTGAAGAGCTACCCGGTTGCCGAACGCTATGGCGCAATCTGGTTGTGGATGGGCGATCCGGATCTGGTGGACGAATCCAAGATTATCGATTGCTCACTGCTGGATATTTTCGGCAGCGATGGAACGCGCATGTATTTTCATGTAAAAGCAAACTATTTATTTATCAGCGATAATCTGGCCGATTTGCTTCACGTGGGGTTCTTACACAATCCGTCGCAAAAGGCGGGCAAATCGATTGTAGGAGACTCTGGCATAGGCAACGACGAACTGGCCTATGGAAAACTAGATGTTCGCCAAGAGGGAGAACACATCTATGGGGATTGGACCTGGGAGAACATTACGCCTCCGATTACGTTCAAGAACCTTGCCGGAATCCAAGGTCGAGCGGATGGTTGGGTCCTATCCATGTTTCATCCGCCGTCGTTCTTCGTGAATCCAATCGGGTTCGCCGAGGCCGGCACCGGGGGTAAGGAAAGCGCTCTCAATCAGGGGTCGGGAAAGTTCAGTTTTACCATCTATCAATGCATCACACCGGAAACGGATCGATCCACTCACTTTTTCAAGTTGATTGCACACAATTGGACACCGGAGATGGTCGAGAAGGGCATGCAACTGATCAATAAGGTGAATACAGAGGATATTTGGGCGATGGAATGCCAACAGGAGACGATCGATCACAATCCGCAGGCGCAGATGCGCTATATCCCCACAGACGGCGCTGTCGTTCGAATGCATCGCTTACTGGATAAGCTTATTGAGGAAGAGGCTGGTGCAGTCGCAACGGTGTCAGTGGGAAAAGTCAGGAGCCCTACTAGCTAATAGAAGATCGTACGCGAGGCAGATCCTTCCGAAAGATGCGCAGTGCTATCTTTGCCCTGCACTAATCCTCCGATCCGATTCGTTTGCTGCACGCCTTAAATTGTCGACCATGCGAGCGAGCAACTTCTTCAGTTCGATGACCTCGCGTGGGGTCATCTCGCTCTCCAGTATGCCCCGTATCTCTTCCGCAACAGCACGACATTTGGGCTCGATGGACCGCCCCAACTTGGTCAGATGGATCCGCGAAGCTCGGCCATCAGTGCTGTCGCGATGCCGTTCGATGAGGCCGGCTTTCGCCATTCTTCGCAGCGTCTCCGTAAGTGTTGAAGGTGTGAGTTGCACACGCTCCGAGAGATCTTTGATGATGCATGCATCGCGTTCAAAGAGTGCGAAAAGTACATTACCTATGCCGGCGGCACGGAAACTGCCAAGGCCGCCGACTGTAAGCTCGCGTTCGAGGACGCCAATATAGTTGTGGTAGACGCGCCCAATCAGAAAATATATCTCGTTGCGATTGTCGTTTTCCTTCTTTCGCATCGTATGCACCGCATTTGAGGATACCAGACGACGATCCGTACTATCTGACTTGATCGCGCAACTATATCTTTTACCCGTCACAACGCTCCGCCATTCCGTTGATTTACAGGAATGCTAGACAACAGCGAACTGAAGGAGCAGATCCCCGCCGCGGAGCACGGGGTTTTTGTCACGGCGAGACTGGACGCAAGTTGCGTTGTCGGAAAGCCGGAAATGGAAACGTACCTTTCTCCTTACAATCCCCTTCTGCCTTGACGACCTATCGTTAACCGTGTTACCTAAGTATATTGTCGAGTTGATTATTCTTCCGCTAGCCGCCGTCAATGACGGCTTTCACAATTTATCGCACTTTCGGGGGAGGCTACAGTTGAAAATAGACCGACGTTTACATGAATCTTCGCCGGCGATGCTGGATATTTGCATGCTCGCCTGGAACTGCCGGAGGATGCGGCATGCTCTTTCTATTCTGCTCTTCGGTGCCATTGCTTTTAGCCCGATCCCTTTACGCGCCGACTCCTGCGGACAGTTGAAACAACTAACTCTTGCAGATACGACGATCACCCTTGTGCAGACCGTGACTGCGGGAGAACTAACTCTATCTTCAGTTTCCCCTACTGACCCCTTAGTGGCTGAAGATATTCAATCATTCAAGAATCTACCGGCGTTTTGCCGCATCGCGGCAACGATTAAGCCAAATGTCGACTCGGAGATCAAAATTGAGATTTGGATGCCATCCGCGGGCTGGAATGGTAAGTTCCTAGGCATCGGTAATGGGGCATGGGGGGGCAAGATCACCTACCCTGGACTCGCCCAGGCATTGCGCGATGGCTTTGCCGCTGCATCTACCGACACCGGCCACGCCGGCACACCTTTTGACGCAAGCTTTGCGTTTGGGCACCCGGAAAAGCTGATTGATTTCGGCTATCGATCGGTGCACCTGATGACGCTAGACGCCAAGGCTGTCGTCGCGGCTTTTTATGCCACTCCACCCCATTACTCTTACTTCAACGGATGTTCGACGGGAGGCAAACAGGCGCTGACCGAGGCGCAACACTTTCCCGACGATTACGATGGCATCGTCGCAGGCGACCCGGCCAACTTCTTTACTCACCTGATGTTTGGAAACATCTGGCCGGGCGTAGTGACACTGAAGGACACCGCGAGCCACATTCCAACGGACAAGTATCCCATCATTCACCAAGCTGTTATGAAAGCCTGTGACTCTCTCGATGGAGTCGTGGACGGAATAATCAACGAGCCAGGACATTGCCACTTCGATCCAAAGGTACTGGAATGTAAAGGGACAGACGGTCCAAATTGCCTTACATCCTCACAAGTGAAGGCAGTGCAACAAATCTATACTGGTGCACGAAATCCGCGTACCGGAGAGCAAATATTCCCTGGTCTGGAGCCGGGGAGTCCGATCGAGGACGCAACGGGCGACGCGCCAAGCAGTATCCCAATTCATTTTTTTCAATATGTCTTGTTTAACAACCCGGACTGGAAGTGGCAGGATCTTAACTTTGATCACGACGTGGTTTTGGCCGACCGCAACGAGGGCAGCATTCTGAATGCAGTTGATCCGAATCTCAAGGCGTTCAAGGCACACGGCGGCAAGCTTTTGATGTACCACGGCTGGAGCGATCCTCACATTTCGCCGGGTTCCAGCATCGACTATTACAAGGCTGTGGTGACCGCGATGGGTGGTCCGGCAAAGACAGAGGATTTCGCCCGCCTTTTCATGGTTCCAGGAATGTGGCACTGCCGGGGCGGCGTTGCTCCTGACACGTTTGATAAGGAGGAGGTAATTGAGAAATGGGTGGAACATGGCGTAGCGCCCGATACGATCATTGCCTCCCATAAGACAAACGGAGTTGTGGACATGACTCGCCCGCTGTGTCCATTTCCCAAGACTGCGGGGTGGAAAGGGACGGGGAACACGAATGATGCCGCTAACTTTGCCTGCACGAACCCAAAGGAGTGAGAGCTATCGTCGCTCCCGGAAAACTGGGATCCGCCCGTACATTAGTTGTGGATGGCTATTTGAAGCGCTGCGTAAGGCTCTGCGCAGGCTGTGAGATATCGGGCCCTCGGGAGACATTCGATGAATCGCCGAGATTTCGTCGCACAAGGATCAGCGTTTATAGGGCTTTCCAGAAATGACGCAAAAAGCTTCGTCCGCGACACCTTGAGCAATATCACTTCCTCGTACACGACGACGAAGCCACGCTTTGAATCCATTACTGAACATGTAGGTGTCTACCGTGATGTCGTCAACGTCGGGGTTGTCCGAAGCGGGAGCAAGACCTTGCTCATCGACTCAGGTGATTCGTCCATTTTGCAAGATGCTAAACACCTCCATATCGAATCAATCGACCGAGTTTTATACACCCATTACCATCGGGACCAGTGCTCGGGCGCATCGCGATTGAAAGGGGCTCACATTGATGTACCAGCAACCGAGGCGAAGCTCTTCACGAATGCTACGGAGTTTTGGCTCGAAGCTGATGTGATCCTCGATCACCGGTACGACTTCAGGCCTGAGATCATGGTTCTCCGCGAATCTGTCGCCATCGATCGGGAGCTACGCGACGGAGACATCCTGCACTGGGAAGGAATCCCCATCCGCGTGATGGCTACGCCGGGTCATACCGATGGTAGCCTGAGCTATTTTGTTGAAGCCGACGGGAAGAGCATCGCATTCACTGGCGACCTGATTTACGGCCCCGGTCAAATATGGGAGTTCTACAGCCTACAAAAGAGATTTCCCGGTATGGATGGCGATTATTGGGGAATTGGAGGAGCTGTCCTCGACCTTTTAGACAGCATCAAGGTGGTTGGAGCCCATAATCCCGCCATGCTAGTTCCGTCTCACGGAGAGGTGATGCGTAACCCAGAGAATGCCCTTACCCTTCTTCATAGTCAACTCGAGCAAGTAATGCAGAACTACCTTACTCTATCTGCATGGCGTGTCTCGAAGCGGAATGGAGTTCAGATATTTAAGGAGGATGCCCCTCCCCCGTTTGATGTTCCAATGTTTGAACAGCTCGCACCTGTGGATCTGCCGAAATGGCTTCACCGCACTGTTGGAACCTCCTCATACATCGTAGCCGAAGACAACTCGATGTTCCTTTTTGACTGTGGCTTCAATTCAATTGTCGAGGCAGTGAATGAACTGGTTGGGTCGGGCGAGATCTCAGGGGTAGATGCGATTTGGGCCAGCCACTATCATGACGATCACATATCCTCAATTAATACGGTGCGACGTAGATACGGTTCAAAGGTATATGTCCAACGCGAGATGCAAGATATCCTTGAGAATCCAACCGCATACTGCATGCCGTGTCTATTTCCGGAAAGCATCCACGTCGATCATGCGCTTGCTGAAGGAGAGCAGTTCCATTGGAAGGGATATGAAATGACAGCGTATTACTTCCCCGGTCAGACTCTCTATCACGCTGGCCTCCTGATCGAACATGATGGCACGCGAGTCTTTATGACAGGCGACGCGTTTGGAAACTGGGCTATCGGCGATGTTTGTTCCTACAATCGTAACTTCATCGGGGAGGACGGAGAAACGCACGGAAGTGAGCGATGCTTGAGGCTGCTGCTGAAATTGAAGCCCGACCTTTTGTACGCAGCGCATTGGGGGCCGATTCGGTTCTCTCAGAAATATATCGAAAAAACACTCGACATTCTGCGGAAGCGCGAAGCGATGCTGACGGCGTTGCTCCCGTGGGATGATGCTAACTTTGGATTAGACCCGTATTGGATCCGCGCCTATCCCTATAGGCAGAGCATCTTTCCTGGGCAAAAGGTGCTGTTGGAGGCTCGTATTTACAACCACTCCGATGCAGCTTGCGGTGCCTCTGTGGAGTTGTGCGCACCTCAAGGCTGGCAGGTCGAGAGCTCCGGTTCAATCACAATACCCGCTCATGCGGAAGGGGCCATTCGCCTCGCAGCAATCGCGCCGACGAATCCTCCGACCCGACGCCAGGTGCTTGGGCTGACAGCACATTTCTGCAAGAGGAGGCTAGGGGAGATCGCGGAAGCAATCGTTGACTACCGCCAGCCAGACACGGCAAGCCCGCCATCCACCGCTTGAGGTACGTGGAGGAGCTACAAAGCATTCGTCCACGTGCCATTGCTGGTGCACACACGCTCAATGTATTCCCACTTCCCACTTGCGCCTTTTAGATTTGAGAGAATACTTCCGGAAATACAAGGACCAGACGGATTCGTCGTTGTTGTGTCCTCGACTGCCGATGTCGGATGTCGGAACCCCTTAGGAAGACCGGCGCTCAGCATTCCCGATGAACTTGTCGATAGATTTGTCCGCAAAGCATTGCCGGGACACTGGGTTCTCCAGGTCCAATTGCTCTTTAGCGATTAAGGCACAACCATTACCTCAAGAGCGCTTGCGGCAGTAGGTGAGTGATAGATGCTTTCCGTTGCCTTCACAAACTGCGCGGGCTTGGCAAAAGGAATGTCAGTAAACGTCTGCGGATTTCTATCGGTTAATGGGAACCATGAACTCTGAACCTGGACCATGATGCGATGTCCTTTCAAAAACGTATGGTTCACATCAGGCATGGAAAAGTTCACGTCGGTTACCGTGCCCGGCATCAGCGCCTCGGGTTTCTCCCATGAGTTGCGAAACTTTGTACGCATCGGCTCGCCGCGAACCAGTTGTTGATATCCGGCAAACTGTACAGCCGACGGACCCGCGATCGGTTTGTCGACTCCGGTATTGAGCGGGATGGGATGATCATCGGGATACACATCAATCAGCTTCACTACAAAGTCTGAATCTGTCCCCGTGGACGCGATGCGCAACCTGGGCGACACAGGGCCTGCAATGGTTAGGTCCGCGGTCAAAGGCACTGTTTGGTAGACCAGAACATCGGGGCGATGCGCAGCGAAGCGCTGATCGTCGTCCATATAACGAGCTTGCACGCTGCTGACGGGGTGATCGACAAATGGAACGGGGTCGGCCGGGTCACTCACATACTGATCGTGGTCGATCTCGTTTGCGACCGGAGGGTCGAAGCTCAGCCGGCCTCCTGCATGAAGGTACAGCATTTTGGCAACGGCGTTTTTCGGAGGCCAGGCATCATACTTGCGCCAGACATTCGTGCCAGTCTCAAAGACATATGCCTTCGGAAGTGCGATGCTGCTCTTATCTTTCAGATAGTGCTCGAAAAACGGAAACTGAATCTCACGACGGAAGAACAACGAAGTCTTTGAACCGAACTCCACATCTCCGACCTGGTCGCCATCGTTGTGCGCCCATCCACCATGGATCCAGGGGCCGACAACCAGTGTGTTCACCAAGCCTGGATTGAAATTCTCGATAGCGTGGAAAGTCTTGAATGGACCGGCCAGATCGTCGGCATCAAACCACCCAGCCACAGTCATCACGGCGCAATGAATATTCTTCAAATGCCGGGAGATGTCGCGCTCCTGCCAGTAATCGTCGTAGGTATCATGGACGAGTTGATCGTGAAAGTATGGGTTCTGGATGCGCAGCGCCTTGGTCTCTAAATTTGACGTGGCTCCGATGTCCAGATAGTAGCTATACATATCCTTCGTATTGAATCTAAACGACGAGGGAAGCTTCTCCGTAATTGGCACGGCCATGGGACGAAATCCTAGGTAGAAGCCGAAGTTCTCCGCCAACATAAATGCCCCGCCGTGATAAGCGTCATCGGAGAGAAAGAGATCGGTCATCGGAGCCTGCGGGCTTGCCGCCTTGATAGCGGGGTGCGAGTCTATGATGCCGGCGGAGGTGTAAAACCCAGGGTATGAGATACCCACGAGCCCGACTCTACCGTTATTGTTGGGTGCGTGTTTCAACAGAAACTCGATAGTGTCATACATGTCCGATGAATCGTCGATATCCGTCGGCGACCTCTTGATATCGAGGTGAGGGCGCATCTCCACAAACGTTCCCTCTGACATGAATCGACCGCGTACATCCTGGTAGACAAAGATGTACCCTGCCTTTTCAAACTCGTCGCTCGGCCCCAACAGTGGCGGATAGTTGTTCTCTCCATAGGGACTTACACCGTAGGGCGTTCGTGTGATCAACATCGGATAGGGACCGGAATCCGAGAACGCTCCCGGTTTGGGCACGTAGACTGCTGTGAACAGACGCACTCCATCACGCATGGGGATGCGGTACTCATACTTGACGTAGTGCGAGTGTAGATAGGCATTCTCTGAAGCGGGGGTGGAGACTGGCTCCTGAGCAAAGTTTTCCACGCAGCAGTTCGCAATGCAACACAGAATCAGAAGGTTGGTAAGGCCCGTTCGCAAGATGCTGTCCTTTCAGGCCGGTGCATGCCGCCCGTGCTGGCTCAGTCAAATCCCATCTAGTTTACCTGAATAGGTAAGTTACTTGACTATCTCACAGACGGTAACGTATATTTCCGCAAATATCGCAAGCATATTGAAGGGCCTTCCGGCCATGGAACATTACAAGCGGGGCATCCACCATGTTCTCCACACGTCGCACATTTAACCAAATCGCCCTCATGGCCGCAGGTGCCGGTGTTCTGCTCCGAGGAACACCGGCCATAGCGCTGGCCGGTGCTGCCGTAGCGCTGCAGCCTCTTGCGTCCCAGACCAAACGCCTTTTAGAGGCTCTGCGGTCGATTGGTGAGCCTCTATCGGCAGCAGAGGAAGCGGCGCTCCGTGCCGCTTTTGATAGCTCTACCGAAGCGGATGGAGTTAGTAAGATTCAACAGATTCTCGATGAGCATGTGTTGCTGAATGTCCAAATCAACCCGGAAGACCGGGTAACCTTGACGCGCGGCCGTGCCAAAGCTCAGCTCGTCGAACAGGGATGGGCCACGTTTCTGGTTAAAGTATCGAACGATGCAGACGATACATCGGGCTTGAACATCAATTGCCAGCAGGCTGGCCCTATGGGTCGGCAATCCAATGGGGCAAGCATTGCGGCCCACGATGGAAGCATTGGCGCGGTCGATCCGATCGAGGCGAGGAATCGGTGGATCGCCATTAATATGTGGGACAAAGCGCCGATGCAGGAGACGCTCTCCGGCCTAGCCATTGAATATCGCATCCTTCAGATCTATAGCCGGGACCATGGCCAGCGCGAGGCGACCTTCCGGGCACAGACGAGTGCAGGTTCGCTGACCGAGCAATATCCTTTTTTCTATTCACTGCTGCCGGTGCTGTTTGACTGCCTGCCGTCAAAGGACGTGTCGCTCCGCATCCATGATGAGAACGGCATGCCAACGGTGGCTTCTCTCTTGATTACGGATGCACTGGGCAGAGTGTATCCTGCGCAGGGGAAGCGCGCACTGCCTGACCTGTGGTTTGAGCGGCGCATCTACCGCCAGGATGGGGAGGCAATTCGACTTCCAGCAGGCGCATACTCGGTGGAGTACGGCCGCGGGCCGGAGTATCTGCGCGAGAACGCAGCGCTCGCGATCGGAACGGCGGAGGCGTCGTCGATGGCGATAACGCTGAATCGATGGGTAAAGCCGGCAGAATTTGGCTATTACAGCGGCGACACGCATATTCATGCGGCCGGTTGTGCCCATTATGACAGTCCGTCTGAGGGAGTGACACCCGAGGTGATGTACCGGCAGGTGCAGGGTGAGGCATTGGATATAGGCGATGTGCTGACCTGGGGGCCGGGTTTCTACTACCAGCGTCAGTTCTTCAGCGGGCACGTCCGGCAGTTTGGCTCCCAGCCGATGCAACATGCTGACATGGGTCCACATGCTGCGATGAAGAATGACTCCGCGCTGTTGCGTTACGATCTTGAGATTTCCGGCTTTCCATCCAGCCACTGCGGGCATTTGGTTCTGTTGCGGCTCGCGGAACAGAACTACCCCGGAGCACCCACTCTGGATGACTGGCCAAGCTGGAACATTCCCATCCTCAGGTGGGCCAAGGCGCAAGGTGCGGTCGTCGGCTACGCACATTCAGGTTTCGGGCTGGTGGTGGATACACAGGAACTGCCAAACTATCTGATGCCGCGCTTCGACGGCATTGGTGCAAATGAATACATCGTGGATGTGACCCACGGTATGGTGGACTTCATCTCCACCTGCGACACATTGCCGCATGCGGAGTTGAACATCTGGTATCACACCCTTAACTGCGGCTTCCGCACCACGCTGGCCGGGGAGACTGACTTTCCCTGCCTCACGGATGATCGCGTGGGCGAGGGACGCAGCTATGTGAAGTTGGACAAGCGGCCGACGGGAGACGCCGGCTACGGCAACTGGATCTCCGGCATAAAGGCAGGCCACTCCTATGTTGGTGATGGCAGGAGCCATCTCTTCGACTTCAAGGTTCACCATGCCGGCGGCGCACCCACAACCAACGATCAACTTGCCGTCGCCAAGGACGCGAGCGTACAGGTGACAGCGCAGGTATGCGCTCGGCTTGAGCCCGAGATCACGGAGGCAACGAAACGCATTGCGAACTCTCCTGCGCTTGAGAAACCGCAGTGGCACCTGGAGCGAGCACGTATCGGTGAAACGCGGAAGGTCACGGTCGAGTTAGTTGTAAATGGTATTGCCGTGCAGCAGACGGAGATTGACGCGGATGGGTCGCTGCATTCTCTCCAGTTCGACCAGAAGATTGACAAGAGCAGCTGGATTGCCCTGCGCGTGATGCCCTCATCGCACACTAATCCGATTGACGTCTTGGTGGACAACGCGCCCATACGAGCTTCAGTGGCGAGCGCGCAGTGGTGCCGCAAAGCAGTGGACGTGTGCTGGGCGCAGAAATCGCAAAGAATACGGCCTAATGAGATGGACCAGGCCAAGGCCGCCTACGATCACGCCCGTTCCGCTTATGAGCGCATAATAGCTGAATCGAAAGGGTGACTGGGATAACGACCGCGCAAAGACGGTCTAGGGTTCACCGATGCACTCAGGACCCGCACTTCATGACTCTACCGTGTTGCCTTTTGCTTCGAGGATGGCATTGGTGAGCGCGGGGACGATCTCGAAGAGATCTGCGGCAACGCCGTAATCGGCGACTTCGAAGATGGGAGCGTTCTCGTCCTTGTTGATGGCGATGACGGTTTTGGAGTCCTTCATTCCGACGAGGTGCTGGATGGCGCCGGAGATGCCGACGGCGAGGTAGAGCTTGGGAGAGACGGTGTGGCCCGAGCTGCCGACAAGGCGCTCCATGGGCACCCAACCAGCGTCGCAGATGGGCTGCGAGGCAGCGAGTTCGGCGCCAAAGGCGTCGGCGAGGGCCTGGACGAGGGGGATGTTGTCTTGCTCGCGGATGCCGCGGCCGACCGAGACGATGACCGGCGCAATGGTGAGGTCGACGGTGCGGGCGGACTCCCGGAACAGGGGCGATGGGGTGGTGCGGATCTGATTTGGCGCGAGGTCGATGGTGATGGCCTCGATGGGCGCGGGGGTGGCGGCGGGCTCGAGCGAATCGGCACGGAAGGCCCCAGCCTGGATGGAAACAAAACAGGGAGCTTGCGTTGGCTGGGCGGCGGGGCGATAGTCGGCGTTGAGCTTGCCCTGAAAGAGCTGGCGGACGAAGGTGGGCCCTTCTTGAATCGCGGTGACGTCGGAGATGAGGACCTGGCCGAAGCGCGTGGCGAGGGCAGGGGCGAAGTCGCGGACTTGATACGTGTGTAGGAAGAGTACGTAGGCGGGGGCAAGCTTTGCGACGAGCTGCTGGAGGGAGGTGGTGTAGCCGTCGGCTGTGTATTGCTGCAGCAGCGGATGCTCAGCCGCATAGACTTTGGCGAGTTGCTTGCCGCTGAGATCGCTAGCGAGAGGAGCGACACCTTCGCCGAGGATTACGGCGGAGCAGTCAGTGCTGAGCTGCTTCGCGAGCGACTGGCCAGCGGCAAGGGATTCGAGGCTGGTACGGGCCAGGGCTCCGCTCCGGTGCTCGACGACGACGAGGACTCCGCTCATAGGACGTGCACCTCGGACTGGAGCTTCTCGACGAGCTGCGCGGCGATCTCTGCGGGCGTACCGGTAAGCATCCGAGTGCGCTTCAGCTTTTCGGGTAGGTAGGCGCGGGTGAGCTCGATTGCTGGCGGAGATACGGGCGGCGCCGCGGGGATGGTTATGGTGGGCTTGGATTTGGCCTTCTTGATGCCCATCAGCGTAGCGTAGCGAAGCTTGTTGCCGCCGGATTGGATGGCGAGCAGAGCGGGCACCGGCATGTCGACGTGCTGGAACCAGCCGTCTTCCAATTCCCTCTTTACGCACAGGCCGGTAGGGCCAGTCTCCACCTGGATGATGATAGTGGCGTGCGGAATTCCGAGCAGCTCGGCTAGAACGACGCCGGTCTGGCCCATGCCGAGGTCGTCGGACTGGAGGCCAGTGAGGATCAGGTCGGGGGACTCGGCGCTGACGGCGTCGGCGAGCAGACGGGCAACGGACAGGGTGTCGCTTTGAGCCAGGGCATCCGAATCCGTGAGGATGTGGATAGCGCGGTCGGCACCCTTGGCGAGGGCTTCGCTCAGGGTGGCGGCGACGCGCTCGGGGTCGGCGCAGAGGGCAATGACTTCGCCGCCATTCTTCTCCTTGAGTTGAAGGGCCTCTTCAAGCGCGTAGGCGTCGGGCTCGTTGATGCTGTAGCTGAGATCGCTCTCCTCTATCCACTTGCCATCCGGGGCGATGGCAAGCGTCGCGTCGCGCTCGGGCACCTGTTTGATGGCTACGATGATCTTCATCAGCTCCTCCTACCTCCAGTTCAAAAGATGGGCTCGTGGTTGTAAGGCATCCTGGGTTCTGCGCAGAGTCATGTCATATTTTCTCGATCCACTAATCTCTAAGGGGCGAATCACAGGCGCGTTGCTCGCTGATCGCGTGAAGTGGAGCGTGATCTGCATTGCAACAACAGGTTTCCGGTCTATGGAAAGACTTCGTTTTCCAGAAGAATAGGCTTGCCTCCAATGGTGACGCTGGTGGCTCCATGCAGGACAGTCATATGGCCATTCAGATCCTGCCAGTCGGCTGAATAGGTAGAAGGCACCGTGAACGTACCTGAACCGCAGGGCGCGGTCGCCGAAGTGGGCGTTGTGGGACAAGGATAGATGGCATAGGTGTTGTCCCATACAAAGAGGCCCGAGTATCCGCCGGACTTGCTGATGGCACATTGCCAGACCCCAGCGGGAGGTGTTGCAGCACAGTTGCCCCCGTTAGGACTGGTGCTACAGGTGCAGGGACCGGAGAAGGTTGCGCCAAGAGTCCATTTCTCTACTTGTTGCATGGCCAGTCCAGCGGGGCAGTCGTAACCACCTTGAATCGGGTCTCCCACAGTGCATCCGTCTGCGATGTTAGTGGCACTCGATGCCCAGAACTCGCCAGTACCGCCGTCAGGATAGCCAGGGTTATTCGGATTGGGCGTACCATCCAGGGGAAAATCTTCGCCGTACCAACCCACACGTTGAAGCTCGGGGTAGAACGACTCTTGCAGAATATAGAGACGCGCGGCCTGAGCTGAGCGCATGTCCGGGATGGTTACGTTCTGGTAGCCACCCCAACTGAACTCGGTGTTGATGGCCTTCATCGATCTGAGGTTGAGCGCACTCAAGACGCCCTTAAGTGCAGCCCACTCTGAAACTAAATACTCAGGTACAGGGCATAGCGATGGACAGGCACCGGCTCCGCCTGGAATAGGTAGGATGTCGTAACCGTGGAAGCCAACTAGATCGTACTGACTGGAACCCGCGGTGAGAATAGTCTGCATGTAGGCGTAACTCGACGTACCGCCTGCAGTCGGAGGCGATGTAATCAAGACGGTTGGATCATATTGATGAACTAATGCCCGAGCGTCCGAGGCTATTCTGGCAAGGTCGCCTGCAGTTGCGACGGCGCCGGTGGCGGGAGTGCCGCAGTTCTGTGTTCCGTCAGAGTGGTTCCACGCCTGGCAGGTAGAGGGTTCATTCCAAATCTCCATATACTTGATATGTTCGGAGTTGATGGCCAGATGCGTCATGAATGCGGTGAGGAAGTTGATTAGACTCTGATCCGAACCCTGGCCGTCTCCATTCCCCGGAATCGAATCGAGATCGTAGGGTGGCGCGCACTGGCCATCTGCCGCTCCCGTCCCCGCGCAATTGGGATTAGCCGCGTACGAGCAGGTCACGTCTGGACCGTTGTTCCCTATCCCTACGCCGGTACATCGTGAGCCTTCCACGCTGAGAAAGTCAGGAGTGCTGGTAAGGGTATACATCCAGTCCACATTGCTGGCATTGTAGAGTTGGGTGAAGAAATCAAACTGCGTCCAGTAGTAAGCACAGTTGGTGGGGTCAGTAGGCAGCTTTAAGTTCGGCTGGCAGCCCAGATATAAGAATGATCGCGAACACTTGACTCCATTTGCGCCGATGCCGTTCTTGTCGCATCCATGGCCCGCAACAGGACATACGCTTCCGGTCGGGTCGCACTGCACAAGATCGCTCCATTTCAGAGTGCTCGAACCCAGCGAACGGGACCAGGCAAACGGCAACCCCGGCATAGAATGATTCTCCGGATTGTCGCAATTCAAGGCTTGGTTTGTGGGGCGTTCATTCGAAATATCGCAGCCCGTGTTAACGGTGAATCCGTAAAAGGATAGCGGAATAGGGTCTAATGCCGCGACAAGGCCAGTGCCAGTCAATGCGGCCGTCTGGGTGGAACCATTTGCATTGTCTGCAACGGAAATACTCGCGCTGAAAGCCGCCGCGACCTGCGGCGTAAACGTAACCGAGATCTCACAACTCGCATTAACCAACAGCGTCGATCCGCAGGTATTGGCCTGAGTAAAGTCCGTCGCATTCGCGCCCGTAATTGCAATGCCGGTGATGTTCAGCGTTGCGGTCCCCGGGTTTGTAAGGGTTAGCATCTGTGCGGTGGAAGTAGTGTTCACCGTCGTTGTGGGCATCGAAAGACTCGAAGGCGTCAGTACGGCCATGGGCGCTGGCACGGCTATGCCTGTGCCTGTGAGCGTAGCTGTCTGGACTGAACCGGTCGCGTTATCTGCGATAGAAATGTTGGCAGCAAAGCTGGCGACCGATTGTGGCGCGAATGCGACCGAGATCGTGCAAGTCGCATTCACCGCAAGTGTGCTGCTGCAATTGCTTGTCTCGGCAAAGTCCGATGGATTCGCTCCGGCGACGCTGATGCCTGAAATACTCAATGGCGCCGTGCCAGAGTTGAGTACTGTGATCGTCTGAGCCGCGGAGATCGAATTAGCGGCCGTGCTCGGCAGATTCAGGCTGGTGGGTATGAGCGCAACCGCCGGCGCTGGCGCAGCTGAACCAATACCCGTAAGCGCCGCGGTCTGCACCAAACCGGCAGCGTTGTCGGTAACAGATACCCCTCCGACAAAACTCGCAGCCGACTGCGGTGAAAAAGTGACTGAGATGGTGCAGGTCGCGTTCATTGCAAGCATACCGCCGCAGTTGTTCGTCTCAGTGAAATCTGTCGGGTTAGCGCCCGTGATGCTGATGGCGGATATATTCAGCGTCGCAGTCCCAGGATTGGAAAGCGTAATCGTCTGTGGCGAGGCTGACGTGGTAGCCGCGGTATTGGGCAGACTTAGGCTCGACGGAATGAGCACAGCTAAAGGCGCCGGCGCGGGTACGCCTGTCCCCGTCAGTTGAAGCGTGGCAGTGTCAGGGGTGTCGGTGGCATTGTCGGCAACGCTGAGGGTTGCGGCGAAGTTACCGACTGCTGCCGGCAAAAAAACGATCGAGATCGAGCAGTTGCCGCCCGCGGTGAGCGTGCTTCCGCAAGTGTTAGTTTCCGCGAAGTTGCCTGCATTCGTTCCTGTGATGCTGATGGTTCTGATGCTGAGCGCAGCGCTGCCGGGGTTCGAGAGAGAGATAGTCTGCGCCGCTGCGGCCGTGTTCACCACGGTGTTGAGGAAGGAGATGTTACCCGTGATGAGTAGGCCGGATGATTCTGTCGGGACACCGGGGCCGCTGCCGCAACCGGCAAGTGGGATCAAGGCTAGCACGAAGATGCAGAGAATGGACAAGCGTTTGAACAATCATTCCCCCTTCAACAACGCCATGCTGTAGCGATAACTCGTTGCACATGGCTCTAGGCTCCGGCCAAGGCTGAATTCCAGATCTGTATTGCAAGACAATAGAGCATGACCTGGCACTAGTCAATCTACTTAACTACTTGCGGCGTGGCTGCCGAGTTAGTTTGGTGCGAGGGTCAGGCCGTATGGAACCCACGCAACGGACGCGTGCGCACAGAACCGTAACGTAGGACTTGACGGAAAGGAATCAATTAGTTAACTTGATTGAATACTTCTTCTTCCCAGACAGTGGAGCGTTCCGCCCATCACCAAGATGGAATCACGATTCAGGAGTTCGCCGATGGTCCCCGTGAATCGCAGGTCGTTTTGCTCCACCCTGGCGGCAACGACCTTCCTACAGGTTTTGCCGGCTATAGCTAGACAGTCTGGTTCGTCGAAGCCGAACATCGTCTTTGTCCTTTGCGATGATCTAGGCTGGGGTGATCTCGGTTGTTACAATTCGCGCTCGGCCATCCCCACACCGAACGCCAATCGTCTGGCTACTCAGGGGATGCGCTGGACGGACATGCACTCCTCCGATGCGGTATGCACGCCGAGCCGATATAGCGTGCTGACCGGCCGATACTGCTGGCGCACCGTGCTGAAGAATGGCACCACCGAAGGCTATTCGCCAGCGCTGATTGAGCCAAACCGCATGACGGTTGCCTCCATGCTGAAGGCCGAGGGTTACTACACGGCCGGCGTGGGCAAGTGGCATCTGGGGCTGGGCAACGACGTACGCGCGGACTATTCAAAACCGCTGCATCCGGTGCCGACTGATATAGGTTTCGACTACTACTTCGGCATTCCTGCGTCGCTCGATATGCCACCATATCTCTATTTTGAGAACGATCGAGTGATAGAGCAGCCCACGTCGCAGACGGACGGCGGCACGGACCGAGGGGCTTTCTGGCGGGCTGGAGACATGGCGCCGCACTTTGACTTCAAGCAGGTTGTTCCCACGGTGACGAACAAGGCGGTGGACATCATCAAGCAGCACGGTTCCAAACCAGCGCAACCATTCTTTCTTTACGTGGCTATGCCGTCACCGCACACTCCGTGGCTTCCGCTGCCAGAGTATGAGGGGCGATCGCGGGCTGGCGCGTACGGCGACTACGTGGCGGAGACAGACGACATGCTGGGCCGAATCATGGCGCAGGTGGACGCCAGCGGGCTGACGAACAACACACTATTCATCTTTACCAGCGACAATGGCGCCGACTGGAGGCTGGAAGATCAGGCTCTCTACGAGCACCGCGCCAATGCAGACTGGCGCGGGCAGAAGGCCGATATCTGGGAGGGCGGCCACCGGATACCGTTTATCGCGCGCTGGCCTGGACATATCCGTCCCGATTCGGTCGCCGATGAGCTTGGCTGCCTCTCTGACTTCATGGCCACAACGGCGGCAATCACCGGGGTAAAGCTCCCGCACGATGCTGCGGAAGACAGCTTCAATCAACTGCCGGTGCTACTGGGCACTACGCGGAGAACAATACGTGACTCTCTCGTCGACCACTCCTGGGATGGAATGTTCTGCATTCAGCAAGGCGATTGGAAGCTGGAACTGGGGTTGGGCTCCGGCGGTTGGAGTTCCAAACCGGAGCATGTTGATCCCGTGCCTGGCGGACCGAAGGGGCAGCTCTATAACCTGGCGGAAGATCCGCGAGAGCAGCACAATCTCTACCAGGAACATCCGGAGATTGTGGAGCAGCTCACGAAACTGCTCGAGAAACTGCAGAGCCAGGGTTACTCGCGATCGTTGTAGATTTATTGAATGCTGAGCATCCGGAACGTAGATGCACAGATGAAATCGTGTATCCCGCCGTAAGGGAGAGCTTATGAAGACTGGAGTCAGAACATTTATCTGGGTAGTGTTGGGTACAACTGGCTTGCTAGCGCAGGCGCCTGCCCCAGCTGCAACCGCAGGCGCGCCCGCAGCCGACGTCTCTGCAGCGACGTCGATTCCGCCCAATGTTGAGGTCGTCACGGATGTGCCGTTCTGCACGGGCGGCGGACATCCGCTCCTTTTGGATATGTATCTGCCGCGGAATCCGGCCAGTCGGTCGATGCCTGCCGTCCTGTGGATTCATGGCGGGGGCTGGCGAATCGGCGGTAAGAGCAATAGCCGGGTGGCGGCGGAGTTGGCCGCACGCGGATTTGTCGGCGCCAGCGCGGAATACCGGTTGAGCGGCGAGGCACCTTTCCCGGCAGCGATCGAGGATGCCAAGTGTGCCGTGCGTTATCTGCGCGCCAACGCGCAAAAGTACGGGATCGATCCTAATCGAATCGGCGTAGCCGGCTCATCGGCGGGTGCACACCTGGCACTGCTGATCGGTACAGCTCCGGCATCCGCGGGACTCGAGGGCATGGGCGGATGGGAAAGCGTCTCCAGCCGAGTGCAGGCTGTGCTCTCATGGTTCGGGCCTACCGACTTCAGCGTCGGACCTACCGCGTTTGAACGCGGGAAGGGGCCGTCCATCATTGCATTCCTGGGCGGTACTCTCAAACAGAAGCCCAATAACTATCGAAATGCCAGCCCGGTCGCATGGGTCTCAAAAGGAGATCCCCCACTCCTCATGTTTCATGGAGATGAGGACACAACCGTTCCTTTTGATCAATCTGTCCGCATGGAAACCGCATATCGCAAAGCCGGCTTGGATGTTGAACTGGTAACCGTGAAGTATGCGGGGCACGGATTCAAACAGGCTGGCGATCAACCAATTTCGCCGGCTTTTCCTGAAATACTGGAACGGTCGATTGCATTCTTTGAGAATAAATTGGGAAGTGAATTCTCGCCTTCACCGGTTAAGCAATAACGGACAATGCCATCCCTCAGCCGGCATAGCAGCCAGGAATAGCAAGCCCGACGCGGGCGAGAGTTGCTTCGATGCCCGCACCAATGCGCAGCAGCCTCTCGTCATGTCCGCCCAGTGCAGCAACCATAAGACCGACCGGTGCTTCGCCGGGCCAGTGGCACGGTATCGAGAGTGCACAGCCATCTATAAAATTGACGATGCTCGGATTCCTCAGCATGGCTGCATTCGCTTCGAAGTAGGCTGCATCGCTCGACTCCAATTCCGCTATCAGCGGAGCAATTCGCGGTACGGTCGGTAATAGCCAGGCATCGCAACCCGCAAAGGCCTGTACAGCGGCGGCAATAATACCGGAGCGAGATGATTTCAGGCGATGATAGTCCCTCTCCGATATCTCTTTACCGCGAAGGATCCGCGACAGGACCCGGGGATCGTAACTTTCGCCGTGTAGTTCAATCAATTCATGATGCCGCTTATAGGATTCCACCGCAGCGAATCCACCGGCCGCGTTGATCTCTGGAATCTCGGAGAGTGACTTCAGGTGAACTTCTCGCAACTCCGCACCGGCATCCGAGAGAATCTTGAGCGCATGACCGAAACAGCGCGCCACTTCCTCGTCCAGATCATCCAGTACATAGCCTTGCAGCGCTCCAAGGCGCAAGCCAGCCAGATATGAAACTCCAGGTTTCGCGTGATTCTCTCCAGAAAGTACGGAATCGAGCAGAGCACAACATGCGACGCTTGGAGCAATGGAACCAACAGAATCGAGGCTGGTGGAAAGTTGAAATACTCCGTTGAGCGGCACGCGATGCGCGGTAGGTTTGAAGCCTGTCAGACCGCAGAGTGCGGCGGGAATGCGCACTGAGCCGCCCGTGTCCGTACCGATAGCGGCTGCGGCCATGCCATCGGAGACAGAGATGGCCGCTCCCGATGATGATCCTCCCGGGATTCGGCCATGGGCACGGTCATATGGATTGCGCGGAGTCCCATAGTGTGGATTCAGACCCAAGCCGGAAAAGGCGAATTCCGTCATATTGGTTCGGCCGACTAATATCGCGCCGGCATCTCGCAGTCGCTTTACAATCACCGCATCATGCAGCGTGGGTGCAGCGCCGGCAAGGACGATTGATCCTGCAGGTGTTGTCTGTCCTCCGACATCGAACAAATCCTTGATTGAAATCGGCTGGCCCATGAGTGGGCCTTCGGCGGTTCCGAATTGGCGTTGCCAGTCAGAAAGCTCGGCCGCACACACGGCAGAATCTGCGTAAAGCGAAATAAATGTGCGGGCGCCTTCGCCGGCAGAATCTGTGGCTGCCTCAAGACATTTCTCCACCAGTTCACGACTCGTGGTCTGGCCGGTAGCCAGTTCTGCAGCATGCTCTGATAGCGTTCGCAACTAAGTCATCCCTTCGCCAACTCTCCGCTCTCATCGTAAAGATGCATTTCAAGCAACAGGCAGCCGCCGTCGGACTTGAAGGGGCCATGAAATGTTCCAGGTGGCCTACACGCGTAAGTGTGCGGACCGAACTTTTCGCCGCCCTTGCCTTGCGCATCATTGCCCACGATCAGGTCGCCAGAAAGGAGATAGACCTCCTCCCAGTAATCGTGCACAAAGGGCACAGTGGTATAGACGCCAGGCTCGAAGCGCAGGTGCCGCGTGCGGTAGCCACGCCTGTTCTTCTCATCGAGAGCGCCGGCGA
>Ga0207048_10098_pt1 | contig 27521 bp, 7 predicted proteins | sample Alteio_BWMinCont_65_FD_153301 | JGI IMG/M metagenome (GOLD analysis project Ga0207048, IMG submission 153301) | Enriched cells from forest soil in Barre Woods Harvard Forest LTER site, Petersham, Massachusetts, United States -... | ecosystem: Environmental > Terrestrial > Soil > Temperate forest >...
CGCCTTTACACCTTGTTTTTTTAAGTAACAGGCCAATTGGTTAGATCGCTTGTTCAACTCCGCGTAGCTTAACCGTTCCTTCTCAAATATTATCGCTGTTGCTTCCGGTGTCTTTTGTACCTGTTCTTCGAATAAATCTACTACGCTCTTGTCCTTCGGATAGACGATTTCTGTAGCATTGAACGCTACAAGCAGTTGCCGCTCCTGAGCCGCCGTCAGCAGCCGGATATCGCTTATCTTTTCAGTTTGCCCGTCTGTCAGCTGCTCCAGGACCTGCTCAAACTGGTCACGGACCGCCGTTACATATACCTCCTCCAACAATTCCCTGTTATAGCTGAAGCGGATGGTCAGCGCTTCAGTGCCGCTGATATCCAGCGTCAGAGGGTAATTCGTCTGCTCGGTAATCGCTACATTCTCTACCTGCAGGGACCAGCCCCGTGAGCTGATCAGCTTGCTTACCGGGTAGTTCTCAAAGATCAGCAGGCTGTCAAACAAATCCCCCTTGATCCCTGTCCATCGCTGCACTTCCTGCAAGGCGCTGTACTGGTACTGCCGCGAGGAGACCTGCTCAGCCTGCAAGCCCTGTAGCCACCTCACCGTGTTTTGATTTTCACTAAATTCTGCCTTCAGCGCCAGCGTATTGATATACATCCCCACGCGGCTCTCTATTCCCTGCAGCTCATCCGGACGGCCCGATACCACTACCCCGTACAACACTTCGTCGTCCCCTGTATACTTGTGCAACAGCAAAGCCCACACCCCCTGCATCAGCGTATTCACCGTCAGACGCTGCGACTGCGCGTAGCCCTGCAGCCGTGCGGTGGCTGCTTCGTCCAGTCTCAGCGACAATGAGCCATATGTCCCTCTGCCTTTCGTACGCTCCGCTGTCGTACTAATAAAGGGCAGCAGCGTGCCATGGCTGATCCCCCCGAGGTAGCCCCGCCAGTACCCCTCCTCCGCCTCCTTATCCCTGTGCTCCAGGTAGCGAATATAGTCTTCGTAACGGTCCTCCGTTGCTTCCGCAACAGCATGCCCCAATAGTAAAAGTTCATACGTGTTCAAAAACTCTTCCATCAACACCGGCATCGACCAGCCGTCAAACAGGATATGATGGAATGTCCATAGCATATGGTAACGCTCCTCATCCAGCCGGATCAGGCTTAGGCGCATCAGCGGCGCTGCCTTAAAGTCAAAGCCCTTCGCACGGTCCGATGCTTCGTATTCCTGCAGCGCCGTACCCTGCCCTCCCTCATCCATCCCCCGGTAATCCAGCTCCGCTACCGGAAGTTTCGCCTTACGGTAAACACACTGCACCGGCACCCCGAACGTATCATAATAAAACGCGCTCCGCAGGATGCTGTGACGCTTGATCACTTCTGACCAGCTCTCAAGTAACACCTCCTGGTTTACCCCTCTAAGGTCGCAACTGAACTGCTCCGTATAACTCCCGAAACTGTCATACAGCCCGTGGAACATCATCCCCTGCTGCAGCCCGCTTAAACGGTAAATGCTCTCCAGTTCGTCTTTTATTTGCTTATCTCCGCAGGGTGCTTCCAGGAGACCGTCCAGCTCTTGCCAGCTGATCTCCGCGCCCAAACCGTAATCTGATGGGGTATATACCGATTTCCCCTGCGACAGGCAGTGGCTTATTAAACGTCTCAGCTGGTCCAGATATTCCCCGGCCAGTTTGCTAATTGTTCCGGGCCTGTAATGCCTGGCGCTGTACCTCCAGTCCACCACCAGTTCCCCCTCAAGGATATGGCTGTTCACCGTAAGCTTTGATCCCGCCTCCTGGTCTTCACTTGCTCCTGTCCCGGATGGCTCGGCGGCCAATGCTAGCCGGCTCCCTGAGATTAATACCGTATCCAGCTGCCCAAGGTAATTAAATACCAAATCCCAGGGATCCCTCCCCTGAAGTTCTTCTGTTTTGTTTATATATTTCAGCACCCCATAGCCCAGGCCCTTATCAGGTACCCGCCGCAGCGCTTCTTTTACCTCTTTGATCGTCGCGCCTGCATCGGGGCTGCTTTCGAGCAATACCGGGTACAAACTGGTAAACCAGCCTACCGTACGGCTGCTATCAATCTCCGCTGCTATCGCCTCCCGGCCGTGCCCTTCCAGACCGATCACCACACCGTCTTTTCCCGACCAGTTACACAGGGCCGCGCCCAGGGCTGCTAACAGCAGGTCGTTGATTTCCGTATGATATACCCGCGGTACGTCCTGCAGCAGGCATTTGGTTTGTTCCGCACAAAGCCGCACCCGGTAGTCTCCGATGTCTTTCTGCAGCACTTTCCCTTTATAGGCCTTGTCTTCCGGCAGGGGTTCGTAACTACCAACCACCTGTTGCCAGTAATCCATTTGTCCCCCAAGCTTCCGGCTGCCGCCGTAGCCTTCTAATGCCGATCGCCACTGCCGGTACGAACTGCTCTTGGCAGCCAGCGATACCGACTCTCCGCTCATCAAACCCTCCAGCAGGTGCTCCAGGTCTTCCACCAGGATACGCCACGATACCCCATCCACCGCCAGGTGGTGGATCACTATCAATAGGCGGTTCCTCTCCTCTGCCTCCGGCGTCCCGATCAATACCATGCGCAGCAACTGTCCCTGACCTATTGACAGGCTCCGCTGGTAGCTGTCCGAACGGGCTGTGATCGCCTCAGCCAAATTTTCTAATGATACTTCCCGCAAATCCTCCTGCTGTAATTGCCCTGATGCAGTTCCATAACGCTGCTGCCAGTTGTCCCCGTCTCTTTCAAACACGAGCCGCAAGGCATCGTGATGCGCCATCAGCTGCCCCAGCGCCGCCTGCAAGGTTGCAGCTCCTAGGCTTTTATCTATACTTAATAATACGCTCTGGTTATAGTGTGAAACCCCTTGATGTTCCTTTTCCAAATACCATGACTGGATCGGCAGCATTCCGAACGTTCCGCTTAGTACTCCTTGCTCCCCGCTGACTCCTGTGTCCATACCGCGGCTGATCGCCGCCGACAGGCCCGCTATCTCCTGGTATTTGAATATGTCCTTTGGCTGCATCACGTAGCCCGAACGCCGCATACGGCTCACTACCTGGATCGTGAGGATCGAATCTCCCCCCCAACTCAAAAAAGTTATCATAGATACCTATACGTTCTATTCCCAATAGCTCCTGCCATATCCCTGCCAGTGCTTGTTCGGTTGCGTTACGAGGTGCAATATATTCCTGGCTAATGTCTTTTATCTCCGGATCAGGCAATGCTTTCCGGTCGATCTTCCCGTTTGGCGTCAGGGGAAGGCTATCCAGCTCTACCCAGGTCGCCGGCACCATGTACTCCGGCAGTTTCGTGCTCAGGTAACTTTGGATCGCCTGCCTGTCAAAGGTCCCCTGCGGCACCACGTAGCCTACCAACCGCTTGTTGCCACTGCTGTCTGCTTTGGCCTGTACTACCCCCTGCCTGATCTGCCCGCTCTGGTTCATTGTGTTCTCGATCTCCCCAAGCTCGATACGGTACCCTCTTACCTTTACCTGGTCATCCTTCCTGCCCAGGTATTCGATGTTCCCGTCCGGCAGCCATCTTCCTAAATCCCCTGTTCGGTATAATCTTGCGTCTGGATCACTGCTGAACGGGTCTTTGATGAACTTCTTCGCTGTCAGCTCCGGCCGGTTCAGGTAGCCACGGGCCAGGCCTGCACCACCGATCATGATCTCTCCCGCTACCCCCACCGGGCTTAACGTCTTGTCGTTGCTTAGTATGTATATCCTGGTGTTCCATATCGGCTTACCTATCGTGATCGGGCTGCCATTCTCCAATTGGCTCACTGTGCTGTAGGTCGTATCCTCGGTCGGACCGTATAAATTCCTTACTGCTGTCCTGCTCGTATCCAGCCCCTCCAGTATCCTGTCCGCGATCGGCTCCCCTGCCATGTTCAGCACGCTTACCCCGCCCAGGTCCGTCTTTTCATTTTGCAAATGTTCTACGACCGACGGTACCGTATTGATCAATACACTGGTATCTTCTGCTAAATAGCTACTGATCGCAAGACCGTTTTCCAGCACCCTGATCGGCTTGCCCGTACTTAAAGGATAAAACAGTTCATATACCGACAAATCAAAACAGATCGAGGTCGTTGCATAGACAATAGCAAACTCATCCCTTGAAAACTCGTGCCCGCACCAGGCGATAAACGCTCCCGCGCTCCCGTGTTCGATCATCACCCCTTTGGGTTGCCCTGTCGACCCCGACGTATAGATCACATACGCTAACTGTTCCGGTGCAATATCAATTTTTAGATTGTTGTCTTTTTCCTTTTTGATGTTTTCCCAGTCTTCATCAATCGCTATCACCCGTGCTGCCGGGGTTCCCCTTAACCGCTCACGGGCAGCTTTTGTGCTCAGCACCTGTGCTGCCCCTGTATCCTCCAGCATATAGCTGATCCGCTCCTGCGGGTATTCCGGATCAATAGGCACATAAGCCCCGCCTGCCTTCAGTATCCCGAGAATACCTACCACCATCTCTATGCCCCGCTCCACGCAGATCGGTACCAGCGTCTCTGCCTTTACCCCCTGCTTCTGCAAGTAACGGGCCATTTGGTTAGATCGCTTGTTCAGCTCTTTATAAGTTAACCGTTTGTCTTCAAATATTATCGCTGTCCCTTCAGGTGTCTTTTGTGCCTGCTCCTCAAATAATTTTACAATACTCTTGTCTTTAGGATAAGCGGCCTGCGTATTGTTGAACTCCGCAAGCAATTGCCGCTCCTGAGCTGCTGTAAGCACCCCGATATCTCCTATTTTTTCCGCTTGCCCCTTTGTTACCTGCCCTAGCACCTGTGTAAACTGGTCCCGGATCCCTTTCACATATGCCTCTTCCAGTAATGCCGCATTATAGCTGAAACTGATCGTCAGCTCTTCTGTGCCGCCGATAATGATCGTCAGCGGGTAATTCGTCTGCTCCGTGACTTTTACATTCCCTACCCCGAGCGACCAATTCTTTGAGCCGATCAGCTTGCTTACCGGGTAGTTCTCAAATACCAAAAGGCTGTCGAACAGATCCCCTTTTATCCCTGTCCAATGTTGAATATCCTGCAATCCCGCATACTGGTACTGCCGCGAGGATACCTGGTCTGCCTGCAGACCTTGGAGCCAGCCCGCCGTTTCCTGGTGTTCATCCACTACCGCCTTAAATGCCAACGTATTGATATACATCCCCACACGGCCCTCTACCCCTGCCAGTTCATCCGGACGACCCGAGACCACTACCCCATACAGCACTTCCCGCTCCCCGGTATACTTGTGCAGCAGCAGCGCCCAAATTCCCTGTATCAGTGAATTCACCGTTAACCTATGCGACTGCGCATAACCCTGTATATGGGCTGTCATTGCTTCGTCCAGTCTTACCTGCACTGAGCCATATGCCCCCCTGCCTTTCGTGCGCTCCGCTGTCGTATGGATAAAGGGCAGCAGCGTGCCATGGCTGATCCCCCTGAGGTATTCCCGCCAGTAGCCTTCCTCCGCCTCCTTGTCCCTGTGCTCCAGGTAACGGATATAGTCTTCGTAGCGGTCTTCCACTGCTTCCGCAACAGCATGCCCCGACAACAAAGCTTCATACGTGTTCAAAAACTCTTCCATCAGCACCGGCTGTGACCAGCCGTCAAACAACAGGTGATGCGATGTCCACAGCATACGGTAACGCTCCTCATCCAGCCGGATCAGGCTCAGGCGCATCAGCGGAGCTGATCTAAAGTCAAAACCCATGGCACGATCCGCAGCTTCGTATTCCTGCAAAGCCGCAGCCTGTGCTTCTGCATCCATCGATCGGTAGTCCAAGTCCTCCACCGGAAGCTTTACCTCACGGTAAACACACTGAACCGGGACATTGAACAGATCATAATAAAACGCACTACGCAATATGCTATGGCGTTTTATGACCTCCTGCCAGCTTGCCAGCAACACTTCAGGGTGTACGCCCGTAAGGTCGCAGTTAAGCTGCTCAATATAGCTCCCCGAACCATCATACAGTCCATGGAACAGCATCCCCTGCTGCAAGCTGCTTAAGCGGTAAATGCTTTCCAGTTCGTCTTTTATTCGTCTGTCTCGGCAGGGCGCTTCCAGGAAGCCATCCAGCTCCTGCCAGGCAACTTCTGCACCCAAACCGTAGTCTGATGGGGTGTATACCGGTTCCTCCTGCTCAAGGCAGTGGCTGATCAGCCACTCGAGCTGGGCTATATAGTCCCCCGCCAGTTTATAGATCGTCTCCTTTTCATAATGCCTCGAGCTGTAGCTCCAACGCAGCACCAGCTCCCCGCCCGATACCGCGCTGTTCACCGATAGCCGCGAGCTTGATGCCTGCGCTTCACTCGCCGCCGCGCCCATCGACTCTCCTGCTCCGCTCAACCAGCCGCCAGAACCTACTGCCGTATCCAGCTGCCCAAGGTAATTGAATACCAAATCCCAGGGATCCCTCCCCTGAAGTTCTTCTGTTTTGTTTATATATTTCAGCACCCCATAGCCAAGGCCCTTATCAGGTACCCGCCGCAGCGCTTCTTTTACCTCTTTGATCATCGCGCCTGCATCGGGGTTGCTTTCGAGCAATACCGGGTACAAACTGGTAAACCAGCCTACCGTACGGCTGCTGTCAATCTCCGCTGCTATCGCCTCCCGGCCGTGCCCTTCCAGACCGATCACCACACGGTCTTTTCCCGACCAGTTACATAGGGTCGCACTCAATGATGCTAATAAGAGGTCGTTGATCTCCGTATGATATACCCTGGGTACTTCCTGCAGCAGATATTTTGTTTGTTCCGCGCTAAGGCGTACCAGGTAGTCCTGCATGTCTTTCAGCAGCACTTCGCCCCCATATGCCTTATCTTCCGGCAGAGCTTCGTAACTACCAACCACCTGTTGCCAGTAATCCTTTTGTCCCCCAAGCTTCGGTCTGCCGGCATAGCCCTCTAATGCCGATCGCCACTGACGGTATGAACTACTCTTGGCACCCAGCGATACCGACTCTCTGCTCATCAGGCCCTCTAGCAGGTGTTCAAGGTCTTCCACCAGGATACGCCACGATACCCCATCCACCGCCAGGTGGTGGATCACTATCAGCAAGCGGTTCTTTTCCTCCCCCTCCGGCGTCCCGATCAATACCATGCGCAGCAACTGTCCCTGATCTATCGATAAGCTCCGCTGGTAGCTGTCCGAACGGGCGGTGATCGCCTCCGATAAATTTTCTAACGCTATTTCCCGCAAATCCTCCTGCTTTAATTGCCCTGATGCAGTTCCGTAACGCTGCTGCCAGCTCTCCCCGTCTCTTTCAAACCCCAGCCGCAAGGCATCGTGATGCGCCATTAACTCCTCCAGCGCTACGTGCAAGGTTGCAGCTGTGACGCTTTTATCTATGCTTAACAGTATGCTCTGGTTATAATGTGATACCCCGTGTTGCTCTTTTCCCAGATACCATGACTGGATTGGCAGCAATCCAAACGTCCCACTTAACAGTCCCTGTTCCGCAGTGGCTTCTTTTTCTGTACCCCGGCTGATCGCTGCTGACAGGCCCGCTATCTCCTGGTATTTAAAAATGTCCCTGGGCTGCATCATGTACCCCTGACGCCGCATGCGGCTCACTACCTGGATCGTAAGGATAGAATCGCCCCCCAGCTCAAAAAAGTTATCATAGATGCCGATTTGCTCCACTCCCAGCAACTCCTGCCAGATCCCTGCCAGTTTCGCTTCCGTCTCGTTACGCGGCGCTACATATTCATGTGTGATGTCTTTTATCTCCGGGTCAGGTAATGCCTTCCTATCGATCTTCCCGTTTGGCGTTAGTGGAACGCTCTCCAGCGCGACCCATTGACCCGGTACCATGTATTCCGGCAGCTTCGTGCTCAGGTAGTTTTGTATTGCCTGCTTGTCAAAAGTCCCCTGCGGCACTACGTATCCTACCAGCCGCTTGTTGCCAGTAGTGTCTTCTTTGGCCAGTACTACCCCCTGCCTGATCAGTTCGCTCTGGTTCAGTATGCTTTCTATCTCCCCTAATTCTATCCGGTAACCACGGATCTTTACCTGGTCATCTTTGCGCCCCATATACTCGATGTTCCCCTCCGGCAACCATCGGCCCAAATCCCCTGTTCGATATAATCTTGCGTTTGGATCACTGCTGAACGGGTCTTTGATGAACTTCTCCGCCGTCAGCTCCGGCCGGTTCAGGTACCCACGGGCTAAACCTGCACCCCCGATCATGATCTCTCCCACTACCCCTACCGGGCTTAGCGTCTGGTCATTGCTTAATATGTATATCTTTGTATTCGATACCGGCCCTCCGATCGGCACTTCGTTCTGCGCGAATGCTTGTTCTCCCAGCGTAGAAAAACTGTAAACACTGCTTCCTACCGTTGCTTCTGTCGGCCCGTATTCATTGATAATTTCCACTTCGACCCCTGCTTTAATCAGCGGCCCTAACTGGTTCAGTCTTAATGCCTCGCCACCGATCACCAGTTTGCCCGTTAACCAGCCCCCCCCGCTGCTCTTAAACGATGCCGGCAGCAAGTCAAGGTGCGAGGGCGTGAGCTTTATAAAATCATATGGCGCATATTTCTCCAGCTGGCCGTCGGTGAATACCTCTGCCGCGTCGTTTGAGCCGATGACCAGGTATTTCCCTGCCAGCAGCGGCATAAACATCCCCGTAAGCGATGCATCAAAGGTGTAGGACAAATGAATAAAACTCCCCGCTTTCCCTTCCCCTTCGTTTATATACCCAGTTTTACTATTGATCAGGTAATTTACCAGGCTCCCGTGTTCGATCATCACTCCTTTGGGCCGGCCTGTCGACCCTGAGGTATAGATCACATAGGCTAACTGATCTGATGGTGTCTTAATATCAACGTTAACTGAAGCCTCCTCACCGATCATATCCCAGTCTCCATCCAACTCTATAATGTTAACCTTTTCTCCCAGCTTCTCCCGGGCAGCTTTTGTGCTTAATACCAGCTCTGCCCCCGTATCCTCCAGCATATAGCTGATCCGCTCCTGCGGGTAATTCGGATCGATGGGCACATAGGCGCCCCCCGCCTTCAGTACCCCAAGGATCCCTACGACCATCTCCAGGCTCCGCTCCACGCAGATCGGTACTAAGGTTTCCGCCTTTACCCCCTGTTTTTGTAAATAATGCGCTACCTGGTTTGATCGCCTGTTCAGCTCTTCGTAAGTTAACTGTTTGTCTTCAAATACTATGGCGATCGCCTCCGGTGTCTTTTGTGCCTGCTCTTCGAATAAATCTACTATGCTGCTCTCCTTCGCATAGTCGGTTTCTGTATTATTGAACGCTACCAGTAATTGCTCCTCCTGGGCTGCGGTGAGCACCCGTATATCGCTTATGTTTTCAGTTTGCCCGTCCGTTATCTGCCGCAGCACCTGCGCAAACTGGTCACGGATCGCGCTGACATATGCCCCTTCCAGCAATTCTGTGTTATAGTTGAAGCGGACGATCAGCTCTTCTGTATTTTCTATAATAATCGTCAGCGGGTAATTCGTTTGCTCGGAGGCTTTTACATCCGCTACCTGCAGCGACCAGCGTTTCGAGCCGATCAGCTTGCTTACCGGGTAGTTCTCAAAAACTAAGATACTGTCAAAAAGGTCTCCCTTGATCCCTGTCCAGCCCTGCACTTCCTGCAAGGCGCTATACTGGTACTGCCGCGAGGATACTTGCTCCGCCTGCAGACCCTGCAGCCAGCTCACCGTCTTTTGGTTCTCACTAAATTCAGCCTTCAGCGCCAAAGTATTGATGTACATCCCCACACGGCTCTCCACCCCTGTCAACTCATCCGGGCGCCCCGATACCACTACCCCGTATAGCACTTCCCGCTCCCCGGTATACTTGTGTAGCAGCAGGGCCCATACCCCCTGTAGCAGTGAATTCAAGGTTAGGTGATGCGCCTGCGCATAGCCCCGTATATGGGCTGTTGTTGCTTCGTCCAGCCTCACCTGCACCGACCCATATGCCCCCCTGCCTTTCGTGCGCTCCGCCGTAGTCCGGATAAAGGGCAGCAGCGTGCCATGACCGATCCCCCCGAGGTAGCCCCGCCAGTACCTCTCCTCCGCCTCATTATCCCGATCCTCCAGGTAGCGGATATAGTCTTCGTAACGGTCTACAGCTGCTTCCGCAACATCGAGCCCCGACAACAAAGCTTCATACGTGTTCAAAAACTCTTCTATCAGCACAGGCCGTGACCAGCCGTCAAACAACAGGTGATGCGAGGTCCACAGCATACGGTAACGCTCTTCATCCAGCCGGATCAGGCTTAGGCGCATTAGCGGAGCCGCCTTAAAGTCAAAACCACGCGCCCGGTCCGTTGCTTCGTGAGCCTGCAAGGCTACCGCCTGCGCTGCCTTATCCATCCCACGGTAGTCCAGTTCCGCTACCGGAAGCGTTACCTCCTGGTAAACACATTGTACCGGCACCCCGAACACATCATAATAAAATGCGCTCCGCAAAATACTGTGACGCTTTATCACCTCCGACCAGCTTGCTATTAACACTTCAGGGTTCACCCCACTCAGGTCGCAGCCTAGTTGCTCGATATAACCGCCGCCCAATTCGCCATCATACAGCCCATGGAACAGCATCCCCTGCTGCAGCCCGCTTAAGCGGCAAATGCTTTCTACCTCGTCTTTTATTCGCTTTCCCCGGCAGGGCGCTTCCATGAAACCATCCAGTTCCTGCCAGCTGATCTCTGCCCCCAAACCGTAATCCGATGGGGTGTATACCGGTTCCTCCTGCTCAAGGCAGTAGCTGATCAGCCACTCGAGCTGCGCTATATAGTCCCCCGCCAGTTTATGGATCGTCTCCTTTTCAAAATGCCCCGAGCTGTAGCTCCAGCGCAATACCAGTTCCCCGGCTGAGACGGCACTGTTCACTGATAGCCGCGAACTGGATATCTGCGCTTCACCGATTTCTGATCCCCTGGATTCCCCGGCTGCAGTCAGCCAGTTCCCAGAACCTACTGCTGTATCCAATTGCCCCAGATAGTTGAATACAAGGTCCCAGGGATCCCGCCCACCGAGTTTTTCTTCCTTATTTATATATTTCAGTACCCCATAACCCAAGCCCTTATCCGGTACCCGGCGCAATGTTTCTTTTACCTCTTTGATCAGGGTATCGGCGTTCTCGCTGCACGGGAGCAATACCGGGTACAGGCTTGTGAACCAGCCCACCGTGCGGCTGCTATCGACCCCCGGCGATATCGCCTCCCTGCCGTGCCCTTCCAGGCCGATCACCACACGGTCTTTTCCCGACCAGTTACAAAGGGCCGCACTCAATGATGCTAACAACAGGTCGTTGATCTCCGTATGATATACCCTGGGTACCTCCTGCAACAGATATTTTGTTTGTTCCGCACTCAGCCGAACCTGGTAGTCCCTCATATCCTTCTGCAGCACGTTTTCCTCATATGCCTTGTCTTCCGGTAAGGGTTTGTAACTACTTGCTACCTGCTCCCAGTAGGACTTTTGTCCCTGCAGCTTATGGCTTAAGCCGTAGTCTACCAATGCTGATTGCCACTGGCGGTAAGAACTGCTCTTTGCTTCAAGCGATGCCTCATGCCCGCTCTGCAGTTCGTCCAGTAGATGCTCAAGGTCTTCCAGCAATATTCGCCACGATACCCCGTCTACAGCGAGGTGATGGATCACTATCAGCAAGCGGTTCTTCTCCTCGCCATCCGGCGTTTGCATCAATACCATGCTCAGCAGCTCGCCCCTTTCTATCGACAGACTCCGCTGGTAGCTGTCCGAACAGCCGCTGATCTTCTCCGCCAAACGTTCTGGAGCAACTACTCGCAGGTCCTCCTGGTGTAATTGCCCTGATGTAGTTCCATAACGCTGCTGCCAGTTTTCCCCGTTTCTTTCAAAGACCAGCCGCAATGCATCATGTTGCCTCACGAGCTGCTCCAGCGCTGTCTGCAGTACTGCAGCTCCTACGCTTTTATCTATGCCTAATAATACACTTTGGGTATAATGTGAAACCGCCAGCTGCTCTTTTCCCAGGTACTTTGACTGGATAGGCAATAACCCGAACGCCCCGCTTAACAGTCCCTGCTCCCCGGTGGTTTCTTTTTCCCTACCACGGCCTATCGCTGCTGACAAACCTGCTATCTCCTGGTATTTGAATATGTCTTTAGGTTGCATGACGTAACCTAGACGTCGCGTACGGCTTACCACCTGAATCGTCAGGATGGAATCTCCTCCCAACTCAAAAAAGTTGTCATAGATACCAATGCGTTCTACTCCCAATAACTCCTGCCAGATACCTGCAAGCGCTTGTTCGGTTTCGTTACGAGGGGCTACATATTCTGCTGCAATTGCCGTTATCTCCGGGTCAGGCAGCGCCTTCCGGTCGATCTTCCCGTTTGGTGTTAATGGCAAACGCTCCAGCTCCACCCAGATCGCAGGTACCATATATTCTGGCAGCTTCGTGCTCAGGTAGTTTTGTATTGCCTGCTTGTCAAACTTTCCCTGCGGCACTACGTATCCCACCAGACGCTTGTTGCCGCTGCTGTCCGTTTTCGCCATTACCACGCCCTCGCTTACCAGTTCGCTCTGGCTAAGAATACGGCTTACCTCGCCCGGCTCCACGCGGTAGCCACGAATCTTTACCTGGTCATCTACACGACCGATAAACAATATGTTTCCGTCCGACTTGTAAGCAACCATATCCCCCGTCCCGTACATCCGTGATCCTTCTTTCCCGTATGGGTCTGCAATGAACTTCTCCGATGTTAGTTCCTCCTGATTCAAGTATCCACGCGATACCCCGTCGCCTGCTACATACAACTGACCGGGTACCCCTATAGGGCATAACATCCCTTCCTTACTTAATATATAAACCCGTGTATTGGAAAATGGCTTTCCAATTGGAATTGTCTGGTCATACCGAGTCCCGGCGTCTACTTCATGAAGCAGTTTCCCAATCGTTGTTTCGGTTGGGCCATAGTGATTAATGATCCTACAACCTGTTCCAACTGCCCGAATCACTTCTACAACAGAAGGCTGCAGCGCTTCTCCGCCAAAAATTAATAATTTAGCAGGTAACAATGGTTGTCCATCCATTGTCAACGCCTTCCAGTGAGACGGTACTATCTTGAGACAATCGATCCGGTGTTCGCTGAAATATTCATGAAGCTTTTCTATATTGCTTACCGTTTCCCTGGTAAAAACATGAAGTGTCCCTCCAAAAATCAATGAGCTGTACAATACTGTATTACCCAAATCTGTCGCTATTGTTGATACTAACGCGTAGCTTCGGCAGGCACTAATACCTGTCCGATCTTCTAATCCATAAACATAATCCACCAGGTTCCCATGGCTTACTTTCACGCCCTTGGGCTTCCCTGTGGAGCCTGAAGTATAGATAACATAGGCCAGGTTATATGTTCCCAAAGAGCGCGGTGGATTGGAGCGCCCGTCTTCGATTGATGACATTTTCACTTCATCCAGATCCACGACTTCCAGGTTACGCCCCAATAATGTCCGAAGATACATTGAATATTCCCCGCTACTCACAGTAATTGCGGCATCCGTGTCTTCTAACATAAAGCTCAACCGCTCACCTGGAAAGTCCGTATCTATGGGCACATACGCTCCGCCTGCTTTTAATATCCCAAGGATACCAGTCAGCATGTCTATACCGCGTTCAGTATACAATGGCACCAACGTGTCTTTTTTTACCCCACGGCGTTGTAATTCGTGCGCCAGCAGGTTTGCATGCTCGTTCAGTTCTTTATAGCTTATCGATTCCCCTCCAAATACAACTGCTTCCCGATCCGGATAACGAAGAGCCTGCACCTCGAACAAATCCGGCACGGTCGCGTCCACCGGGTAAGGGCTACAACTGCTACCGTAGACAAGCAATTGCTTCTGCTCATTTGCGCTTAACATTTTTAAACGCCCTACATGGACCTCCGGCGACGATACGGCTGATTCCAATAGCCTTGTGAAATGAGATGCCATTCTAAGGATCCGTTCCTGTTTGTACAAATCTGTATTATATTGTATCAAACACTGAAAGCCATCTTTTGTCTCTTTTATGAAAAATGTCAGATCAAACTTAGAGGTGCTTTGCTCAAAGCCTTGATCGGACAGGGTCAGTTCTCCGAGTTTTAGCTCCGGAACTTCCGGTGTGTTCTGTAAAACAAACTCTACCTGGAACAACGGGGTCCTGCTCATGTCACGATCCTTCACCACTGCATCAACTACCCTCTCAAACGGCACTTCCTGGTGGCTATATGCCTCCAACGTCGTTACTTTTACTTCCTCAAGTAGTGTGCTGAAGGACATATCACCTTGTATTTGGCTCCGCAGGGCAAGTGTGTTGATAAAAAATCCTATCAGCCCTTCAATTTCTTGCTGGTTCCTCCCCGCTACAGGCGTGCCGACACATATGTCTTCCTGACCGCTGTAGCGGTACAGCAACACTTTAAATACGGAAAGCAGCGTCATGTAGTGTGTAACTCCTCGCTTATGGCTTAATGCCTGAACCTTTCGGCCTATTGCGGCGCCGATCTCAAATGAAACCGCAGCACCCCGCGAACTCTGAACAGCAGGGCGATTATAATCTATTGGTAACTCCAGTGGCGACACTCCTGCCAGCTTTTCTTTCCAATAAGCCAGCTTTTCGTCGAGTACTTCGCTCTGTATGTAACTCCGCTGCCAGATCGCATAATCTGCATATTGGATCTCTAATGATGGAAAATCGACCGGCCGCTTTGACAAGTATCCTTCATACAGTGCTACTACTTCTTTAACAAGGATCGAGGTCGACCAGCCGTCTGAGGCAATATGATGCATCGTAACTGCCAGTATATGATCCTCTTCCCCAAGCCTGATCAGGTCCGCCCGGAGCATATAGTCTGTCGATAGATCAAACGGCTTTGTGATCAATTCGCCTATATAAGAAGTTAAACTTGTTTCATCTGCCACTAAATCTTCTTTGGTCCCCAAACTCCAGTTACCCGCAGGCATGATGTACTGATATCCCTGACCTTCATGCTCAAGGATTGCTGTACGTAATACTTCGTGACGATTGATGATTGTGCGCAGTGTTTTATCTAATGCTTCCTGGTCCAAGCTACCCTTTAACCGCAGTACCGCAGGTAAATGGTACTGAACGCTCCCCTCCAGACGGTCTATGAACCATAAACGCTCCTGGCTGAAGGATAAAGGGATGTATTCCGGGCGATCCCCGGCTGTTATGGCCGGCAGTAAGGTTCGTTTGTTTTGTTTGTCAAGATAGGCGCCCAGACCGGCTATGGTGGGGTGAACGAAAAGCTCCCTTATACTTAATTCTTCGTTCAGTTCCTTCCGGATGGAGGATACAACCCGCATTGCAAGCAATGAATGACCTCCCAACGCAAAAAAATTATCATAGATCCCTATTTGTTCTATGCCCAGCAGCTTCTGCCAGATCTCTGTTAGCTTTGTTTCTGTTTCGTTCCGCGGTGCTGCATATTCTACAGCCGTGTCCACTAACTCCGGATCCGGCAAAGCTTTCCGGTCAATCTTCCCGGTCGATGTCAGTGGCAGGCTCTCCAATTCAACCCATATCGCCGGTACCATGTACTCCGGCAGCTTCGTGTTCAGGTAACTTTGGATCGCCTGCCTGTCAAAGGTCCCCTGCGGCACCACGTATCCCACCAACCGTTTATTGCCGCTGCTGTCTTCTTTGGTTAATACCACTCCCTGCCGGATCAGTTCGCTTTGGTTCATTGTGTTCTCGATCTCCCCAAGCTCGATCCTGTATCCCCTGATCTTTACCTGGTTGTCTATCCTTCCTAGATATTCTACGTTGCCATCCGGCAGCCACCTGCCCAAATCCCCTGTTCTATACAATCGCGCACCCGCCTCGCTGCTGAACGGATCTTTTATAAACCGTTCTGCCGTTAATTCCTCCCGGTTCAGATAACCACGTGCTACCTGAACTCCACCGATGTACATCTCCCCAGCTACACCTATGGGAGCAAATGACCCGCCAGCATTTAAAATATATAATGGAACATTTGCCAGTGGTTTGCCTATTGGTATAATGGTGTCATTATCATTGCCTTGCACATTATATTCAATGGCTGTTACTGTGGTCTCTGTCGGGCCGTATTCATTATAAAAATTAATATCTTCATTCCATTTCTCTGCCAGCTTTTTACTGCAAACATCGCCTCCCGCAATAACTCTTTTTAATTGCCTATAATTCAGCTGAATATTTTCCAGAAAGGTTGGTATGGCATGTAAATGACTCACCTTCTGTTTAGATAAAAACTCATCAAAGAGCCGGGTATCTAATTGTAAGCCCTCCGAAAACATGATCAATGCTGACCCGTTAAATAGCGCAAGGAACATTTGTTCAACAGAGGCATCAAAACAGTAATTGGAAAATTGCAATATCCGTTCATTGCTGTCTACCCCGAAAACTGCCGTTTGCGTATTTATCAAATTTACTACTGATCCGTGTTCGATCATCACCCCTTTGGGTTGCCCTGTCGACCCCGACGTATAGATCACATACGCTAACTGTTCCGGTGCAATATTTATTTCCGGGTTACTGTCTTTTTCCTTTTTGATGTTTTCCCAGTCTTCATCAATCGCGATCACCCGTGCTGCCGGGGTTCCCCTTAACCGCTCACGGGCAGCTTTTGTGCTCAGCACCTGTGCTGCCCCTGTATCCTCCAGCATATAGCTGATCCGCTCCTGCGGGTATTCCGGATCAATAGGCACATAAGCCCCGCCTGCCTTCAGTATCCCGAGAATACCTACCACCATCTCTATGCCCCGCTCCACGCAGATCGGTACCAGCGTCTCTGCCTTTACCCCCTGCTTCTGCAAGTAACGGGCCATTTGGTTAGATCGCCCGTTCAGCTCTTTATAGCTTAACTCTTCTTTCTCAAATATTATCGCTGTCCCTTCAGGTGTCTTTTGTGCCTGCTCCTCGAATAATTTTACAATACTCTTGTCTTTAGGATAAGCGGCCTGCGTATTGTTGAACTCCGCAAGCAGGGTCTCTTCTTCCCCAGGTAAAATATTGATGCTCCCGATACGCTTATCAAGCGCCTGGGGAAACTGTTCGATGATATATATTACACGCTGCGCTAATAACTCTATCTCCTGCCCTGTAAAATAAGTATACAGATATTGTATCTGTAACTCAAGCGTTTGCTTGCTATACTCCCGCCAGCATAACTGCAAGGGGTTCCGTTCATCTTCATTCGCCAGGCGGTTGATACTGGCTGCTATTGCCGCCCCGAAGCCCAGTTCGAAGTCCAGCGGCTCGTAATTGACAAACACCTCGCATAAGTACCCCTCCGAAGGATTGATCTTCAGCTCCCTCCCCAGGTCCCCGATCAGGTAGTTCTGGTGACGGTAATCGCTCCGCTGCGTATTCGATATCTCTTTCAGCAATTCCCCTACGGTCTGTTCCCCCCGATACTCCCCTTTAAACGGCAGTATCCCGCTGAACATCCCTACCGTATTCCGCAATTGCCTTGACCCCCTTTTGTGGATCGGCACCCCGAAAATAAACTCCGCCGAGGCGCTGATCTTTCCAAAATAGATCAGCAACGCCGCCAGCGTCAGCTGCTGCAGCCCCGATTTACTCAACTCCTGTACGCTTGCCAGCCTGCTCCGCTCTTCCCCGCTTATTTCCAGTACATAGGTCGCCCCGGATTTCCCTCCTTTTTCCCCATATTTCTTCGCCAGCAGCTTCTCCCCCTTAGCCCCGATCCTGGATCTCCAGTATGCCCCGTCTTCCCCGTACGAGGCTGACCTGTAATACTCGTTCGCGCTTTCGGCTGCTTCACGGTACGCCGGATAGCTGAACGATGTTTCCCCCCCTGCCACTAAAGCGCTATACTTCCTCCCTACGTATTGTACATACACGATAAACCCGTACCCGTCCGTAATTAAATGATGGTACTTACCGAAAAACCAATGCTCCTGATCCGTGATTTTGAGCAGATATTGCTCGAAGGGCAATTCGTCCCTTGTTAACAAAAACGCCGTGTTGAACCGCGCCTGCATCCACGCCCTGGCCGACCCGGACGGGTCCCCCTCTTCACTGAAATCCTGTTCCTTTAACTCTGCCCTGGTATACCCACTATCGTAATGACACAGCAAATCCTGCGCCCCAAGGTCAAACCGCATCTTAAAGGCATCGAATACCTCCGGTACTGAACTTACCGCTTCTTGAAACTTCGTTTTATCCAGATCCCCTTTTAATACGATATACCCCCCGATATTATACTGGGGGCTCCCTCTATTTAAAAGCTGATCCATGTACACATCCTGCTGCGCAGGATGCAATGGAAAATAGTTCTCAGGCATACCAATAGTCAATTCAATCATTTAATCAAGGATCACACAGATAATTAGCTGCGGTTGATGTTAAACTAGGCTACACTGGTCTCCTTTTCATATAAAAGCTCTTTCTCTCCATATAAGCGCTCGGCAACAATGCCCCTTGCTGTGCATAAATTCACTAATCTATTTGATTGAACTATTGGATTCGATTCATCGGTGTATTTTATACTGCTGATAAACTCACACCAGGGCTCCATCCCCATGGCGTATACATAGATCTCTTTGGGGTTGAATATATCTACCAGTGCCATCCCCTTGTCGCAGTCTGAGCCCGCCAGCCGCCTGCTGCCATCCATGTCCCTTGCTAATTTTTTGGTCAGCAACGGCCCGTACAGCCAGGTTAACGGTGCCCCGTCACATTCCATCCCGATGAAGATCACATCCGCATCCCCTGTTTGTTTATGGATATGTTCGTATAGCCGGGGCTCCACCACCCGCGAATCTGCCAGGAAGATCAGCTTAAAATCCCCGATCTTTACCAGGTAACAGCTCTTGGTCAGGATATTCATATCACAGTGCTCCCCGATAAACGGCAGCCCCGTAATTTCCGCATCGTGGAAATGGATCGTTTCCATCTCATCCACCGCTATCACATTATCGAAGCCTACATGATTAAACATCAGCTTCAGGTCCGGGTCCTCCAGCTTGCCGCTGTTCGTCCGCGGTACGATCAGGTTTTTTATCTTATGACGCAACGGCAACAGCGTCTCAAATAAGATGTGATCCTGGTGATTGTGCGTGATCATCACATAGTCGATCGTATCCGGCAGGTCCGCATCCGAAAAATGCTCCACATCCGAATGATAGCCGTAATAACTGATCAAAGGATCCACCAGGATGCTGATGTCCTTCGTCTCTACCAGGATACAGGCATGACCGAAATATCGCATCCTGATCTTATCCCCCGTATATTTCTGATACGGACGAGGTGGCGTCTCTGTAAAAAATGTCTCAAACAACGCTTCCTGTGAGGCCGTGATCCCGCACTTTGCCTTGATATGATCATAACTCTGTGCCGTCCTTTTCATCCTGGCCAGCTCGTCTATGCAGGGGTTATCAAATGCGATCTCCAGATGCAGAACATCCGGCTCTTCCAGCCGCGGCGTGCTCAGGCAGAACGGACGCTCGTCATTATTGGTCACCCACAAGGCGATACTCTGCGATTGCTTATTGTAGAACTCGCTCTCGTACAACAGCGACTCGAACAGCCTGAACCCCGGGTTATTGTGACGGTCATAATACAACTCGACATACCCCCGCAGTATTTCCGGTACTTTCGTATACAGCGTCTCCATCCCATACCCCTGCGCTTCTGCCGCCAGCAGCTTATCCAGCTCTTTTATCGCTTTTGCAAACTGGATCACCCGCTCCTGCTTCTGGTACGACTGCCGCTCCAGCGCCGTTACCTCCCCTATTCTTCCGCCACCGAAATCCATAAACGGGCCCCCGCGCATCTTCGGGTTCAGCACCGCATTGGCATGGATCGACGGCGCCGACAGATACGATTCTATGATCGTTAAGTGACGACCCACTATATTCATCGCTGCCGTCGCCGGTGAAATCAAATGGCTCCACGCATACCACTTGTCTACCAGGGGCTCAAAAACTACGTTTGGCTTCAGATACACTTCCTTATTATTCATACTTGAAAATAGATTAGATGATTTTATTTACTCCTTTGTTTTATTAACTTGTCTTTATCCTTTTTATACCGCAATATGCAGACAGCCCTGCCTTCCACTGATCAATAGTTCCCCCGGCCTGTCTGCGATGGTTTTCCACTGGTTTTAATGTCAACAAATATGCCAGTAATACCCCCGATTTGCCCCTAATCAGCATATTTCTACTTTTTCTCATATATCATTCCCTCGCCTTCGACAAGATCGTCTTCTTTGGAAATTAATTGCGCTTTCAGCCCTGATCCCTCTGGCATGGTATTCCAAGTTTATAACATCCAAAAAAATGGCGCCTCAGCGATTAATGCCCTATATGAATATTTATTAACTTCAGCAAATGACGGGGCATAATGACTTCCTTTATGCCCTTTCAGGCCAAAAGTTTAACTATGTTTTAAAAAACAGGTCTATAAATTTTAGGTAAGTTACCTAAAATAAGTTTAAATTTAAAACAACTTTTTTGCCATTTGCATGGAGATATTGTAAAACATACTAAAATTGAAGCTGTTTACTAATAGCTAAGGGACAAATATTTCGACACTATACAGACAATGTTAATCTTTAATTAATTTAATATTACATCATTTAATCAAAGAGAAGATGACTAGAAATAAACAAAATATCTAGTCAAACGGGGAATTTTATCCCCAAAAGTAGAAATTCATTTATCACTCTAAAAATGAGCATTTAAGGCAGATTAAAATCAACATTATAGGAATTATTTTACACAATGGAAGAACAAGGATTATGACAACACCGACGCCATGTTATCTTGCTCTTCGTTACACAATAAATATATTTTTTACATTTTTTTTGTACCGTCATTCATGGGAAGTACTACTAGCGTATTAAAGTAATCATCACACATAATTACTTCAACAGGGGCTCTATTAAATACATCTGCAGAAAGTTCAGACGCGAATATCCGGCCGTTCTTAAGGTAGCCCGGGTCTTTGTCTGCACCTTTCCTAACAACAAATTTAAATTGAAAAGTATTCCCTGATTTTGTGATCAGGACACTTTTCGCAATGCCATTGGCGAATTTTGAACTTATAAGGTAATTACCCAAAGAATCGACTTCCAGATCAGTAACGTTCTTTGTGTGAAATAATCCTACGCCATTAAAAGTTTTCTCTTTACCGTAGTCATCAGCAACCAAAACTTTTAATGTGCTCAGTTGGTCATCACATAGATGCACTTCAACGGGCGCGCCATTAAATACTTGTGCTGAAAGCATAGAACCAAAAAACTTTGAGGTTTTCGCAAATCCAGCATCCTTATCCATCCCCTCTTTTACTACAAATCTGAATTGGTAGGTATTTCCTGATTTTGTAAGTTGTACGGTTTTAGCCTTGCCATCGGCAAATTTCTGACTGACGAGGTAGTTACCCAAAATATCGGCTTCCGCATCTGTTACATTATCGGTGTGGTATAACTCCACGCCATCATAAGTTTTCTCTTTTCCGTAGTTAGTGCAACCAGATAAGACGGTAAACAATAAAAAAAGTGCCAGGAAGAACGGGAATGTTTTCATTTTTTTGAGTATTGATATTGTCTTTAGTCAAATATATGACAATAAAAATTATGTTTTGACGACCAATACTATACTGAATTATTTATAGCTGAACTCGCGTGCATAGCTTAGATTTGTCGTGCATTAACAGGAGGTGTAACAAATGGTAAATCCCTACCCGGTAATTTTCCCAAATGAAAGCTCAAAAAAAGCATAACAAGCACTGATTATCCGCTTCTACGCCCTGCTAAGGTCGAACCGCCCAAGCCAGGCCGTCGGCCCCGCGTACATCAATATGTCCTGTGACCGTGAACGTTTTAAGGTCTACAACGGCCACATAGTTATCGGCGGTGCAGCCGATAAACGCGCGTGAACTGTCATCATCCACCAGGATGCCTGCCGCACCACGGCCGGTACTTATAGTTTTCAGTTGCTTGTGCGTTGCGGCGGCGTAAATAAACAGGTCGCCGGTCCGGAGGCTTGTAACAAGCACCGGCTTGCCATCCGGCGTAAACTTGAGCCGGTTCGCGCCTAAGGCCTTCGCATCAAGTGTGCTTGTCAACTTTTTGGCAGCGAGATCGATGATGTAAATGGTTCCATCGTTGGAGGCGGCGGTCCATAACTCCTTACCATCTGGCGATATATCAAAGCCCTCGGAACCTTTCCCTACAGTAATAACCGTTTGCAACCAATCACTATGCGGCCCGAAACCTGGTGGCGGACCCATCGATGCGGCACCCCCTGGCGGTGGGGGCATCGATGAAGACCCTCCCGGCGGCGGCCCCGGTTGGATCAATGTATCCACCAAAATGCTGACAGTTCCTGATGCAACGTTTGTGGTGTACACCCTTTTTCCGCCGGGAGTTACGAAAATCATATGCGTGCGGTCCTGCCCTGTACCCATTAACCAGTCGATTTTGCCGGTTGCCGGGTCGTACCTTGCAACGGTTTTGGTACCCTCTACTGTGAACCACACCTTGCCATCAACAAAGGTGATTCCATGTGGTCCCATCAGGGGCCTTGTATCGATGGTGGGAAGAGGTTTTTGTGCCACGAGGTCGATCACGTTAAGTTCGTGCAGGCTGCCGCCGCCGTAGATGGTAACATAAGCCGTCTTGCCATCCGCCGATGCGACCACCTCATGCGGATCGGAACCCACGGGCACCCGTCCGATGGTTTTCAACGAAACCGGGTCTATGATTGCCAGGACATGGTCGCCTTTTGAGAGCGCCAGCAAGGTGCGCGCAGGCGTAGATTGTGCGGCACATTGGCTTGCAGGATAAAGAACTGCTATCCACAAGAAATTTACAACGATTAAATGCCTCAGGCTGGATTTTACAGTGTTAACGGCCTTATTGGGGAATTTTGTTTTCATAGTTGAGTGTTATATAATTCGGTTGGAGGGATTAGTAATTAATACTTTAAAGTTAATAATGGTTTTAACATGAAACAAGCTAATGGATTTATAATGAAGCTGTCTCCGGTTTCTTTTCTTCGAAGTCGATATTAACAGTTACTTCGTCAGAGAGGATCAGGCTCGAACTGCCCACCCCAAAATCCAGCCTGTTTATTTTAAAGGCCCCTTTAAATTCAACTGAAGTCCCTTTATCCAAAAAAGTAAAAGGTATTTCAATTTGTTTTGATTTGTCCCTAATGGTAAGGATAAAGATTCCCATGTAGTTGCTGCCGCTTCTGCGCTTAAAGCCAGCCGATTTCACCGAAATCTTTGGATAATGTACAGCATCAAAAAAATCTTGACTACGCAGGTGCTCATCACGGCTGGAATTGTCGGTATTGATCCTAGTAACATCAACAGATGCCTCCAGTGCACTTACGTTTAAATTTGCAGGGTTAAAATGGGCCTCGGTTAAGAGTCCGCCAATGGAGCCACCGGTACTGATACCCATATTTTTGATTTCAAACGTTATCGACGAGCGTATAACCGGCGCAGGGACATTTAAAACTCCCGGCGAATCTTTTGGCTGAGGTAATGTGGCACCGATATTTAAAGCAATTAACGTTAGCAAGCCCGCGGTTATAATGATTCGTTTTTTGAAATGCATAAAATTTGATTTTTTGATCTTCAAAGCTAATGAGCTGTTTGGTAAATTTTTTTGGAAATCGACCCAGGCCGCGGATTTATAGACGGAGGAAAGATTTTTGACTATTAGTCTATTGGTGGCTACACAGTAAAAAAAACGGGTAAAGTTGTTCAATTGAATTATTTACATTGTTCAGTGAAGTGCCTTTTGTAACGGGTTTTGTAAGGTGCGATAAACATAAAAAAGCGGATAACCACCGGCTATCCGCTTCAGTGCGCCCAAGTGGGTGCTTCTCGAACCACTTTATGCATGATTTGAAACGATTAGCAAATTTTGTTGAATAATTTATTACATTCATTTAAATGCCAAGCTTTTCTTTATTAAACAAATCTGCAGCCCCAATGTTATTCAACCGATCAATAATAAAAACGGACACAAACCGTCCATATTCGCTCGATCATTATTAAAGTTTTAAATATAAGCTATTGACAATTAAATAGTTAATAAACAGGCATAATACTTGTAACGGAATAATTATCTGAATTACCTCGGAAAATAAACATTTAGCCGGACAAAACATAAAGTCAGTTGATCATTATAGGGCTTGGATGAAAAGGTTAGTAAATAGATCGTATCATCCTTTCTTTAAAAACCGGAAAGAACAAAATTTAAAAGAAATTTAATTTATTCCAACATGACATCATCATTGGTAAAATGAGAAAGGGCATGCTGTTTCACATTTTATTAATCCATTGATCATGTTAAAAAACCATGTTAAAACCGGGCTATTGGCAACACTGCTTACGGCCTCTTCTTTTTCTGTAGCCGCACAGCAAATCACAAGGCTGGACGGCAGCCGGCTTTCATTTTCGCAGGCCGATTCCATCATCACGAACCTGATGCACAACGCCAAAGTAAAGGGGTTGGGTATTTCGGTGCTCAATGATAATAAACTGGTTTACATCAAAGCTTTTGGCTTAAAAAATAACCAGACTAAAGAACCATTAGACACCGCTACAGTATTGTATGGCGCGTCCCTGAGCAAAGCGGTATTTTCTTTCATGGTCATGCAACTGGTACAGGAGGGTATTATTGATCTTGATAAACCCTTATACAAATACCTTGATAAACCATTACCAGATTATGACAAATATAAAGACCTGGCCGGAGATGAGCGCTGGAAGCTGCTGACCGGACGGATGTGTCTTAGCCATACAACGGGTTTTGCGAACTTCAGGTTCTTTAAGCCTTCGGGAGAGTATGATCGAAACGGTAAACTGGCTATATATTTTACGCCCGGTAGTCGTCATGCCTATTCAGGCGAAGGAATGATGTTGTTACAAATGGTGGTAGAGAAAATCATGGGTCAGGATATACAGAAGCTTGCCGTTGAACGAATATTCACTCCTGCCGGGATGAAAAGAACAGGCTTTACCTGGCAACCTTCCTTTGACGATAATTATGCAGTAGGACACGATCCCGATGGAGCCATTTTACCCAAAGGAAAAAAATATGTACCTAACGCAGCTGGATCGATGGTTACCACCATCGCCGATTACACCCGATTTATTACCTATGTGATGCAGGGAAAAGGGCTTAATAAAAAAACAAAGGCACTGATGATAAGTCCGCAGATCAGGATCCATTCCCAATATGAGTTCCCCACTATAACCAATGACACTACTAACGAAAATGATGGTATACAACTTGCTTACGGACTCGGATGGGGTGTTTTTAAGTGCAAATATGGACCAGCATTTACTAAGGGAGGGCATGACGATGGCTGGCGGCACTACAATGTGAATTTCCCGGATAAAAAGATATCCATCATCATCATGACCAATAGCGCCAATGGCGAGGGTATATTTAAGGAGTTACTGGAAAAGATCATCGGGGATACTGATACTCCCTGGCATTGGGAAAGATATATACCTTATAACGCAGCGACGAAATAGTAAAATGCTATTGACGTCTTGTCAAAAAAATGTTTACCATATAAAAGTTTCTATTAAAAACACGCAAGTACATCGGTACTTGCGTGTTTTGTGCGCCCACCTGGGCTCGAACCAGGGACCAAAAGATTATGAGTCTTCTACTCTAACCGACTGAGCTATAGGCGCTAAATAATGATTTTACTTAGTGAATCATTATGTAAACTGCATCTGCGTAAAGCCAGACCGCTGTTTAGGGTGCAAATGTATGAATTTTAACTTTATGCAGAAATGAATTTTTAGATTTTTGTGTTCCCGTTTAATTATTACGTGATTCAGGCATATTGCTAGTTCTGCATGTTCTAAATTCACAATCATTTGCACATATTTGCCACAAATTAAATCTTTTATGAATAGCATCAAAAACATCATATTCGATTATGGAAATGTAATTTTCAACCTTGATTTTATGAAGAGCCGACAGGCCTGGAGTGATCTCGGTGTTGATAATGCAGACACGTTCGATGGACACAAAGTACAAGATATGATTTTCGATGGTTTTGAAACAGGCGGCGTCTCCGCGGATGAATTCAGGGATCATATAAGGAAAATCTCAGGAAAGCCTGATTTAACCGACCAGCAGAGCGATCATGCCTGGAACAGTTTGCTAGTTGGCGTCCCAGAAGGTAATCATGAATTATTACTCCGCTTGAAGCCTAAATACCGCACCTTTTTATTGAGTAACAATAACGCCATCCACTACGAATTTATAGTGAACTATCTAAAAAATCAGTTTGGTTTTGATAGTAACGAACACCTCTTCGAAAAAACATATTACTCCCACCTTGTTGGAAAACGCAAACCCGATGCAGCCATTTTTGAACAGGTACTGCACGAAAACGACCTTGATCCAGCTGAGACCTTGTTTATTGACGATAGTCCGCAGCACATTGCCAGCGCAAAAACACTGGGTATACAAACTTATTTGATGACGGCGCCGGATACGATACAGGCGTTTTTTAGAGGTTGGAGACTGGAGATTAGAGATTAGGTTGGAATCGGAAGAGCGAGAGAGCACTTATCTCCAACCTCTAACCTCTAATCTCCTTCTTTTCACCTCCTTCACTATCAAACTCAATTCACGGCTCATTTGCCCGGCAATGGCTGTGTTTTCCTGAGCTCTTCTGAAGAGATAGGGTAAGACTGCTTTGATCGGTCCGTACGGAACATACTTAGCTACATTGTATTGAGCGTTGGCAAGGTTAAAGCTTAAATTATCGCTCATACCCAGCAACTGCGAAAAATATGCATGCGGGTTTTTATGATCGATACCTTTTTTATTTAACAGTTCGGCGAGTAGGCGGCAGCTTTCTTCATTATGAGTGCCGGCTACAAAGGCGATCTTTTCAATATGATCAGTACAATATTCAAGCGCGGCATCGTAATCTTTATCTGTTGCCTGTTTGTTCGGCTGAATAGGCGACCGATAACCTTTTTCTTCGGCGCGCTTGCGTTCCTTTTCCATATAGGCGCCCCGTACCAGTTTCGCACCCAGAATAAAGCCATTTTTAACCGCGATGGCGTGATCATCCTTTAACGATTGCAGCTTATCGTGGCGGTATAACTGGTAGGTATTGTAAACAATAGCCTTTTCGTTGTTAAATCGCTGCATCATGTCCAAAGCCATTCGATCGATGGTTTTTTGTATCCAGCTTTCTTCGGCATCAATCATAACTGGAATGTTTTTAGTATATGCCTTTTCACAGATTGCCAGTACACGCCCTTGGGCCTTTTTCCACTCCTCCTTTTCAGCCGGGCCTAGTTCTGCGCCTTCGTCCAGTTTTTCCAATAAGCCAAAACGCACGATGCCGGTAACCTTAAAAACAGTTAGCGGGATAGATTTCTCTTTAGCAGCCCGCCTTATAGTGCGCATAATTTCTTCGCAGGTGTTATCAAAAACCTCTTCGTCATCTTCACCCTCAATTGAGTAAT
>Ga0207048_10099_pt1 | contig 27504 bp, 24 predicted proteins | sample Alteio_BWMinCont_65_FD_153301 | JGI IMG/M metagenome (GOLD analysis project Ga0207048, IMG submission 153301) | Enriched cells from forest soil in Barre Woods Harvard Forest LTER site, Petersham, Massachusetts, United States -... | ecosystem: Environmental > Terrestrial > Soil > Temperate forest >...
TATGCAACTTCCCAATAGGAGACGCCCCCTTTCGTCAGATCGTCGAAGACGGCGTCAATGTTTGCGGGGTCGCGTTCCGTTTGCGCCGTCCGGAGACCGTGCGCAACGCCGTAATTGGAAAGGAACGAACGGTACGGGTCGGCGGTGCCATAGACGTGATACGAAATCCTGCCGACGTATTGCCACATTGCCGCGTCGCTTGAATCCTGCGTGAGGTACTGCCAGCTCGTTTCCGGCGCGACGCACTCGGGAAACTGCACGAGCGTCGACAAGCCGTGCTCAGCCAGCCGCGGACCGACCGCCTTGATGTCGTCATCCAACACCTGCGCCGTATATGGGCTGCCCGGCTCGTTCGCAATGACGGCGTAGTTCATGTTCAGCCCGAAACTGTCCCGCAGATACAAGGCGCTTGCCCATATCTCCTGCGCGCGCTCCCCCGGATTATCCAGCATCCACGGTTTTGCAAAAGAGGAGAGCTGGGCGTAGTTGGTGCTTGAATAAAACGACGGCTGATACCCTTCCGCGAGAATGTCATCCCTGAAGTGCTGCCGTTTCTCCAGAACGGAAAAATTACGATGGTGGTGTACAATACCAACTCCTCGACGAAAACGATAACGGTAACCGGCATGCCCCCCGGCACGTATGAAGTGTCGGAAGCGGCGCCCAGCGTGATTGCGTTCCAAGAACTCGGCATCAGAACGATTGGCGCGGACAGCACGACGAGCATCACCCTTGCCAGTGACTGCATCGCGACGTTTACCCCGTATGCAGGCAAAAATCTCCCGCCGACGATCATGACGTGGGGCTCGACTCCGGGAGTGATTGAGCCGCCGGTAACATCGGCGTCTCTCGCCGTCACCGCGAACGATCCCGAAAATGATTCCCTGACGTATCATTGGACGATTGTCAGCCAGCCCTCCGGCGCAAACGCGGTCCTCGCAACGCCGAACATCGCTAAAACCAATGTAACCGGATTGACCGACAGCGGCACCTACGTCTTTAACGTGGACGTGAGCGACGGCGTGAATACGGTCTCCAGAAAATCGTATCTCATCGAGTACGGTTCAAATCAGGCGCCGGCGCTTGGGGCAACGGGATTCCGGCTTGCGGCGCCGTACGGTGTCGTGCTTGCAAATCCGCAAAAAGGTTTTGACACGACGATGCACACAAGCATGGCTGAGCCGTGCGATTCCGGCTACTTGCAGGCAAACGTCTATGATCTTGAAAACGATGCGCTGAAAGGGCTGTGGACAATTGTCAGCCAGCCCGCGGGCGGCAAGGCGTACGTTGACACGACGGCGTATTACTACGCCAGTTTTCGCACGATTGTGCATGATATGTCCGTGCCGGGGACGTATGTGTTCAAGATTACCGTAAGCGACCCCACCCATACTATCAGCACGCTGGTGGCGTGCACGATGACGCCGCCGAACTCGCCGCCCGTCATTGATACCATTATCGCCTCGCCGCAGAAAATGACGCTGCCCGTCAGCTCGTCCCAGCTTTCCGCAGCGGTGCACGACTCGGATAACGATGTACTGAGGTATTGGTGGGAGATAAAGTCCGTTCCGGCGGGGGCATCGCCGGTGTTTGCCAACCAAGGGCTGGCGAATGCGTCCGTCAGTAACCTTTTAATACCCGGATATTATGCTTTCACGTTACGCGCCTTTGATGACATCAGCATGACGACGAAGGACATTTACATCATCGTCAATAAATCAACGCCGGTGGAAGAACACGCGAACGCTGTACCAAACATTGCCGACCCGGAAATCTTTCCTAATCCCGTCATTGGGAACGGCACTATGCATATTCAGGCGCAAGGCAATGCCATTTCGCGCGTTGTTATTACGGACGTACTGGGCAGAAACGTCGCGACTTTTACAGAAAGGGCGGCACAGGAAGACAATTCATTCGAGTGGAACACTGCGGGTTTGCCGACGGGCATGTATCAGGTATTTATTTCAACGCCACTTTCTTCGTACCGAAAAACAATAGCGCTTGTGCGGTAGCCGTTCCAGGGTATCTTGTAATAAATAAAACTGATATGCATATCTAATATTTTGATAATGATTCAGTCTCAAATAGTTAAAAGATTGTAGTTGTCATTCTGAGCCCTTCGCTACAGCTCAGGATAAACTCCGCGAAGAATCCATTTTTAAGTATACAAAAACCGGATGTGGATTCTTCGGTCGCGGAGCCTGTGCTGAGCGCAGCGAAGTGCTCCCTCAGAATGACATTCCAACATATAACGCATTAAAAGTTTTAGGAATTTTGTATTCAGTACGCCATCAACTTTTTAAAATTTCAAAGAATGAATCCCAACAAAACGACCGCCCGATATTTCGGCGTGTTCTTCCTCTGCGGGTATGCTGCCTATATCGCCGGGAACGTGCTTGTGGGTAACGCGACAAATACTCCTTCCAATCTTGCGAATATTGTTGCCTCTCGAACGCACGTGATTGCCGGAGCAATCTTCATGGGCATCGTCGAGGCGTTTTTCAATATCGGGATGGCGGTCATCATTTTCCCGACGGTAAAGCGGTTCAACAAGATTGCGGCGTATGGATATTTGAGCGCGGCGATAGCATCAACCGTCATGCTGACTATCGGCGCGGTGTCCCTGCTGTTGCTCGTGCCGGTAAGCGATGAATTTGTCAAAGCCGGTGCAAACGCCCCCGCGTATTTTCAAACGTTGAGTCTTCTCTGCATAAAGGGAAATTATTTCGCGTATCAAATCGGCATGGCTATCTGGGGCTTGGGCGGACTGCTGTTATGCTATTTGCTGTACATCTCCGCGCTCGTCCCGCGACCGATTGCTGTCTGGGGCTTTATCGGATATGTGATTTTTGCCGCAGGAACGATTTTTGAACTCTATGGAATTCCTATCGGCGTGTATTTGGATATTCCGGGAGGGTTGTTTGAACTATTCCTCAGCGGGTGGTGTATTGTCCGGGGATTTAATATTACAGCATTGAATGCTACGGCATTGAATGTGGCGGAATAATTTTATCACGCTGCCGTCTCAAATTCCCCGCGTATTATGCGTGTGACATCCATCAATTTCGTTAACTGGTCATACAACTCATTGATTCGCTCATTCTGATCGGTCAGCTCCATGATTGCGTCATGCTCTGACTTATTGCGGAATGAATTCAATTCAACGATAACATCTTCATTCTCTTCAAGGCTTATGCCGTCCATAAATGAAGCACAGCCGTACTTTGCCGCGAGGTCAGCCGGATGCAAGAACGTACATTCGACATCGCCGATTTCCCGATACAGCCGTGAAGCTTCTGTGATGATGGCAAGTATCTCCTCCCGATGCGCGCGGGGAATGCGATGGATGTAAATGGAAGTGTACATGATACTGTGCAAGAATCTAAATGAAATGGTAAACGTGAAAAAATCGTAAAAAGACGAGAAGTACTAAAGAAGGAGTGGGTTAAGGAATAAACAGAAGGGATATATGTAGGTGCTATTTCTTCTTTAAAACTTTTTTCAGTTCTTCAGGGGTAAAGCCAACATCATCGCATATATCGCTCAGAAGTCCTTTTCCTAGGGGCTCGTTACATGAACTGGAACAGACGTTTGGCGATTGGTTGTCGGATGTTTTAGATAAAAATGGGAACCCTTTGACCGTGCGATATAAAATCCTGATTTTTTCAAGGCTTTTATGACATCCCCGCCAGTTAAACGCGGGCTTTTGGTGCTCATAAATTAAGGGTTAGTTCGGAGGGTATGTTTACATCAATTGTAAAAGGCGCAATTGCGGTATTCCGAGTGCGTGATTTAGTTGCAATGTGTCCCTTAACGATTGCCTTCTCACGCTCGTCTGCCTCTTCTTTTTGAATCTCCAAACAAAGATGAATTACCTCCCCTAATCTGGTTATAAGCGTATTAAAATCCTTTGCCTGAGTATGGCAGTGAGGAAGTTCTTTCACGCGAGCATGAAGAAACCCGTCTTCGTCGCGTTTCACGTCTGCGACTATAACTCGCTGTTTTATTGAATGATTCATGATTTCAATCTTTTTTATTATGGATACAAAAATACAAATTTGTCTATCTTGATAAAATCCACCCCCTAAAAATGCACGTACCCCTTTGCCGGGAGGCTCTTTCTTCCCGTTTTGTCCTTTACCCACACCCCTTTGCCGGAGCTTACAGAGCCAATCATACTCACGCCGCTTACGGCTGCAAGTTTTGCCCTGTATTTTGGATTTACCGTAAATAGCAATTCGTATTCCTCGCCGCTGTGTAGTGCCCATGCAATTGGGTCTGCGCCGAATTTTGCCGCCAATTTTTTCACAGCATTATTGATGGGGATGCGCTCCGCGTCTATTTCAATGCCCGCCTTGCTTTGCCGGGCAATATGATGCAATTCGGATGACAGCCCGTCGCTGATGTCTATTATTGATGTTAAGGAAATCTTCGCGCGGCGGAGTTTCTGCAATATATCGAAGCGGGGGAGCGGCTGGTTGTGCTTTTGCATGATTGCCGCATGTACTTCAGAAGGAATCTTCTTTGCGTCAAATTGTTTTTTATTTGTCTTTAATACCTGAAGCGCGGCGGTGCATCTGCCAAGATCGCCGGAGACGCAGACAATATCTCCAGGCTGTGCGCCGCTCCGATAGGTGATTTCTTTCTCATTGCATGCGCCAAGTATCGCGACGGAGATGAAGATGCCGGATCTAGAAGCCGTCGTGTCCCCGCCGACAATGGGGCAGGAGTAATGTTCTGCGGCTTTATTCATCCCCTCGTATAATTTTTTTATGATGCCCGTGTCGGTTTTTTTCGGAAGGGCGATGGAAACAACCGCGGCAAGCGGCGCGGCGTTCATCGCGGCAATATCGCTGAGACTGGCAACCATCGCTTTCCAGCCGACATTGTGAGGACTATCGAACGTTAAATCAAAATGAATGCGTTCAACCAGCGCGTCGGTGGTGAAGACTAACACTTTATTTGGGGAAGTTCGGATGACTGCGGCATCGTCGCCGATGGCGCGAAGAATAGTGCCGCCGTTGCGTGATTTTTTTTTATCGCCGATAATACTGGCGATCGTGTCAATCAACCCAAATTCTCCGAACAATTCAACGGAGTTTTTGATTGACGTTTTTTTTGTCGAGGCGCCCTTGCGGCGTGAGGGCATCGGGGAGATTACAACGCTTTCTTTATCATGCCGTCGAACGTGTCGAAATCGCGCATGCCGACTGCGCTGGATAAGATTTTTCCGTTTTTGTCGATGATGAACGTTGTCGGAACGCCGGAGATGCCGCCGTACGCGTCCGCCAATTCCTGCGAGCCGACGACGAGCTGGTAATCCATGCCGTTCGATTTGGCGAAGTCTTGCAAGCGCTGGAGCACGTTGTTCTTGTCGCGTTCCAGCGCGATGCCGACAAATTGCACATTGCCTTTGTACTGTTTCGTCAGGGAGACGATGTCCGGCAGTTCGCGGCGGCACGGAGGGCACCACGTCCCCCAAAAATTCAGGAAGACGACCTTGCCGCGCAAATCTTGCAGTGAAACGGTCTTGCCGTTCTCATTATACCACGAAAACACCGCCGCCATGTCCTTATCCGACGACTTTTTTATATCGTTGACGAACGAGACTTTACCGCTGTACAGCACGCTCCCGCCCACGTTAGGTCCCGCTGCGCCGGTTGCACCGAAATATACCGCACCAGTAACACAGATAAAAAGAAGGAGCAGGGGAAAGCGTTTCATAAATTTTTTGGTTAATGTTATTGGCAATGAAAAAAAATGTTCTACTGAAAAGTCATCACTGAAAAAGGCTCGCAAGTTCTTCTGTCTTGCAATTGGATGTAATCGTACACAGGGTTTCTTTGGACTTCCATATCCCGACGCTGTGTTTTTCATCCGCGTCGCAGTACCAGTATCGCCCGCCGCAATCAAGGCATTGGCGGGTGGAGTCGGAGATAGCCATTCTGTTCGCAGGCAATGCGTTTGTCAATTCAAACTCGCAGAGGCAGATGAGATGACCGCCCTTGCGATAGACGACGTGCGCAATCGGCACCGAGCCGGCATGCGTTACCATTGCGCCGACAATGGAAGCCGATTTGAAACGGGGGATCTCGATATTGTAGGTTATGCCCTGTGATTGGTAAAAATTTCTCAGCGCCTGTTCGTCGTCGGAGGTCAACTGCACGCGGTATTTTCCGTCGACCAATTGGTCATACGCGTTGATATCGGCGGAGATATAGGCAATCTGGCTTTCGTTGAACATCCGCTCCGGGTTTTTTTTGGGAGAAAAGATGATGAACAGCGCCGCGATGACCGCTATCGCGCCGAATGCCGCGACGGGGTATCTGCGGAATATCCCTGCAAATCCCATCGGACCTTTCATAGAATCGAACGCGTCGCTTCGGTTCGACTCCGCCGCCAGCGCCGCCTTGACGGCATGCAGCGTCGGATGCGGCAAATCTACCGGCACTTGGGTTCCGAGGAAATTTTTCGTCATCTGCGCCATCTCAAGTTCATGGCGGCACGAACGACAACCGGCAAGGTGAGTGTCTAATTCAGCCCGTACATCGTCCGGTAACGGGCGGTTATCCACTGACTCGTGGATATGCAAATGCGCTTCTTGGCATTCCATCAATTGTTACTGCGCTCAAATAAAATGTAAACAATACGTTATAGCCATATATCCATCATCGTTATCATTAACGGTAATCCATTAATGTTCCTTATCCTTAACCCGCTATTATTGTGCCCGGGTTGATCACTTCGTTCTTTTCTGACACTTTGTTCTGGCTGCTATCCGTATACTTCGCTCTTTGCTGTCACTGTCTTCTTTGTACTCTTCGTTCTCTGCTATCGCCTGTATTGTATTGGGATGTCTGCCGCTCTGAGATTGGTTCCCCTTCTGATTCGTCATTGCAGGAAGGTTTCACTTGCGGTAAAACGTGTCCGTTGTTGAATCTGAATCTCTCGTCTCTTGTATAAAAATCCTCTTCTCATTTATACAAACTCTCTTAACACCATTCATATAAAAAAAGTTGCACTGTGTGAAAATATTTTAATCACGATGAAATGAGCGTGGATGAAATTGACACGAACGACAACGTTACTGCTCAGCCGGTGATTTTTCCTTTGCAGTGTACCCCCTGTCGCGCGCATACTCAAAAAGTTTCTTTTGCAGGATTTTTCTGCCGCGATGCAGCCGCGAGCGCACCGTGCCGATGGGCGCCTCGATGAATTGCGCGATTTCCTCGTACGTGAAGTTTTCGATGTCGCACAGGATGACGACGGTGCGGAAATCCTCCGGCAATGACTGGAGCGCTTCCGTCACTTGGTCGTCGAACAAATTGCCGAATATTTTCTCTTCCAGGTCGTTGGCGTCGGTGGAGGAGCTTTTCACCGTGTTGTAAAATTCTTCGACTTTTTCGTAATCGACTTTTTCCGGCTCTTTGGCTTCTTTCCGGTACAAGTTGATGTACGAATTCTTCATGATGCGGTACAGCCACGCCTTGCAGTTCGTTCCCTTTTCGAATTTATCGAAAAAGCGGAACGCCTTCATGTAGGTTTCCTGCACAAGGTCGTGCGCGTCGTCGGCATTGCCCGTCATGCGCAACGCAAAATTGTACAGCGCGTGCATGTGCGGTATTGCCTCAAGCTCGAAATCTTCCTGTTTTTTCTGAATTTTGGATGTTTGATCGGTGCGTCGCATGGTAAAACTCACTGTGTATTGGGAAAAAGTGCCACCTGCTCTATCCTTATTTGACTGTCGCCCGACTGGTTTCGCGTACGCAAAAATACGAAAAACGCCTTATATTTGCATCAGCAAAACCCCCCAGCCGTCGGGAATGTTACAGATGTGCATGAAAAAAATGCAATTTCTGCGCAGATGCGTATGTAAATCCACGATTTTTTCTTCCTCACCGGTGAGGCAGGACTTGGGAAGAAGACTATTTATTTCTTGGCGGAGTAAGGAATTGGTGAGGAGATACGCCAAGCACCTTGCCGATTTTATGAAGAGAGACAATACTTATATTCATCAATCCACGTTCGACTTTACTGATAAAATCAATATTGAGATCGGCAAGGTCTGATAATTTTTCAAGAGAGATTCCCTTCTCTTTGCGATAGCGACGAATATTGCCGCCGACTAATTTTAAAAGCTGATCGCTCGTGCGCATAAAAAGAAAAATGCTATATTTGCACGAGTAGCGTTTCTGCTTATAAGCAGAAATATAAACATTGAGGTTTTCCCATCAACCCCTTTTAACTGATGAAATAATATCTTAATTTGCCGGAAACAAACAGGCAAACATCAATGAAAAACCTCTCCTTAATCTTTGCGGCTCTCTGCGTCGCTTTTTGCTCCTCTTATTTTGCGTGCAAGCAGTCTCCCGTGCAGCCGACGACGCCGCACAACCCGCTGAACGTGCGTGCTGTATTGGTTAGCCCCGTACAGGTTGTACTGAACTGGAGCAACCCCGCCAACGCCGCAAATACGTACCAGCTGTTACGCAACGGCACGGTTATTACCCGCGACACCGTGCCCCCCGCCGACACGATGGGAATGTACAAGGACTCCAGCACGCTTGTACCCGGCACAATGTACACCTACATACTGAGCCGCCTTGTAAGCGGCGCGCCTTACGACAGCGACACCCTGCAAGTAAGAACACTTGATACGACGAAGGATAATTATTCGTGGACGATAAATAAAATTGGCGAGGCAAATTCAGTTCTCCATGGTGTATGGGGTGCAAGCCCTAATTCTGTTTGGGCATGCGGTGGCGGAGTTGTTGACAGCGGCGCAAGGAAAATACCATTTGGTATCATGCATTATGTAAACGGACAAATGACATTTTATAGGTCAGATGGCGATTCCGGTGTGGGTTACCCAACTGGGTGCTATGGTTTATCTGATTCGGAAATATGGTTTGCCGAGCCGGGGAATCTAATTGAATTTAAGAAGGGGAAGTATATTGATTACCCGTTTACCGGCATTGATGCATCGCTGCCGACCTTTACCGGAAATTTAAATGCTGTATGGGAAGCAGCAGATAGTGAAATTTTTGCCGTTGGCGATAGCGGTATTGTTATGCACCGCAAGCCGGACATGACGTGGGAAATACAACATGCGCCGACGACGCTTTCTCTTTTGGCAATGAAAGGTTTTTCTGCGTCCGAAATATATGCGGTATGCAAAGACCGAAGCTGTACAGGCTGCGGAGGAAATATTTTGAAATACGATGGTACAAGTTGGAATTTCATCGCAACAAGCATCGGCGCGCCGGGTGATTCACTGCATATTGACGGCGACTTTTTCGATATAGGGGGACAAAACCACGATTCGTTATACACCGTTGGCTACCGCATATACAAACGCGATAGCTCCGGGTGGATGCTTACAAATGCGCCTTGCAATGATCTCAATAACCAAACATGTTCGTATTACACCGAAGGGGTAGACGGAAGCTGGAACAATGTATGGATCGTCGGAGCATACGGGAGAGTGTTCCATTTCGGCGGAGCGCATTGGTCGGCGAATTATCCATTTCTAAATACAGGCAGCAATTTGACGTTTGATAGAGTTGTAGTTTTTCCGAATGATATATTTATCGTAGGCGCTGACGACAATAGCGCTTGGTTTATACATGGACAGTAAATTTTAATTAATACCTTCAGTTCATTCTATCCTAAAATATACCATGAAAAATACCATACTCTTTCTTTTGTTTTACACGACTGCGACATTTGCCCAGCCGAAGAATTACGAAATCAGCGACAGCCTTGCGACAAATGGCATCAGTTCGCCCTCGCTTACGTATGGAATAGACCAGTACGGCGCAATACATTTATTCATCGGCGCGGTTAATCCCGGCGTGAATATCGCGCATTTATACTCGAACGATACCGGGAAGACGTGGCAGGGGGCTGTTACAGATGGAATAAAGACTATTTACTTTTATTGATATTTTCCATTTCCACCACCTCTTTTGATCTTCTGAGCTCCGATACAAACAATAAATACGGATCAATTTTTAAGACTTCACCGATGCGGAAAATAGAATCAATGCTAATATTGTCAACGCCTCGCTCAACACGACTGATAAAATCATTTGTTAAGTCAGCCATAAATGCAAGGTCTTTTTGTGAAAGCCCCAATTTTCTGCGAAAATAGCGGATGTTTTCGCCGACAAGTTTACGAAACGCGATATTGTTGTCCATAAGAACAATTTTACGTAGATTTGTGGCACTAATATTAGAGACAAATATCTAATAGTAGAAGTATTCATCTAATAATAGAAAAATCTTATGGATATGATTATTAAAGACGAAAAATGGTTAGATTTGCCTGACATTACAGGCAATTAATATGAAAAAACTCTCCTTAATCTTCGCGCTCCTCTGCGTAGCTTTTTGCTCCTCCTATTTTGCGTGCAAATCTCCCGTGCAGCCGACGACGTCGCACAACCCGCTGAATTTGCGGGCTGTTTTAGTTAGCCCCGTGCAGGTTGTGCTAAACTGGAGCAACCCCGCGAATGCCGCTAACACCTACCAGCTGTTACGCAACGGCACGGCAATTGCCCGCGACACCGTACCCCCCGCCGATACACTTGGAATGTATAAAGACTCCAGTACGCTTGTACCCGGTACAATGTACACCTACATACTAAACCACCTTGTGAACGGCGCGCCCTATGACAGCGACACCCTGCAAGTACGGACGTTAGATACGACAAAGGATAATTATTCGTGGACGATAAATAAAATAGGGCAAGCGGGTTCTGCTCTATATTCCGTGTGGGCGGCATCGCCCCAAAGCGTGTGGGCGTGCGGGTTTATTGATTCAAGTAGTCATCAACAAGTATATAGTCTTGTTCATTTTCAGAATGGAGTACCAACATTTTATGGTTTAGCTGGTGTTTCAATTTATAATGGGGTTTACGGGACGAGTGATTCTTCAATATATATTGTTGCCGACCGTGTTGTTGCCCATTATGACGGGCACCAGTTTACGTATCACGTTTTTAATGGGGATTCATTACCGTATATCCCGCCCGGTTTAACATCCGTGTGGTGCACGCCGAACGAATCCGACGTCTTTGCCGTTGGCGATAGTGGCATTGTAGTACACCGCAAGCCGGACATGACGTGGGAAATTCAACATGCTCCCACTATGCTTTCCCTTGTGGCAATGAAAGGGTTTTCTACCACAGAAATTTATGCGGTAGCTAAAGACCCTAATTGTACTGGCTGTTCAGGCAACATTTTAGAATATAACGGAACATCATGGCAAATAATTGCGACTAGTACTTCATCGCCTACAAATGATTCGGAAGTGCCAGCCGGTGATTTTACAGGTATTAGCGGACAATCGGGGGATTCCTTATATACATCCGGAGCGCGGATATTTAAACGAAATACCGCTGGCTGGCCGCTTGCTGATGCTCCATGTAATACTTATAGTTCGTCATGCTCATATTACACCGAAGGAGTAGGTGGTACGTGGAATAGTATGTGGTTCGTCGGAGATTTCGGCAGAGTATTACACTTTAATGGCGCATATTGGTCAACAAATTATCCGTTCTTAAATACAGGGAATAATTTGATACTGCGCAACATTTTAGTTTTTCCAAACGATATATACATTGTCGGAGGCGACGACAACAGCGCGTGGTTTATATACGGACAGTAAATTTTGTAATTAACTCTTTCAGTTCAATCTATCTTAAACAAACCATGAAAAATTCACTACTTAGTATTCTTTTGTGTATCTCTTCTGTAGTATTTGCTCAGCCCAAAAACTATGATTTGGGTAGACCCGTACAGACAAGTTCACCCGCATTGAGTTACGGGGTAGATCACTCTAATATCGGACATTTGTTCATGAGCGCAGTAACGCCGGGGTTTCGGACGCCTGCCGATACATTCCGTCACGGCGCGGCAACCGGGCATTATTACTCAAACGATTCAGGCAAAACATGGAAAGGTCAGGATTCGGTTCCGACTAAGAGTTTGAATGCAATCAATCCAAGCACCGCATTTTTCACCGACAGCGGTTTTGCATACGCCGCGAGCATCGGTGCGTTTGCGTTTTTTCAAAATTGGGGGCAGGACACCGATTTCAGCAATTTAGCCGCCGATGAGTTGATTAACGGCGGAGGCATGGATTTTCCCCAAATCGCCGTTGACAACAATCATGCCAGCCCGTATTACGGACGGGTCTACATGACGTTTGCGGCGAACAACCCTTCGACCATTCTTTGCATATATTCCGACGATCATGGGAGAACGTGGACGCAATATAATTCTTCAACGCATGTATGGTCGCCTGTGCAAGTAGCCCGCGATAGTCCGAATGGTTATTACACCCCGAAAATCACCGTGAGCAGCACGGGAGAAGTGTTTATCGCTTTCCGGCAGGCGATAGCGGATGGCTTCGACCCGATAGGCGACGGCGCGCAGGATAACGTCTATATCTACACGTCGCCGAACGGGGGAAATACATGGTATTCGCAATGCACCGTTGCCACGCAGCTTGAGCGCCACGAGGAATTTTCCCTTGCCGCGTCGCCGGTCGGCGGGCTTGTCGCGCTGTGTTATGAGGCGTTTGCGCACGATGAATTTGGTCCCGCGGATAATTTGGACACCATCGGACTGCAGATTACGACGGATACAACCGATATTTTAAGCAGTACAAAACATTTCACGTACGAATATTTTCTCGCCACATCGCATCATTATGCGCTGTTTCCGGAAATGGCGTGTGATTCATTCGGCAGGATGTTTGTTAGCTATTACGGGTCGGCTCTCGGCAATCATTATTACAATAATCTGTACATGGCAATTTCGCGCGACACGGGACAAACGTGGACGGACGCGCTGGTAAGCGACACGGCGTTCAACGTGCATTGGGATCCGCCGAATAATATTGACTATGACTCGGCAAGTACGGATCAAATGCAGGATTACGGCGTTGGTCCTGTTTTCGGCGTCACGCCGATGGATTCCCTGCACGTCGGGGTGGCATGGTGCGACAATCGCGCGCGCGGAACGGATTCCACGTTTCGCGTTCACTTTTCATATTTCTCTGTCACAGGTGTCCAGTTCCGTAATAATTTCAACAATCTATACGGCTACAATCTTATATATCATAAGCAATCGAGTTCAACGGTTATTGATACGGTCAAATCCGGCACGATCGTTACGACGTTGCAACTCGATACGAGCTATACAGTACATCCTGATGAATACAGGCGCGATTCAGTTTTCGGAACAACTGAAAATTTTGAGCATTTTTCTTGGAACGGTTCAAGTTTTCCTTCATCTTTTTTACATACTTTTAATAATTCTTTTCAAATTGTTGGTTCGGAAGAAGCCGATTACTCACACTTAGACACGTTGATTGCCAAAAACGATTTGGAGGGAGCCGATACCGAAACGCTGCAATTTTGGGAGGGTTCAAATACACCAACAACTGTAAATTCAACATTCATGATTGACTCTGCGTTTGAAAGTGTATTGGAATACAACCTTCAGGCGCAAGCTAGTTTTACAATCCTCGGCACAACGTGGAATCTTGAAGGCTGGGTGAATAGCAGCGGCGCATTAACCCCAGGCACAACGTTGAGCAGCTTTCATGTATTCGGCGATACGACATTTACGGCGCGGTACAAGGGGCACAACCGCACAAACCAAAGCGGCATTTTCTTCAACAACCAGCGTAAAACCTGCTGGGACAGCGCAAAGGCGCGGTATTGGCGGGTGTACGAATCGAACCATAATATTTATTTGAGTTACAGCGCCGACACCGGCTGCACGTGGTCGAGCGAAATCCGCATCAACACCTCGACGAACGAATACGGAACTTCGATGTACCCCTCCATCTGCTGTTCGCCGCCGCAGACGGCATACGACTCGGCGATGATCTACGTCGTGTGGGAGGACACTTTGGCGGTTGGGGGCGGCGTTCAGCGGCAGATACATTGTTACGCGTTCCATGACAGCACGACTCCCTCGTACGTGATGCGGGACACCGTCGGTTTGCCGGCGTACGCCCCCGGCAACTGGTTCGGCGACCCGAACCCCGCAACACCGATGGCGTGCGCGGTGCTGCCATACGGGTACCGTACCACGCCCGCGTTTTTTTACGGGCGCGCGGCGGTAACGTGGAGCGACAGCACGTCAATTTGCGCGGGCGTTTTACCGCCCTATGGCACGTTTATCACGACGTGCGATACAACACCTTCCCCTTCCAATCCGATGGTGCGCGTGCCGAGCAGCGCGCATGGTCTTTGTCCGGCAATAGAGCCGGGCTTGGGCGATTCACTTGCCGCCCCTTTAAACGACGCGACCGATTTTGAATTGACGTGGCATGACCCGGCGGGAGTAAAATACGATTATCTTGTTCTCAACTGCCATACTGCAAGCGGGGATTCACTATTCAGTTATAAGGTGCAGGACGTGGTGCAGAAAAACGTATCGTCTTATTCCGTCTCTACCGGGATTAGTTCGGCGGTGTATAACAATTCACACGCGTCACTTGCCGTTGCGCCGGGCGCCGAGCCGATCGTTTCTTTTCAAAACAATTCTTTTACGTACTCCCCCGTCAGTTCCTCTACGTATTATGTAACATCCGTCGTAACGCGGATGAAACTGAAGCATGACACGACATGGGGCGGCGAACGGATGGTGTCGAGATATTACCTGCATAATGATTACATTTATACCGACTACGCAAACCCGCCCGTTGCGCTCGACGAGGCTTCGGTAACGACGTATGAAGGGCTCTTGAAGTATAATTTATTTTACCATGTGAACAACAACAGCAACGACACGATTCAATCCGTCAATTCCGGATTCACATCGTTTTCCGGTGATACGGGGTACGCCCAGCCGAATCGTAAATATTTGGGACGCTCGCCGTTCCAACCATACAGCCAGTTCACGCCTCCACAGGACTCAAACCTGATTTGGACAAAAGACACGTCCAGCACGCATGCGCTGGAAACGGCAACCCACTTATGCTCTCCTTCCAGCATCAGCCCGCCGCCGTTCGGCGGGGGCGTGTATCAGGATGCGATTGTCAAATGGAACGATTCGGCGCAGGTGAAGTTTGCCGTCGGCGAGATGCAGTATATTTCGCACGGCGTTGGGTCGGGAATATCAGCGAAAGAGTTGAGCATGACGACGGCTATTCACTCTATCAGCGACGCCGCGGGGCAATTGCACTCGCTGTATTTCCACGTGGTGGACGACACGGCGAAGATTGCGGGCTTCTATCTGCCGCTGCTCACGGACACATTGCAAACAATACGCAATCTCGGCTCGGGGATGATAAAGTTCAAGGTGGAATTGTGCGACTCGGCGACAGGGACGGTGCTCGACACAATTGCCGAAGCGGTGGTATCGGCGGGTTCGCCGTACGTCACCGGCTCGAAGGGAACCGATACGACGACGGTCATCGGCGACAGCGGCAAGACGTGCTATATACAAGTAACGGTTGACACTCTGCGCGCGCCTTCAACGTTTGCGTTCATTCCGGCGCAGGAGACGTCGTTAGATCAATTGTCATCCGTGTTTTCGCCGGGAGGCTTGGGTAAAGCGATTGCGCGGAATACTAATGAGCCGCCGGAAATTTCCGACATGTTCAAATTATCCGTTACACCTAATCCATTTTACCCAAAAGCGACGATTGCCTTTCATTTGAGCGGCTCATCCTCAAACGCGCAAACAATCGTCCGAATCTATGACATCAACGGCGCAGAGGTAACGACGCTCGTAAGCGCGATGCTTGCATCGGGCAATTACTCCGCCGTATTTGACGGAACGAACCTGCCAAGCGGCAGTTACCGCGTACAAATTCAAAACGGCGGTCAGGCGGAAAGCAAGATGATGGTGCTGGTGCGGTAGGAGGATAAAATCATCCGAAAAAGTGTTGAAGGTTGTTGAAAGTCGGGAAACGTGAGGAGGGAAACGAGCGTACCGTTTAAAAGAGAAATTCCGCCGATGCGATGACCGGCGGAATTTCGGTGAGATAATTAATAATGTGTACTTACAAACGACCGCCTATGCGGCGGTACACATTTATCCCATCTGCTGGGACATGAGCAGTTTCAAATCTTTCGGTTTCTTCTCGATGAGTCTAAGCCGGTAGCCGACGCCTTTCAGCGTTTCGATGTATTCGGAGCGTTTGCCCAATTTCTTGCGTATCTGGCGGATGTGCACGTCTATCGTCCGCCCCATGACAATCGAATCGTCTCCCCAAATGTTGGAGAGCAGATACTCGCGGGAAAGGATTTTATTCGGGTTGCGCACGAGGAAAAACAGCAGTTCAAATTCCTTTTTGGAGAATTGCACCGACTTGTCCCCGATGCTGGCAAGATAATTGCTTACGTCGAGCGAGATGTCATTGAACATCAGCGTTTTCGGCAGGTAGTCCGCCGGGTTGTACGGATGCAGCACGCTTTTGATGCGCGCGATAAGTTTCTCGATGTTGAACGGCTTCGTAATGAAATCGTACGCGCCGACTTCAAACCCGTTCACTTCGTCATCAATGGAGAGGCTCGCCGTAATGAAAATGATGGGGATGTTTTTCGTGTCCGGGTGGGACTTGAGCAGTTTGGCGATCTGCCAGCCGTCCACGTTGGGCATCATCACGTCGAGCAGCACGAGCGCCGGGCGCTTGCGTGCTTCGTTCAGGGCTTCGGTGGCGTTGCGGGCGCAGAGAACCAGATACCCGCGCGACTCCAGCACGAATTTCATGAACTCGCGGATGCTCTCGTCGTCGTCAATGGTCAGTATCGTCTTTTTCATGGTTTCAAATTTGATTCTGCTATGTAAAGTGTTCGTGAGATTTTAACATAAATTTCACAATTTCTTTATATAGCTACAATTACCGTGCCAATTATCAACTTATATGACAAGTTGTTAATTGTTGAGAAAAACGCGGTATTTATGAAAAAATTTGGGAATTATCGCAGATTAGAATCAATTTTGAGTGGTTGTTTATCGCCAATGGAAGAAATATTTAGACAAAGGAGAATGGGGGCGGGTGCTTCTCCCCCCGACTAAAGTCGGGGGTTAGTCATAACGCATCTTTAACAAACGGAGAACCTAAAACTTACTCTTGCGGCGGGGTGACGATAAGTTTCAAGTCGGGAGAGAGCCCTTCACTGATTTTTACGCGGTAGCCGACGCCTTTGAGCGTCTCGATGTAATCGGCATACTTCCCGAGTTTTTTGCGGAGCTGGCGGATGTGGACGTCAATGGTGCGTTCGGTGATAAATGCGTCGTCTCCCCAAACGTTCGAGAGCAAATCGGCGCGGGTAATGAGTTTGTTGGCGTTCCGCGCCATATAATAAAGAACCTCAAATTCTTTTTTCGGCAGTTGGATGATCGTCCCATCGACGGAAACGGTATAATTTTGTGCGTCGAGCGCGACTTCATTGATCATCATGATCTTCGGCATATTTTCCATCGGCGCGACGCGTTTGAGCACGCTCGTTATCCGTGCGACCAAACTTGGGATGCTGAATGGCTTGGTGATGTAATCAATGGCGCCGATCTCAAAACCCATCACTTCGTCTTCAACCGCGTGGCTTGCGGTAACGAAGATTATGGGAATGCCGTTGGTTTCGGGGTGCGCTTTGAGAAGTTTCGCGACTTGCCAGCCGTCAATTTCCGGCATCATCACGTCCAGCAGTATCAACGACGGACGCTTCCGCGCTTCAGCAAGTGCGCCATTGGCATCAGGCGCCTGCATAACGCCGAACCCCCTCGATTCCAACAGGAATCGAAGAAATTCGCGGATGCTTTCATCGTCGTCGACAATTAAAATTACTTTTGACACTACCGGTGGTTCCTTTGACGTAAAAAATGCAGGAATTATCGAACTTAACATATTCATAACAATTCCTTAACGCTAAGTTACCGAAAATATTTTGCACCGGCAAACCAAATTTCATCGTTTTAAAAACGATGCGAAATCAAATTATTTTTTCTTGTGTCTGTTTTTGCGCAAACGTTTTTTCCGTTTGTGCGTTGCCATTTTATGGCGTTTGCGTTTTTTTCCGCTGGGCATGAAGAACGTATAAGTGAAAAATTACCGTTGATTAAAACTAAAAGATTAAAAACTAAAATGCTTAATGACTAAAACCGATTCAAAAATTATTGCTGCTTAAACATATCTGCGTGATTGGCGATGAGATTTTTCGCCTCCACCGCAATCTTCGACGTCGAATCTATCGCGATGCACTTTTTGAGCCACACAAGCCCTTCCGGCATGTTGCCGTCGTTGAATTGTACGACAGCCAAATTGAAATACGCCTGCTGAAATTTCGGGTTCACCGCAATCGCCTGTTTCATTTGCGCGATTGCCCCTTGCGTGTCGCCGTTGCGAAACAGGGCATACGCGTAATCCGTCAACGCGTTAGGATTTTTCGGATTCGCCGCGATGTATTTTTGAAAATACGTAATCGCGCTTTTATAATCGTCTATATCCGAGTATGCGTTCGCCAACGCAAGAACTGACGCCGTGTCGTTCGGATTCGCCGCAACGGTTGAGCTCAAATTTTGGACTGCTTCCAATTGCTCCGTCGTGGGCGCGCGCGCCGCAGGCGGATTCTGCGCCGCCTGTTGCGGCGGCTTCTCCGGTGCGGGGTGCTTTTCACTGAAAAGCGCCATGCCGCCGATGATGCCGGCTCCGATAACAACAATTGCAATGACGGCTACATACACCGGCTTCAATGAAGAGCCGATTGACACGTTTTGTGTCTTATTCGATTGCTTTGCACTCCCACCAGCTCTGTACGATTCAAGATTCGCGCCGCACTCGGCGCAGAATTTCGGCGTCCCGGAAAGACGATTCCCGCATACCGGACAAAATTGTATTTTCTTCCCGTCTGAAATTGAATCTGGCATCACATCCGCCGCTGACTTCCCCGTCTTCGGGTGAGCATCTACAACTGGTTGTACGTTCGGGACACCCTCTTTGCTTTTCTGTTCCGCTTCATACTCGGCAAACACAATGCCGCAGAGCGGGCATGAAGCATCGCCGGTTCGCAACGCGCCGCAGGACGGACAGGTTCGTTCGCCTGCACTCATAATATTGCTACCGCGGCTATTATAATTTATTAAAACCTTTGCTGATGCCGAGCCGCAAATCCCGCGACGCCTTGAACGTCGGCGTGAACGATTGCGGCACGGAAACGCTTGCGCCGGTGCGGGGATTGCGCGCAATCCGCGGCGCCCGGGTTTTCAATTTGAACGTGCCAAACCCGCGAAGCTCGATATGATCCCCTCGCTGCATCGCTTCGACGATGGAAGCGATGAATCCTTCGACGACGGCTTCCGTCTCGACTTTCGTCAAGCCGGTGCCTTGGGCTATGCGTGTGACGATCTCTGCTTTATTCACGTGTTACCTCGTAAAAAAATAGATGGGCTGCTATAAAAACTCACGTTTCCCCCCTGATTTCTTATCAGTTACAAATCAGTTAATTGTCAGTAATATATCAAGCATAATTAAATGCAATTCTTGCAAATATACGCTAACTTATTCCCTCACACAAGGTTACAATGAGAAGAAGAAGGAAAAAGAAGCCGCACACGGTTCTATCTGCATTGTACGCCGCCTGCCCTTTTATTAAGTTGCGCGGCATTGAATGAAAATACATCAGAAAAAGCCGTTTTTTTACTGCGCGATTCGGGGAATAGTCGCGATCTGCCTGGTTGGACTTGCCGCGTGCGCGGGCAATAAAGGTCCCCAGCCGAAGCAAACTTCCTCTTCGTCGCCTGGGGCTGCGTACAAAGGACAGGACCAATCCCAGATTGCAGTGCCCGCTTTCGACGGAGACAAGGCGTTCACGTATCTCACGGATCAAGTGCATTTCGGACCGCGCGCGCCGGAAACTTCCGCGCACGACTCCTGCCTGAAATATCTGCAAGCGCAATTGTTTAAATACACGCCGAACGTGGTGCTTCAGAATTTCATTCAACCGGGATATAACGGCGCACAATTGCATCTGACGAACATAATTGCGTCGTTCAATACACAGTCTACACAGCGGATTTTGTTGTGCGCGCACTGGGACAGCCGTCCACGCGCCGACCAGGAGAAAGACATAGCTCTGCAATCAAAGGCAATCCCCGGTGCAGACGACGGCGCGAGCGGCATTGCCGTATTGCTTGAGCTTGCGAGTATTTTCAAGAATGACCCGCCGCCCATCGGCATTGATATGGTATTCTTCGACGGGGAAGATTACGGGAAAGAATCAGACCTGAATTTATACTGCCTCGGCGCACAATATTTTGCAACGCACCTGCCGCAGGGGTTTCATCCCGATTTCGGCATCTTACTGGACATGGTCGGCGACAAGGAGGCGGAATTCCGCAAAGAGGAAATTTCGATGGAGAATGCCAACGACGTATGCAACCTCATTTGGGGAGCAGCGCAAACTGTTCATGCGCGCTCGTTCATCAACGTTGCTGGAGAAGGCATCACCGACGACCATTTGCCGCTCAATAAAGCGGGCATCCCGACGGTGGATATCATAGACGCCGAACTTGTCGGCAACAGGGGAACGAACCCCCGCCGCAAATATTGGCATACGCTTAGCGACACGCCCGACAATTGCTCCCCTGCAACGCTTGCCGACGTGGGGGCGACACTCCTCTATCTTATTTTTGCCGAACTGCCGCATTCGTAAATCTTCAAACTATATTAATCGGGTTATGATACAGTTTCAAAACAGTTAAAATTGTCATTCTGAGCCTAGCGAAGAATCCATTTTGTTGCTACAATAATCGTATATGGATTCTTCGGTCGCTTCGCTCCCTCAGAATGACTGGCTAATACCAGTAAAAAAACGTTCTCACTAGGATAGAAAACTTTATAAAGTGTAATTCATGACAGTAGGAATCATTGACGCCGGCACGAACACCGTTCTTCTTCTCGTCGCAAAGTTCGACTCGCGCGGGGCATTGAAAATAATCAGGGATGAACTGCGCATCGTCCGGCTCGGCGAGGGCATGGATGCTAAAACAAATGCCGCTAAAAATGCCGGTAAAATAATCTCTCCCGCCGCACTGGAGCGGTTGAACGCAACATTGTATGACCTGAAACAGACCGCGCTCGATACCGACGACGCGGAGCGGATTGTCGCCGTTGGCACAAGCGCGTTCCGGCGCGCGGAAAACGCAACGGAGATTCTTCGCGCGATGAAAGACGAAAACGGCATCGAGATTGAAATACTTTCCGGCGATGAAGAGGCGCGACGTACGGTCTGCCGCTTGCCCGCAGCACCAGCACCTGTGTGCTCGACATCGGCGGGGGGGAGCATGGAAGTCGCGGTGGGCGATCACACCGGCATCGAGTTCGGTCACAGTTTCGAGACGGGGTGCGTGCGCATGACGGAAAACTTTTTCCCGCGGCTGCCCGCGCTTCCGAACGAACGCGCCGCCGCGCAAACATTCGTCCATAAGCTGTTCCGCCCGCTCGACACGATGCCATTTTGGGCGAAGAAGCCGGCGCTTATCGGCGTGGCGGGAACCGTTACGACGCTTGCGATGCTCGCAAAAGGAATGACTGATTACGATGCGGAGCGCATTGACGGAACGATTCTTGCGTCTGACACAGTCGAAAAATTATCGGACATGCTGTTTTCCCTGTCGCATGCGGAGCTGCACGCACTTCCCGGCGTGGAGCAGGGTCGGGCGGACGTCCTCCCCGCCGGTTCCCTCCTGCTGAAATTATTCATGCGGCAATTCGGGTTTTCCTCCGTCATCGCAAGTGTGCGCGGTCTGCGCTACGGCATAGCGGTGCGGGAGTATTTGAAGACGGTGAAGGGGTAGGCAAGAAAGGGGTAGGAGAGTTTCTTTTACGGCTTCGTCTCCTCTATCCCCAACACAGGGTGTAATTCTCTGCCGTTTGGGGCTTGGACAATTGAACCATCTATTTTATCAAAGAATCCGACACCAGTAATAGTTAGATAAATAGGATCATTTTTTAATGGTTTATAAAGTACTCCCCAAAAAAGAGTATCCGGATGATTGTGTCTTGGGTGTCTTTTTAGAATATTGATAAGCGAATCTTTCGCATCCTTAAAATAATCTACAAATTTAGATCCTGAAGCCGGAGATTTAGTTGCATCGGGTATTTCTGTTATCATCGTTTCAGAATCATTATCAACTGATGAAATAACGAGGTGAATATCACCATCCGTTTCTATTTTGTATTGAATTAACTTTCCCGTCAATTTATATACGTGAAATTCAGTTCCAAATCGAGGCGTATTATACTGAAGTTTGTCCGGCGCTATTAGATTACGCTGTTTTTTTATTGAGGAAGAAATTACATCTGCGATATTAACGGCATCACTATTCACATCCGTTAATGTCTTCACATCCCACCTCCATTCCCCACGTTTTTCCTGATCATACGGGGAAGCGACGCATCCTATTAACATCACCGTAACAATTGCTGCTGCAATACCAGATATACTTGTCTTTCGTTTCATGGGTTCTTTTATCATTTAAAAATGCGAGATGAATGCAAAGATAGTCAACTTATCTTATAAGAATTCATATCTTCCATTTTAGGTAGTGGGTCAGTTTGAAAAATATCAGAAGCAAGATGACTGTCATTCTGGTCATTCACTTCATTCAGGATAAACTCCGCGAAGAATCCATCTTAAAATGATACAATAATCGCGTATGGATTCTTCAGTCGCTTCGCTCCTTCAGAATGACAGAGCAAACTGTAACAATACCCCATTTTAGGTAGTGGGTCAGTGTCAAAAATATCAGAAGCAAGATGACTGTCATTCTGGTCATTCACTTCATTCAGGATAAACTCCGCGAAGAATCCATTCGGATGTAAAAAACCGCGTATGGATTCTTCGGTCGTTTCACTCCCTCAGAATGACAGATCACATAAAATACCCCCTCACCCGACACGCTTCGCGTGTCTGCCCTCTCCCTCAAGGGAGAGGGCAAAAGCAGTTATCTCATCACTTCCATCATTTTCGTCTGCACCGCGCCGTTGGCGGTAAGGCGGACGAAGAACACGCCGTTCGGCAGACCGCTTGCGTTAAATTCTACGGTGCGGCTGCCCATAGAACTTATCGGTCGTAAGGAGTTGATTTGAGACGTGAGGTCCGCTGCCTCTCTGCCCAACGCATCATACACTTTCAGTAAAGAAACATTTTCCCCTTCAACGGCAATCGTTGTTGTGGCGGAAAAGGGGTTGGGGTATGTACCTAAACTAAATTTCTCCGGCGTTGCGGTTTCACTCACGCTTGTATTTGAAGATATTTTAAGATACACCGTATCGAGCGGATGCGCCGGGTCGTTCGTCGTGATGATGAGCGGCACGGTCGTGTCGTTCTGTCCTAAATACGTCAATCGAAGAATGATTTGCGTTGATTGTCCGGAATCAAGCGAAGTTGGAATGTTTGAAGCGATGATAAATGCTTTGTCGTTAATGTTTACGCTGTCAATATGGAGAGCCGCATTGCCCGAGTTTGTAATCGTCACTGTATCGTAATACAAACTTGCACTATGGGAAACATTAAAAATGAGCGTGTCACGATTGGTAGAAATTACCGGTGCAAATTTCGGTGATGCAAGATCAGCAATAGGGCGCCGCCATACGCCGCTATCGGTGCCGGCATATATAGAATTATTTATATTTGAAAATGAATAAACCGAACGACGGCTAGAGTTAAATCCCGTGCTAAAATCCACCCATGCTGCTCCACTGTCATTCGATATTGAAACGCCGCTATTATTTCCTACTAGTAAAATATTATTGAGATTTGTTAAAACAATGGGCAATGTTCTATCACCAAGAGATAAAAAATCAAAAATTCCTTCAAAATCAATGGCGCTGTCTTTTGATAGAAATAATTCATAAGGTGGCATTGAGGTTGCTACAAAAAAGTAATTGCCAATTACAGTCATGGTAGTAAAACTATTTCCTTCGCCAACATGAGATATAGTCCAATGTAATCCCTTATCTGTAGAATAGTATATCCCATCAAAACATCCGGCATAAAGAATGTTTCCCATCCCAGCAAGCGATAAAATTGTTTCGTCATTTATGGTCCCAGCACCATGGTTTATCCCATTATTTATCGTAGTCCAATCCCCACCTAAATCAGTTGAACGATATACACCGCTGTCGGCAACACCTGCGTAAAGTGTATCACCGACAGCAAACAACGAATAAATGGTGAGACTCAGAAGTCCAAAATTTGTTTCCTGCCAACTTTGCCCGTCATCCGAAGAGCGGTATATACCATTGCTGCTTGTGCCGACGAAGAGATTACTTCCTACTGTCTCGAAACAATTGATAAAAGCACTCACTGGCAAGCCATTTTGCGCCGCCAGCCAATGCGCGCCTTCATCAGAGGAGCGGAATACGTAGCCGCTGTCTGTGCCAGCAAGGAGGAAGCCATTGGTGAAAGTGAGCGCGGTAACATTTCCTTTACCGAATGGTCCGCTCGTTTGGACCCATTGGGCGCGGGCGGCAGGGTAGGTAAAGAGCGAAAAGCCTGTAATAATCAGCGCAAACACTATTTTTGACGTTATTTGCTTCATTTTATGGTAAGAAATTGAAAGACGCAATTACTTCATAGTGCAAACATACCTTATAGTTTCGTAAAAGTTATTAAAATTGTTCTATAATCTTTTTTGAGAAACAATTCCTCGAAATTTCAGCGCGTTATTTCCAGCTCTCTCGTCTGCACTGCGCCGTTGGAGGATTGTCATTGCGAGGAATTCGCAACGCGAATGACGAAGCAATCTACCCGAAGACTGTTTCAGGGATGCAACAAACCATACACGAATAATTTCTTTTGCCTATATATTGATGAAGCCATGTTGCATTTAATGGACGCAGGGAGATTGCTTCGTCGCTGCGCTCCTCGCAATGACCACGAGAAGGCATAACAATTGGCGGGGTGACCACGCCCCCTACGGGAATGAAAACCTCCGCAAAGTCCGCAAGTTCCGCAGATAGGATGTTCGAGGTGAATAATTGTACTGGAATGGGTACTAATTTTGTGGCAGGGATTAGGTATGTGACGAGATTTCCCCCTCACCCTGCCCTCTCCCTGCAGGGAGAGGGAAAATAAGAGTGTTTAAGCCTCAAAAGTGTTGAACGTTGTTGAAAGCGGGGAGTCTGAATTTGGTAGTGATACAGTTTCAAACAATTGATATAAAGATTGTTATTGTCATTCTGAGCGCAGCGAAGAATCCATCTGTATTACACAAAAATTGCACGTGGATTCTTCGGTCGCTTCGCTCCCTCAGAATGACTTTTCAAAATGTAACACTATCCTGAATTTGGATTCGTAGGATTTGCGGGATTATGGGATTATTGAGTTAAAGCCCGATTTTTATTAGACTATGCCCCCCCCCGCGCTAAATCGCGGGGTTAGTCATGCCAGATTGAAGTATGAAAAAGTGTTGAACGTTGTTGAAAGTGGGGTGCGGATTTCTCTCAACCCCCGGTTTTTGCTTCTTGGGGGACGATGGTAAGCACCGCTTGGTCAATGCCGCGGATGATCGTTATCGGAATGCGCTTCCCGATGTGCAAGGCTGTCAAGAGCTTGTGCAGGTCGTCAATGCCGGCGACGGGCTGGTTGTCGAATGAGACGATGATGTCGCCGTTGAGGAGCCGCGCCTTGTCCGCCGGGCTGTTCGGCTCCATGGAAATGACGAAGACGCCTGACGAAACGGGCAAGTTGTAAAACTTGATGAGCCTGCGGCGCAGGGGAACGTTCTGCCCCGCAACGCCGATGTAACTGCGCGCAACCCTGCCGGACTGTATCAGCTGCCCCGCGACAAATTTTGCGGTGTTGATGCCGATGGCAAAACATATTCCTTGCGCGGGAAGGATGACCGCCGTATTCACGCCGATGACCTCGCCGCGCGACGTGACGAGCGGACCGCCGGAGTTCCCAGGGTTCAACGCCGCGTCCGTTTGGATGACATTGTCAATCAGGCGCCCGGAGTTGGCACGGAGCGTTCTGCCGAGCGCACTCACAACGCCCGCGGTGAGGGTGCATTGGAATCCGTAGGGATTCCCGACCGCTATGGCAACCTGCCCGACGCGGATGGCGCTCGAGTCGCCGAGCGTTGCCGCGACGATATCGGGCGCGTCTATACGTATGACCGCGAGATCCGTTTCCGGGTCGTCGCCGATGAATTGCGCGAGCATGCGCCTGCCATCGGCGAGCGCGACCGTGATGCTCGACGCTCCGTGTACGACGTGGCTGTTCGTGAGGATAAATCCGTCCGGCGTGAAGATGACCCCGGAGCCGCCGCCGAGGCGTTCCGGCGGAGCCTCCCCCGGATTGCGCCGGGTGCGGCGTTCCCCGCGTCCGTTTTGCACGATTTGGCGGACTTCGATATTCACAACCGACGGATTTATTTTCTCCGCGGCGCGAATCACCGCCTGCGAGTATGCGTCGAGCAAAACATCATCCTGAACTTTGCTCAAGTCGTCTTGAAAGTTATTTGCGCCACTCATAACCGCGGCGCCGTCAAATTCATTATTTGTCGTTTTCATATAAATTACCTCCTTTTGTAAAGTATAGACGAATTGCCGCGTCGTTTATTTTATGCGATTTTTACTTCAGCACATACACTTCCCGTGCGGCGTAATACGCGCCTTCGCGCATCGTTAAAAAGTAAATGCCGTTGGGAATCTGCGGGATTGTGAATGATCCGTTGTATGCTCCGGGCTGGAGTTCCGCGTTGACGAGCGTCTGCACCGGACGCCCAAGTGGATCAGTGAGCGTGATGAGAACGTTCGATTGCTCAACAGTCGAATATTGGAACGACATATTTCCGGTTGTGGGATTGGGAAAGATTGCGCCTAATGCCGTGCCGGTCGGCTCCAATATCACCTGACCGAGTATACAACCGGGAAGGCTTAATGTAATGGTTTCAGAATTTCCTCCGCTCACGGTGTTGCAGGTGTTGGCGGTGGTGATGTCTTGCAAGCGCACATACGGCGCGTCGGTGTAGCCAACGAGCGTTTTATAATACAATTTCGCAATCGTGTCGGACGATGGAGAGGGGCAGCCACTGATTGTAATCGTTGCGTAACTGTTGTTATTGATGGTATTTGCATTGCAAAGGGACGTGACGCTGTCCAACTGCAGGGCAGTCGGCTCGTGCGCGACAGTAAAGGTGACGCCCCCTGCAACGGACGACGCGGGGTTTGCCGTAATATAGACTATGAGTTCATTACCGATTGTTATTGCGCTGCTATCCGCCGCGAGCGAAAGCGAGAGAGGGGGAAGCAGGCTGACGTTCACGGTCATCGTTATATCGTGCGTGCCGCCGCAGGCGTCGGTGAATGAATAATTTGCGGTATACGCGCCGTTATTGGGCGAGCCTTTGAATGTAAGCGTGAGCGTCGTGGAATCCCCCGGCGCAAGCGTGAAGGAATTGGAAGAAATCGTGAATAACGGGTCTCCCCCGCCTGCAAAATTAAGCGTTTCCGTCTTGTTTGAGAGA